>Ga0180438_10009911_pt1 | contig 11757 bp, 11 predicted proteins | sample SS_ome_12_FD_132455 | JGI IMG/M metagenome (GOLD analysis project Ga0180438, IMG submission 132455) | Hypersaline lake sediment archaeal communities from the Salton Sea, California, USA - SS_3_D_2 metaG | ecosystem: Environmental > Aquatic > Non-marine Saline and Alkaline > Hypersaline >...
ACCTTCTTCTTCTGGGTTTCGATCATAGACCCCATCAACATTGGTGGCATTGAACAACATATCTGCTTGAACCAGTTCTGCAGAGGCTGCAGCTACTGCGTTTGTTGACTGACCAGGTACCATGCCTCCTAGCAACACAACCTTGCCATGATTGATAGCTACTTCCAGCTCGTCATAGTCATCAACGATTTTGGGATATGCAAGGTCGCCCAAGGCTGCGCAAAGCAACTCAGCATTGTTCCTTGCCAGCTTAATTCCAAGCCAATCACATTGAGCCTCGTTGGCACCAAGCTCTCGAGCAGCAGATATGAAGACCCGTGCTGGTTTTCCACCACCCACAACAACAACCAGAGAATGTCCGTCTTTCACCAAGGACTTAATCGAGTCAGCGTACTCTCTCAATCGGTCAATTCGAATCTGACCATTGTCGTCATAGAGGAGTGAACCTCCAATCTTGAGTACGGCTCTCATAAAGAATCCCCTGAAACACTTACAAGCAGGTTCATCTCTCTGATACTATTAATAATGATTTCTTGAATAGACCAGTTCGTCGGTTTTTCGACTAGTCAAAAATGCACCAAAACATGGTCTAACGCGCCAATCTGCCCATTTCCGCCCCAAAAGACGCTTTATTCACTGGTTCAGTATGGCCGCAAATCCATCTGGTCAGTTTTGTTTGGCCATAACTCTTAAAGGTCAAATGCTTTCTTCGAGCCTGAGCGGCAAGTGCCGACCCTTGCTGACATCAAGGAGACTGATCCTTTTGTCGAAGATAGAACCGAAAATCAAGTCTAAGCGCTGGAAGCCTGAAGCAGAGGCTCGTCTACTGGAAACCTGGGCGAATGAGGACACGTACGAGTTCAATATGGACTCTGGTAACAACCTTTACACAGTGGATACCCCCCCACCCTATCTGTCAGGACCAATGCATGTGGGGCAGGTTGTCCACTACACACAGATTGACACTATCGCACGCTATAGGCGAATGCAAGGTTTTGAAGTGAATTTTCCCCTAGGCATTGACAGGAATGGTCTTCCAGTGGAGGTTCGGGTTGAGAAGGAACTTGGAATCAACATGCACGCAACTCCGCGAGAGGAGTTCCTTCGAATCTGTAAGGACCGTCTTGACGAAGATGAGAAAATTGCCATCAAGGGATTTAGGAGACTGGGTATTGCCTTCAACACGTATGAGGATGAGGGCAGCTATCGAACAGACGACCCGAAGTACAGAGCTGTAACACAAGCCACGTTTATCGACATCTGGAACAAGAAACTGGTCTACAGTGACTATCGTCCTAATAATTGGTGTTTTGATTGTGGAACAACCATTGCTGATGCTGAAGTAGAATATGCTGAGCGTCCCACAAAATTGCATTACCTCTATTTTACTGTGGATGGACTAGAGCCTCTTGAGATTGCTACTACAAGACCCGAACTACTCTGTGCCTGCGGTGCAGTGTTCGTCCATCCAGATGATGGGAGATACAAACCTTATCATGGGATGACAGCAAATGTACCTCTCTTTCATTTGAAGGTGCCAATCATTCCAAGTGCCACAGCACAGATGGAATTTGGAACAGGAGCACTGATGGTCTGTAGCTACGGGGACCAAGCTGATGTTATGGCATTCCGAGATCATGCGCTAACACCAATAGCGGCAGTTTCGACTGACGGTACCATGACCGAGGCTGCAGGTACGTATGCTGGATTGAAGATTGAAGAGGCTCGTAAGAAGATAATAGATGACCTCAAGGAAAAAGGACTCATCTTCAAGCAAGAAGACTCGACTCAGAGAGTACCGCAGTGTTGGCGTAGTCGCACTCCTATCGAGTTCATAGCGATGGATGAATATTATGTGAAACAGATAGAGTTCATTGACGACCTTCGGAAGATTGCCATGGAAACTCCATTCTATCCTGATTTCCACAGACAAGTCCTCATAGACTGGCTCAACAGAGTCACTGTGGACTGGCCTGTGAGTAGGAGGCGTTACTATGGTACCGAGATACCGCTTTGGTACTGCAACTCATGCAAGGAACCAGTAGTGCCAGAGTTGACAGATGAACCAAGATATTACCAGCCTTGGCGGGAGGACCCACCATTTACAAAATGTCCCAAGTGTGGTGCTGAGGAGGGCTTCAAGGGAGAAGAGCGCACCTTTGATACTTGGATGGACTCCTCAATCAGTGGAATGCAGGCTGTGGGCTACCTGTACAATGACAGGCTCTTCAGGAAAGGCTTCAGTAATGTCATGCGTCCACAGGGGAAAGACATTGTAAGAACTTGGCTTTACTACTCTCTACTCAGAACACTACAGCTGACTGGGAAGCCCGCATTCAGTGAAATTTGGGTTTCTGGACATGTGGTGGACGACAAAGGAGAAACTATGAGCAAGTCGAAGGGAAACTCACCTCCCCCAATGCCATTTGTGGAGAAATATGGAGCAGATGCTATGCGTATCTACGGTGCATTAGAGGCAGGACTTGGGAGTGATGTCCGGTTCTCAGAGGACCGACTTGCAGGTGTGTCCAAGTTCATGACCAAACTATACAATGTTGCACGGTTCATCTCAATGTTTCCAACACTAGAACCCATAGCATTCAAGAAACTGACACCCGTGGATCAGTGGATTCTAGCTGAAACTAATGCTATGATAGAACGGATAATCCCGGACTGCAACCTTTTGGACTTCCACAAACCAGCCATAGAGATTCGCGGGTTCACGTGGAACTTCTTTGCAGACCATGTATTAGAGATGATTAAGGGAAGGGCATTCAATACAGACGCATCCTTCACAAAGGAGGAACAGAAGTCTGCATGGTTCACTCTTCACGAGGTGTTAAAGGTCATAACACGAGCACTAGCTCCAATGACCCCGTTCATCACCGATAGGATATATCGAGACCTCTATGATGAGAATGGTATTCATAGACAAAGATATCCCACACCAGAGAAGACATGGAAGTCATCTATGACTGAACACACAGAACTCTTAATGCAAACGAACTCTGGGTTCTGGAAGTATAAACGGGAGAATGGGCTCTCTCTCAGAGAGGGACTTCCAGAGGCACACATCTCAGAACATCTAAGGCCATGGGCAAAGGATCTTCAGGCAATGCACGGTGTCAATAAGATTAACTTCCGCAATCCAAAGGATGACAGATTCGTCGAGGTGGCCCTACCTGAGTCGAAGGAGGTCATCTATATCCTTCCACCAAATACAGAGTGAGTGTGACTGTCCCTTCAATCCCCACTTCTATCCCACACTGACTTCGTTCTCATGCTCTGTGGGACATTTCATTGAGTTCGACACCAGACAGTACTTCGCAGCCAGCTCAAGAGCTCTTTCAGCCTTAGGTCTGAGATCTTCAGACTCAACAACAACTCTGGTTCTTAGGAGTATCTTTGTGAACAGAAATCCCTTCTCAACCCGCTCGAGTGTGCCATGACCTTCACAGGAGAATGACTTGAAATCAAAACGCATCTTTTTGGTGAAAGTCACAAAAGTGGTCATTAAACAGGATGTTGCAGCTGCAACAAACAGGTCTTCTGGAGATATAATCCCTGTAGGACCATCGAACTCTGGGGGCGTTGAAATCTCGACCTTTGGTTTTCCTTCAATCTTCAGGTCCCCAACACTATCGTGCTTCCAGTCAACCGTAACAATGTATTCATGTTTATCGTCAGTCATCTCTATCACTTTTTCATTTTCTAAGACAGGAAAAGAGTTTGGTTATGTCACTCGACAACAACATTAGTTTCATGTGTGACGACACTCTTCATAGAATTTGCAATGAAGCAGTATTTTGCAGCCAGTTCAAGAGCACGATTTATCTTTTTCTTGAGGTCCTCTGAGTCAATTCCTACTTTGGCTCTCATTTCAATCTTGGTGACTTCAAAACTTCTATCGACCTTTTCGAGAGTTCCCACCGCATCACACTCGAATGATTTGAACTCGATATGCATCTTCCTTGCAAATTCAACAAATCCATTCATATAACACATTGCCGCAGAAGCAACGAAGAGGTCCTCTGGTGAGTGAAACATGGTCTTTTCCGGACCTCCAGAAGGCACGCCAGTCTTGATTGCTACTTTTCCTTCAACTGTAAGATTTCCACTCTTACCACCAGTCCATACGAGTTTTACAGGGAATAGTTTGGCTTGTTCACTCACATAACACACCTACCTCTTTCTCGCATTACCTATGAAAAAGGGTTTAGGCATGGCAATCTATTTCATCCTCGTCGCCTTGAACACTGCAAAGAACGGAACTCGTCTTTCCCTATCAAAGAATTTGTCATCACCAACGGGTTGAGGCTCTGCAAAACCAACTAGGCAGAATCCTGCACTCAAAAGTGAGTTAATGTAAGTTGATAAAGTCCGATGGAAAAAACTGATTGGTACTGGAAATGATCCACCATCTTTTGTCTTCCAGTATCGTTCGTACTCGACTTCTTCGAAGTATCGGTCAACTTTGAAAAAAACCCCCTCACGTCTATTTGTTACAGGGTCTTTCTCGCCCATCTGCCATGAGCCAGGTCCATAGAAATTGAAAGATGGATGAACAATGGAGAATACAAGGACTCCATCTGATTTCAGTACTCGATGCATCTCTCTGATAGCATCATCTAAGCATGGAATATTAAGCAGGACAAGATTACATAGTACGAGGTCGAACTCCGCCTCGAGGACAGACTCCATGTGACAAACATTGTCGACCCGATAATCAATCTCAATGCCCTCAATGACGCTCAGCTGCTCTGCTGTTTCAATTAGGCGTTGTGATAGATCAATGGCTGTCACAATTGCTCCTTTCTTTGCATAATACCTCGCCAGATACCCCTCTCCACAACCCACATCAAGCAATTTCTTTCCTCTGACTTCTCCCAAGAGTTTCTCCACACAAGGATTGAGTATGCTTCTGTGGTGAGGTGTTCCTCTCCCATCAATGAGACCTGAGAAAGCTTCAGCATTGGTTTCCCATTGCTCACGAATTCTCTCTTCCATGTCACTGAAGGAACACGCATCTCTTCTGAAGCTTTCGAATTCTCTCAGAGTTTATCCCATACTTTTCGAACCCGTTTTCCAGTTTCTTCAATCAGATCTTTCATGGCTTCTTTTGGTGCAAGGCCAACCTCCGCCCCAATCTTCATGATTGAAGTGTGGGCAATTTTGACCTTTCCATCCTCTTCATAGACGGTGAAGCTGCATGGAAAAATCGTTCCCATATCCTTGGATATGTCGAGTGCTTTCTTTGCCAGTTGCGGATTGCACACCAGAATTACCGTGTATTTGGGATAATCATCAATCTCAAGTTTTTGTTTGAAGATATCATGTAGTCCTTTGGTGAGTTGAACACCAAACCCCTCGGTCATACAAGCCTCTTCTACTCTCTTTACAGCTTCATCAAAGTCATAAGGAACTTCTTTTCGCAAAACATCGACCATGCTGGGTTTCCAGTACTCCTCCGTAAAATGACTTTGGATAGAGTCATATTCCAAACAAGATAATAGTCGGTTATCTGGAGCTTTTCTTGGTGCAACCCAATGGTCGTCGATAGATTGGGTCCTGAAAACGAAGATACGCAGAGAGATCCTGCACTCGTTTTTGGCATCGCTTCACTTCTGAATGATACAGGTTCAGACATGATTGCGCCAATATGGCCTACATTTCTTACGACACAACTTGGACTTACCAAGGGTCATGTGCTGATGGTCGATGGTATTGCTCTAACCGTCACCTCTCTCTCAAAGCTTGGTGCTGGATACGCCTCAGATCGAACCGGTAAGAGAAAAGCATTCATCACACTGGGATACGCACTTTCAATGGTTGCACGCATTGGGTTTATCCTAGCAACCTATGCCTACCAGCTTTTCCAGATAGTCCTATGGAAATCATTAGATCGTCTGGGAAAGATGAGAGGCCCCCCTCGTGATGCTATTGTGGCCGGTCATGTGCAGGAGAAAAAAAGAGGGGCGGCATTTGGTGTGCTAAGGGCGCTCGATACAGCTGGAGCGGCTATTGGTACCATCATTACTTTCTTTCTGTTTGAATTCCTCGGATATACAGGAATAATAATGCTAGCTGTTATACCAACTATTGGGTCCATCATTGTAGTTAGTATTCTTGTAAAAGAAAAACGTGGTAAGGATGTATTCAAGGGAGTCACTTTTCGTGGACTTAATCGAAATCTAAAACTCTTCCTAGTTGCTTCAGTTCTTTTTGCACTCGCTACATTTAGCTATTCATTGTTGATTCTACTTTCAGTCAATTACGGATACACTGTACCACAACAGACCCTACTATACCTGTTATTCACCCTAGTCTACGCTGGTTCTGCATATCCATTTGGCTGGCTGTCTGATAAAGTAGGCAGAAAAGTAGTTATGGTAGCAGCTTTTCTCTTTCTTATCTTGACCTCAGCTTGGATTTTTCTTGTTTTTAGTCCACTAATGATGATCCCTATGTTCATACTCTTTGGTCTGATGAATGGAGCTCTAGATCCTGTCCAGACTAGTTTCGTGGCTGACTTGGTAGAGGAAGAACGCCGAGCTAGTATAATAGGAGCCTTCCAAATGGCAATAGGTTTGAGTGCATTTCCAGCAGGTCTTGTAATCGGTTATCTATTAGATGCATTTACACCTGTGGCTGTATTCCAGTACTCAATCATACTCTCCTTCTTTGCACTTCTAATGCTTGCATTGGTCAGGCCAATAAGGAATGGTGGTGGACCGGGCGAGATTTGAAGATTTATTAACATCTCCGAAAAACAGTATCATAGAGGTGCCATAAGATAATTATAGCCTGCCTTGGAATCATAATCTATCTTTCAAAATATTAGTTAATGATGCCTCTAGACCGACATCTTCAGAAATTCATTGCTTTTTTGAAAACGAGTGATTTACTCATGCCATTATCAGTAAAAATCGATACATCATTCATTGTGCCATTAATCCAATATCATTCAGAACCAAGTAAGGAATTGTTGATTGAAATAACCAAACATGCTGCTGCTATAAAGACACACAACCACGCTGTCAGATTTCAAAACACACGGAAGAGCATCGGATCATTCTGGAAAGAAATCATTACGCAGCTGTCAAAGAATAAGAATTTGATTAATTATGTAAAGGGTGGTCTGACCCATCTACATAATGAAACTAACAGATTCAATGACCTACTTACAGATTTATGGGGTCATTTTCCCAAAGGAACCAATCAAAGAAGTATCCTTTATGCTGTTCTAGGGTATGACATTGGATTTGTTTCTGAAGGTACCGCTATCATAAACTTAAGTCATCCTGAGTATAATAAGAATCCCGATGAGATTCTGTTCAGATCGATGCATGAATTACACCATGTAGTCTATACCGCCTATAACCCGATATTTGATCTTAATCAGGTTCATCGCACGAATCAGTTGTGTGATGTAATCAAGTACTGCACTCACATGGAAGGTCTTGCTATTTATTCCATGCTAGAACCAAGAAGGACTGCTAACGCATTAATGAACCGAGACTATAAGCTGTTTCTTGATAATAGAGCAAGAAAGAAACGAGTATCAGAGTATTTCGATATTTTAACAAAATTGGAAACTCGAGCAGATAGCCCTCTTCACAAGAATGACTGGAAAATACTTGACAGAATGAGTGATAGAGATAGGCTCTGGTATGTTACAGGTGCCCATATGGCTCAAATGATCGAATCTAATCTGGGACATAATCAATTGATTGAAACAATGCGTTTAGGTCCAGATGACTTCTTCAAAACTTATCACGAGTCATTTTAGTTGGGTCAGTAAGAAAATGGTGGACCGGGCGAGATTTGAACTCGCGACCTTCTGAATGCGAATCAGACGATCTACCAGTCTGATCTACCGGCCCATATCCGAAAACCCTCCGACTTAGAAATCTTAAAACCTTGTCTACTAAGATGGAAAAGACCGAGCTAAATTTCAATACCAAATGCCTCAGAGAATCGTTCAATCCTCTGGAACTCTCTGAGGAACTCTCTCCCCTTCTCAGTGAGCATGTAGACTCTGTTTTCGTTATCCGGACTCATCTCCTTAATGAGGTCCTTCTCTATAAGTTCATCAAGATACTGAGTCAATCTATCATGAGAGAGGTTTGCAGCATAGAGTATCTTTGTTGGGCCTGCGCCTTCCTCACCCTCACTCTGTATTGCGCGCATCATATCTGCCAGGATGCGCATCTTTGAGCGATAGGCCCGTTTTCTACTCATGCTTCCTTGCCTGTCCTATAGAGCATGACCAGAAATGACAAGAAACCTAGAAGCTGGGATGCCTGACTCATCAGATACATACTTGGATTAGTCGTCGTCTGAGCCACGAGTATGTGACTGAGTAAGAGGAAGAAGAATCCGACGAGTACATAGAGTGCGTATTTGCTTCTGGTTGAAGAGTAGTTGATGATGGCTTGAATGACAACTCCCACAAGAACTAATATTGCTAGAACTTCCAATGCTGGGTCCACTAGCATAGTGGCTAACAATAGACTCACTCCCGCCATGTTGTCTTTATCTTCAGTTTCGATGTGACGAGATGGTCTGGTTGCGATAAGAAACAGGAGGTATGCCATAATCCTGGATACACCATATGCTATGGTGACAATTGCGATGATTATATTGCTTGAGTCGCCCTCGATTCCAAACCGTACAACGAAGTACCATGTTCCGATGACTCTTCCAAACATTCCAACAGACAGTACAAGGAATCCGGTCGAGAGATCGGATAGTTTCTTCTGCCCAGTCAGATTGTACGCCTTTGTGGCATAGATGGTCACAATCAACGCGATTATTCCACTGATGACTTCGAAAATGAGGTCCAATCTGAGGAATGCAACTAGTTCCGTCTGCATAAGGTGACGCCTACTCAAACCTTGTCAGTTTTGGTCTTATTATCAATGGATGAATCATCTACGGCTTTTGGATGAATCTATGACATATCTCGCTGATAGTTTTACTAGACGAATCATCCTGACCATTCGTTCATCATTTCTTTATATCTAAACGAACCTAGAATATATCAGATGGAAGCAACCGACAACTGCAGAAAGCGGACAGACATGACCGCTATGAGAGGCGGGGCAACATCCCGCCCTTCCATCACCTCCTTTTTCTGCGCCGAGGCGAAGAATGATATTCCAAATAGCCGCATCTAGGACCATAACTTGAGGTTGTTCGAATGCTGGTAGATGTGCACAATCATTTCTCATACTATCAAGAAGACATTGATTCTGCATTGAAGGACATCCATGAAAACGGGGTTCTCATGGTTGCGGTTTCTACAGACTTTTCATCTTATAATGACACAATGGAACTAGCAAAACGTTCAGAACTCATTCTCCCTGCTTTTGGAATTCATCCTATGGTTGCACATGATCATATGGACCATCTCGCCATCATTAGAAGGACTGCGAATGAAGCCTTGATGCTGGGAGAAGTCGGTCTTGACCGAATGTGGACCAAGAACGATTCACATCATACCTATCAGGAAACTCTGCTTGAAACTTTCCTAGAGGTTGCGCAAAAGCATGATATGATTCTGATTCTGCACGTAGCCGGGGCTGAAGGTAAAGCTCTATCCATGTTGGAGAATTTCTCCATCAGAAAAGCAATCATCCATGATTACTATGGCTCAATCGATCTAGTGGAGAAGATAATCGATACAAATCTCTACCTCGCCTTTGATAGAAGTTATCTAAAGTCTTATGAGTCAGAAGTCAAAGGATGGAGAGAACGTCTCCAGATTGTGACCATGGTGCCAGAAGACCTCTTTCTTATTGAAACAGATGGCCCCAATAAACCGCCTCGAAGAATGCCATATGAAGCGCTGCAGATTGTAGCTGAAAGAATAGCTGAGCTGCGTGGAACAACCACAGAAGAGATCGCTGCTGAATCCAGTAGTAACTTTCTCAGACTAATCAAAGACGACACTCGACTATCAAAATACGCCAATATTCTGAAACAGAGCTAAGAAATCTCAAAACAGCCCCTTTTTGGCCTTAAAAATGACGCCCCTTGGAAAGCTTTTTATTAGAACTCCTCGCGGGGGGATGTGCTTTCGTGTTATACGGTGTCAGGCCGGATGCTGTCGGCGAGTGCCAAGCGATGATGGTTGGTGATTTCCGAACACGATGACAAGATGCGGACGTGAGATAGACTGGCACGAGGTGTGTCAGAATCCCCTCAGGTCTAAGAAAGGCTCAACAGTGTGCAGGCATCAATTGGGTAAGCCATCTCTGCTAACCCCGTTACGCCTGTACTTCATCAAGCGATTATAGTTCAAAGTGTGTATACTATTGTACATGGTGACTGACTACTACTCCAGTCATACCTTGCTAAACATGTGCGATATGGACCAACTCTAGTTGATCCTGCTAGAGGACACTGCTATCGGCTTGGGATTAAGACATGCAAGTGGAACGGGCTCGCATCCGAGTCCGTCGCGAACGGCTCAGTAGTGTCGTTAACCTACCCTGTGGAGTTGGACAACGCCGGGAAACTGGCGGTAATCCAGCATAGGAGCATCGTTCTGGAAATGATGTTGCTCTGAAATGGGTGTTCCAGGTATGTGGGACTCACCGCCGCAGGACGGGACGGCACCGGATCATACTTGTAAGTGGGGTAACTGCCCACTTAGGTTATGACCCGAACGGGCGATGTAAGTCGTGGCCCGGAGAAGGGCACTGAGACAAGGGCCCTAGCCCCACGGGGCGCAGCAGTTACGAAACCTCACCAATGCGCGAAAGCGCGAGTGGGCCAAGCCGAGTGATGGGGGATAACTCCATCTGTGGCGGATCCGTAGGGTGGACCGCTAGAAAGGAGAGGGCAAGGCTGGTGCCAGCCGCCGCGGTAAAACCAGCTCTTCGAGTGGTGTCCATAATTATTGAGCTTAAAGCGTTCGTAGCCGGTTTTGTAGGTCCCTGCTTAAATCTGGTCGCTCAACGGTCAGTCTGGTAGGGATACCGCATTACTTGGGGACGGGAGACGGCGACGGTATTCCGTAGGTAAGGGTGAAATCTAATGATCTACGGAGGACCACCAGTGGCGAAGGCGGTCGTCGAGAACGTGCCCGACGGTGAGGGACGAAACCCAGGGGAGCAAATCGGATTAGATACCCGAGTAGTCCTGGGCGTAAACGATGCCCGTTAAGTGTTGCATTGGCCACGAGCCACTGCGGTGCTGTAGCGAAAGCGATAAACGGGCCGCTTGGGAAGTACGGTCGCAAGACTGAAACTTAAAGGAATTGGCGGGGGAGCACCACAAGGGGTGGAGCTTGCGGTTTAATTGGACTCAACGCCGGAAAACTTACCCGCCCAGACAGCCGAATGAGAGCCAGACTGATGATCTTGCTCGACGAGCTGAGAGCTGGTGCATGGCCATCGTAAATTCGTGCCGTGAGGTATCAGCTTAAGTGCTGCAACGAATGAGATCCCTGCCACCTAGTTGCCAGCCGGGGGCTTCGGCCCTGACGGGGCACACTAGGGGGACCGCCAGCGAAAAGCTGGAGGAAGGTGGGGGCCACGGTAGGTCAGTATGCCGCGATATGGGCAGGGCCACACGCGTGCTACAATGGCCGGGACAATGCGTCACAACACCGAAAGGTGAAGTCAATCGCGAAACCCGGTCGTAGTCGGGATCGCGGGTTGGAACTCACCCGCGTGAACCTGGAATCCCTAGTATCCGCGTATCACTACTGCGCGGAGAATACGTCCCTGCTTCTTGCACACACCGCCC
>Ga0180438_10009912_pt1 | contig 11755 bp, 11 predicted proteins | sample SS_ome_12_FD_132455 | JGI IMG/M metagenome (GOLD analysis project Ga0180438, IMG submission 132455) | Hypersaline lake sediment archaeal communities from the Salton Sea, California, USA - SS_3_D_2 metaG | ecosystem: Environmental > Aquatic > Non-marine Saline and Alkaline > Hypersaline >...
AGTACCGGAATGGTGCTTCTTGATCTCGATGCCCTTCATCTCTTTCCTCGCAAGCGACCTTGCGATCTGGCGAGCGGTGTGATTGCCTCGCTGGCCAATGGATCATCGTCGCCGGTTTTCGGCCACTTGAGCGCTGGGTTTCGCTATGACCTCGGTACGCTGGAAAGCTACCGACAAATTCAGTTAGAGGTGGTGAAGGGTAACATTCCTGTACGAGGAATACCTGACGTCTTTTCGTCTCATCGTCGCCCGTCTCTTACTCGATGTTCGATCGACGGTCCTGTCGTCATCGGAACTGATTGCTCTATCGCCGACACGGCCAAGCTCGTAGGGCCCGCGGTCGTGGGTGACCGAGTCAGCATTGGTGACAACGCAGAAATTGTGGAATCGGTCGTGTGCGAGTGCACGGAAATAGGTCCGCGTGTGAAGATCGCGAAGAGTATCGTTGGGCCGTCCGTAAGAATCGGTGCTGGTTGCGTGTTGGCAGAGAATTCAGTGCTGGGTGGCTGGTCGACGCTTTCCACGAAGCCCCGCTAGTCAAACCGGTTTCGAGACTGTCTTGGGGTTCGTCGTATCGCTCGATCCCACGCCTCTCTTTGCTATCGTAGATCTCACGAGCGCGCCGTGCCAGTTCCGTTTGGCGACACCATTCCGTTCTAGGGAGGATTCGTTATGACAATGCGAGTATTCATTGTTTCAGGTCAGGTACGTGGTCTGTATGGGACAGGGGGGCTTGGCGATGTGGCTGCAGCACTCGCAAAGGCTGTGGCAACTCGGGGCGACGTCGAAGTGCGGGTTGTGATGTTGGCTTCCGCGAACCTCACAGATGGCTGCAACTGCATTCCAGTCGAACTGGAGGTACCATTGAGCGGTCGGGCGATCAGGATGAAGGTGTACGAGACATACGTCCCTACAAGCTCGCCAGACGAACCATTGGTGCGGTGCCATCTCCTTCGGCCACCATCCGAGCTAGGTATCGTTGAGCACGACTCGGCGGAGGAGGGCATCCTACTCTCCCGTGGCAGCGTGGAATTGGCCCGCAGCCTGCCCTCGTTCCGGCCGGACGTCATCCACTCCAACGACTGGCATGCCGGACTCGTTGCCGTCTACCGAGATGTCGTATACGCGGATGACGCAGATATCGGTAAGGTCGGGGTGGTGTTCACAACCCACAACCTTGGTCCAGCATACCAAGGTGCATTCTCGAGACCTACCCACATTGCCTGGATGGCTGGACTCGATCGTCGGGGCGTCTTGACGCCTGGCACCACTCGTTCGGTCGAGCACTTCGACCGTTTCAACTTTGCAAAGGCTGGCCTGGGCTTCTCAGATCTGATCAACACTGTCAGCAGCACGCACGCACGTGAGATTCACCTTCCCGCATTTGCAGGTGGTCTGCACGGAGTAATCAGAGAGCGCGATGCCGACGTAAGCGGTATTGTTAACGGCCTTGACATCCACGAATGGAATGCGAGTTGCGACGATCGGCTCAAGGACTACAAGTTCTCGTCATCGGACTCGCTCGAAGGCATCGCTGCCGCAAAGAGGGGAATTCGGCGCCTACTGCGTGGCCACACGGCTCCTGATGGGACTCGCCCGTTTGCGTCGGTATCACAGACGACCGATGATTGCCTAGTTGGCATCGTGAGCCGTATCGACCGGCAAAAGGTTCCCATAATCATGGCCGCGATGCACCGCCTGTTGGCGATCAACGAAATTCAGATTGTCATACTGGGAGATCATCATCCGAAGGACGACTATGGGCGGTTTCAGGCTGATCTCCTGCATCGAACTGCAGCAGAGTCCGGTGGCAGACTTATGTTCTGCCAAGCCTGGGACATCGACCTGTCCCACCTCGTCTTCGCTGCCTCGGACATGAAATTGGTCGCAAGTTGTTGGGAGCCCTGTGGTTTGACCCAACTCATCGGTCTGAGGTACGGGAGCGTGCCCGTCGTGAGGGCTTGCGGAGGCTTAGCGGATACCGTTGTCGACGATTCTGCTGGTGAGCATGCGAACGGATTCACCTTCAAAGAGCCGCTGATTGACGAGAGCGAAACAGCGGACGTACCGAAGGCAGCAACGCTTCTAATATCGACAATGAGGCGTGCCGTTACAGTCTGGAGCAAGAATCGCGAGCGATGGTTTGAACTGATACACAACGGCATGACGCGAGACAGTTCGTGGAACAAGCCTGCGGCGGCGTATGTACGGTTGTACCACGAAGCTCGGCGCCGACGTATCCCGCACGTCCCGGTTGGCTAAGAGTCTGCCCCCAAATGATCTCCGTTGTCCCGTCAGACAGGTCACTCAAGTCGATTTCGACAAGGTCCGCTTCTGAAACCTCGAAGGAAGACCATTCGAACTGGAAAAACGGGGCCGCCCGAAGGCGACCCCGCTCCGGGACATCGGCATACAGGTCCCGGGACAATCCCGATTCCATTCGGGGTTATTGATGATCACGTCACCGCCAGGCAGGCCTCCCGAGTGAGCGTCACCAAGCCGCCAATTCTAGCCGCCGCCCACCGTAGGGCAACAAGTCGACATCACCCCGGCTCCATTTTCTCCGATTTTCCCCTTCCGGCGTGCACGTCTTTTTGGTGTGCTAGCCGGAAGCATGGAAGCGACCAAGACTCCCTATCTGTCGGCACGCGCAAGGATCCGCGACGGCGACCTGCTCCTGTACCGCCCCCGGCACGGACTGCTGGGCCGCCTGATCACCACGGCCGGGCGTTCTGAGTACTCCCACGCCGCCATGGCCGCCTGGTGGAATGGGCGGCTGATGTGCCTGGAGACCCTCCAGGGCCGCGGCGGCCGGGCCGTGCTGCTCTCCAACCTGGTGGCAGCCGAGCCCGGCAGCATCGACGTCTATGCCGCCAACGCGACCCGGCGCCGGTTCGATCGCCAGGCGGCCGTGGCCGCGATGATCGAAGTCACCGGACGCCGTTACGGCTGGTGGTCGTTGGCCAAGGCGACCCTGGTCCATCTGCCGATCGTGCGACTGATGGTCCGCCCGGACACTGACGACACGGCCAACGGATCGCTACCCTTCTGCTCACAGGCCGTGGCCCGGGCGTGCCGCGCCGGCGGTGTGGACCCGGTGCCCAGGCTGGCCGATCGGCTGACCGAACCGGGAGACTTGGCTCGCTCAACGTTCTTTCGATATCGATTCACCTTGATTTGGGGGGAGGATGCATGAAAAGGATTTCCGCTTTACTGTTGGACGTGACGATCGTGATGGTACTGGCCACGGTGGTCATCCCTGCCGTGTCGCAGTTCGCGCACGGCGCCATGGCTGATTGCCACGATGCCACTTGCCGGATCACGGCGGCCGACGGAGGCCGCGGGACAGGCTGCTGCTTTGAGCAATCCCAAGGCTACGTCTACGTCCTGACCAACGCCCACGTGGCGACCAGTTCCGTTGTGCAGTGCGAGTTCTGGCGCGCCGGGCACCAGTCGCGGCCCATTCCCGGCCGGGTGATCGCCCGGTCTACCGCAGCCGACGCGGCGATTGTCGCTTTGTCGCAGTCCGCGTTTGACGGCGTGCTGCCGATGGTCGTGCCGATTGCCGCACGGGGCGACATCGCCCGCGTGCTGCAGCCGGGGCACGCATGGTACGTGTGGGGCGGCTACGCGAACTGTGCCAACTACCCGCCGTTCTTCAAGAAGCACGGCCTGTATTTCTCGCAGGCGATTATCTGGGACAAGCAGCACCCGGTCCTCACGCGGAAGGATTTTATGACGACCATGGACGGAGTGTCGCTGCGGCCAAGGCATCCAAATCGGGCCACCAAGCCCAAACCAGACACCGTGGAATCCACACCATGCAAGGACGGCCCTGGTAACCACTTGGCATATCGACACTTAGGTTCTTTGCCCGTTTTCCAGAAATAGACCTTCCGGCGGCCACACTTGAAGGCTATAACGCCAGGTATACAACCCGACCGGACGAACCCGGCGGCTGATCACCGCCGGCAGTGCCAGACAAACCAAGGCCACGCGGGGCCGCGTACCCGGCGTGGTCTTTTTGTTTGGCTTCGCCCGGCCTGGTTGCGACCCGAGAACCCCAGGCACCCATCGTGGCAGACGATCTGAAAGACACGATTCGCGAGAACGCCCAGTGGTTCTGGAACGGCCACGAGCACGTCGACCCGGCCAAGGAAGCCAACGCCCAGGCCACCCGACTGAAGAACCATACGACCACCCTGGCCGTCGAGTACGCTCGCCAGGGCCGCGACTGGGAAAGAAGGCCACCGACCTGACCGTGCCGTCGGACACACTGAATCTCACCAAGGTGCTCAAGCTGGTGTTCGGCACCGGTGCGGGCAAAGTCGACCAGGTGTTCCACGAGGTGATGAAGAAGTACGGCGTGCTGGTCAGCGAGGCGGCCGTCAAGCAGCAGCTTTTCCGAGAAGGAATTGACCCGAAACGGGCCACCGATCAGCAGAAGGTGATGGCCCGCTGGAACCTGATCCTGCAGGGTACCACCGCGGCGCAGGGCGACGCGATCCGGTCGGCCGGTTCGTTCGCCAACCAGATGAAGGCGCTGAAAGCGCAAATCGCCGACACGGCCGTGGTGGTGGGCTCCGCGCTTTTGCCGGTGATCACGCCGTTGGTGACCCAAATGGCCGGAGCCGCCCAGCAGGTGGCCGTGCGGGTGGGAGGGCATGAAGAACTGGTGGTCACGGCGGCCAAGGTGGCCGCCGGATTGACGCTCGCCAGCAGTGCGGTGGTCGGATTCGGCGCCGTCGCGCGCACGGCCGCCACGGCAGTCGGGTTGCTGAGCGGCGCACTCAAGGGCCTCCGGGCCGTGTTGGCGCTGTTGGTGGCCCATCCGGTCGTGGCCGTGATCGTCGGGATCGGCGCGGCTGCGATCGTGGCCTGGGGCGCGTTGCGGAAGCTGGTCAGCTCCTCCGATGCGCTGCGGGATTCGCTCTCCCGCGCCGCCCAGGTCGCCGGCCAGATGTGGGACGCCTTCACTGCGGCGATCCGGCCCGCACTGGCCGAGTTGTCGGCCGCCATCGGCGAGGTGCTGAAACCACTGGAGGCCGCCCTGGCCGATCTGCTGCGTACGGCCGGCGACGTGGCGGCCAAGTTCGTGGTCATGGGAACGGAGTTTGCCCGACTTGGGGCCATTTTGCTGCGGCATTCGGGCGTGATCGAGACGATTACGATCGGGCTGCGGTATATGGTCAATCAACTGAAGGTGGCCGCAGTGGCCACCGCGCTGATGGCGGGCGGTGTAGCGGACGCTCTGAGTGCGGTCGACGCCTTGGCCTCGGCAGCCGGCCTGTCGCTGGATGCCACGGCCGAGTCGGCCACGCGGGCGGCAAACGCCCTGCAGAAGGTGAAGAAGGAAGCGGCTTCCGAGAGTGGTGGCAGCGCCGCTCCTGCCGAAGCGTCCGGGACCGGTGCCGGAACGGCCGCCCGTGCCGCGGAGGAAGAACTCCGCTGGGCCCGCAGGGTCCATCAGCTGCAGCTTCAGCAGATTGAAGACCGCTTCGCCCGCGAGAAGGCGCTGGTCAACGAGCGCTACGACCACGAAATCAAGCAGGCCCAGAAGGCCGGAGCTACGAAGAAGCAGCTCGACGACATGGAGCGGGCCCGCGCCCTGGAGTTGGCCGAGATTAAGCAACGGCAGGCCGAAGCGGAGCGTGAGCAGTACAACGAATCGTCCGATCGGGTCAGTCAATTGTCCGTGGAGGTTGCCGATCTGAAGGTTGCCGGCCAGCACACCGGCGCTGCCCGCGAGTTGGCCATGCTCAATCGCCAGCAGTCGGAAGAAGAGTTCGCCGTGCCGTGGGACAGCCCGAATCGGGACGAAGAACTGCTCCTGATTCGCCAGAAGTATGGCCTCAAGCGGGAGGCGGTCACCGGTGCCACGCAGCAGCAGTACGCCGACGAGACGCTGCGGCTGCAGAATGAACTGGCTGGCGGCACGCAGTTCGATCGCCAACGGCTCCACGTGAGCGACGAATTGGCTAAGGCGCTTAAGGATACGATGGGCGTGATCGATCCGAGCGTCGTCCGCGAACGCTTCAAGCTGCAGTTCGACCTGATCGACCAGCGCGAGGCCGAGGCGGCCAAGGCCCGGGAGCGAATCAGCACCCAAGGCACGTTTCAGGGCGGCGTGGCCTGGCGGGCTTTGGGCGCGCAGACCGACTCCCAGCGGATCGTCAAAGCGACCGAGCAGACCGCGAAGGGTGTTGAGAACATCCATCGGGAACAGAAACACAACAAGGGACCGACGTTCGGGTAGATCATGGCCATCACGGTTGATGAATACTTCAGGAGCCGGCGGCGGACCGAGGGCCAGAATCCGTCGATCGATCTGATCTTCAAGTGCCTCGATGACGAACCCGAGACGTTCAACGACGGCGATGTGCTCAACGCCGTGGACGCCGTCTCGCCCGCCTCCTACGACGGCCTGCTCAAGCAAAACATCTCCATCGACCCGGCCGATTGGGGCGTGTGGGAGGCCACCGTCCACTACGGGTTGCGCAAGAAACCCGAGATCGGCGATAGCGAGATCCGCATCGACACCACCGGCGGCACGCATCATATCAGCCAGGCGCTGGATACGGTCGGCAGTTATGGGCAGCACAGCACATCGCCCGTTCCCGACTGCAAAAACGTGATCGGAGACCAGGGCGACGGCAACCCGGAGGGGGTTGATATTCATGTTCCCGCGTTCAACTACCACCTGACGACCGTCCTGGATCCGACGTTTGTCACCGACGCCTACATTCAAACCCTCTTCCATCTGACCGGCACCGTAAACAACGCGCCCTACAAGATCTTCGCGGCCGGCGAGTGCTTGTTCCTCGGAGCCGTCCTCACCCGGCGCTCCACGCAACCGTGGGTGGAAGCGGCCTATTCCTTCGTCGGAAGTCGCAATATCACCGGCCTGCAGATCGGCGACATCAAGAATATCGTCAAGAAGGGGCACGAGTACCTTTGGATTCGTTACCAACAGAAAGAGGACTGGGTCTCCGCTCGCATTATCAGCGAGCCGGTCTACGCCTACGTCCAAAGGGTCTATCCGGAAACCGACTTCTCACTATTGGGAGTATAGACAATGACACAATCCGTGCAATCCGTTCTGCGAGGCGATATCGTTCTGCAAGGGACGTTGACCCCAAGTGGCTTGAACGTACCCGCCGGCGCCGTCGACGACGATGCCATCAAGTCGGCGGCGGCCATCGCAGCCACCAAGCTTCAACACCAGCACGTCCTTAAGCACAGCCAGGCGCAGGATTCTTTTGTCACTTCCGCCAAGGACCCTCTCTATATCGTACGCGGGCTGACGGCCACGGTGGTTGACATCGAAGTGATGTGTCTCGGTGCGCCCAGCGGCGACAAGACGATCACGGTCGATCTGAAAAAGGCGAATACGGGCAACAAAGACGGCGCCACCATCCTTTCCAGTACAATCTCCTATGACGCCGCCAAGAGCGACGCCGAGGTTGTCAAGGGGACGATCAGCAGCGCGAACCTTGTAGATGGGGATGTGCTGATCGTGTGGGTGACCGTGGGAGGGACTACGGGCAACGACGCCAAAGGGCTTGTGGTGACCGTGACGGTCCGCGAAGACGCGGAGTAAAGACCCATGCCTCCCACACTGGCTGCCCAGCAGATCAAGCGGGTTGTCACAGGACAACCGCTGGAGATCCCGGCGCAGGACTACAACGCCTTCGCCGACGCCGCGGAAGATTTTAGGGCGCGGCAGCGGGGGCTGGGGTCCAGCGGGCGATCGCAGCCCGATCGCGCCGGGATCGTACTGGTGAGAAACGACAGCGGCGCGGATCGGAGACGGTTCGACGTGCTGGGGATCGACGGGCCCTTGATTCACCCGGCGGAGAATTCAGCCGACTTCTCCAGCCGCGTGACGGTCAAGGGTGTGATACCAAAGGAAGAACACCGCGGCAAGTACGTTGTCCTGCAGGAGCCGATCCCCAAGGACGAGTGCGGCAAGGCGTGCATCGATGGTGTCTGTGTGGCCCGGATCGTCTCGCCCGTCGGGGAACACCAGTACGCCGACATCGACGACGGCAACCCCGACGCCCTGGCTACCGGCTACAGCGGCCATGCGCGCATTCTCTGGAAAAGGGAAAGCATAACCTACGAGCAACTGGCCATTATTCGGATCGGCGCCCCGCTGCCGGCCTACATCGGGAAGCTCGACGGCGTGCTGGACTCTGGACAATCGGCCGACATGTTGATCTGGGCCGGCGATCCGCCCGCCGACACGGAGGAAAGGGTCACGGTCCATGACTGGATGCTCAAAGCGGGCGACAGTTTTCCTATCGGCACCAAGGTTGTCGTTCTCGGCATCGACGGCCGGCTTTATGTGATCAGCGGTGCGTGTGACTGATGGCAATCGTCAAGCCCAAAGACGTGTTCCGGTTCGCACCGTGCCCGAGCGGGTGCTGCGGTTCCGACACGACGCCGTGCACAAACTGGGACTGGGACACGCTGAGTCAAGACATCACCATTGACTTCGGAGACTTGAACTGGCGAGGCTTCTACTGTCGCGACGGCGTGAGTTGCGAGAACCTTGGCGGGGAATACACGCTGAGCCCAGGCGAGCCGATCTACCGCCCTGCATGGCGCTTCGAGGACACCTTCTGCGGCTCCGAGGCTTACAAGTGGGAAGTCTACGCCTACCTTTCCTGCGAACAGCAATGGAACGTAATCCAGCAGGACCATTATGTCAAGTTTAGTGCAATCGTTCACCTGGGAGTGTCCATAGGAACTTTCAACGGCGGCTCCTCGGTTGTGCGCTATGGGGGAGTGTTGCAGGAAGGCTGGATTGATCAGCTCACCCTGGGCACCTATGCACTTGACTTAATCTTACACCGCCACTACCACGGCACCTGGATGCCGCCGGACGCCCCTTGCACCAACCTCCCCGGGCTTGCTCCACCGCCGACAATCGACTTGCCGCTACCGGTGTCGGCATGAAACAGACTTGCCAATACGTTGCAGTGAGCGAACTGCCGGACGGCCGACGACGGTATCGATGTCGCCATGAGGCGTGCGGCCACGAGCGAGAATCGCACTACCCGCCCGAAAAACTCCACCGGATGTGCGATGCGTTCCCGCGGGGCGAGCGGCCCGTCGTTCTTCGCCCGGCAGCCGAAGCACGCCGGCTTGCAGAAGTCTGTCGCCACTGCGATCGCACGGGCACGCTGATCATGAACGACGGCGAGTATTGGCCGTGCTTCTGGCCCGGCTCCCGGGCGTTGAGAATTCGGGCCTTGGGCGATGCGCGTTGCTGGTGCTTTCCGTGGTGGGGGGAAGTGTGACGGGGTAATCGTGCTTTGCCTGGCAGGTAGAGAAATCCTCACGGCAAGGCCTGGGGATTCTCGACGGTCCCCTGTGCTACATGAGTTCTGCAAACGTCCTGATCTACCGGCTGATCTCTGGTGGCGGGCACGGAGATCTGAGTGGGTCACCGCTTGACGGTACAGTCCGTTCTTGAACCTCTCCATGAACTGCGGGCCGTGATACTCTGTTGGCGCGACACCAAAACGCCCATGCAAACCTGGCAGGACTCAGTGCCTCTTGCCCAAGGGAGCGTTCTCTATCGAACCTCACGGACAGTTTCGTGAATTGGCAAGAAATCGTCAGATCGAGTCGTGGCTACTACATCTTAGAACTGTTGAAAGATCGGCTTGCCCGGGGCCGGATAAGCGGTATCCCACTGACTAGGGGAAGCTCCGTTCTCCGCATCGTTCGAGTCTGCTTCTGGACTGACCTCGGGCGAATCCCCATTCTCGTTTTCTGTTGATTGATCGGGCGTTTCAGGTGTTTGTGTCGATTCAGTCTGTTCTCCGGCCTCAGGCTCCTGGTATTTCACGATAGGTTTTGGCTTTCGCGTCCGGGCCACGCGAGATTCTTGTGCCGTTTCGACGGCTTCCTCCAACTGCTGGCCTGTGGCCGGGGCAGCTGGCGGAGCAACCTCTTGGGTCTGGTCAACAGGGACCGGCTCTTGAACGTTTGAGCTCCGTTCGACCTGCTCATATTCAGTCTGATCTTGCCCCCGCACCACCTGCTCCAAACGTGCCGGCTTTTGGGTCAGAAAGGCCGCCACGATATCCGCCTTGGTTCGATTCCGGTTAGAGCCGTGAGTGGCGTTAAGCAACTCACGAACATTGCGGACCGGGTTGGCCTTGATAATCCGAGCGTTGTCGTGTAGAAGTTCATCCACCTTAGCCAGTAGCTTCTCGCCCTCGTCGGACAGAAGCTGAGCCTTCAGCATCTCGCGCTGGACCGACAACACACGCACCTGAGCTTCGCTGTCGTTGATTCGCACGGTGAGGGCCTCCAGCCGCGACTCCGCTTCCTCTTTGACCTGCTGCAGCTTGGCCACGGCCGCTTCATAGCCTTCGGCCTCGGAGAGCAACATGCTCACCTGAGACTTCACCTGGTTTTCAGTGTATGCGGCGTCGCGTACCATCACTGGGAAGCGGTCGTTGGTGGAAGCCACTTGGTACTGTACTCGGAACTCGTCGGCCAGCCCACAGGCGTGGTTTCGCAATGCCTGCTGTTCCCGCAGTTTGCTGGAAAGCTGGCCGATTTCGGCGCCCAATTCCCGTCGGCTTTTCTCCATGGCTTCAAGGTCGTTTCCCAGCTTCTCCCGCGCATAGTCGGCGAAACCTACAGGATCAGCCTTACGGGCTTCTTCGGTCCAGCCGACAGCTTGGGCGACTTTGTGGTCGAGCTGGGCCCACAGGCCGGGGTACAACTTGCTGAGGCCTGTGGCGGTTGCCACCGCGGCTACCAGCAATACGACCATTCCACACGCGACTCGTTTGAACATGATCCAGTCTCCTTGATAGAAGTGTTTCTGAGCAGTTGCCCGAGCCCCGCGGCCCGGTCTCGTCGTCGCTCGGAAAGAAGACGCTGGCCACGGCACTGAATTGCGCGAAAATCGCGAAAAGCTGCGGTGTGGCCTGCTATCCAAAATCTGATCCAGATGTTATTAGAGTATCCAGAGTGCGATAGCCCAGCACTTGCAGGCTCCGGGCAGGCGATGTCGCGCGCTGCTTTTGCACCGTGTTTCTCCCGTGTTTTGACCAGGTGGCAACGTCGTCAACGCAATTGCAGACGATCTCAGAGAAATGGCTCACGAAAGAGTCGGCGCCCCTTGCCCCGAGGTGCTCGATAGTATGCACATCCCTTGCGGTGCGCTCACGCTGTTCGTAGATGATCCACGTATCGCCATAGGCCTTCAGGGTGGTGCAGGCAAGCACTCGGGTGGTGCTCCCGGGCCTGCCGCGGGAGGCTGCTCTCCTGCCCTGCTTGGGCTTTTCGCCTTCGAATCCACCGTTACTACGGCAAACTGCGAGGAGATAGACGCCCCGAGTCGGGGGTGTATACTGGTTACTGGACAGCTGCGTTGGCCCATACCGTGTAGCTTGTTTGTTCAAACACGATCGGTCGTAGCGCAATTTTACCAGGGAACGGCCGTCTTCCTGTTGAGGCGTGAGATGACAGTCGCACGAATCTCCGAGATTCTTGACGCCGACAGGGATTGGCTGGAGCCTCAACCTGGGATGACCCCTTGGGACAAGGGGTGTGCCATGCTCGTTCGACAACTTGAAGAATGGCTCGCTCAATACTCGAAATCTCTGTGTGACCTTCAGGTAACCACCGACAACGCCAACCATCCGGTCTATATTCACCGGTTATGGGCTTGTTGGCGCTACCATTGGCGCAAGGCTGCCAGTACGGCACCTGACGGGAGAATTGA
>Ga0180438_10009913_pt1 | contig 11754 bp, 8 predicted proteins | sample SS_ome_12_FD_132455 | JGI IMG/M metagenome (GOLD analysis project Ga0180438, IMG submission 132455) | Hypersaline lake sediment archaeal communities from the Salton Sea, California, USA - SS_3_D_2 metaG | ecosystem: Environmental > Aquatic > Non-marine Saline and Alkaline > Hypersaline >...
CATTGCCCTGCATTGGGAAGTTCGCCAGACTGCGCGGGTTGGCGTCTGGGCCGACATAGACCCGCCACCCGAACGCGGTGTGGAGCCAACCACGCAGCATCGCGTGATTGATCGCGGCATCCGACCACTTCCAGTAGGTCGGGTAGGTCTGCTGATGCAGCCGCAGCAGTTCCCGGGCCTGAAATTCGGGCTGGCCGATCCGTTCGGCCAGCGACTGCGATCCCATCCCATACTGAACCGCCAGCACGCACGCCTTGAACTGGTCCCGCTGTTGCTTGTGGGTCTCTTTAGTGGCGTCCTTTGGGACTGCCCCGGCCTGCTTGGCGAATTCCAGATATGGGTCACCCGAGCCGTAGGCCACCTGCATGGACTTGTCGCGAGACAGCGCGGCGGCGATCCCGAATTCTTGCTGCTCGTAGTCCAGGTAGGCGACCGCGTGGCCCAGTTGCGGTTGGATCAGACCCCGCAGCCACACGGACGGGCCGAAGATGAACTTGCTGTTGGACGGCTGGTTCCGGCCAGTGCGGGCCTGGAAGGCCGAGAGCAGGCACCGGTTGCGCCCGTCCGACCCTACGGCCAAGTCCGACAGCCGCAGTTGTGAAAGCGAGTGGCGCAGCTCGCTCAGGGGGGCCACTTCGGGGTGAGATCGTGCCATCTGCCGAAAAGTGTCCTCCGTTAGGTCCGGCAAGCCTGGCCTTAGCAAAGGCCACGGAATTCGATTCCTTGCCAGCCACGCGAGAAAGCGATCGGCCTTGAACGTGCGGCCGTCGTAGATTCCGTACTCGCGGTCGATGGAAGCAATCAGCCGATGCTGAATCGCGGTCCAGTTGGCTTGTAAGCGATCCAGGATAGCCATGTCGATAGGAATGCCGTCCCATTCAATCTTCGCGGCAGCGGCCATATACCGGCCCCGTAACAGGGCGCGCGGCAAGTCGATCTTTGGCAGCATTGCCGGCAGCAGCTTCGACAGGCCGACCACATCGCTTTCACAGTAGTCCAGAAGTGCGGCCTTTTCGGCTTCCGTGTAAGGACCGCCGCGCTGGGCCAGTTTTCGCATGATTTCCTTCTCGCCAGCTTCGATGCCGTCTAAGCCGTGGTACGTCATCGCACCCAGCAGGCCGCTTCCACATGGGACGGACAGCCCGGATGTGAGGCAGCGGAACTCGGCGTAAAGATCCAGCACGCGGGCCGGCATCGGCCAACCCAATGCGAGGTGGCAGCCCAATTCTGCCGAAGAGTAGTAGGCGACGAAAAGCGACTCTGGACCCAGCGGGTACGGAGGCACCCGCCGGACCAGAAGCTCATCCTGCCAGAGCCGGACCGTCCGGCCGGTTCGCAGTTCCCTCGCGACCAGACAAATGGGCGAGGGGCGTTCACCGACCGGAGCGGAGAACTCGAAGTCGACCAGCCACACTTCTCGAAAAGCATCCAGGCCGGCACCGTTCACTGCTCACCCCGTAGTCGCTTGAGGACGGGGTGGTCAAGTCGGTCGATCAGCCGATCCTTGAACGCCACCCGGAGCAAATCCGACAGCGGCTCGGTTGGCCATTCCGGGGCCGGCCAGTTGGCCGCGGTCTCGTAGACGTCGTAGGCCCCCAAGTTCATGTTGGCCACCACGCGCACCCAGCGCCCCGAGGAGCGATCCGCAGCTTCCAGGGCCGATCGGTTCCAGTCGTCCAGTTTGCCATCAGGCCCAGGAAGCCGGATCGGCCACAGGAAGAGCACACCCTGCCGGGTCATGGCCGTGAACAGGGCTTTGGGGCCGAACGTGGATTCGCCGCCGGCTAATTCCGGCCAAAGGGACTGATCGACCAGGTAGATCTCTCGGTCCTCTTTGAGGTCCACGACGCACGTCTGAATCCGGTAGGTCTCGTCCGGGTGCGTCTGAAACCACCATTCTTTCGACGGCTTGCGGACGGGGACCGTCAGCAGGGCCTTCTTGACGCCGAGGCCGAGGGCGAAGTCCTGCGACAATCGCAGCCGGTTGAGATCAAAGGGATTGGGGATCGAAGGGTCGTCGCCCGTAGGCAAATTCATGTTGTTCTTCGTCATAAACAGTTCCTGTATTGAAAAGGATAGGTACGGCCGAAATGGCCACGTCTGACGCCGCGCACTCTGAAAGCTGACGCGGCAGGCTACCGGGATGTGAAACTGCACGGGAAAGGACAGAAAGGGCAACAGCAACGCTCGGTGTGATGGGGCGGCGCTCTTCCTCTGTGACCGTGGTTCCGTCGTGGTCCAGCGTGAGGAAGCCGCGGCCGTCGCACCGCACCACGCGGGTTTCGCGGACGTACTTCGGAACTTCGCTGCTTCCACCGCAAAGCGGGCGGTCGATTTCCCGCTTCACGAGCCGGCCCTTCGTCTCGGGATCGAGCAGGTCGATCACATCGTAGGTCTTCTGCTCGTCGGTGGAATCGACCCAGTTGGCGACCTTTCCGTTGACGCAGTGCGTGCAGCGGGCCTGGGTAGTCTTGACGACCGCCTGGGCCGCCCGCAGGATGCTCGCCACCGTCTTGCAGTAGACTTCTGCCGCTTTTCGCACAGATCGAGACAGTCCTACTCTTCCACATGAACATTGCAGTGCAGCAAGTGCGATTCATCGCTTCCTCTTGTCTTCGAGAAGGAACGTGACTTGATCCTGGGCCTCGCGCACATTGCAGTCCGTCCAGACATTCAGCCCGTCAGCACGGAACAGTTTGTGAATCTTGTTGAAGCAGAGCCGGACGCTCGGCTCGACATCCAGGGACGCCCCCGACTTCACGGCATCCCGCCATTGGGCCAACGTGCCGGAGATCACGGCCACCTGCACACTGCGGGCCAGGGTGTCGGCCACGACGAAGGGCATCCCTGCACAGCATTCCAAGGCGTCTAGCAGGTCGCGCTCGTCTGCAATAACTAAGACGGAGAACGAAACGTGTGTAAACAGCTTCGGCGGCAGGCCGGCGGCGGCCTTGGGGTCACGCATGGCCGCCAAGCAGCTTAGGAACCGCTCTACATCGGTCAGGTCAAAGTGCGACTGGTCGGACGAAGCCGACAGGCCGTAGCCCAGCACCTTGCGGCTGACTGGCAGGAAGGCCCCGAAGTCGATGGCTGGCCGGTTGATTAGGATTACTTCTGGATTCATACTCGCTCCTGACTGAAAGACGCCGCCGGGAATCGAACCCGGATCGCAGACGCTAGCCCACGAGTCTTTAGATGTCGCCCCTCGCAGGGCTGTATTGTGTGCTCGTCTAGCTCGGCGAGGCCCATGCCCCGGCGTCCGAGAACCGCCCGGCAAGTCGCCGGGCGGTGCCTCTATAAGGATTGGGGTCAAAAACAGTGGGACTGGCCCACTTATTTTGGAAATTCCGACTTAGCGGGCACGCGCGGGGTTCGTGTCTTCCACGACCGTCGCGGTGCTGCCAGGAATCGTGAGAAACCGCTGAATCTCACGAATGATCGTCTCGGACTTCGGCAGCTTATTGAGCCCCTGGCCACACTTTACGGCGACCGGAACGTGCCAAGAGAAGGTGCCCTTCTCGACCAGCTTGCTCTTCAGGGTCATGGGGAGTGGACCGTGGGGCTGGAGATTGCCCACGTCTTCGCCCCGGGTGGCCATCGCGTCGATAGCGGCCTGGGTGAGGGGCAGGAAGGGGAATATCTTCTTGGCCTCGGCGCGGGCCGACTTCGTGCCACAGAAGAATTCCAGGAAGCGGCCGGACGTTTCCTCGTAGACGAGGAAGCTGGGGCCGTACATGCAGTGCGAATCCCGCTCGCCGGAGGCCGCCTGGATGCGCTTGAACTCATCGCTGGCCACGTCGTAGACCGCGATCACCGCCTCGGTGTCGCTCATGTCGAGGGCCTTGGGCCGGCGGCCCAGCACCAGCAGATTGATGCTATCGCCCAGGTCCATCACTTCCTCGCCTTCCGGGATGCCGAAATGGCCGGGACGGACGAGGCCGCGGTTGACGGCCTTGCCCTTCGTGTAGAGTTGGAGCCGACCGAGGAAGTCGCTCGACTTGGCGATGGCATTGAAATCCTCATCGCTGCCGATCTGGACGGAGGGAAGCTGGTCAAGGTCAAGGACGGCCAGAGCGTTCTGGTTTTGGGTGTCGGACATTGGAGTACCTCAAGTTGAAAAGAGAAGAAACAATACCGAAGAGATGCAATACACAAACACGAACACATGCAGGGTCACATCAGGAATCTAGCGTTTCATCATTCACCTCCTCTTCAAATCGCTTTCGCATACGGTTCAATGCAGCTTGTCTTTGCTGTTCCACAGAATCTCGGTCCAGATGGAGAGCCCATTCCAGCGCCGCATAGAATCCATCCAATGGTGTCTGGCATCCGCTCGCAGCAATGCGCAGTGCGCCGCAGCGCTTGTTCCTCAACTCGTCTTCCAACTCGCGGAGTTTCCGCACGTAGGCCACGACCTGGAAGTCATCTCCAAACATCGCTTCCAGTTTTCCCTGCCTCACCGCCTCCCTGTACTGCTTAATAAACGCGGCGGCGATGATGCGGAACTCTGTCGCCGGCAGCGTCCGTGCCTGATCGACGAACTGGCGGCGAAACCGATCGGGAATCTTCGCCAGCAGGTAGGCGGACGTGAGCGGGATTTCACTGCGGTCCACGGCCTTCTGCTGCTCTTCCGAGAGCGTGAGCAGGCCGAGCATGTCCTTGACCCACTTCGGCCCCTTCTTCACGATCTCGCACAGGTCGGCCAGTGCGCCGTGGGATGCCTTGTCGAACCCCCGCAGAGCCATGATCCTCTTCAACTGGCGGGCATACTCGATCGGCGTCGTCTCGGGCCGGCAGGCATTCGCCTGGATTTGCATCGCCAGCACGTCGGCATCCGTGAGGCCCTGCTTCACGATGCAGGGGATCGAGGATCGGTGTAGCTGGCGGGCGATGTGGTAGCGGTAGTTGCCGTCTACCGGCTCGTACTTTCCCGGCGCGTGCGGCGCGGGACGGACACAGATGGAATTGAGGAAGCCGTTCTTGGCGACGGAATCTCTCAGTTCCAAATACTCGACCGAATGCCGGTCCACCGGCCGAAGTGCCAGCCGGGGCTCGACAATCTCACTGGTAGGGATGTCGCGGATGTCATCGCGGATGTCATCGTGGTGGTCGTCTTCCATCTGCCCCATCCAGCGCCGAATTCTCAGGTCTCATTTACATAAGCGGGCAAAAAGGGGCCTGAGTCTCACGATTTGGAAAGAATTCCGAAAATTTTCCCAAAATCGGCGCGGAACGTGAGACTCAAAGGGGCTTTTGCCCGCTTGTGTAGATAGACAGCAACTTCTCTGCCGCCGGGCGTCCTAGCGCGTTTACACGCTCTTATGCTTTCACGCGCCTTCTCGGCCCATCTCTGACGCGGCAGTCCATAGAGCAGTCCATAGAGCAACCAAAGGCCACATAAGGCACGCATAAGGCACGCTGGGAAGGAACTATGCCCAAAGTCACTGAAGCACTATCCCGATTTCTCGCAGCCAGATTGGAAGGTCACCCCGGGCGTGATCTGCTCGAACGCTATTTGCGTCTCGGCGGTTCGGCCACGATGGAGACCCAGGTGAATGTGGCTGCCGGTCAAGGCGAGCCCATCGAGGGCAAACGCACCACCTGGACCGATGGGATTGATACGTGGTGGAACCTCCGCATCCCGAAAAAGGCCAACGACGTTCCCGAATGGAACGACTATGAGCTACGGTATGCGCCTGAGATACACGCTGAGGGCATCGGTTCGACCGGCTGGGACTGGAAGGTCCGCCGCTCCCGTTGGGTGGGCTTCGACTTCGACAGCATCACTGGCCACGCCAAGGGCGTCGGCATCAGCGATGAGGAGTTGCAGCGCGTCTTCGAGGCCGCCAAGGCGATCCCCTACGTCGAGACCCGCCGCAGCACCGGCGGCAAGGGCTGGCACCTCTATGTCTACTTCGACGACAAGGGTGTCCCCACGGCAAACCACACCGAGCACGCCGCGCTGGCCCGCTGCATCCTGGGGATGATGTCGAGCGAGACCGGCTTCGACTTCGCCGCCCAGGTGGACTGCTGCGGCGGGGTCATGTGGCTCTGGCATAGAAAGATGACGCCGGAGAACCAGGGCCTCGCCCTGGTGAAGCCTGCAACGAAAGTGCTGGCTGTAGCAGACCTACCCACCAACTGGCGGGACCACATCGAGGTAGTCACCCGCAAACGCGCCAAAATCCGCGTGACCGGCGTGCCCGACGAGCACCTCGACCCCTTCGAGGCCCTGGCCAGCGCCCGGCGGATCATCCCCCTGGACGAGAGGCACAAGGCCGTCATCCAGGCCCTCATGGAGACCGGCTACTCAACGATCTGGGTCACCGACCACCACCTCTTACAAACACACACCCGCGCCCTGAAGGAACTCATAGATGGGCAGCGGGCGAAGCTGGGACTGCTCGGCTCGTTCGACACGAACAGCCGGGGCCGGGACAAGGGGACGCCGAACTGCTTCCTCTTCCCCATGCTCGCCGGAAGCTGGAAGGTCTACCGCTTCTCTCCGGGCATCGCCGAGGCCCCAACCTGGACCCAGGACGGCGAGGGGTGGACCACCTGCTACTTCAATCGCATCCCTGACCTGGCGACTGCCTGCAAGATGCATGGCGGCCTGGAAGACCCAGAGAAGAGCGATTGGGTCTTCAGTCACGCAGAGAAGGCGGTCGAGGCCGCGGCGGCGATGGGCCAGGAGATCGAGATCGACGGTGCGCTGCGGCACCGCGAGGCCCGGCTGAAGCTGCACCGTGACGGGCGGCTGATCGTCATGGTGAAGAAGGAAGAGGCCGACACCCAGGAGCAGATGCCGGGCTGGCTTGCGAAGAAGGACAAGTGGATTCGCAAATTCGAGAAGAAGCTGCAAGACAACCCGGACGAGGAACTCGGCCTCAACGACTACGACACGATCCTGCGAACGCTCATCACGCCCAACGGCGATCACGCCGGCTGGCTCTGCCGGTTGGAAAACGGCGGCTGGTCCCGCCAACCCGCCAGCCACATCAAGATGATGCTTCAGTACCTTGGCATGGACAAGAACACGGCCGAGGCCATCATGGGCGGGGCCGTCAAGCGGGCCTGGACCCTGGTCAGCCTACCCTTCCGCGAGGAGTACCCCGGCGGCCGGCAGTGGAATCTGGACGCCCCGCAGTTCGTTTTCAAGCCAGCGGAACTGGCCGACGACGAGGCACCCAAGCATCCGCACTGGGACTTGATCCTCAACCATATTGGGACTGATCTGGATGCCCCTCTGAAGGAGCTTGCTTGGGCGCAGCGGGCGGGCATCAAGACTGGCGCGCAGTATCTTCTTGCCTGGGTCGCCTGCATGTTCCGCGATCCCTTCGAGCAGTTGCCATACCTCTTCACTTTCGGATCAGAGAACTGCGGGAAATCGATCTTCCACGAAGCGATTTCCCTGCTCGTCACCAAAGGCGTCGTGCGAGCCGACCGGGCTCTGGCCAACCGCAATGACTTCAACGGCGTCTCGTCCACGCCACTCCAGCAGTAGTGGCCGCACCAGAGGGTGCTGATCTGGGCTGAAATCTGGGCCAGGGTCATGCCCAGGCTGGAGTCCTGGTTCAGACCGTTGCTGTAGAGCGGTATCCCATTATGCTGATCCAAGCCCGCCAGAATCCCGATCCCTTCCAGCGTGGTCCCCCGGACGGCGTGGTTCACCTGCAAGGCCGGACAGTCCTGCACCAGCCCGAAGATCATCGGCCACGGCTTTCCCACCATGTCGGCGGGTAGGAAGGGGAACTGGCCCTCCTCGGCCGAGAAGCCGACTTCCTTGTCTTCAAGCTGGGAGACGATCGTGAATTTGACCGTGCGGTCCCGCTCGCTCCAGGAGATCGGCGAACTGACCTTCCCGCTGAACAGCAGGAACTTGTCGGCCAGATCGAGCCCGTCGAAATACTGGTACACGCGGGCATCCCGCTTGTGGATGTCCACCCCATCGAAGATCGTCTTAATCGTGCCGTCCGTATCATCGAGGGTCACGTCGATGGATTGGGACGAACTGTTGTCCGAGACAGCGACCACATTATCCAGGTCGCTCACCTCAATGATCCGGCCGGGGAGGGTGTCAACCTCACGGTCGGCATAGGAGGCCGTGCGACCGGCGACCCAATCTACCTCGATGATGGTGATCGGCTCGTTGCCGTGGCGTTCCGCCAGCTTGGCCAGAGCGGTTGCTGAGATGGTGCGCATTGCAGCAGAGCGTCTTGCGGGTCGATCACCTCTGTGCATCAGTGGGGCCGAGAGCTAGGACAGCCACGAGTGGACTACTACCTACTACAACTGGCTGTCCGACTTCGACACGGTGACCGCAGGCCATGAGCTATAGGTTGGGCCGGAGCCCCCGGCGCCCATCGGGTACGAACGTGTACACGACGACCACTGGACACTTTGGCCCTTGTAGAACTCGTGTCAGTATCGTGTTCTATTCCATCCTGCGCGTACTACATCACAGGGGCTACGGCGGGAGCGCGGCAAGAGATTCAGATCGCCGACCGCTGGCACTTGCTCAAGAACCTTCGGGAAGCGCTTGCCTGCGTGATCGATTGGCACGGCAAGCAAGTGGAAACCGCTGTTCGGGCGACAACGGTCTCGGAGCCCGAACCTTCGATCGGCACTTCAGTTGCCAGTACCGCCAGTGCCGTACCAGTTACGCGCCCTGGCCAACTGACTGGAGCGGGCTCGTGCGGCCGACGCGGCGGGTGATCTCCAGCGTTTCGCTGATGGCCTGATTGATGACTTGGCCACCGTCAAGGCTGCCCTGAGCCTACCCTGGAGCAATGGGCAGACGGAGGGATTCGTCAGCCGTCTGAAGCTGATCAAGCGACAGATGTATGGGCGGGCCAAGTTCGATCTTCTTCGTCAGCACCCCGCTGAACGACGACATGCCGGTGGGGTCGGTGTAATCCAGCGGGCTGTTGCCGACGTAGCGGTAGCTGTTCATGTCACCGGCGGCAAAGCCGAGCGGGTCTTCGCTCACAAAACGCCCAACCCCCGCATCGTACCAACGGGCGCGGTAGTCGTAAAGCCCCGTCTCCACGTTAAGCGGCCGGCCGGTGTAGGCGAAGAGGAAGTCGGCAATGGGCGTCACGTCCGCATTCCCGAAGGAATCGTACTTGCGGTGCTGGACAAGGGAAGCGGCCGAGTCGATCACGTCGCGGATCGTGCCCTGATGGTCGGCCAGGCCCCAAAGCACGTCGCCCGAGTCGTCCTCCACCGCCAGGATCTGGTCCACCGCCGCGCCGTAGAGGTAGCGATGGGCCAGCGCGGGCTCGTAGGTCTGGCCCTCCAGCCCGTCGGGGTCGCTCAGCTCCAGCGCCGCCTCGCCGCCGCGGTGGACCTGGTAGCGATAATCCTCCGGCGTGCCGTCGCCGTCGGAGTCGAGCGTCCTCTGAATGCGGCGATCGGAGGCGTCGTAGGTGTACGCGACCACCTGCGCGGCCGCGCCGCCCTGGACGGCTCGCTCGGTGACCTCGACCAGCCGGTTGCGGTAGTCCCAGGCGTACGCGGTGACGTCCGTGTCGCCCGCGCTGAGCTGGCCGTCGAGATCGACATCGACGAAGCGGGCCGTGCGGTTGCCCTCGGCGTCGTACTGGTAGGTGTACGTGCCGTCGCAGAGCAGGCGGTTGCCCTGGCCGGTGAGGTAGCCGCCGCCGGTGCGGTTGCCGTTGTCGTCGTAATCGTAGTCCTCGCCGGCCTGCCAGCCGCCCGATCTGCTCGTACAGCTCCTCCTCGCCCGGCGACGTCTCGTTCTTCCACCGCCGGCCGTCAGCGAACAGCTCCGCCGCGCCGTCCAGGAGTTGCTTCTTCCAGGCCGAAACCTGGTTCGCATGGACGCGGAACTTCGCCGCCAACTCGGCTGTCGTCTTGTCCCCGCGGACCGCCGCCAACGCCACCTTCGCCTTCAAGGCACCCCCAAACACCCGTCGCTTCCCCGTCATCCCATGGACCTCCTGAACAGCCACACGCCCGCTGCATTCTACACCCTATTCCGTTGTCCAGTTCTTGGGGTCCACTTCACGTATACCAGAATCGAGCAGGTCTTTCGCCGCGACGCTTGCTATTGCACCTACCGCTGCATCTCGGCTAGGCGTGCCAGCACCTCATCAGCAACGAATATTGGCACCTCGCATATCACCGCGAGGATTACTGCGTCGCTAATCCGCACGTCCACAACTACCGCCCCTGTCGCCTGATGAATATGCAACTTGGCCTCGTAAATGTGCTGTGCGGGCAGGAGCCTGTCCACTACCACGCGTTCCAAGTGGCCGCCCAGTGCCGCCATTAGCGAAACCATCGCGCGATGCGTCAGCGGCCTCGGAGCGACGAAGCGTTCCAACTCCCTCAATAGTGCCGCCGCCTCGAACGGGCCTATTTGACAGTCGAGCCTCCGGCTGCCACCGACTTCCCGCAGCGAAAACTGGCATGGCTTGTCTCGCCGCTCATCGTATATCACCATTTCAATGTCAAAGACGACCGCGTCTCCCCAACTCCCGGGTGTGCCATCACCGACGGTCCGCATTTCGTAGTACCTATTAAGGAAACCGTCGATATGGTCTGCACAGACTCGTGCCTCTTGGCCGATCCGCTGATTCCATGCGCGATGAATGTGGACCACTGGCTCCTTGCTACATCCGGCCACGACGCAAGTTTCCGAACTCATTTTAGCGCTACCAGGAAAGTGATAGTGTCCGGTCCGCCTGCAAAAAACGGATCCGCGGTTCGGTCTTAGTTAGGCGAGAACGGCGGTATTGGGCCGCCGGGCCGTGGATTACGGAGGATAGCGCCATCGTTCGGCGGCGTGAAACGCGGAGCGTAGGGGTCAAACGGTGGGACATAGGGCTCTGGGCCACGCAACGGATTGTTGAAGAACTCATCGGCTGTCGCGCGCTCCGCCGCAGTCATTCCACTTGGGACACTTGCACTTCTGGCCGGTTGCACTACGGTCGTGCCACGTGGCAAAGTGGCAGGCATCGGCTGTACAACGGGCACCGCACCCATGAGTGCGACATCCGCCATAGTATCGGTAACCCATGCGGCCGTGGGGCTACCGCCCAGCGACGTCACCGTCTCCGCCACCAACGTCTGTTGCGGCTCGCCCGTCCACACCCTGTCCCATCCCGTGGTCATATGATCCGCGCCGCGCAATCCCAACGCTCCACCAACCACGACTGCGGGAATGGAAACGAGGCTGCTACCTCCCCCGGTCCCCAATTCGGAGGTGCCACCTCCCGTGATAAGCACGCCGCCAAGCAGGATTTGTCCCGCGCCGCCCACGATTTCGAGCGCCCCACCCGCTCGTTCTGCCGTTGCTTGCGAGGGCACGGGCCCGGAAAAGGCTCCGGGACCAGGCTGTGACTGAGCGTACGCCAGCAGTTGCTGGCTCCTGCCGGGATCGCTAACCTCTTGAAGGATGAAACTCGGATCGAGCCCCGCCATCGCGGGACTGATCGGATTCGTCGCGCTGGCCGGCGCATGACACGTGCTGCAGTGAAAACGCTCCGGCGGAAGCAGCTCGGCCGTGAAGAACGACGTGCCCGACGCTTCAGCTTCACCCCCGAGGACGAAATCAAGCAGGCTCGATTCATACGACGTCGCGCCGCCCACCCCGCTGAACGACGACATCCCCGACGGGTCAGTGTAATCCAGCGGGCTGTTGCCGACGTAGCGGTAGGTGTTCATGTCACCGGCGGCAAAGCCGAGCGGGTCTTCGCTCACAAAACGCCCAACGTCCGCATCGTACCA
>Ga0180438_10009915_pt1 | contig 11753 bp, 9 predicted proteins | sample SS_ome_12_FD_132455 | JGI IMG/M metagenome (GOLD analysis project Ga0180438, IMG submission 132455) | Hypersaline lake sediment archaeal communities from the Salton Sea, California, USA - SS_3_D_2 metaG | ecosystem: Environmental > Aquatic > Non-marine Saline and Alkaline > Hypersaline >...
ATGGCCCTGGCCTGCCTGGAGAACAGCCGTCTGTGGCAAAACTACTGGCTAACTGCCGACCCAGCCAGGAATTAACGCCGCCATGAAATCCGGGCAGACCCCCATCTTGCCCGCCATTTGCCAGCCGCTCGACCCGCTGCTAAAATGCCGCCTGGCGCGCAGGCCCGTTAACGTACAAACCCGATTCCACCAACCAAGTTTGCGAGGATGAGACCATGGCACGTTTGATCAAGTTGGCTTTCCTTTCCCTGTTCGTTCTGCTGGCGTTCACGCTGTCTCCGGCGACGGCGGCCGATGACGATGGCTTTCGATCGATCTTCGACGGCAAAACCCTGGAAGGCTGGGACGGCAATCCCCAGTTCTGGAAGGTCGAAGATGGCGCCATCACCGGAGAGACGACCCAGGACAATCCCACCAAGGGAAACACCTTCATCATCTGGCGGGGAGGCACGCCGGCCGACTTCGAGTTGAAAGTGGAATACAAGCTTCATAACCACAACTCGGGCATCCAGGTCCGCAGCTTCGAGGTGAAGGACTCCAAGTGGGTCGTGGGCGGATACCAGGCCGACATCGCCGACAACCAGTTCAACGGAATCCTCTACGGCGAGAGATACCGCGGCATCCTGGCCCTGCAAGGCGACAAAGTCCTGATCGACGAAGCCGGCAAGCGCAGCGTCGTCGGAAGAATCGGCGACAAAGAAGAGTTGCTCGGACACATCAAGAAAGACCAGTGGAACGAGTACCACATCGTGGCCAAAGGGAACACGCTGACGCATTCGGTCAACGGCCATCAGTTGATCGAGCTGGTCGACAATCACAAGGACGTCGCCCGGGCAGACGGCATCCTGGCCTTCCAGCTCCACGCCGGGCCGCCGATGAAGGTGCAGTTCCGCAACATCCGGCTCAAGGAGCTGAAGAAGGACGCCGCGGCCGACTCGACCGGCAAGAAGAAGATCGTGCTGATCGCCGGGCGCAAGAGCCACGGCTACGCCAGCCACGAGCACAACGCCGGCTGCCTGCTGCTGGCCAAATGCCTTCAGGAGAGCGGGCTGGGCATCGAGACGGCCGTCTATCACGACGGCTGGCCGCAAGACCCCAATGCCCTCCGCGGGGCCGACTCGATCGTGATCTTCTCCGACGGCGGCGGCGGACACCCCATCAACCCGCACCTGGACCAGGTGGCCCCGCTGATGAAGCAGGGCGTCGGAATGGCGTGTCTGCACTATGGGGTCGAGGTGCCCAAGGGCAAGTCGGGCGACTGTCTGAAGGAGTGGACCGGCGGCTACTTCGAGACCTTCTGGTCGGTCAATCCGCACTGGAAGGCCGAGTTCGACAAGTTTCCCGACCACCCCGTCGCCAACGGCTTAAAGCCGTTCTTCATGGACGACGAGTGGTACTACCACATGCGTTTCAAGGACGACATGGAAGGCGTCACGCCGATCCTCAGCGCCGTCCCGCCCGACAGCACCCGCGAACGCCCCGACGGAGCCCACAGCGGCAACCCGACCGTGCGCGCCCGCAAGGGCATGCCGGAGCATCTGGCCTGGGTCGTCCAGCGGCCCGACGGCGGCCGCGGCTTCGGCTTCACCGGCGGCCACTGGCACTGGAGTTGGGCCTGCGACAGCTTCCGCACGGCGGTCTTAAACGGCATCGCCTGGACGGCCGGCGTCGAGATCCCCGCCGACGGCGTGCCCTCGAAACGCCCCACGCTCGAACAGCTCAAGGCCAATCAGGACTACGAGCCGCGAGCCAATTTCGATTACGGCCGGGTGGAGCAGTTGATCAAGGAGTGGAACGAATAGGCGGCACCCCTGACTATCCGGTTCCCAGGCTCCGCCCCATCAAACGTAACTCTCTACACTACAGCCAGTTACGACGACAAAAAAGGGGTCAGGACTCTTTGTTTGCGCCATGAGATCGGGGAGACCTCCGTCACACCCGAACCGAAGCGCAAACAAAGAGTCCTGACCCCTTTTTCCGTTCCCGTTCCCCGTTGACGCCATTTCCTTGATTTGATAAACTACTTTGCAGTACAAAGCAACCCGCCCGTTTTGGAGGACGCTGCCATGGACCGTGACCAGGCCTGGGACCGTATGCAGGAAATCCAGCGAATCATGGAGCGGGCCACCCTCTGGACGCTCCTGCCCGGCACGGCCGCTGTGCTCGGGGGCGGGCTGGTGCTGATCGGATGTGCGGTCAGCTACGCCATGTTCCGCTCGCTCGACTTCGCCGATATCCTCCACATGTCGCTCAACCGCCAGATCGCGTTCTGCGTGATGTGGTTTTCCATCGGCGTGCTGGGCGTGCTGATCGAGGCCATCCTCACCGCCCGGGCCGCCAAGCGGCAGGGACTCTCGCCGACCGTCCGCTCGGCCCGCCTGGCCATCTTCTCGATGACCCCCAGCGTGGCCGTGGCCATGGTGCTGACGGTCAAGTTCCTGATGCCCGCCCAACCGACCGTCCGCGAGATCCAATACATCGTGCCCGTCTGGATGATGCTCTACGGCACGGGGGTTTACACCGCCGGGCTGTTCTCCATCCGGCCGCCCCGCGTGCTCGGCCTGACGTTCATCGCCATGGGCGTGGTCGCGTTGCTGGCGGTGCCCGACTACGGCGTCGTCTCGGCCGCGCTCTCCTTCGGGCTGCTGCATATCGTCTTCGGGCTGTACATCCTCCGCAAACAGCGTCAGGGCCGGGCGTCATGAGCGAGTCGATCAAACCCGACGACATCGACGCGATCATCCACGAGCGCGTGCGCCTGGCCATCGTTTCGGCGCTGGCCGTCGCGCCGGAGTTGAGCTTCAACGAGCTGAAGACGATGCTCTCGCTGACCGACGGCAACCTCAGCGCCCACTCACGGGCCCTGGACGAAGCGGGCTACATCGTCATCCAAAAAACCTTCCAGGGGCGACGGCCGTACACGACCATGCGGCTGAGCCCAAAGGGGCGCAAGGCCTTCGCCCGCTACGTCGCCACGCTGCGCCAAATCATCGACCAGGGAGACCCAAGCACCGACGACTCGTCGTGACCTCTCTTTTTTTACACGTTCACTTTGTGTCACAAAGTACTTTATAGGAGCGAACCCATGAAACGTCGACTTCTCCTCATCCTGCCCTCGCTGCAACAGCTCCGCAATTACCGTTTCCGGCTGATCAAGTACTCGCGCTTCCCGCCGCTGAGCCTGCTGACCATCGCCGGTCTCACACCGCCGGATCGCTGGGAGATCATCGTCCGAGACGAGCACATCGAGTCGTCGGAGGTCGACGGGCACGTGGACCTGGTCGGCATCCAGACCTACATCTCCTCGTCGGGCCGGGCGTACGAGCTGGCCGACCTTTGGCGGCGGCGCGGCGCCAAGGTGGTGCTGGGCGGTTTGCATCCGACCAGCCTGCCGCAGGAGGCCGCCGCCCATGCCGACGCCGTATGCGTCGGTCCGGCCGAGACGATTTGGGGCCGGGTCCTGGACGACTTCGAGCGCGGGCGACTTGAGCCGCTCTATCACGGCAGCCGCGACGGCTCGGCCGCCCTGTCGCCCATTCCGCGGCGCAACCTGATGAACCCCCGCGGCTACCTGATCCGCAATACGATGGTCACTTCGCGGGGCTGCCCGCATGCGTGCGACTTCTGTTACAAGACCAGCTTCTGGGGCCCGCGCTACTACGAGCCGCGACCGCTGGCCCAGATCGAGCGCGAGCTGACCGGCATGGACGACCGGCTGGTTTTCTTTCTCGACGACAACCTGCTGGCCAACCGGCGTCACGCCCGGGCGCTGTTCGAGGTGCTTCGCGACCTGGGCATCGTCTGGCAGGCCGCGGGGTCGCTCGACGTGGCCGACGACCCGGGCTACCTGGAGGAGGCCTACGCGGCGGGCTGCCGCAGCCTGTTCGTGGGCTTCGAGTCGCTCTCGCCGGAGAACATGCGGGGCAACAACAAGCCGGTCAACGCCGCGGCCGACTACGCCGAGGCCTGCCGCCGCTTCCACGACGCGGGGATCATGATCAACGGCAGCTTCGTGTTCGGCTTCGACTGCGACGGGCCCGACGTGTTCGAGCGGACCGTGGAGTTCGCCATCGAGAGCCAGATCCTCACGGCCACGTTTCACGTGCTCACGCCGCTGCCCGGCACACGGGCCTTCACCCGCCTGGAGGCCGAGGGGCGGCTGTTGCACCGCGACTGGTCCTACTACGACACGGACCACGCCGTCTTCCGGCCGCGTCGGATGACGCCCGAGCAGCTCGAAGCGGGCCACAAGCGGGCGGGCCGCGAGTTCGTGACCTACAGCTCGATCCTCCGCCGCTCGTTCGGCTTGCCCGGCGTGATGAAACGAATCGCCTACAACGTGGCGTGGGTGCGGATCGATCCGCTCTGGGTCGCCATCATCCGCATGGGCCTGATGCCGTTCGCCACGCGGATCTTCGAGCGAGTGCTGCGGGTCAGCACCAAGGCCCCGCACCAAGCACGCCAGACCGTGCCGATGCAACAAGGGGGTCAGGACTCTTTGATGGGCAGAATGGCGGAAGAAGAAGCCCGGGAGAGATTGATTGCATCGTGAGCCAGTAGGGTGCGTATTGAACAGCTCCAGTCGATTCGCCCGTCGGCGATCGGCGAGCACGTGCGTGCAAGCACACCCTGCCAGGCTGGAACGTGAATCGGTTAATCGATCTGGAAATCACCGTGAATTGTCTGACACGCCCAGCAGATGTGAAAAACAATCTGCGCTGCCTCGGTCTTCATTTCGAATCCAGCATCGTTGTCAATTGTGGCCAACAACTTCATTTGATACAGGCGGCGATTTCGGAGTATCGGATGGCCCCATGTGTGTGTTGGACAATTATCATAGGGACAAGTGAATTCGGGATTGCCTTGCTGCAAAGCGGGGAGGCCACCGAGTTGGCTTCGCCGGATGTCGAAATGGATCGAACGAGTTGAGCGAGCCCCGAGGTACTCCGCGAGCTGTCTTCGGTGGCTTGCTCGCAACCACTCTTCATCCAAAAACTGGCAAACGAGTAGCAGATTCTCTATCTCCGGCGGAATTTCCTTGAAGACAATGCGCTTCCGCGGAAACGCATCGGGAATGTCTGTAAAGGGACTCTCATCCGAACCTGCCCAATCTGCAGCGATCGTTTGAAGTCGGCGACTTCGGCCGCAGCGGTAGATGGTCGGATACGGGCAGTGAAGGCAGTAATACAGTGGAAGTCGGTCGAGTTTTCCAAACACCAGCGGCGATTCCTTTCGGAAACGCGAATCATTGCAGTCGATGTCCCACATAAGCCGAAGCGGCTCACGGCACGAGGGGCAGACTGCGTTCTTGTGTTTTGCCTGCCCACCTTGCCAGTGATCACGGCGACTGTTGGCCTTCGGATCAAGATGATAGCCGTGCCGCAAATAGTACCGTGATCGCCAAAGTTCCGGCACATCCCAATCGTTGCGGCGGCGGCGGCCTCTCCTATCAGCCTCTTCGCACAACTCGTCGAGTTCTGCCGTGAGTTTGCTGAAATCTTGATCGGAGAGATTAATCGGTGTATCAGGTATGCTCGCATCGAGTGCCTCAACAAGCTGTTTGCGGTCCTTCCGCGGCAGGAGAAGCGATTGGGCGAGGAGCTTCCTTGTTTTTGTGTTCATGGCGAAATAGGAGGACCGTGTCTTACGCTGATTCCTGGATACCGTGCTGACGCTGTCCGTAGAACGGTCCGGCTCACGGGCAACAAAGGCGGCCTAACCCAAGACAAAGCCGCCTTTGTTGTCCCGTGCAGCCGGTGGTTACACGATCTATTCCTTCCTTCCGTCCTCGTAATGATAGTGTTCAGCTGAAGCACAAGTGAAACTTTGAATAAATCCTGATGATCTATGATATTCTTGTTTTGGCTTGAAGTATTCATTCGTAACAGCCCAGTCGTAGAATCCTTGATCAACTGGATATTGAGTCAGGCAGCCACTGACTCGATTCTTTAGAATCCATTCCTCGGCCTTCTCGCACGATGAGAACACGCCGGATGGTAATGTTGCGTCATTACCACAGAAAATCCAGATATATTTGTCTTTATTCATCGTGTAACTAGTGTTTATCGAACGGCTCCAGACTTCTAGGCGGGCTCGCCGGCGCCCGATGACGTTACGGCTCGATGCAGTGATTGTACCGCGCAAGTCGTGCGAGGGCAACAGCATAGGTGGCCTGACGTCCCGACGCTGTGGGCCTTTGTCGGGGCGCGAAAGCCAAGTAGCGTGCGTCGCGACGCACCATGAACTGCGCCTACTGCTGCATGACTACGCTTTCGGCCCCAGGCCGGCGATGCATTGGTCTTCGCGGACGACCTTGCGGGGACCGCCGTCGAGGCCGGTGGACCAGTCGTGCGGGGCGGCGATTGCTTCGAGCTTCTCGAGGATGCCCAGCGCCTTGGCCCGGTCGTAGATCAACTGCCAGCCGCACTCGAGATCCTCGTTCACCTCGCACTTCCCGTCGCGGGAGCCGCCGCAGGGGCCGTTGAACAGGTGCTTGGCGCATCGGGTGATGGGGCAAATGCCCGCAAACTCGCCCAGCCGGCACTGCCCGCAGGCGGCGCACTTCTCCGTCCAGACGCCCTGGGCTTCCAGGATGCCGATGAACTGGGTGTTGAGGCCCGGGTAGACGGGCATGTTGGGGAACCGTTCGGCGAGGGCCTGCACGCCGGCGCCGCAGCCGAAGGAGACCACCGCGTCGTAGTCGCCGGCCCGCTGGGCCAACAGATCGATGAAGGCGTCTTCGCACTGGCGTTCGATGGTGCATTCGTCGACCACCACGTCGCCGCGGCCGGCCAGCTTCAACGACATCCGCAGCGCGGAGCCGAGGATGCCCACTTCGCGCTCGCCGCCGGCTAAGCACACCGTCACACAGGTGCCGCAGCCGACCAGCAGCACGCGCTGGTGGTCCTGGATCATGTCGCGGATTTCCGGGACGCTTTTTCGATCGGCAACAATCATTTCGCATCTCCTGCCAGCGCCGCTTCGGCCTGCTGGGTCATTTGTTGAACGTGTTGTTCGACGGTTTCGGGGTCGGGCCGCAAGGGGCTGGGACCGAGCTGGGCCAAACGCCGGCTCATCTGGGTGACGATTTCGGCAAACCGGGCGCCCTCGGCCGAGGAGAGGTTGAACATCTCCAGCCGCTCCGGCTCCAGGCCGATCTCGGTCAACAACTGCTGGGCCCGCTCGACCCGCTTCCTGGCCCGCAGGTTGCCTTCCAGGAAGTGGCACCCGCCCTCCAGGCAGCCGGCCACGATCACGCCGTCGACGCCGCGCTCGAAGGCCGCCAGGATGTAGTTCACTTCGATCTTTCCGGTGCACGGCAGCCGCAGCACGCGGACGTTGTCGGGATACTGCAGCCGCATCGAGCCGGCCAGGTCGGCCGCCGCGTAGGCACAATAGTGGCAGCAGAACGCCAGGATGACCGGTTGTTTGTCCATGTTGATTCCCCTATGAAGCGAGCGGCGGATGAGAGTTTACCTGCCGCGCGTCGTCAGTTGTCAGTGGTCAGTTGTCAGCCTCATCCCCGGCAGCGCGGTGCCGGGGCATTTCAACAATGCCAATGCCAATCCCTAGCCCCTAATCCCCAATCCCTAACCCCTGATCCCTAACAATGGTAAACTCTCATCTGCCGCTCGCCTGAAGTCGCGCTGAACGGTCGCCGGTTTACGAGATCCTCCAGCGCGGCGGCGCCACCCCGACCTGTTCGGGTCGGACCACGTCTGTTTCTTCTGGTTCTGCTTTCGTTTCCGCACCCAGCAGGCTGTTGACCGCCCCGAGGATCTGGGTGTCGACGAAATGTCTTAGGGTAATCGCCTTGGCGGGGCACTCGGCGGTGCAGCTTCCGCAGCCCATGCACGTGGCCCCTTGCACCTCGGCCTTGTTGTCGTCGCCAACCCGCGGCGCCATATAGGGACACACGTGGACGCAGGTCATGCACGAGATGCACTTGTCGGGATCGACCCAGGCGGTCTGGCCGCCCACGGGCATGTCGCGCCGCGAGAGGATCGAGGCGGCCCGGGCGGCCACCGCGTTGGCCTGGGCGATGGTCTCGCTGATGAACTTCGGCGCGTGGGCCGTTCCGCAGAGGAAAAGCCCCTCGCTGGCGAAATCGACCGGCCGCAGCTTCATGTGGGCTTCCAGGAAAAAGCCGTCGGCGTTGAGCGGTACGCGCAACAGATCGGAAAGCTCCTCGCGGTCTGCACGCGGCACCATGGGCGCGGCCAGCACCACCAGGTCCGGCTCCAGCTGCAGGTCCCGGGCCAAAGCCGGCTCGCGAACCTTCAGGCGGAGGGGGCCTGGAAAAGGGGACAGGTCCAATTTGCCGGAACGGCCCGGAGGGTGCTTCGCAGAAATTGGACCTGTCCCCTTTTCCAGCTCGGGCGGCTGCTCCGGCTCGTAGCGAACGAACAGCACGCCCTTTTCCCGGGCTTCCCGGTAGGCCGCCTCGCGAAACCCGTAGGTCCGCATATCGCGATACAGCACCACGATCCGCGCCTGCGGATAACGTTCCCGCAACAGCAGGGCATTCTTGACCGCCGTGGTGCAGCAAACCCGGCTGCAATAGGGCCGCTGGTCGTTGCGCTGCTCGACGCACTGGATCATGGCGATGGTCGGCCGCTCGGGCAGTTGCAGTTCGTTCTTGCCCAGGCGGTCGGACAGTTCCAACTGCGTGATCACCTGGTCGCTCTCTCCGTAGCCGAACGACTGCGGCTTCGCTTCCACGGCGCCGGTGGCCACCACGATCGCCCCGTGCTTGATTTCGGTGGTGCCGTGTTCCGATTCGAGGGTCGAGGTGAACGAGCCGATATGGCCGTCGACGTTGGCAACCCGGCAGCGGCGATGGACCGTGATGCGGGTGTCGTCGCCGACGCGCTTGACGGTTTGCTGGAGGAACTCCTGCACGTCCTGGCCGTCGAGCGTCTTGTGGATTTGGCGGATGGTGCCGCCCAGCTCGTCCGATTTTTCGACCAGGTGGACGGGAAAGCCCTGATCGGCCAAAGCCAAGGCGGCCGTCATGCCGGCGATTCCCCCGCCCACCACCAGCGCCGCGTTGTGGACCGGCACCTTCTCCTCTTTCAACGGCATCAGGGCGGCGGTCCGCCCCACGGCCATTCGCACCAGGTCGCAGGCCTTCTCGCTGGCCTGCTCGGGCGACGCCGAATGGACCCAGGAACACTGATCGCGGATGTTGGCCATCTCCAGCAGGTAGGGGTTGAGGCCCGCGTCGCGCAACGTGTCGCGGAAGATCGGCTCGTGGGTCCGCGGCGTACAGGAGGCCACGATCACGCGGTTGAGCCGGTGCTCGTGGATCATCTCCTTGATGCGGTCCTGGCTGTCGTCGGCGCAGGTGTAGACGTTGGTCTCGGCGAACACGACGTGCGGCAGCTTGCGGGTCCGCTCGACCACGCCTTCCACGTCGACCACCGAGGCGATGTTGCTGCCGCAATGGCAGACGAACACGCCGATCCGCGGCGGCTCGTCGGTGATGTCGCGTTCGGGCGGATACTGCTTGGTTTTCACGCGGGTACCCCGGGCCGGCGCCAACAGCGACATGGCCCGGGACGCGGCGGCCGAGGCCTGCATCACCGTATCGGGAATGTCCTTGGGCTCCTGGAAGGCCCCGCCCACGAAGACGCCCGGACGCGAGGTATCCAGCGGTCGAAGTTCGCTGGTCTGGGCGAATCCCCAGCGGTTCAAGACGACGCCCAGCCGCTCGGCCTGCTCTTGCAGCGTGGCGCTGGGCTCCAGCCCCAATGACAGCACCACCATGTCGAACTCTTCTTCGACCGGCCGCATCTGCTCATCGACGTGCACCAGGCGGAGGTTCCGCGTGCCCGGCATTTCGTACGTTCGCGAAATGAATGAGCGGACGTAGCGGACGCCCAACTGGTTCCGGGCCCGATCGCTGTAGCGGTCGAAATCCTTGCCGAATGCCCGCATATCGAGGAAGAAGATGGTCACGTCCAGGCCCGGCTCATGCTCCTTGGCCAGAATCGCCTCCTTGGTGGCGGCCATGCAGCAGACCGACGAGCAGTAGTCGTTGTCGCAGCCGGTGTCGCGGGAGCCGACGCACTGGATGAACGCCAGCCGCTTGGGCGGTCTTCCGTCGGTGGGCCGGCGGACATGGCCGGCGGTGGGGCCCGAGGCCGAGAGCATCCGCTCGAACTGGACGTTGGTCAGCACGTTGCCGGCGAAGCCGAACCCGAACTCGCCGCGGCGGGTGGCGTCGAAGGCCTGGAAGCCGGGCGTCAGCACCACGCTGCCCACTTCCAGCTCGAGCGTCTCGCCCTGCTGGTCGTAGTCGATGGCGCCGGCCTGGCAGACCTCGGCACACAGCCCGCACTCGCCCGTCTTGAAGTGCACGCAGCTCTCGCGATCGATCACCGGGACCCGCGGCGACGCCTGGGGATGGGCCAGGTCGATGCACGGCCGGGGCTGCAGATAGAAGTCGTGCGAGGTGAGATGGGGTTGCGGCCGGCGCGAGGTGATCGTCTCCAGGTCGACGGCCCCGGTAGGACAGACGACCGCGCAGGCCCCGCAGGCCTGGCACTGGTCGGTCGGCTCACCGAACGCGGCCTGCACCTGGCGCGAGGCCCCGCGGCCGAACAGGCTGATCGCACCCCGCTGCATCAGGTCGTTGCACGTGCGGACGCACAGCCCGCAGAGGATGCACTTCCCTTCGGCTTCCGGCTCGAACGCGCTGGAGTGCACACCCAACCCGGCGGCGAACTGGGCCAGTTCGGTCGAATCGGGGGCCTGGGCCAAAAGCAGTTCGAGCACCGTCTGCCGCGACTGGCGTACGCCTTCGGTATCGGTCTGCACGACCAGGTTCGCTTCCACCGGGTAGCTGCACGAGGCGACCAGCCTCGGTCCCCGCGGCGTTTCAATCTCGACCAGGCACACGCGACACGCGCCGTAGGGTGAGAGCCCCCGGTAGTGGCAGAGCGTGGGGATCGAGATACCCATCCCCCGGGCCGCATCGAGGATCGTCGTCCCCGCGGCGACTTCCGCGGTGCGGCCGTCGATGGTCACCACAATCCGGTCGGATGATGTTGCGTCCATAATCAGTCTCTCGCGAATCTCTCGATGATCGGCAGGTGCTGGTGGTTGATCATGCTTCGCTGCCCCACTACCGGCTTACCACGGCCTCGACGGGGCAGACGTTGCGACAGGCCCCGCAACGGGTACACGGTTCGGGGTCGATCCGATGGGCCTCTTTGCGCTGGCCGCGAATCGCGTCGACCGGGCATACCTTCACGCACTGCCCGCAGCCGGTGCAGGTCTCTGCGTCGATCTCGAGCGTGATCAGGTTGCGGCACACGCCGGCGGGACATTTCTTGTCTCGGATGTGTGCTTCGAACTCGTCGCGGAAATAGCGCAGCGCGGTGAGCACCGGGTTCGGCGCCGTGCTGCCCAGCCCGCACAGCGAGGCCGACTGCACCGCGGCGGCCAGCCGCTCCAACAGCGCCAGGTCCTCTTCGGTGCCCTGGCCGTCGCAGATCCGTGTGAGGATTCGCAGCATGTGCTTGGTGCCCTCGCGACAGGGGGCACATTTGCCGCACGATTCGTCGGCGGTAAACGTGAGGAAGAACCGCGCCAGGTCGACCATGCAAGTGCCCGAGTCGAGCACGATCATGCCGCCGGAGCCCATCATCGAGCCGGCCTGGCTGAGCTGGTCGTAGTCGATCGGCATATCGAGCATCGATTCGGGGATGCATCCGCCGGAGGGCCCACCCGTCTGGATCGCCTTAATG
>Ga0180438_10009916_pt1 | contig 11753 bp, 6 predicted proteins | sample SS_ome_12_FD_132455 | JGI IMG/M metagenome (GOLD analysis project Ga0180438, IMG submission 132455) | Hypersaline lake sediment archaeal communities from the Salton Sea, California, USA - SS_3_D_2 metaG | ecosystem: Environmental > Aquatic > Non-marine Saline and Alkaline > Hypersaline >...
TGAATGTGTCTGAAAGGCCCGATAATGTCAGTACTGTTACGGCACTGATACGCGAGCTGCGCGCCAGGAAAGGAAAACCTGTCTTGAAGTAATAGACAAACCTCAAGCGGCACTGATAGAAAACTTGATTTTACGACCGTAAGAATGATAGTACAAATCGTGGTTAATAATCGCTTCTCACATTTGGACATGTTCGCAAAGAGAGGATCATTATGAAGCGTACAATCCCATTTGTTCTTCCGATGTTTCTACTGTTTTGGGCGATGACTGCGTTGGCTGAGGGCGAAGAGCAGCCTGAGCCACATCCGATTCAACTAAAGGACATTCTGGAATGGAAGAATATAAGCTCAGCTCGTTTCAGCCCAAATGGAAAGTGGTTTGGGTACAGAATTGCCCCCAACGAAGGCAACAGTGCCATCGTGATCAAGAATGTCTCTGAGTCGAAAGAGTACAGATATCCTGATGAAGACGAGAAAGATAAATCTTACACCCGTTTCAGTTTCTCAGATGACTCGGCATGGGCTGTGATTGTCATAGCACCGGATTGGCAAGAGCAGAAGAAGCTGAAAAAGGACAAGAAGCCGATCCATAATGACGCTCTCGTTTTGAACCTGGAAAGCGGCGTCACAAAAAAGTTCAAGAGCATTCAGAGCCATTCTTTTCCCAAGGAGGCATCTACCTGGCTGGCGCTGAAGAAATATCCACCCGAATCTGAAGGCAGGGGCGGGAAGAAGAACTCTCCAAAAGGATCGGATATCCTGTTGTGGGAGGTCGGCACTGAAAATCGTCTGACGGTCGGCAAGGTTTCTGAATACGCATTCAACAAAAGCGGCGACTGGTTCGCATGGATCGTGAGTTCCGAAGATAAGGAGAGCAACTCCGTTCAGATGCGTAATATAACAACAGGCGTAGTATTGCCGGTTGACCATGGGGAGTTTGTCTACAGGGGATTAACCTGGAATGAAGAAGGCGACGGTCTGGCCTTTCTGAGAGGCAAGGAAGATAAGGATTATGAAGAGCCCTTCTATAGCGTCGTTGGATTGAGAGATCTTGACGAGGAGCTACCCGCCAAACATGTGTACGATCCGAATGAGGATGACACTTTTCCTGAAGAGATGACCGTGAGTCCCAATCGCGCCCCAGTATGGACAGACGACTTGAAGGCACTGTCGTTCGGCATACACGAAACGGAGCTGACGGAGGAGGCCACCAAGAGGAGAGACAAGGAAGAGCAGAAGAAGAAAGGCAAAGACGAAGACTCCGAGCAGGACACCGATGACGACGATGAGGAAGAAGAAAAGGGTGATGTCGAAGAAGAGGTGAAAGAGGGCGGCGAGGGGGATGAAGACAACGGCGATGATAAGAAAGACGAAGGTAAAGGAGAGAAACCGGACAAGGGAAAGGACGATAAAGACAAAGAAAAGCCAAACGTTGTGATCTGGCATTGGAAAGACAAGCGGCTGCAATCCCGACAGCAAAAGGAGGAACAACGAGATAAGAAGTTCAACTATCTATGCATCTATCACGTCGATGACGATAAGTTTGTCCGACTGGCAAATGATGAGGTGAAAGACGTCACCCTCACACCAAAGCAGAAATGGGCTATCGGCAGCAGGAAAGAGCACTACAAGCTAATGGCGAATCTGGACGGGAAGAATTTTGAGGATATCTACGTCATTGACTTGAAAACGGGATTCTATCGTCTGGCAGTTGAGAAATGCCGTTGGAGGTACGGCACGTCATTTGAGGGCTCATCCTTTTTGTATTACAGAGACGGCCATTTTCACGTCTATGACATGGACTCCAGCCAAAGTATCAACATTACCAAAGATCTCGACACATCCTTCGTCGATGAGACGCATGGGCACAATGTTGTGGACCCACCCGTCAGCCCCCGGGGATACGGTTGGGTAAAGGGCGGCGAGTCCGTCCTCCTGTATGACAACTGGGACCTGTGGCAGGTATTCGCCGACGGCAGCGGCGGCACGAACCTGACAGAGAATGGTAAGAAGAAGAAGATCCGTTATCAGAAACGTTTCAGACTCGATCCGGATGAAAAGGGTATCGATCTGTCTAATCGCCTTTACCTCGCTATGTACGGTGAGTGGACGAAAAAGAGTGGAATTGCCCTGATAGACCCGGAAGAAGACGGTGTTCAGGTGTTACATTGGGATGATTCTCTCTTCTCCAGTCTTATCAAAGCAGAAGATGAAGATGTTTATGCATTTACAGAAGAGACGTGCAAAGAACCACCCCGTTACCGGCTGGCAAATGCCCGGTTAGAGGCATCGACTCAATTAACAGAAGATCTTGGGCAAATGGAAGATTTACTATGGTCCGGAGGCTCTATACTCATCGATTACGAGAGTGAAAAGGGAGATAAGCTGCAAGGCTCATTGCATCTGCCTGCGGGCTACGAAGAGGGAAAGACTTATCCAGCCATTGTCTACATTTACGAACGAATGACCCGATCACATCATATGTACCGGCAGCTCGGCCTGGGATTCAACAAGTCTGTCTATACCAGTAATGGTTATGCAGTTCTCATGCCGGATATCGAATATCAGTTGAATGATCCGGGCATGTCGGCCGTTTGGTGCCTGATTCCGGCGATTGAAGCGGCACTGGACACCGGGGTGGTGGACCGCAATCGTATCGGGCTTCACGGCCACTCATGGGGGGGCTATCAGACATCGTTCATGATAACACAAACGAATCTTTTCCGTGCCGCTGTCGCCGGCGCTCCGCTCACCAACATGATCAGCATGTACAGTTCGATCTATTGGAACGTAGGGTTTGCCAACCAGCCCATATTCGAGAGCACGCAGGGACGATTCAAGGGTGGGTATTGGGACTACATGGATGCGTATCAACGGAACTCGCCCGTGTACTTCGCTCGAAATGTCAATACCCCTCTTCTGCTGCTTCACAATGACCAGGACGGAGCCGTGGATTGGAATCAGGGCATCGAGTATTACAACACGCTGCGACGTCTGGATAAACCGGTCGTAATGCTCCAGTACAAAGGCGAAAACCACGGCGTGGGCAAAACGGAAAACCGAAAAGACTACTTCTTGCGTATGAAGGAGTTTTGGGATCATCATCTCAAAGGCGAGAAAGCACCCGATTGGTGGCGGGAAGGCGTGAAGCATCTGGATATGGAAGATCATATCAATGAGCGGATGCGGTTGCTGGACTGAAGATTCCTGTTCTCTCAAAGACCTGTGTCGCAGTCGCGACCAATGTGAACCTTATGTAGGAGACAACTGTATGTCGCTGAATGGTATGAGGCCGGCGGTCAGGCCGTCTTGGTCCTTGTTGATGAGCATCACCCTGGTCCTGGTGTGCTCCGGGCTTTCTCTCGCCGAGGATTATTATCGCAACAGATCTCTCGGCAGGCATCTCATGTCCCTCGCTGAGCGGAATCCCGAGCTTGTGCGAGTTGAGAACATTGCGCGGTCGATAAACAGGCGTAACGTCTGGTTGGTCGAAGTTGGCCGAGGCGCCAGGCAAAACCGCGAGACTCGCCCGGCCATGCTGGTAGTTGCGGGCGTAGAAGGTAATGATCTGATAGGATGCTCGGCGGCCGTGTCTTGGGTCAACCATCTTGCTGAGCAGTACGGCAACGATGCCGACGTCACAAAGCTGCTCGATACTACGACAATTTATGTCATGCCGCGGCTGAATCCGGATGCCGCCGGGCATTTCTTCACCAAGCCCAAATTCGAAACATCCCTCAACAAAAGGCCTGTAGATGACGACCATGACGGGCTGATCGACGAGGACGGTCCGGAAGATATTAACGGTGATGGACTGGTCACATGGATGCGTATCGAGGATCCGGAAGGCGAGTACATCCTTGATCCCGGCGACAACCGGCTGCTCTTGAAGGCGGATCACCTCAAAGGCGAAGTCGGCGCCTGGCGTTATCTTACCGAGGGGACTGATAACGACAAAGATGAGCGATGGAATGAAGACGGCCCCGGCGGAGTCAACTTCAATCGCAACTTTCCGTACAATTTCCAGTTCTTTGACGCTGATGCCGGTTTGCACCCGGTCAGTGAAGCTGAGACGCGAGCGATTGCCGACTTTGTAGTCGAACATCCGAACATCGGGATTGTCGTGAACTACGGCTATGCGGACAATCTCTCGAAGACTCCCAAAGGCGCCCGCCCGGCCGGTCGGCGAAAGCCGATGACTGCAATTGATGAGGGCGACGTGGGCTACTATCGAGCAATGGGTGAGATCTACCGCGAAGCGCTGGGATTGGATAAGGAGCTTGAGGGTGCCGCCGCGAGCGGTTCATTCAGCGATTGGATGTACTATCACCGGGGCCGGCTCTCGCTGGCCGCCCGAGCCTGGAGCCCCGCTGTTGCCGGCGAGATGTCTAAACCTGCCGAGAAAGAAGAGGAGCAGAACTCCGAATCCGACAAGAAAAGAAAGGATCACGGTGATGGCGATAGGCGCAATGAGAGGCAGCGCAGGCAGTTGAAGTGGTTCGACGAGAATGCGCCGAAGGCCTTTGTCAAGTGGCGATCAGTCGAGCATCCTGATTTTCCAGACCAAAGGGTGGAGGTCGGTGGATATGTACCTTTCGCCCTGACCAATCCTCCGGCTTCGATGGTCGAGCAAATCACAGCCAAACATGCAAACTTCCTGACGACAGTGGCAAAGAAACTGCCTCGCATAGGCATACGACAAGTCAAGACTCGACATCTGGGCCGGTCCGTGTATGAGGTCAGGATTGAGGTTGAGAATACGGGATTCCTGCCCACTTCATTAGCCCAGGGCCGAACGACGCGAGAGGTTTATCCAACCCGCCTGCTCGTGGATTTGGAGGACAGATACTTTCTCTCCGGAGCCAGATTCACGCCTTTGCCGACGATCCGGGGAAGCGGCGGAATGGTTGAGGCGCGCTACACAATCCAGGCGCCGGATCGCAGGAAGATCGGCTTCGAGGTCGTCTCGACGTTAGCCGGGCGGGTCGGGGGCGCCATCGAGCTGCCGGATGCTAAGTGAATCAGCACGCTGAAAATGTTCATGATATCAGGGATCTTTCTTATGAAGCACCGAATCATATCCAGGCGAAACATCGCAGTCTTATTCTTTTCTTGTGCCCTTGTCGCTTTTGGGCAAGCGAGCCCGGGCAAAGCCGGCAGGCGCAAACCGAAGCCGGACAATCCCGCTACGTATTCCTTTCCCGCCCTGGGGATATCCGCCGAGCGCAAAGTCGAGGTGGCCTGGAACCGGTTTTACGATCACGCAGGGCTCTCGGCCATTCTTTCACGGCTTCAGAAAGGATTCCCCGAGTTGACCAGGCTCTATTCTATCGGCAAGTCGAGCCAGGGCAGGGATATTTGGTGTCTGGAAGTGACGGCACGCAACGTGGGTGACCCTGACCGCAAGCCCGGGATGTATATTGACGGCAACATTCACGGCAACGAAATTCAGACAAGCGAGACGGTTGCCTACACTGCATGGTATCTTTGCCATCAATACGGCCGGCTCGACAAAGTGACATCGCTGCTCGACGAGCGCGTCTTCTACCTGCTGCCGACAATCAATCCCGACGGCCGCGACTCATGGCTTCATCGCGGCGGTTCCGCCCGGTCTGGCATGGAGCCGACGGACGACGACGGCGATGGGCTTGCCGATGAAGACGACAGCGAGGACCTCAACGGCGACGGTCTTATCACGATGATGCGCATCAAAGATCCGCACGGACGCTACAAGCCGCATCCCGATTATCCCGAGTACCTGATGATCAGGGTCAAGCCCGATGAGCGGGGAGAGTATAGCTTCCTTGGCTCCGAGGGGATCGACAATGACGGCGACGGCCGAATAAATGAGGATCGTCGGGGCGGTTACGATATGAATCGCAACTGGGGATATGACTGGCAGCCGAACTACATCCAGCGCGGAGCCGGCGATTATCCGTTCTCGCAGCCGGAGACTCGTGCGGTGTCGGCGTTTGTTATGGCCCATCCCAACATCGCAGCGGCACAGTGTTACCATAATGCAGGCGGTATGATCCTGCGCGGCCCGGCCCGAGAGGGAGGCGCGATGCACAGCCGGGACGAAAGGGTCTTGATTGTCATCACCGAGCGAGGAGAGAAAATGCTGCCCTTTTACCGTTCTATCGTCATCTGGGATGGACTCGGTACGAGCTGGGGAAGCTCACTGGACTGGCTCTACGGCGGGCGGGGTATTCTCTCGTTCGCGAATGAGTTGTGGACATCCAGGAACCTATACAAGACGCTGAGTTCGCCCTCGGATGAGCAGAAGGCGGAGTTTATGCAGCACGTGTTGATGGGTGAAGGCGTTGTACCGTGGCGAGAGCATGAGCATCCGACCTACGGAACGATTGAGATCGGTGGCGAGAGGAAAGAATGGGGGCGCTTACCGCCTTCGTTCTTGCTCGAGGAGGAGCTGCATCGCAACATGGCATTCACTCTGTACCATGCTGAAATGATGCCGCTTATCGAGATCAGCGATATTACGACAGAAAAACTCGGCGAAAATCTCTACAAGATCTGGGTCACCATCGAAAACCGGCGATTGATCCCAACCAGAACCGGTCAGGACGTGGCGCACCACATCAACTCGCCGGACATCGTTTACATCGACGGCGACAACCTTCGCGTACTATCGGCCGGCCGGGTGACGGACCGATTCTTCAAGCAGGTCCGGGCCGTCGAGCGTCGTCCCGAACGCGTGGAACTGGACACCATCGAAGGGATGAGTGCGGCCCGCGTACAATTCATCGTCGAAGGAAAAGGCCAATTCACCGTCACTGTGGATTCCACAAAAGCCGGCCTGCTGGAGAAAAGTGAGTTCCTGCCATGACCGCCACAACTTGCCCACGCGCCCCCGGCAGCTCCTCTTTTTTGACTCCGTTCATTGAATCCGTTTCCGGAGAATCGACACCTGCATTTCGAGCCGGCAGACCTTGTCGTTCAGAAAGAGGATTTCCTTGTCTTTGGCGCCGGCGTCTATGACGGCGAGGCGTTTGAGGCTTTGGTTGCGGCCGAGCGAAGCCGCGCTGGGTTGACTCGTGGTTAAACTAAAACCGTCGGCTCTTACGGTGGGTAATCATGCCCGCGGATGCCCCTTACCGTCAGGTTCGCATCCGGGAATCCGTCGTTCGCGGGGCGGATTTGTATTGTTTTTAGGATTGTTGTGTGGCCGTCGGCGAAGAGATAGTTGCGGGAGCCTTGCCAGCACCACCAGCCGGCGTCTTCGTCTATCGGGAAATGGTTGCTGAGCCACTCACCCATTAGAATTTTTCCCGACGGCTTTGCGACGTTCAGACTCCGCTGGGCTATCGACGGCCGGGGATTGGTGTACGTATCAGCCGGGCTGTTCATGTCGGCGATCTGCTCGGGGCTGTGATAAAAGGCCAGCGAATATGAGTAGCTTGTGCTTTCATACTTCTGCCTGGCTACGCGGTCTTCCGGACACAATAGGACAGACGGATTATTCGGATCGCTATTGCCGCCTAAGTACGGCTCGACAAAGCTCCGCCAGCCGCGGCCCATCCAGAGCCAATAGCCCGCCGGCAGCGGATCCTGCGCGCATGGATACGTGTTGTCGTGCGAGTAAAGATACAGGTCTACCGCCAGATTGATCTGCTTGAGGTTGTGCGCACATACCAGCCGTTTCGCACTTGTTCGCGCCCGTCTCAGCAACGGCACGAGAACCGACATCAGCAGCACAATGATCGCGATAACAACAAGAAGCTCAACCAACATAAATCCGCCCCGCTCGTATTTCTTACCACGAACACTACTCGACACCGATTCACCCAGATCTTCGACAGATCCGGGCTCCAGCTCGCAAATAGACTCACTATCTGCGATCTGCAACGCGATATATTTCAGCCGCTGTTGTGTCATGACTTGTCTCGGGCTTCAACATATGCGTACTTCTAAATATTTTCCACCGAAAAAGCAAGTATCTTCCCGCCGCTGATACTGAACGATCTACAGAATCTCTTCGTATGAAAAGCCCGAAAATAACGCGATTAAAGACAAATCAGACACTTTCGCCATATTCAAGCGGGAGAATCTTTTACGATTTTTTGCCTTTCGCGTTTTCTGCATTATACTTTATATGTAGGAGTGCATCGCAAGACAACTTTGGGGCAAAAATGGGGATGCTAAGCATGGTTGAAATTGGGAACACAGCAGGTATAGCTTATGCCGGGCCTGTCATCGGTGCGAAAAATGGCCAGATTCCAAATTCAACAAAGGCGGCAGCTTCAGGAAAAGTCGCGTATGACGACCGGGCCGCGGCAGTAATTCAAAATGCTTTTCGCTTAGAGCTTTCCCAGTTTGTCACCGAGCAGTTCCCGGACTCTAACCAAATCTTTAGAGAAGCGCAGGCGAGTCTGAATTCGAGCAAGTTTTCGATGGTAAAGCTTCAACGAGAATTCATTGAAGCACTGAGAGCCCAGGCGAACGTGGAGCCCAACAGAGCCTTTCAGTTGCTCAAGCCCTTCACAATGTAGAATAGCGATTACAACATAATCCGGAGAATGGCTTGTTCTGTAGCCGTTCTGAAATATAGAATTGTCGGCAACACTCACTCTTTCCCACATCCCACATCCCAGCTCCACGGTAACGAGTTCCCGCCATGGCTTGACATACCCTGCCGGATCATGGTAACGTAAGACAAACCAGTGCAGTTGCAAAACGAGATGTCTTTCTGTTACTGAGGAGACCGGCATGAAATTCTTCAGAATATTGGTTCTTCTAACTACGCTAAGCCTTATAGGGGAAAGTGTGTCCGAGGCGACAGTTCCGTTTGCCGATCCGGTTGATATTGCACGGGGCGGCGTTAAAGGTGTCAGCTCACTCGATGCGAAAGATATCGACGGGGACGGGCTTATCGACATTGCGGTAATCGAGGGAGGAAAGCATGCCAGCGGAAAGGCTTTTGCCTGGTTCAAAGCGCCTGTCGATTCGCAGGGCACATGGGAGCGGCATGAATTCAATGATGCAGCCCCGCTGAAGTCGTTTCTCGGCTCGGCAAAGCTCGCCGATTTCGACAATGACGGCGACAACGATCTGGTGGTTAGTTCTGATAATCACTCAGGGGAAACAAAAGATGCCGATATACTCGTTTTTGAAAATCCTCTGCCTGATGGTGATGTTTCCCGTCCGTGGAGGTTAACGTATGTCGCCAGGGGACTGCCGTATCATCATATCAACGACATGGAAGTTGCAGATATGGATAATGACGGTAAAATCGACGTTGTTGTCAGAAGTCTCGAACCGAATCAAATCCACATCTTTTTCCAGAATAGCATGTCGTCCTGGACTAAGAAATCAATTCCATCCGATTTGAGCAGATCGGAAGGGCTGGGGATCGGGAAATTGAATTCCGATGATCTGCCGGATATCACGTTCACAGGTTTCCTGCTCAGAGCACCGAAACGGCCCCGCTCACAAAAATATACAAAAATCCCCGTTGATCCCGGCTATTACAAGGTAAACCAAAACACCAAAGAGGCGATTGGGGATATTGACGGCGACGGTCTGCTCGATATCGTAATTTCTCCTGCCGAGGCTTACCGAGGCGGAAAAGATCATGATCTGGCGTGGTACCGAAATCCGGGAGGAGATTTGACCGGAACCTGGAAAAAGTCGGTCGTTCTTGCCGCAACGAACAATATCCATACCGTTAAGCTCGCTCTCGTCAATGATGATGACAAACTGGATATTGTAACTGGTGTTGCGTGGGGAAAGATGTCTGTAACGGTGTTCTACAACAGTGGAAACGGCAAGTTTGAATCGCGGCAGACGGTAAGCTCAGGAAAAGGATTGTATTCTGGTGTTGTCGTTGATATCGGCAACGATGGCGATATGGATATCATCGGGCAGGACACCTACGCTAAAGACTCCAAGCCTTATCTGTATGAATCCCTGCTCAAAGACAAAAACTGAGCACGAGGAAAATGCAAAGCTCCTTCGGTCTATCATGCCGTTACCAAACACCGAGTTTATGCCTTTCCTTTGTAGAGAAACCTGCAAATGAGTTGATTGCTTCGGTTTTGTCCGATAGGCTGTTGATAATCAGAGGTTAAACAGACGGACCTACGGGGACCTGGTAGAAAGGTGGGACAGTATAATGCGATCGAAACTTGCGAAACAATCCGGCGGGGATGGGCGGGTCGGAATAAGCGTATGTCTTTTGGGGCTGATGCTGGTCTTCTTTGCGGCTGCCATCTCTGGCTGTGCCCACGAACAGGCGTACAAGCGAGGGACCAAGCTGTCACGCCAGGGTCAGTACGACAAAGCCATCGCCGAACTCAAAGAGGCAATCGAACTGGCCGAGGAGGCCGGCAAGCTTGACGCGGCCCGGAAGTATCGCGAGAAGTTGGCCGAGGTAAAGTCCGAGGCGGGCCGGTTCTACTATCGCAAGGCCGAAGAACGATTCGCACAGGCGGACCTCAGTGCGGCACGAGACTACATTGCGCGCAGCATCGGCTACAGCCCGCAGGATCAGACGTATCTTGCGTTTCGCGATCGCGTGCTCGAAGCCATCGAGGACGCCGGCAGATTGCGGACCGAAGCGATTTCACTGGCCGGGCAAAGGCAGTGGAGCACAGCGGTAGCACGCATGAACGAGGCGCTGAGGATTTACAGGACGATGCCCGGCGGAAGTACCGATCTGAGGCAGATCAAGGACCGGGCGTACAACTATTACCTGGCGAGAGCGGAGGATCTGCTGGGCCGGAACAAACTCGCAGAAGCCGAGGCTGAGGCGCGATCGGCGCTTGTTTATCGTGACTCGGGGCGCGAGGCGAAGACGGTGCTGCAAACGGCGTCGGATCGGCGCGAGGCGATGGACCTGATCGCGAGGGGACGCTCGCTGCTTGAACAGAGAAATCCGGAGGAAGCATTGAAGTTACTGGAGCGGGCGCATCGCCTGTACAGCTCGCACGCCGAACTGCCGGGTTTGTTGGGACAGGCGCGGCGTGCCGTGTGCGATAAGTGGATCGGCCAGGGACGAACGGCGATAGATGCCCGCGATTACGCCGGGGCGCTGCGGCTGTTTCAAAAAAGCGATGGCTTGCTGAGAGGGTACGGCGGCACGGGCGGTCTGATCGCGGATGCGAAATTGCGATTAGCCGGCGTTCACGTGGGCGCCGCGCAGAGGTATCTTAGCGACGAAATGCCGGGAGCCGGCGTGCTGCACGCCGTAGCGGCTTTGGGTTATCGCCCGGGCGATGCCGCGGCGCTGCGACTGCTGCGGCAGAGCGAAATTCGGACGCGCGAGGAGGTGCGCTATACGATGGCTTTCGCCGGGATCAAGGCGATGCCGAGGGACCACGTTTTAGCCGAGATGTTAGGCTCGGCGGTGGTCGAGCACATGGCGCGCATGAGGCGGGCGGGTATCGTGCTGGTAGAGCGGACCGATCTGCAGACGATTCTCGACGAGCGGGACCTGAGCAGGTTCAAGCCTATCGGCCCGACGGCGGATAAGTTGCACGGGGTCGATGCGCTGATCATGGGGCGGATTATCGACAGCCGGATCATCGAAGAGACAAAGCAAACCGGGCACGGCCACTCGATTTATCAGGACGGCTACAGGCCCGAGCCGAATCCGGATCACATAGCTGCCGCGGCGGCGGTCGATGCGGCGATAGAAAGGCTTAAGAGGGCGCAGGACAGGCTGTCGGACGCCAAGGCGCACCTGGCAAGGTACGACCACGTGCATCCGGACGATGCCGAGGCGATGGCGAGAAA
>Ga0180438_10009917_pt1 | contig 11752 bp, 14 predicted proteins | sample SS_ome_12_FD_132455 | JGI IMG/M metagenome (GOLD analysis project Ga0180438, IMG submission 132455) | Hypersaline lake sediment archaeal communities from the Salton Sea, California, USA - SS_3_D_2 metaG | ecosystem: Environmental > Aquatic > Non-marine Saline and Alkaline > Hypersaline >...
ACTGGAGCCGACGAGACAGGAATCGGCGTGTTTTTCGCGCTTGACCTCGATCGCGTGGAGCCGTTGTTGATGCTGAAGGCGACTCAGCAGCAGGTCGGGATCTGCCGGCTTGGCAATGAAATCCACGGCACCCAGTGTCAGCGCATGCTGGATGTTCACATCATTATCCTGGCCCGAGAGCACCAGGATTTTCATTGTGGGGTTTTTGTTAATCAGTTCCTTGATCAACTCGAAGCCCTCCTCTGGCTTGTGCGGGAATGGCGGTAGACCCAGGTCTACCAGCGCAATGTCCGGGCAATCTTCCAGCGCCGCCAACCGCCTGTTAGCAGCATCCCTGGTCTCTGCCGTGACCACATGATAATACTGTCCCAGCATAAAGCCAAGACTTTCGGCAATCAATGGATCATCATCGACAAGCAGTAAGGTGGACTTTTGTTCTAGATCATTTTTCATCGCCGTTTCAGGCATAGCATGCCCCGTTTTTTGCAATTGCTTCCCCTGCTACCATTTATAGCAGAACGCGCCGCCAATACCGGTTTCCCGCGCATTTCGGGCGCCGCAAGCTGGAAAAAATCGATAAAATCCCCCGATGTTCAATGTCGTGTTATATCAGCCCGAAATCCCGCCCAACACCGGCAATGTCATCAGGCTGTGTGCGAATACCGGCTGCCGGCTCCACCTGGTCGAGCCGCTTGGATTTGACCTTGACGACAAGAAACTGCGCCGTGCGGGGCTCGACTACCACGAATGGGCCGACGTCAGCCTGCACCCCGACCTGGCGGGCGCGTGCAGCGGTGGCGGCAGGGTTTACGCGATATCGACGCGCGGCGGCCGTCTCTACACCGACGCCACCCTCGCACCGGGCGACACAATGGTATTCGGGCCCGAAACACGGGGGCTGCCAGCCAGCTACCTGGAGACCGTTGATCCGCAGTCAGTTCTGCGCATCCCGATGCTGGACACCAGCAGAAGTCTGAACCTGTCCAATGCGGTGGCCGTGCTGGTTTACGAAGGTCTGCGCCAGAATGGATTCACCCACGGCCGGGTCGAGTTGCGCTAGTCCGCGCAGGTCCGCCGTCAACCAAAATGCGGGCTAGATCAGCTCGGCGATGGATTTTCTTTCCAGCAGCGAACGTACCGCATCATGCGGATGGAAGCCCTCGTACAGCACCTTGTGCACCTGCTCGATGATAGGCAGCTCGACCTGGTATCTCTCGCCCAGCCTCACTGCCTCGAGTGAAGAACGCACACCCTCGATCTCCTGGCCGATTTCGATCGCGATCTGCTGCTTGCTCAGCCCCTTGGCCAGCAGCAGACCGGTGCGGCGATTCCGTGACTGATCGTCGGTGCAGGTCAGCACCAGGTCGCCAAGGCCGGCCAGGCCCATGAAGGTGTCGCGGTTGCAGCCCATCGCGTCACCCAGGCGGATCACCTCGGTCAGGCCCCGGGTTATCAACGCAGCGCGGGAGTTGGCGCCAAATCCCAGCCCGTCTGCAATCCCGGCGGCTATCGCGAGAGGATTCTTCAGCGCACCGCCAAGCTCGACGCCGGCGACATCCTGGCTGGTGTAGGCGCGAAAATAACCGTTGTGGAGGCAGTCTCGCCACTCGTTGGCCACGTCCTCCAGGTCCGAAGCCACGGTTATTGCGGTTGGCAGGTCCCGCGCCACTTCCTTGGCAAAAGTCGGACCGGATATGACCGCCAGCTTCCGGCACTGGGGCACTTCCTCGTTGAACACCTCGTGCAACAACCTGGCGGTGCCCTCTTCCAGCCCCTTGCTGGCCCACGCTATCGACATCTCGGGCTTGAACAACGCTGACGAGTTTTCCAGAAACGAGCGGTAGGCGTGGCTGGGTATCACGATCAGAACCAGCAGCTCTTCGCCGCGCAGTGCATCTTCGAGCTCGCTGTAGAGCTCGAGATTGTCCGGAAATGCCACGCCGGGCAGGTATTGCTGGTTACAACGTTCCCGCTTCAGGACCGCGATATGGTCCGCATGGTAGCCCCACAGGCGGACGTCCAGTCCGGCGCGCGCCAGATGGATGGCGAGCGCGGTGCCCCATGAGCCCGCACCGAGAACAGCAACGGTTTTGTGCTGCCTGCCCACTAACGCCTAGTGAGCTGTATCCTGCGCGGCGGCAGATGCCTGCTGTTGCTGCACCTGCTGCATATACAGGGCGTTGAAGTTGACCGGCGCCAGCAACAGCGGCGGAAACCCGCCCTTGCTGACCAGCTCGGCGATGGCCTCGCGCGCGAATGGAAACAGGGTTTCGGGACAGAAAGCGCCCAGCATTCCCCTGAGATTGTCCGGCTCGAAGCCGGTCATGGTGAAGATTCCGGCCTGCGTAAGCTCGACCAGGAACGCTGTTTTTTTGTTCTGCTTTGCGGTAACGGTGATTTTCAGGTCGACCTCGAAAGTATCCTGGCCGATCGACTGGTTGGAACTGTTCAGTTGAATATTCACTTCAGGCTGCCAGTCGCCTTCTGTAAACAAACCCGGTGTGTTGGGCGACTCGAATGAAACGTCTTTCAGGTAAAGCTTCTGAATCGAAAACTGCTGTTCCTGCGCCTGCCCCTCTGCTGGTTGATTTTCCTCGGCCATGATGAAGTCTCTAGTTGAATTTGAAGTTTATTTTTTCGTAAGCGGCAAATTTGCATCCTGCCAGCCCAGGACTCCACCGGCAAGGTTATGCACATTGGTGAAACCCGAACGCTTTAATACCCGGCAGGCCTTGCCCGAGACATTGCCGCTGCGACAGTACATAAGGATCGGAAGGTCCTTGCCTTTGGCGACACTGTCAAGCTGCTGCTTCAATGATGACATCGGAATATTTTTCGCATCCTTTATGTGCCCCTTGCTGAAATCGCCAGACTCGCGCACATCGACCACGACGGCGTCATCGTTGTTCATCAGGCGGATCGCAGCGGTAGGGTCAACCTGACTGGCCCTGCCCGCCTGGTGATCGAATTCAGCCTTGATAAGGAGCGCCAGGACCACAAAGAAGGCACCGACCAGGAACAGGTGGTTGCCCGCGAACTCGACTATTTGTTCCATGAAACAAAATCTGCTTTTTGGACGACTAGCCTGTGCGGCTTAATCGTGAATTTTTTTAGCGGAACAGAATACTTCCTGCATCATACCAATCAGGCGCAGTGTCCGGGTATCGCTCACGCGATAGAATACCTTGTTCGCGTCCTTGCGCGAAGCGAGTATACCCTTATCGCGAAGAATAGCCAGGTGTTGAGAAATATTGCTCTGCGACGTACCCACGGATTCAACAATATCCTGTACACTCACTTCCTGGTCACCCAGGGTACACAGGATTTTTAACCGGAGCGGGTGGGACATGGCCTTGAGAGAGCGGGATGCACGACTGATATCCTCTTCTCGAGTCATCAGCACCGTATTTTCCAGATTTGCAACGATCATCTTTGTGTTACCTTAAGAGTTATTATTTATAATTATATAAGTAAACAGCGAAACAATAATACACCTTTTTTATCGAAATAATACACCGCATTTGTGCAAACAGGCGGTATTTTTACATTTTTCAACTGCATCGATCGGTTTGACCGAAATTCCTGGCAGCTCAAAAACTTATATGTACCTGAACATCGCAACCGGGAACCGCATAATTATCCTGTTATTTGTTCTCGTTTTTCCCCAAACACCGGCTTTTGCCTCTTCGAATGATGATTTTGAACGTTACGAACAAAAGCTGGAGCGGGTTCAGCAGAGTATCGCCAAGGTCAAGGAGCACCTGAAAAGCACGCGCTACAAACGCGGCCACGTGGTCACCGAACTGAAACAGCTCGAGAGCAAGATCAGCGAAAACTCCGCGGCACTGGGCAGGACTGAAACAAAGATCGAGAAACTCAACGGGACCGCCGCATCACTGCGCTCAGAGCTTGATTCCCTGCAACAAAAGCTGGCTACCCAGCGCCAGACCCTGTCCGAACAATTGCGCGTGGCCTATGCCACAGGCCGGCAGCAACAGGTAAAAATGCTTTTAAATCAACAGGATCCGGCGGAAATGGGGCGCATCATGGTGTATTTCGACTACCTGAACCGCGCGCGAGCGCGCCATATCAGCGAGTTCCTGCATAGCATAGCCGAGAAAAAACGCGTTGAAGAAACCCTGAACGCAACGCTCGACGAGTACCAGGAGGCCCTGGAAACCCGGAAAAAACAGAAACAATCGCTTTTTACTCAAAGACTTAAGAGAAACGAGCTGCTCGCCCGCCTGGAGCGGCAGATCAACGACCAGGAGAAAAACCTGACAGAGCTGGAAAGCAGCCGCAACCGTATCGAGAACCTGCTGATGTCCCTCGGCGAGCTGCTCGCTGACATACCGCAAAGCCCTTCCGATTCAAGGCCCTTTAAACAACAGAAGGGAAAGCTGCCCTGGCCCGTCTCCGGCCCGTTTCTCGCGAGCTTCGGCGAAGCACGCAAGCAGGGCGGGCTCAAATGGAACGGCGTCCTGATCAGCTCCAAACACGGTACGCCGGTGCGCGCCGTCAGCCATGGCCGTGTCGCCTTCGCCGACTGGCTGCAAGGCTTTGGTTTTATTACGATTATTGACCACGGCGATGGCTATATGAGCCTCTACGGGCACAATGAAACCCTGATCAAGCAGGCCGGCGACTGGGTGGCTGCCGGCGAAGTCATCGCAACCAGCGGCGACAGCGGGGGACAGCCGATGCCGGGCGTTTATTTCGAGATTCGTGCCCGCGGAAAACCCGTAAACCCGGGCAGCTGGTGCTCGCGAAAGGTAAAACACACCGCGAGCCTGAATTAACCTCTCATCGGGAACAAGTGGACGTCCGACAGCTCTATATATAATAATGTGTAAACCGGATACGAAATCGAGCGCATCTGGGCTATAGTATTGAGGTACAGGGCCGTAGGCCTGGAGAAATTCATGAGCAAACAATTCAAGACCACACTGGTACTGGTCTTCGGCATATTTCTGGGCATTTCGGCTTCATTGACTGGCAACGTGCTGGCCAATAAGGAGGAGGCCAAGGGTCTACCGCTGGATCAACTGCGAAACTTTTCCGATATCTTTTCCAGGATCAAATCTGATTATGTTGAAGATGTGGAAGACGAAGTCCTTCTGGAACACGCCATTCGTGGCATGCTGTCCGGCCTGGACCCCCATTCAACCTACCTGAGTCCGGACGAGTACAACGAACTCAGAATCGGCACGTCCGGGGAGTTCGGCGGCCTCGGGATACAGGTGGGCATGGAAGACGGTTTCGTGAAGGTCATTTCACCGATCGATGACACGCCTGCCTACAAGGCCGGGCTGCAAGCAGGCGACCTGATTATTCGCCTTGACGATAAAACCGTCAAGGGCATGACGCTGAATGAGGCGGTAAAGGTCATGCGCGGCAAACCCGGCACTGACATCGAGCTGACCGTCGTACGTGAAGGCAACGACAAGCCGCTCAAGTTCGTCGTCACGCGCGATATCATCAAGGTAAAAAGCGTCAAGAACCGATTGCTCGACCCCGGATACGGTTACATCCGGATCAGCAACTTCCAGTCGAGGACTGCACCGCAGCTGCTGGAAGCCATCAACGATCTCAAGGAAGAAAACAAGGCCAGCCTGAAGGGACTGGTTCTGGACCTGCGCAACAACCCCGGTGGCGTGCTGAATGCGGCGGCCGAGGTCTCTGACCTGTTTATCGACAAGGGCAAACTGGTCTACACCGAAGGCCGGATCGACAACTCGCACTACGAATACAATGCCAAACCGGGCGACATCCTCGATGGCGCACCCGTGGTCGTACTGATCAACGGCGGATCCGCATCCGCATCGGAAATCGTTGCAGGCGCCCTGCAGGATCACAAGCGCGCGATCGTGATGGGCAGCAAGTCATTCGGCAAAGGCTCGGTGCAGACCATCCAGGAACTCAGAAGCGGCGGCGCCGTGAAGATCACGACAGCCCGCTATTTCACCCCTAACGGCCGCTCGATCCAGGGTGCGGGCATCACGCCTGATATAATTCTGGATAAATACAAGGTAACCTCGGCTGACGATGATTCGTTTGGCAACATCAAGGAAGCGGACCTGAGCAACCATATCAGCAACCCGACCATGACCGAAGAAGAGATCCAGAAGTCGAAAGATGATAAGAAATCCAAAGGCGACGGGGTGCTTGCGACGGAAGACTACCAGTTGCACGAGGCGCTGCTGTTACTGAAAGGCCTGGCCATCTTCAACAAATCCTGACAGCTCGCCCCAACAGGGATGCTGCTCAGTCAACACAGGCGGCCAGTATTGGTTTTCATACTGGCCGCTTTTTTTATGCCCGAGGCCCGGGCCGAGAAACTTGCCAGCATAATCATTGATGACCTCGGCAACAACCTCGAGTACGGCGAAATGGCGATTGCGCTGCCCGGCGCGGTAACGCTGGCCTTTCTGCCGCACACGCTGTTCGCGGAGGAACTGGCCGACAGGGCGCACAATGCCGGCAAGGAGATCATGCTGCATTTGCCGTTGCAGTCCGTCCGCCATCACAGTCATACGCCGGGCACCCTGAAGCTGCATATGACGCACGCCGCGTTCATTCGACAGCTCAGGTCGGCTATCGAATCCGTCCCTCATATAAAGGGCATCAACAACCACATGGGCAGCCTGTTGACACAGCATCCCGGTCACATGAACTGGTTGATGGCCGCATTGGCTGAAGAGGGCGGCCTGTACTTCATCGACAGCAGGACCACAACCAAGTCCGTTGCATCACTGTTTGCTGAAAAATACAAGGTTCCTCACATGGTCCGGGATATTTTTCTGGACCCCGACGCCCGACCCGAAACTATTCGAAGGCAGTTCAGCCGCTTCGTCGAAAGGGCGAACCAGAATGGGTACGCGATTGCTATTGCGCATCCTTACCCGGGCACCATAGAATTTATCAGAGACCACCTCGGCCGTCTCGAAGAGCAGGGCATTAAGCTCGTACCCGTATCCGAGATAGTCGACTATCGACCCGAACGCGAGGTGAAAAGCAATGTCGCGAGTACTGGTTCCGCTGGCGCAAGGCTGTGAAGAGCTGGAGGCCATCACCATCACCGATTTGCTGGTGCGCGCTGGCGTGGAAGTGACAACAGCCGGCCTCGATGATCAGCCGGTCACCGCGTCGCGCGGTACGACCATTATCCCCGACACCACCATCGACAGCGTGCTCGACCAGACATTCGACCTGATCGTGCTGCCCGGGGGGCTGCCAGGCGCCGATCATCTGAGAGATGACGCCAATGTCCAGGCACTGCTGAAAAACCATGCCGGGGAGGGCAAGTATATCGGCGCCATTTGCGCTGCGCCCAAAGCAGTCGCGAAGGCCGGGTTGCTCGATGGCAAAAAGGCCACAGCGTACCCCGGCGTGCTCGAGGCCCTGAACGACAACAGGATCGAGGTCAAAAATTCGGCTATCGAAATCGACGGCAATATTATTACTTCACGCGGTCCCGGGACCGCGATGGACTTTGCCCTGACACTGATCGAACTGCTCGAAGGCCCCGCCAGAAAGGAAGAGGTCGACAGGCAACTGGTACGCTGAACGGCCTGCCATCGCCCAGAATAACCCCATTAGTTATGGCTAATATAGCCCTGTTCGATTGACTATAATACCTGAGTTATTTACTAGGTTATTGTCGGAGTATCGATATGCAGGCAGAAGTTAACGGGAAAACCATTCAACTCAGCGAAGCTGGCTGGCTGGAAAATCTCGACGAATGGAGCGAGGAACTCGCGGTGCAGATCGCGCATAATGAAAAAATTGACGAGCTGACGGGCGAGCACTGGGACATCATCAACGAGGCGAGGGACTATTTCGTCGAAAACGGCCAGGTTTGCGAACCCCGGGCGTTTTCCAAGATTATGAAGAAAAAGTACGGCAAGGACCGCAGTGATCAGAAGTATATCTACTCGCTGTTTCCTACCGGCCTCATCAAGTGCGCCAACAAGATCGCCGGGCTGCCACGGCCTAAAGGCTGCAGCTGAACGACCCTGAACAGTGAACAGTTAGCAGTGAACAACAAACAGTGAGTAGTGAACAGTTAACTATTCACTGTTCACTGCTAACTGTTCTCTGATCACTGATACACATGGCTCAGCATCAGCGGCCTGTCCGCTGTCGAGTCCGGCAGCACGGACTCTTTTACGGCCTGCATGGTAATACACAGCTTGAACGGGCGCGCGCCGTTCGCCGGCACCGCAATATCCAGGTCCGCGGCATCGAGTTCGGTCGATGCGTTCAGCTCGATAATGTTGTGCGCATACCGGTTTTCCTGTTTTGCCGGGATGGTTATATTCATGACCACTTCTCGCCGCTGGCCACCCACTACGATATCGCCCTTGATCTCGCCTGATTCGCCGCTAAAGCTGTAATCCGTTGCCTCGAACGACAGCCGCTCCAGGTGGCGGTACAGCTGTACATAGGCATCGTCGGCTGCGGGTACCGCTGTACTTGCTGACACAGGCTGCGCCTGACCGGCCCCCCGTGGCGCATGGTCTCGCCAGTGCGCGACACCCGCGTTAACATCCTTGAAGACACCTTCTCTGGTGTTGTCCGGGGTACGCCAGCAAAACCCCGTCAACAAGGAATCCGGGATCAGGCGGTAAATCGAGGTCTGTTGGCTGCTGCGCAGCATTTCCTGCAGCAGGGCGATATCCAGCGAGTGCTTGCCGGACCCGGGATCAAGACGCCCTGAGCCAAGGTATATCGCACCGCCGGCCGCAACACAGATTGCAGCCGCAATGATCGGAAGTCGTCTCAGCACAGGTCTCATCGCACAGCTCCACAGTAAATCAGTATCTTATAATATGCTAATTGGGAAAATTCAATCAAAATGTTAAAAAAATATGAATTTTTTCCCGGCATTTCACCAGGGCAGGGCAGCGGACCATCCCCGCACGGACGTGCGCACGCTTCCAGGAAACGGGCCCCGGAAGCGAAGTTTTCTTTTCGCGGGGCGGATTTCCAACAGCGCCGGAGAAAAACTCATGGCTGCCCCGGATTGCGCTGATACAATCAGCCAGGTTGGAATCAGGTTAAAAACCAGCGAGCGGGTCCGCGGGCCCGTAAACCGGAGTGGCGAAGTGAAAGGCATATTATTCGATCTGGATGGCGTGCTCTATACCGGTGATGCCGCGATTGACGGTGCGGCAGACGTTATCGCCTGGTGCATTGATGAATCGATTCCCCACCTGTTCCTGACCAACACCACTTCCAGGCCGGTCTCGGCACTGGTTGAAAAACTCGCGGGCTTTGGGATCAACGCTACGCAAGGCGACTTCATGACCCCGGCGCTCTCGGCGGGACAATGGCTGAGAGCAAAGCCTGGCGCAAAAATCGCGCTGTTCATTCCCGAGGCCACCCGGGATGAATTCGCCGGGTTCGACCAGTGCGAGGACGAATCAGCGCAGGATGTAACCGCAGTAATTGTTGGCGACCTTGGCGAGGCCTGGGATTTCCGTACGCTCAACCGCGCCTTTCGAATGCTGATGAACAATACCGAAACCAGCCTCCTGGCGCTGGGCATGACCCGCTACTGGCGCGCTGAAGACGGCCTCAGGCTCGATGCGGCGCCGTTTGTGAAAGCCCTGGAACATGCAACCGGCCGCGAAGCCATTGTTCTGGGAAAGCCGTCCAGGGAATTCTATGCAAGCGCGCTGGCCAGACTGGGGTGCAGCGCCGATGAAACAGTGATGATAGGTGACGACATTAAAGGCGATATAGGCGGTTCACAGAATGCGGGTATCCGCGGTGTGCTGGTCAAGACCGGAAAATTTCAGCCTTCGGACCTGGAACTCGATATCACACCTTTTGACATTATCGACAGTATCAGAGACCTGCCCGACTGGTGGCGTTCACGGCAGTCATAGCAAGCCGATCGCGTTCGGGTACCCGGTTACAATTCGGCCTGGTATCTCAAAGCGCTCACCTGCATACACAGCTCGACCTCGTCACTGACAAACATCGGCAGTCTGTCCATGCCGAAATCCGAGCGCCGAATAGAGGAATGGCCGGTTACGACAATCTTCTTCTCGTGATCTGCGACCCCGCCAATAATGTCTGTTACCTCTATTCTGAACCTTACCGGTTTGCTGACCCCGTGCATGGTTAGAATGCCGTAAAGACTCGCAGTCGTCTCGTTTTCCCATTTCAGGGCCGTGCTGACGAACAGGATGCTGGGGAAACGTTGCGCATGGAGGAAACGGTCGCTTTTCAGCATATCCCTGACAAAATCGGACTCGGTCTTGAGGCTTTCGGAATCGATCATCACCAGCATTTGTGATTCATCGCCCCAGACCTCGCGCCGAAGGGCAAGACCGCCGCGGAACCCTTCGAACTCCGCCTCAACCCGCCCGATCAGGCTGTCGACACAAAACCCGACCCTGGACGTTGTCGAATGGATTCGATAGAGATGACCGTCTCTGGCCGCTTCGAGCATTTCCGCCACCAGCGCCTGGTCGACCACGCCATCCCTGAACGGTGCGCATACCCTGATATCGGCCGCCTGGACAAGCCCGGAAAACAGCAGCAATACTGGCAGCAAATATTTGAACATCAGCGTTACCAGAAGCATTCATCCAGTTTAATTATATTGAATATCCATGTGGGCTTTAATGAGATTTGTCAAATGCGCTCCTTTGCCGATGCCGACGTGGATTTTCCGGCAGGGGCGAGGCGCCCCTGTATCAAGGCAGGGATGGTTGAATTCAGGAATCGTGTCTGACCGCTTCAACGCTCATGCACAGATTCACCGAATCGCTGACCATTGGAGACAGTGCAGTCAGGCCGAATTCAGAGCGCCGGATCAGTGTTGTGGCCCTGACCAGAATTCGCTGCCCGTCCTCGCTGTCAGCCGGTTCCTCTATCAATTCAACGTGAAAACCTACTTCCCTGGTGACGCCGTGCATCGTCAGCCTGCCCAGTAATACGGCCTCGGTTTCGCTCACCCATTTAAAACCGGTACTGACGAACAGCATCTCCGGGTAGTTCTCCACATCAAAGAAGTTTTTACCCTTGAGCATGCTTTCGATGAACACGCCTTTTGTTTCAAGACTTGCAGTGTTCACCTTTACCAGCGCATGCTCGTCGGTAGCGGCATCTTCCTGCAGGAAGGTGAGACCCCCGGTGAAATCATTGAACTGGCCCTGAATCGTTCCTATCGGGCTGTCCACACAGAAACCGATCCTGGATGTCGACGGCTTGATACGGTACAGGTGGCCCTGATCGGCTGCCGACAGCATCATGGACAGCACCGACTCGTCCACGACGCCATCCCTGAACGGCGCGCAGACGTCCGTTTCAGCAGACGCCGAGACAGAAACCAGAACCAGCAAGAAACCGGCAATTAGACTGCTTATATAACTCATAGATCACACGTAGCCAAAGGCTGTTGCGTATATTAGTAAATTCTAATATACTTGGGTGCAAAAGTCAATCCGGGCTTACCCGGAACAGCCTGCGACTGCCAAGCTATGTTATTGAAATATAATGTTTTTTCTGCGGGCTGCCCGGGGCAGGGCGCCGGGCTTGATCCCGGCTATCGCTCCAGCCTGGATCCGGCGGCTGCTCGACGAAAGCATCCGGGACCCGGGCAGGGCCGGCGGCGGAACAGTCTGTTGCTGAAGGCTGCCTGCCTGGCGAGGGCGGGCAGAATATGCTCTTCCCGGCGGGCGCTTGCGGAACCCGCCGGGCAGGGTGAAAGCCGACAGCGGGGCCTAGATCGCCGTTA
>Ga0180438_10009919_pt1 | contig 11751 bp, 7 predicted proteins | sample SS_ome_12_FD_132455 | JGI IMG/M metagenome (GOLD analysis project Ga0180438, IMG submission 132455) | Hypersaline lake sediment archaeal communities from the Salton Sea, California, USA - SS_3_D_2 metaG | ecosystem: Environmental > Aquatic > Non-marine Saline and Alkaline > Hypersaline >...
CACGTCCCTGGGACAACCCCGACCGGCGCCCCTCGCACGCCGACCGCCGTCGCGCCATTTCCCATGAAATGCTGCAAAAACAATTCCTCGCCGCTCTGCCCCGCACCCCGAACAATCGCAAATTTCGCACGCTCTTCGAGGCCCTGATTGCCCTCGCTCTCTGATCGCCTAAAGTGCAGTGGGGAAAGCCGCCGGCGATGGCGGCCGGCTTCATGCATGTCGCCCCCACCGACCGCATCTGTGCCTCGGTTCCTTGGCTGCACCTGCCAGTCCGGGCAATCCGAGTTACCCGGCCCCCGGCTAGCAAGTGCTCAGCGCGCGTCTTCGCTTCGGTGAGCGCCTCCGAGGCCCAGGGCGACATGCAGACTACCTGGAGCTTGCGTGCGTCTCAGCGCGAATCTGGTCTCTGGCGAAAGGTGAGCGGATATTGTATCGGGATGCCCCATCTGGCGGCCCTGTCGTCGTGCGCCCAAATGGCAGGGCGGCCGCGCACTTCGCAAGTGCGTTGCTTGTCCGCAAGCTCTTAGCATGGCGCCCACGTGCTCATCGGCCCCGAGTGCCGGCCATCCTCTCTGCGATCCAGAACAGGACTCGCACACGGTGGTACGGACAGTGTTACCTGGTAGAATGTGACATCTCAATTCTGCCGATGCCCAGCCGCCAATCTGCCATAAGTGAGCGGGTGCTATCTTCGTTCCAACCCACTGAGCATTGTAGCCAACATCAGATTGACGTAATGGAAGCGACCAGAACAGCGATCGACCGTCTGTATGCTCTTGTGGCAAATGAAGAGGATGCCCGGGCTTGCACCGAGATCAGCGACGATGCCTGCCGCGTCGTGCCGGGCAATTTCTTCCTCATGCTGAGCAGCCTGGTGTTGACGAAGATCGGCGATCTGCTTGTTTCCCCTAAGCTCGTGCTGTCCTGGCTGCTCGGATCGGTAGGGGCGCCGCCCTTCTTGATCGCGTGGCTGGTACCCATCCGGGAATCGGGCTCGCTCATTCCTCAACTGGCCATCGGGGCTTGGGTACGGCGTCATCCGCGCCGTGCCGGTTTCTGGGTTCTCGGCAGCGCGCTGCAGGGAGCGAGCGTGGTCGGCATGGCTCTGGCGGTATGGCAGTTGGACGGCCTACAGGCCGGTCTGGCCGTGCTCGGTTTGCTGGTCCTGTTCAGCTTGAGCCGTGGCCTCTGTTCCGTGTCGATGAAGGACGTGCAAGGAAAGTGCATTCCCAAATCGCGTCGCGGGCGCTTGGCCGGGCTGGCCACGACCTTCTCGGGACTTGCCACGGTCGCGATTAGTGTGCTGCTGATCGTCGACAACGACGATCCAAGTCGGTCGTTCTACCTCACTTTGCTTTTCGCCGGCGCCGGACTGTGGTGGGCTGCCGCGATTCTGTTTCGCTTTGTCCGAGAGTTCGACGGAGAAACGGCAGGCGGCGCCAACGCCCTGCGCGAAGCCTGGGCGAGCCTGGGACTGTTGCGTGATGATGCCGCCTTCCGCCACTTCGTGATCACGCGCTCTTTGCTGCTGTGTTCCGCTTTGTCGGCACCGTTCTTTGTGGTGTTGGCCCAGCGGTCGACGCCTGACAGCACGATGCTGGGGGCATTCTTGCTGGCCGGCAGTCTGGCTTCCAGCTTGTCGGCCGCCATTTGGGGTTGGATGGCGGACGTATCCAGCCGCAATGTAATGATTCGAGGCAGTGTGATCGCGGCGACAACGTGCCTGGCGATAGGCGTGGGGACCTCACTATTTCCCGACTGGTTCGTGCTGCCCTGGGTCCTACCTTCTGCCTATCTTGTGCTGAGCGTCGCCCATGCCGGTGTCCGCATCGGCCGGAAGACCTACTTGGTCGATATGGCGGGAGGCACGAAGCGGACTGACTACGTCGCGGTAAGTAACACCGTGATTGGCGTGCTACTGTTGGTGGCGGGCGGCGTGAGCGCGTTGGCATCACTGCTGTCGGTTGAGGCTGTCCTGATCTTGCTGGGCTTGATGGGGGCGGCCGGCGCCGTATCGGCCTTGCGTTTGAAAGACGTGTAATCGGGAGGGCATTTTACTGATGAGCCGTTCCATCAACCGAGCCTTGTGCTCTCTGCTCGTTGCCGCGGTGTGGCTAACGGCCGCCGATCGCGCACGCTGTGAAGAGGTACAGCCGCTGCCATTCGTTGAAGGCAGCACGACGCTGGTCGTCCTGCCCGACACGGAAGTCTACACCAACAAGAATCCGCACCTGCTCCAGGCCCAGATGCAGTGGATCAACGAAAACCGCGCCTCGCGAAACATTGCCTACATCCTGCACGTCGGCGACGTCACGAACAACAACACCGATCGCGAATGGCGGGTGGCGCGGGAGTGCTTCGATATGCTTGACGGCAAGGTGCCCTACATTCTGGCGGCGGGCAACCACGATTACGATCACACGCCCGGCCGGTTGACCCACATGAACAAGTTCTTCGGCGTCTCCGACATGAAGGAGTGGTCGACGTTCGGTGACGTGTTTGAGCCGGGCAAGCTGGAGAATCAGTACCGCGTGATGGACATTCAGGGCCGCAAATGGCTTGTCCTGTCGCTGGAAACGGGCCCGCGCAACGCGGTGATCGACTGGGCGAACAAGGTGCTGGCCCAGCACAAGGACCGCTTGGCGATCATCCTTACCCATGCGTACCTGTACTATGGGAACCAGCGCTACAACCACCTTGAGGGCAGCCAACGGGCCAGTCCGTACGGCTTCTACGGCGAAGGTGCTGACGGCGAGCAGCTTTGGAACAAGCTGATACGCAAGCACCCCAACGCGATGATCGTGATCTGCGGCCACCTCTCGTCCGGCTATGTGGGCTACCGCGCCGACGAGGGCGACTACGGCAACGTCGTGCATCAGATGATGTGCGACTACGAAAAGATCAAAGGCGGCGGCCTCGGCTTCTTGAGGCTGCTGGAGTTTTTGCCCGACGGCAAGACCGTCCAGGTGCGAACCTACTCGCCGGTGACCAAGGGAACCAATCCCCGTGATCCAGAGCTCGAAGAATTCGCATTCGAACTGAAGCTGGCCGATCGTGACGAGCCGCGGCCAGCGTCGACGGAGCTCGACCCACCGCTGAAGATGCCCATCTGTCGATACAGCTTTGACGGGACCGGCAGCGACGGAGCCAAGATCAGTGACTCGATCGGCGACGCCCACGGCCTGCTGCGCAGCGAGACGGGGCGCTCGATGCTTGACGGCAAAGGCCGGCTGGTGCTGGCCGGCAACGACGGTCGGGACGGCTATGCCCAGTTGCCGCCGCGATTGCTCGCCAACTTGACGGACGTAAGCGTGGAAGTCTGGTTCACGCCGACGGCCAGCCAGTACAACTGGAACAGCGTATGGCGGCTGGGCGACGGTGGCGGCGACTTCTTCTGGTACACCTTCCGCACGCTCAATGTGCATCGAGCCGAGATTGGGGTGAGCAGGGATAACGAGGATATCCAGCGGAAGGACGTTCCTGCGGCGCCCGGTAAACGGATGCACGTTGTCGTGACCTACGATCGTGACGGAGCCGAGGGCAAACCGCTGCTGCAGTACTTTCGCGACGGCGAGCTCACAGGCCGGCTGAACACGAGCAAGCTGCTCAGCGACGTTGACGATACGCAAAACCGCCTCGGCCCCATCGCCGGCATCTATGACGAATTGCGAATCTACGACTTTCCGATGGGCCGCGCAGCGGTACGCCGCTGCTTTGAGGCAGGGCCCGACAGACTGCCAGTTGCGGGGCCGTCCAGGGAGTAGTCGGCTCTGCCCATTGGATTTCGGGGCACGCCGCGTGAGGTCCTGCAACGGTCGCCAGACCTGGGATGGGCTGGGCGCCGGGGTGCCCGGCAGTCAGGCCCGGGCATAACAGGAACAACGTCGCTGCCAACCCACACGGGAACCTACCCGTACCTACTCGCGCGGTGACCTGGTTCGCTATACTGACCAGCGTATTGCCCTTAGCGCTGGAGGCCATGGCCATGAACGATCTCCGCCTGTCCAATTACACCGGCTGGCGAATGCGCTATTCCGTGTTTGCCGCAGGTCCATCGGCTGCTGTGCTCGTATGCCTCCTAAACGTGCTCTGTTCCTTCGCAGCAGCGCCTCCACCGGTCGTTCCGCGCCAGCCGCCGCCTTGGACTGACCCACAAGCGATGTTCGACAGCATGTTTGGCGAGGAGGGCGAAGTTGACGAGAAGCTCCTGGCGGAGATCGAGGTCTCTGCAAGAGAGGAGCAGCAGATCGGAAAGAGGACGATCGAAGCCTACCTGGCCTATCTGAAGCGGCAGCGTCTGCGGGTTGCGGAGCGGGGCAGGGACGTTGAGTACTTACGGCGTTTGGTCGAGACACTTCAGCCGATGATGGACAAACGAGAGCGTTATCCGGCAATCAGAATCTACCTGGTCCTGTCGGGCCGCTGTGACGCCCGCTCCTTTCCCGGCGGACACCTGGTGTTCTTCCGGGGCCTGCTCGATACGGGCGGCAACGAGGCAGCCCTGATCGGGATCGTGGGCCATGAGTTGTCGCACTTGGGCCGAGGTCATCACACGCAGCGGATCAAGCGGATTAAGCTTGCAGAACAGACGTTTTCCGGGCGCGAGGGAGCGATGTCCTTCGAGAAGTTCTTTGTGGTCGGGGGTGTGATGATGCGGGCGTGGCTGCGGCCCTTCCGATCTGACTACGAGAAGGAGGCCGACCTGGACGGTGCCCGCTGGGCGTATCAAGCCGGCTACGACTGCCGCGAGATGGCCAAGCTTTTCCTCAGACTCCACGAGCGCAGCGGCAATCTCAATCTTCCGATTCCCGAGTTCTTACGCAGTCACCCGGCTGCGCCGGACCGCTATCGGGCCATCATGGATGAGTACGAACGACTCCAGGCTGATCGTCCCAAAGACCATCTCCACATTGGTGAAGAGAACTTGCGGCGTCGGACCGTGCGAACGCCGTGACCGCTGCCGCTGTACGAACCAGACGTTCTGCTAGAATGATGTGTCCCATAGGTCTGGATCCGATCCCACGCCGATTAGGCGGCGCGCCGCCAGAGGCCGACGGATACCACTTGCGGGCTCGTCGGAAACGTCTGGCCAACTAACTCACGAGTGTAGAAGGAAGCAGTTGGGATGATGGACGGGCAGATTCGGCGGCGAGCGAACCCACACGCCCGGTGGGCCCGATCCGATAGGGAGTCGATGCTTCCTCGCGTGACGGCCATCTTCATTGCGGCCCATGCACTGCTGATTCTCCCCACCGGTGCCCGGTCGGGCGAAACCCGTTGGCCGGATTGGCGCAACGCCCGGCTGCCCCGCATCGAGTTGCCGCCCGATCCCTCACGGATCTCGGTGTCGCCGGTCGGCGGCTGGGCGTGGGTTCTGGGAGGCCCCGGCGCGGCGGGAGATGCCAGGGCCCGGATGGTGCGTGTGCTCAATCTGGCCACGGGTGATCAGGCGGCCGCTCCGGTCCGCGCCGATGGGTCTTTCGGGGTCCGGCTGTTCGCCCCGCGCGGATCGAGCCTGCAGATCAACAGCAACGCGCTCCGCATCGACGAGCTCCCTTGGCAGGTGCAGCGAGCCTTCGAAGCTCGCGGCAAGGTCGCACTGGAGGGCCTAGGACGAGAGAGCCCGGGTGCCGAAGCGATCGCCGGGCACGTAAGCTCGTCGCCGGGCATCATCCTCCGCGTCGCCGAAACGCCGGCATCCGGGAGACGTTGGCCGGGTATGGTCAGAAAGATCGGCCCGGCCCGGTGGCTGGTGGCGTCGGCCGAGCCCTCAGTGGACCGCCTCGTGCCGGGCGATGCCGTCGATCTGGAGATCACGCTGGCGGTGATCTTGGAACCGGGGGGCGACGCGCCCTGGATTCCGCGCGCGCCGCTAGCGATGTGGCCACACTTGCACTGCCTGTTCGACGCCGATGGTCGGCATCGACCCTACGGGCGTTTGCCCTTAAGCGCTGTGCGCACGCCCACTGGCCTTCCTGTGGAGACACACGGCGAAATGGTGGTCGAATTCCCGTTCGGCGGGCGCAAGGTCTGGAACCTCGGGGGAACCGGTCTGCCCGTGCCGTGCAGAATCAAGCGGCCCGCAGCGTGGCGCAAGGAAGGCAACCGGCGGATCCTGCGGCAACAGGTGACGATCGAGATTCCCGCCCAAACGCCGCCGGGGATCTACGGGCTCGGGGCCGCGTTTCCGGAATTGGGGAACCAGGAATTTGGGGCCTTGGAACCGGCCAACAGCCCGGCCCTGCTATGTCGGCTCACGCTGGGCGACCCGGCCCCGCCACGGCTCGGTTGTCTGCTGCTAGGGTCCGCGGGGACCGGCGGCTCCCGAGGGACCATTGCTCGCGAAGATCGATCGCACTTCGCCGTGAACATGAAAACCGCTTGCGCACCCGAAAAGCTGGTCGTTCCCCGCGACGATGCCTTCAGCAGCCGGCCGTGGGTCTACCCACTCGATCCGTACCTGCCGATGGTGAGCACGGCCGTTCGCCCGTTCGGCGCAGCCATCCCCCCTCCGCTGATTCCGTTTGACTTCCAGAAGAGCCGGTTGACGGTCACGGTCCAGACCCCATCGGGTGGGACGCACACGCTCGGCCCGGCGCCGCTCTCTTCCGGCCAGAACGACATGAGCGTGTTGCGGCCCGACTACCTGGTGCCCGACCGCATCATCCCGCCGGTGCGCCCTACGTACGGTAATCCCGGCATGGCCGATATCTACCATCTCACCGGCCGGGGTGCCTTCGATTTCGCCTTCGAGGAGTATGGCCACCACGTCATCCGGCTGGAGGGGCATATTCATGACGTTGCGGGGTCGCGTTACGGGATATCGGGCACCTACGACGTGTACGTGGCTAAGCCGCTCGACGTCGAGGTCTTCCCCGAGCCGGGCACGCCCCTCGAGCCGGGCGTGGATGTCCTTCCGCAGATTCGGGTGATGCCGCCGCGGCCTGCCGAGGTAGAGATCCGCTTTCGCCACCTCCCGGGTTCCGACGCGACGCGGGCCGTGGAACGCACGATTACCGGCCGTGCCAACCGGTGGGGCGTCTTCGTTCCGGGCCCCGAGGAGCCGGCGGTCCGTTTCGACCAGCCCGGGGAGTACATCTGCGACGTGACGGTCCGGCACGAGGACGCTACCGGCACGCTATGGATGGCCTGCCGTCGTGGGGCATCGGTGGTGATGAGCCCGGATTCTGGGGTCGTTGTCCACGGCGAGCGGGGAAACCGCAGCCCACACGCCCGCTGGCGGGCCCGGTGGTTTGCTGCCGGCGACGGCCGTTTCGTGACCTCGCCTCCGGCCGAGCGGATGCCACGCGAACTGCCGCCGGACGCGCCGCTCGAAGAGAGACTGAACCGCGTCGACCTCGGACACACGTGCTTGCCCTACGAGTCGGGGGACGTGGCTTGGCTGGGGCACACCATGGCGTTCTCGCTGTTTCCCGGGCTGACCTTCGAGGACCCCGAGGGGACGATCGCCCGGCTCGTCGAGCGGCGCTGGCCGTCCGTGCGTGAAGGGGCAGGCCGGGAGGGGCTGTATCCCTATGATTTGAAGCCGGAGGACCGGCGGGCCATCGGGGAGATGCCCTACGTGTGCATGACCGCCAGCGGCATCCCGCCCAGCATCGACCCGCGTCAGATCGACCAATGGGGCTACTTCTACGTCACCTCCTGGCGGCCGGGCGTGAGCGTGCGCACCTTGGTGGCCGAAGACGCCCAGCCGGTGGGCTACTGGTTCTTCGACGACCCGTACGCCTGGCAGTTCGGCAACGGTCCTCAAGGGGACCTGCCAGGCGACGTCAAAATGAGCTACGGCGGGGGCGTGTTTCGCGACAAGTCGACGGGGCTAGCGCACTACGGCGGCTACGCTTCGATGCTGGTGCTCATTGACGGGCGCGATCCCCTCGGAGCCCGGGTACTCCCGCCCTTCGATGGTTTGCTGCCCGGTTCGCCCCCCTGCGGATCGCTCCTAAAGATCGGGGGAAAACGATACGACGTCTTTCTCACGTTCGGCGCGGTCGGCCCGGGCGCCGTGCTGGAGGTGGGCGATCGCTTCTCACTGGCCGGCGTGGTGTGGCCGCCGGTGAGCGGGCATGTGGAAGGAGAGATCATTAGTCCCTCCGGCGAACGGTCCGCGCTGCAAGTCCCCGCTGGCCCGATGGGTGTCTTCCATCTCGCCGGCCCGATAGTTGACGAACCGGGCCTTTGGCGAGTGACCGCCGAGGGCGTCTGCTCCGGCAAGACCAGTGCCGGGACGATCTCCGACCTGGTCGCCGAAGAAGACTGGCCCCGGGGTGGCGGCCTGGGACTGCCCGGTCCGGGTTTTTGCATCCCGGTGGTTCCCAAGTCTTCCGCGGCGATTGCCTTCGACGTGCCGGCCGACGCGCGGGCGGAGCCGCCATCCCCCTTGATCCTTCGCGGCCACCTTCCACCTGGCACGAAGGCGGCGGAGGTGAACGTCGTGGTCAGTTTGCCGGGCCAGGTCGTTGCCCAGTGCGTGCTGCCTGTGGAAAACGGCGCCTTCCAGTACGTATATGACCCACAGAGACTCCGCGAGTCGTTTCCGAACATCGACACGAAGGTCGAAGTGCCCCAAGGGGGTTTCGAGGAAGCGCCCGCCTGGTTCGACACCGTGACGTTCACCTTCTGGGCGGGACGCGGCGCGGAAACGGCCGCCGGCATGGTGCTCTTGCAGGGCGAGCGGATCTACGCCGAAACGCGCACCGGCCGCCCAATGCCGCGGGGCCTTCCCGGGAACACGTCCTGGCAAGCGGAACATGGCCGCACGCCGGAAGAACCTGCACATGGCAGACCCCCATCCGGCGCGATGCCATCTGTTGAGCCTTCGCTGTCCGATGATCGCGCCGGGGAGGGCGGCATCCGCAGTTCGTTGCTTGCGCTCTCGCCTGAGGGGCGCCGTCTTTTTGCGGTACATCCCTGGTCGGGCGAAGTCGTCCGCCTTGACGTTTCTGAAGAAAGCCCCCGGGCTTTGGCGGCGGTTCGAGTAGGAGGCGAGCCCCGCTCAGTGGCACTGGGGCCCGAGGGGCGGTGCCTCTACGTAGCGCTGGCCGAAAAACGACAGGTGCTGTCGCTCGATACCCGGTCGCTCGAACTCTTGCAGCGCTTCCCGATAGCGGGCGAACCCCGGGCGGTGCTGCCCTCGACCGATGGACGCGGCCTGTTCGTGGCCGACTTCGAGCGGGACCGCGTGCTGCGTTTGGGCGCCATCAACGGCGCGATCGAGGCCACAAGCGAGCCGATCAACCGCCCCGCCTGCCTCGCTCTGAACGCCGACCGAGGACGACTTTACACCGCGAGCTTCCGCACGGGCGAAGTCGCCGTGCTCGATGAGCGCTGTCACGTGCTCCGCCGGCACGCGGCTCCGACCCAACTGAATCAGTGCCGGAGCATAACCATCGGTCCCGGAGGCCGCCTTTACGCGCCGCAGACGCGGTCCGACACGCTGGTGGGAGGGCGGATGTTCGACCGCTCGGTCTTCCCGGCTGTCGCGGCGACCGATTCGCGGGTAAGCCGCGTGCATATCGAGTACTTCCCCGATCTGCTCGTAGTGCCTCCCCATCGGCCTGCGGAAGTCGCCGTGGATCGCCGCACCGTCTATCTCGTCTCAGCGGGAAGCGACGACGTGCTGGCGATCGACCGGCGCACGGGCTGGGCGAAATGGCACGCCCAGCACGTCGGGCAGGAGCCCGGCGCGATCGTGTTGGACACGTCCTGCAATCGGCTTTACGTGGCAACGGTCACGGGCCAGGAAATCGTCGCGCTGGATTCGACTTCCGGCAGAGTCGTCGGATGCACACGCTTCGCCCACGATCTCACGCCGCCGCGGATCGCGCGGGGCCGGTACCTTTTCGGCACCGCGACCGACAAGCGGCTCAGCAAGGACCGGTGGATGTCCTGTGCCGTCTGCCATCCGAACGGCGAAGAGGACGGTCGGCAGTGGGATCTCGGTGAGGGCCGATTGGACACGCGCTCTCTGCGCGGCTGCCTCCAAGCGGGCCCGCTGCACTTCGACGCCCATCTGGATGAGATCCAGGACACTTACGAGTTCACTCGGACAGTCATGGCCGGCCAGTGGTTCGTCTCTGCTGAACGGATGCACCCATTGCTGGGGGAGCCCAACGCTGGGCTGAATCCGGATATCGACGCCCTGGCCGCCTACGTCGCTTCCCTGGCTCCCAGGCGGCCGCCGGTGCCACTGCCCGGTACGGCCGCGCTTCGGGACCAGGGCAAAGCGATCTACTTCAGTGAAGAGGTGGGCTGCGCCGATTGCCATCCCCCTCCGCGCTACACCGATAGTGGGAAGCGCCAACCCGACGGGCGTTACCTGCTCCACGACGTAGGCACCCGGCTCGACTCTGAGCCGGAAACGCTCCGCCGGCTCGATACGCCCTCGCTGCTCGGTCTCCACCGCTCGGACCCTTACTTGCACGACGGCCGCGCGAAGACGCTCGAAGAGGTATTCAACAAGTTCAACCCCGGGGACCGGCACGGTCGCACCTCGCACCTAAGCCGGGAGGAGATCCGCGCGCTGTGCGAGTTTCTCCGCTACCTTCGGCCGCCCGCGGAGCACGAAACGCAGCTTCCCGTGGGCGCAACGCTTGAGTGAGCATGAACTGAGAAATGTCGACCGTTGGCTAGGTGTCGCCAGCGACCACAGGGCGAGCTTGGGCTCTTGTCGAAGCCGGTGCCGCCTTGGGAGTGGCCGGTTCACGGTCCCATCTGCCCTCGGACCTTACGAGGCATCGCAAGGAACCACCCATTTGGCGAGGCGAGCCACCGGCGCCGGAGCTCGGCGCAACGCGCGGTCGCCCCCGCTGACGCACGTTGGTGGGCATGGGCGGACGATTGGCTTGGCCTCACTGCAGGGTGAAATGGATGTCCCATTTCGGACGAGTGCATCCTTCAAGGCGTAAGTTGCGGAGGTCGTGAATCACACCTCCGCGCGCAAGCGAAATGGACTTCGAGCGGCCAAAGCGGGCGTCGTCCGCACTTTCGAAAGATGCGTCTTGATGCCAACGCAGGTTCCAGCCGGCCTCCAACCCCGGTGGCTTGCCCCACCAAATGGGTGGCATCTGTGACGCCTCGCGGAATGTGTGAGTAGACGGGGCCCTAACAGAGGACCAACGTCCACGCCACCGGTTCGGTCGCCTCAGAGCGTCGCGACCACCTTCTCCACGGCGGTCAGTGCGGAGGCCGCGATCTTCGAGGATCGACCTTGAGTGGCCGGGAGGTCGGAGGTATCGAGCCAGGCCAAGTCGGGTAGGTCCGGGTCGGTATCGGCGAGATCCTCCTGCTCCTTATCAATTTCGCCGATGGCGTCGTCGTGAAGTGTTCCGCGGTCGATCCGAGCAGGCGCCGGCACCTCTTTCGGCCCGGAGAGCGGCGCCACCGCCGGCACGGTGATCAGGCGCAGGCCGAGGGCGGCCAGGACGAAAGTGGAGGGTTCGGGAACGATCGAAAGGACAAAGGTGATATGGAGATTGGGAGATTGGCTGTATCCCATCCGCCGCCGCTTGGCAGCGCCTCCGTACTGGTTCTCGACCCGCCGCCGGGACGCCGAAAATCGTAAAGACAGCTACCTCGGAAAGGTCCCGTAGGTAGACCACAAGTTCCACCGCTAGCCCAACTTCGCCAGTTGTCGACGTAAGTCCTTACGGCGCAAGGGACGGACCCTGAAAGTCTTCACTACACACAACCTGTTTGTGGGGTCTCCGGCAGGCTCAGGTGGAGGTGGTGGAG
>Ga0180438_10009920_pt1 | contig 11749 bp, 11 predicted proteins | sample SS_ome_12_FD_132455 | JGI IMG/M metagenome (GOLD analysis project Ga0180438, IMG submission 132455) | Hypersaline lake sediment archaeal communities from the Salton Sea, California, USA - SS_3_D_2 metaG | ecosystem: Environmental > Aquatic > Non-marine Saline and Alkaline > Hypersaline >...
ACGGGAACTATTGGGAAATATTGCTGTCGGGAAAGGCGGCCAATACGAATCGCTCAATCTGGTCGAACCAGGCCTGTGTTCGCGCGTCAACCTTGTCTACGAGTCCGGCCTTGAAGCACTCTCCGTGGGCTAACTGCGGCAGATTCTGCCGGAGGTGTTCTCCGAAAACTGCATTTGGGTTGTCACTCGCGGATGAACAGGCTTACCGGCACAGTTATTTGCGGCAGGTCGCACGTGCCGTCAGTGGTGACGACAATTTCGCTTTTGCTCAGGCCCAAGGGAGGGAGCACTCAAACATGTGGCAAGGCATTACGGGGCTCAGGGCATTTGAACTCTCGTCTTGAGTCGGTTGATTGCATCCTGAGCGGCGTGACGCACGGGATAGTAGTGGGCTGCATCCGGCGGCCGGAGGCTGGGATAGTATTGTCTGACTACCGTATCGGTCTCGGCGATCGTCTGCAGTAACGCAATATCCTGCTGTGTGCCTATCCTGGCGATACCTCCTGCCGCCCAAAGACGCATCATGCCCTGCGCGGGGTCGCTAAGAATGGCTCGCACGTCACTGAGCACGGACGCATCGCCCTGCAGCGCCGTGGCAATAGTAAGTGCGTCGCGGGGTACTCCCGATAGTGCCGGGCGGCGATAGCGCATTACAGCAGGGGCGCCGGCCATTTCCGACAGCGCCCGAATGTATGTATTAAGCTCCATCTCGGCATAGGTAAAATAGGTGTTCTGGTATGTGTCATCCGCCTTGGGGAAAGTGTGTGCCCTCGCGATAGCGTTAATAAGTGCGTCAACCTTCGTTTGGACAAAGGCTGTTGACGGGTCCTTTCTCATGACGTTCGCTGCGTTATAGCGAACGGCGTACCCGCGAAGGGTGTCATTGTCGGAGGCGAGCAATTGAGCGACACGCCGAAGAAGACCTGCATCGAGACTCTGCCCTGCTATTGCGCGCAGGCCCGCGTTATGGACGAGCTCCTCGTCGGACTCTAACAGTCGTGAGGCTTCCGACTTGTTGTCAAGCGTGGCGATGAACGCGCTCGCGGCCCATGCTTTCGTGCTTGGCAGAAACTCCTGCTCTTTTGCAAGTGCGATCTCAAGCAGGGCCTTTTGCGCCGCCGGTGTCCCGATAGCCTCAAGGACTTTGACAGCGCGGTGTCGAAAGCCAGAATCCTGGCCCGGTCGGTTGAACCTCGCCATTAGGGTCGGGATTGCCTTATCTCCCATCGCTACGAGTCGGGCTATGGCCTCCTCAGCCTTCTTCTTGGCATCAGCACCCATCCTGTGGGGCGACAGCAGTAATACGTCAAGGAGCTTCTCCAGCTCGACAAGGCTCTCAACGCTTGTAACGCCGGTTTGGTCCAGGGAAGCCGCCAGCCTGCTGCGCTGCTCGCGCACTGCATCGGCAATCCTCGCCTGCTGGTGGTGGTGGGCGATCTTCTCCTCGGCATCAAGCTCGGCGTCAATTGCCGCAGAATCGATGCCGAAGAAGTCAACGGCCTCGGACGCAGGCACATGTGCCGGCGGCCCAAGCCGGTGCGTGGCTGTGTGTGTGGTTTCTGCCGCTGCGTGTTTTACCGGAGATATGCTGGTGTTTGCGTCCCCAGGCTGGATTTGTTGCGGGCCTTGGGTTTGCTCTTGATTGATTCCGGACGCCAGGGCGGCCGTTGGCTTCTGTTCTTCGTCGGCTGTCGTGCGCACTGCCAGCAGGTAAGCCCCTGCGGTCATGCACACAAAACCGACAACCAGTGGAACCATCCAATTACAACGATTCATCGCTTATCCTTTCACATCCTGACCGAACCGGAAGTACCCTGGCTTGACTATCATTCTACCACAGCTTGCGCCGCTTTGTCAACGAAAGATAATCGCAATAGTGTACGCCGCAAGTTGGCGTAAAATTCCCCGGTGTGCAAAACACCGGTCTGGGGCGACGGCAAATTCCTTCGCCCGGACGGACGCATCACCGACCCGTCATTGCCTTCTGCATATATTGTATCTCGGCAATCTGCGGCTGGCCTCATTCTATGGCCACTGGCTGCCCGGATGCGCCCAGTCATCGTCCTTAGCACTGTACTGCGTCCACGGTGCTTGTGTATTGCACGTGTAGTCCTGGCAATCGGGAAACGGATCGTTAGGGTAGTCCGTATTATACTTGGTGGGGTCAAAATACCCTCCGTTGATGGGGCTTGCGGGCGTCCCGCCAAGAGCTGCCTCCTGCGTGTCGGGCAAATAGTCCTGGTCGCCGTCGTTCGTCCAATCGTCAGGAGTCATCCATATGCCATGGCCGCTGGGCCACCAATTGGTAAAGGTTGTGACGTGCCTGCCCTCATGGCGGGCGGTCCAAGCGAAGTTGTCTATATATTCTAATACGTTCCCACCATTATCACCTTCGGGCACCTGGTAGCTGTCATTCTCGTACGGTCCCAGATATGCGCGCCATTCACCACTTTCGTATGCGGCGTGGGCCCAGCCGGTGTGCCTGTACAACGTGCCATAATCAGCGGAAGTTTGCTCCCAGTAGTAGTACCAGTTGGGGTAAGAACTCGGGTTCTGGCTGCTCCCATCTGCCCCGTCGTAGAACGTCTTGACAGACTTGCTAACGGAGACAAAACTGGCCGTGCCGCTAAGTCTGAACTCTCCGTCCTGGCCCGCAGGGCCTACCGAATTAGGCCCGTCAATCATGGCATAGAGCGTGCCTGACCCCCAAGTGCTGTTAAGGTAGGCCAGCTTGCATCGGGCAGGCTTGACAGGGAGCCACTGGCTGTGTTGGCTTTATCAACGTGCTGGGTTCCCACAGGAACCCGCCAGTCGATTTTACTGCTGCCCGAAACGCCTGCGGGCAGGGCGGTCGCCTCCACTGTCCTTTCGTTATTGAAAGAGAGGCGCCCGTTATCTGTCGGGTTGGATATGTCGCCAATTGTATCAACACGGATGTCATCGATGACATACACGGCCAGCGGTGGGCTGTCGACGTCGCCGCAGCAGCCGTCGCAACGCACGTTGAGGTAGGGCTGCCGATTCCCGGCGTCAGCGCTCGTGTACACGTGGCCTGCGTCTTTTGCGCTCATATAGGCCCCGTCGTCAAAATACCATTTGTAGTGCAAATCGGGGGCCGAGCAACTGCAGTTTGCATCCCCCTTGAAATAGAGGGCGAAGCCCTCTTCGGTGTAGCCCGATGTCACCTCGTCATATGGTGCGACAGCCTCGCGCACCTTTGCCTTGGTTATGGTTATCCCAGCGCTGGCGCAAGCAGTGAATACTACGAGGAGTAAAAGCAACAAGAGATACTTTTTGGGAATTAGTAAACTAAACATAAGATTTGTCCTTTCCGGCTCTTTGCCAATTAAGATAACGAACATACTGAAAGCTTCCTAACAGACAGAATGCAGTGCCTGCGATCAACAGGGACACTGCGAGCCAAATCCTGTATTTCCTCGGGCCCTCCTGAGATGTAATTGGCACTTGCGCACGCGGGGCCGGTGCCATGCCGAACTCGTCTCTGCCAAGAACGGCGTTGTTGTCCGTTCCTTCGGGGGACGCAGCCGTCTCGAGGCCGAGATCATTAGCCGCGTGGGCACCAGTGCGATTCGGCTCGCCGGCCGAGCGGAGAGGCTCGAACGATGGGTCTTGGAAAACAGAGTCAGGACGGACGACGCCTTCCATTGCAGCCGCCGGGTCGAATCCCATCTTGCGCTGGAGATATATGCCGCGCTCCAAGTCGCGTTGGTTCTCAAGCTCAGCGGCGAACTGTGGGTATCTGGCGAGCAGCCTGTCGTAACGTCGCGTCGCGTATGCGGGCCTATCCATCATGAACTCGCACTTGGCTATCTGCTGCTGCGCGCTCAGGTACAACAGCTACGCCTGATTGTAGTGCGCGGCATCAACCAAGTTGACGTCCGTGGGCATTGGTATCTTCATGAGCCACTTTGCGCCTTCTTCGGAGTCCTTCTTGTTTTGCAGATACAGCACGCCCAACTCGAAATGTGCCTTGGCCTCGTAAGTGGTGCCGGCGTATTGCCGGGCCGCCCCTTCGGCCTGCTCAACTGCCTTATCAACATCGCCAAGATACTTAAAGAAGCCGCTGAGCCGGGCGCCGGCATAGGCCGCAATCTCAGTCCCCGAGTATCCATCTATCACGTCCGTGTAGGCCGCGACAACGTTACCAGCATCGCTGGTGACCTGTGGCGAGCGGGATCCCGCCCGCTGACTTTCCGAGCCACCAGAGGCGCCAGACCGATACTGCGACTCGAAATCGGCGCGCATCAGGTCCGCCCGATCAATCGCCTGCCGTGCTTCTTCCAGCTCTTTGCCGTATATCTGGCGCAAGCTGACGAGCTGGCTTGGCTGCTGCTCCTGCGCCAAAGCGCGGACCGGCAGTTGGACAAATAAGGACGCCGCCGCAAAAAGCAGCCGGATTTTTAGAATCCTTCTCATAGTGTTCGGCCTGCTCGCAACCTTACAACATAAACCCCACAAATATTATGCTCACTTTGAAGTCTGAGATACCAATTGTGCAGCAACTCGCCAACTTCTATCACCTCCCTTCTACCGCAAATGAACAACATCACATATCTTCCGTGCGCTGGAAGCGCACACGCTCTATCTCTTCAACTTCATCCTCTATTCCGTACACACTTCCGCGCCTTATCAGTGGGCCCGGTCCTGGTTGCCTTCGCTCGTTGAAAGCCTCGGCCCGGCTGACAGCCGCGCTCAAACCTTCCGACTTTGAAAAGAATTCTCCGCTGCCGCCACAGAAGCCACTCCCATAAGATGCCCGCAGCTTCGCAATATCCTTTACTAACGGATTTTGATTATGGGCGGGATCTGCGACCGTGTCAAGGCCAAAATGAAAAAAATTTACAAAAAGGTGTTTTTTTGTTTTGAAAGTAGTAAAGTCCATAATTCCAGTTCTGAGCTGATGCCTAATGCTGTTGCGCGCAAGGAGTTAAGGCAACCAAGGCCACCAACAAATGGGCTGCTTAAATATGTTTTGAGATTGCTTCGTCGCTGCGCTTCTCGCAATGACCCCGATAAGAGGCTTATCTTCGCGTGGCTTACTCCATCAGGACGGTGCCTTTTGTTGCGCGCAGGACCTCCTCGTAGGTGGTGACTCCGCTGTGGGCTTTATCGAGGCCGCTGAGCATCAGGGAGGTCATTCCTTCCCGGCGGGCCTGGGCGTCGATTTCATTGGCGTGTCTTCTCGATATGGTCAGCTCGCGGATTCTATCGGAAAGGACCAGCAGCTCGGTTATCGCGGTGCGCCCGTGGAACCCGGTGAATCGGCACAGTCATTTTCGCGTGGCTATTGCTTCTTCCGACTATGTACGCCCATTGCAGGCGTTCTTGCATTCCTCAGGCTTCTCTAAATAGGGGCAGCCCCCAGGCGGGATTCGCGGTTGGTTATATCCCTACTAATTTGCTCAGGTCCCAAACTTCTACTTTCCGCCCAGCGCCGCTTGGAACCGTTCGCCGAATTCTATTATTTTTGTGATCGCTTCTTCGTTGAGTCGATACTGACGCGGGGCATCCTGCCAAAGCGCAAGGGGCAGCTCAACCTCGAAATATGCCGCTACGTTTCCTGCGCCCATAATCCTGCCCGGCAAATGGTAAGGCGTCCTCGGCGAATCATACGCATAAACCCGCACAACCTTTCTCGAACCAAGCTTCTGGTCGCCCCGCCACTGCTCGTACTGCCTTGCCAAATCCCCGGCCTCGCCGGTGGGCCCGTCGCCGCCTGAAGCCGCAAGCAGTATCCTGTCAAGCGCGTCGGCAATCACGACCCGGTTCGCCAGCAAAGACCACTCTCTCACCAGCCCCGCTTTATCTCCGCAAGCCTCCGCAAACTTCTTAATGAACGGTTTATCATTATACGACAAGACCTCCAGGAGCGTGCTTACCGCCCTGTGGTCCTCGGTCAGCCCGAGCAGAAAGCAGTTCGTGACGATCCCATACTGTGTTCCGTGCAGACTCATTGGTATGACGCCTTCGGCGACATCCAAACCGGTCAAACCATATCCGGCGCCCAAATCGATGACGCGATATCGCTGTTCCTCAGTAGCAGCACGAGTAAAGCTTTCGGGCTCGGTCTCTATCATTCTTTCAAGGTTTTGTTCGACTTCTCTTCTCTCGGCCATAAAGCGCTTTACAACACTATCCATCGCTTCCACCAGCCGGGCGGTATCGCCTCCGGCCCTTGCCTCGTTGACCTGCTCGATCAGCTTGCTCACCCGCCGGGTCCTTACCAAGAGTCGAATGATGTCCGGATGCCCTGGCACTGGTTGGTCCATATCCCCGACAACGACGAGAAGCTCTGACTTCATATATGCGCGGTAAATCCCCTGCTCGAATGTTTCAGCATCCAGGAACTCGATGTACACGTCGGCTCTTTCTTGCCAAACGACCTCCGCATCGCGTATGTTCCTGCGCCCGCTCGTGCCATGATAACGGGCTACTGCTTCAACGTCGTGCGGATACGGAAGTTCGCGGTCGTCGGCCGGAAGCTCCGCCTTCGGGACAGTGGGCCCGTTGACCTCCGGCTTGGGCTCATCGGCCGGCGCCTCGGGTATCGGTGGAGCAGGGGGCGCTGGAATGTCAGTGGGGCCCCCTCGGCGCATAGTTGTCAGCTTCAATACCGCCAGCATTATTACCACGGCAATCATTCCAAAGACCCACCAGTAACCTCGAAAGCCACGAGTGATTCGGCCAGCTCGTTGCGTATGCTCGTCCATTTTCCATCCCTTCAGCAATTCAAATAAACCCGGCGCAGGCGCAGCCTCTCTCGGGCCCAAGCAGGCTCTGCGACTTGAGAACAACAGAGCAAAACGCCTGAGCGGTCGCTCCCAATATTCTACGCTTATCAGCGCAGACAGCAACGGCCGCGGTCAGGCCTGCCGCCGCTCGCAACAGCGATTAACAGACAGTACGCACACCCACGCACGCGATCGCCCGCCACAAGTAGCGTTCTAGGCCAACAGGATCTATCTCGTAACGCCAGTGCACATGCCAAGGAGGCTTAGTCCTCAATGAAATAGTCGGGATCTCCATCACCCCAGAAGTCGGCGCCAGCCGAACGCCCCGGATCGTCGTAGTCGTATTGAAATATCTGGCTTGGCCCCAGCTTGAACTTCAGGCTGTAGGTCCGGCAGTCGTCTGTAGGTATATTGACCCAATTGGCATGGAAACAAGGACTAGTGCCAGTTTCAGACATGTACATTAGGGTATCATGCTCGTCGCTCGGACCAGGAATCTCCGTGTAAAGACCCGCGCCCATATCGACTGCCCTGTCGGCGCCGTCGCCGCCATCTTTAATCATTATTTGATCAAGGTCTGTGACCCCGGTTTCGGCAAATGCGTAACTGTAACAGTTGCGCTTCCAGTTGGGATCACCGAACATACAGTCATCGTCCTGGTTATCATCCTTTGCGAATTGGGAGGCCTTCGGATCCCCACCGTTGTCGAGCAGCATTACCTCGTACAATTTCTTGCATCCTTCCTTCGTCACTGCAGCCAAATAACCAGGATACGCTGTGGTCGGCCAACCAGTAGTGGGATCGCGGTGAACGTGAAGATGCTCCATCCAGTCCCCAGCCCCGGGCTTATGAGCAGCGGTGCCACAGTCCACATCTTTGAGAAATCGATCTAGATCGCCATCGTCCTCTGAGAGGCCCCCTGTGTACACCTTGTATTTGCCGTCGATCAGCTCCCAATTTCCACCGCCGAGGTCCTTCAGGCCTTTAATGAAGAGAAAGTAGCCTCCATGCAAGGGTGCCACTGCTGTGAGCAAGACCACCACAACAACATAAACGCACAAGACTTTTCCATTTCTCACTATCATTCCAGTACTCCTTGCAAAAAGTCACACTTGTGTTAGGGTGCAATTAAAAGCCAAACCTCACGGCGTGTCTACCAATCATCCATCAATTGTAACATCATGTTCACCTCCCTTCTACCGCACATGAACATCCCATATCTTCCGTACGCAATAAGCGCACACGCTCTATATCTTCAACTTCATCCTCTATTCCGTACACACTTCCGCGCCTTATCAGTCGGCCTCGCGCACGTCGCGTGTGCTCGTTAAAATCATCGGCCCGGCTGACCACCTGCCTGATATCCTTGGCCGGTCAGAGCAGCCGATTGCATCCATCATCTTCTCTAGCTCGCAGCCAGATGTGCATCCTTTACGGCACGGGCCGTATGATATTCCGCCCCCCACGGACTGTCAAGATTCAGAATGGGCACGTGCTTTTCGAGTTTCGCGGCAATCGGCTTTGGCAGTTTCCACCGGCGAACTGCGGCAGATTCTGCCGGAGGTGTTATCACAACAAGTGGATTTGGGTTGTCATTCGCGGACAAACATGCTTATCGGCACAGTCATTTGCGGCATGTCCGACTCGCCGTCGATTGTAATGACAATTTCGCTTTTGTGCAGGCCCAAAGACGTGTCCCTCAGCACTTGCGGCAGGGTCGTGACCTCTATCATGTAGGTGCTACCGGATACGCGACTGACCTCGATGTCAACCGGCAAAGGAGCGGTCAATGCGGCAGTCAGATTGTCCGGAAATGGCTCCTCAAGCAACTCAACCTTCACTTTCTTCGTCGTTGCGTTTGCGGACCTTGAGGCTATTATGAAGAGCTTCTCCGGAGTTAACTTGAATTTATCCGTCCCAATCTTGGCTGAGACTATTAGTGGGATACACCTTGGTCCCTTGACAGTATCCAATACAAAGGTTAAGCTCCCTGCAACGTGTTTCACTTTGTGCGGCTTTGGGCCAGTGTCATATATTAGAGGTATCTCAAAGCTGAATGTACAGGTTTGCTCTTGGCTTGACGCTGTGGATGTCACCCTGCCAACGCTCAGACCTTCCGCATTACTTTCCATGCGAACAAACTTGACCGCATCATTTACATCGGTGAAATAATCGAGTCTTACGCGATACTCAATCTGTCCTGCCTTTGGTGCCTCAATATGAACAATTTTAGGTGACAACTGAAAAGAGTCTTTGCCGTATGCTTTAACAGTATATCTCTTTATGCTTGCTTGTGGGTAGAGAGAAACAAGGGCATAGGCTTCCTGCCAACCCGGCTTATCAACAACAAGCTCCAAAGTGATGGTGTGTTGGCCGTTCAGGTTTTTGCCAAGGTTTGCCATTAGGCACGAACAGCTTTTGGCCATAACTTGGACATTAAGCACCGGCTCCGGTCCGTTATTAATGACAAATGTGTGCTCTAATCTGGAACCGGTTTCAACATGACCGTAGTCCTTTATTCCATTGTGTTTCCATGATTTGCTTTCTTTAGATAAATGCTCAATCCCAGTCACTGGTTTCTCGGATGGCCACTCCCGTTTGCCTGCCGAGATGACCAATGCCCGACCATCCCAGTATTTGCCCAACTCGGCAAGCATGATAGCTGTTCTTCCCAAAGTAGTGGTGTTCACAATTATTGCATAGTCTTCGACTGTTCGCTCTACGAGGACAAAATGTGGACGGTCGCGATGGGGAGTTGTTCCACGCAGGCGCAATATGACATAGTCGCTTGTATTCTTAAGTTCAGCCGCTGTCATTCTGTAACCAGTTGCGGAAAAGCCTAATCGCTCTGCTATGAACTTGAGATCGCTCAGGCTGGTTGCACTAAACGGTTGCTTGCCCAACAGTTCATAAATACATTTGACATTACAATCAGGTTTGCCTGCACGTGTAACCTGCATAAGAGCATAAATGCACCGTGGACCGCATGCATTATCTGACCTAAGTTGTTTCAAGGAAATAATATTTTCAGATTGCGCATGTGCGCATACTGGGAGGCACGTTAACAAGATACAGGTCAAACCGAGCGCATATTTCCGACATTGAAACATCCTCAGCCATCCTCTGTCCCTTGAGACCTCGTTTTGCTCCGTAACAATAGAAACAGAATAAACGTGATCAGAAGGCCTGTCATCAGCGCCAGGAAGGTCTTTGCGCGAATGTGTTTAGAATCCGCCTCAGCAACAACAGTATTGTCCTTGAGTTCTTGGAACCTCTTTCTTGCCAGCCGTGCTTCCTCCTGCCGGGCCGCCAATTGGGCGTTCTTTTTCTCTTCTGCAAACCTCTTCTGCCCTCTATGCGAGGTTCCGTGACCTTCCTTTTCCAGCCCGCTTCCGCTTTCGTGCGCTTGGAGTAGGTGGACAAGCGGTATTTCTTCCGCATAATCTCCGACTCCCACAACGTAACTCACACCCATAATCCTGTCGACGACACGTGTTCCGTTGGGAAAATCAAATCGAAAACTGTTCTTATCGACTTTCAGGTTTGGTGCGAATGCATGCGTCTCAAACTGATAAGTTATCTTGCCCCTTTTTTGAGACTGTGTGGTTCTTTGGGCTTTTACTGGATACCAAGTACGGCCAGTCTCGGTTTCTGCAGAACTGATATCTTGAACCACGATCTCTTGTGCCAGTCTACCATTCTTGTAACGTTGGTATTTTAGCGGAAGGAATCCCTTCTCATGTGCCACCCAAATCTTGAACTGATTATCAGTCTCCAGTTTGCTGTCCGTTCTTGTGTTCTTGTCGACGATTTCAATAACATGGCACCAATTGCCTGCGACGCGCTCAAGTATAGGGCGAACACTTGTAGTTGCAGCCAACTCTCTAAGCAGAAAGCTAAACAGTGGTATGCCGTTGGGAAACTCTTTGGCATATACCGGGGAAGCGACTGGTGATGACAATAAGTAATGTTTGAGACTGTTCATTCGCTCAACATTTCTACCCGTCAAGCCCCGTTCAAGGGTTCCGAGTTTTTCCATACCCCAATATTCTGCTGTACAGGCACCGTCAAAGGCATGCTCCATAACGCTCTTCGAATCAGCAAAGCCAGACTCCGCGGTAGAATACCGTATGTGGTAGCGCATGCCGTCCTCCACCCTTTCGACGTGTTCGATCATCACCAGACGATCAAGAAAGTTTGGGTCTGTCTCTGCGGCTTTTGCACTTAGAACGCGCTCCGTATATGAGACGCTCATAGTACGTATAGTACCGTAGTGGCTCTCCCAGCCGTCCAGCAGTTCACTCCCCGTTAGGAATGAACTTGGTGCTGGAACTCCCGTCGAAGCTGGCCAGAGGCGCCCAACCAATGGGCCCAGAGACAACAGAAACAAACCGCCAAGAAGAGTGTACTTTTTCAAATTACTCATGCCGACCCCCTATAAGGCAAGCAGGCCCTATACAAGTGCCATCATCGAACCATGCACCCATAAACGAATGTCACAATCATCAAGCCCATGAGCGCCTTGATTCCCACGGCAGTAACAGGTTTTTGTCTGACTTATAATGTTCGCCCACCACGCAGCGTTTCCCTCCTGCAACCTGAAAAGTGTCAGCCTAAGTCAGCGATGTCTCTCGCTCCTATCACACCGGAGCAAAACACATAGCACCCCAGAATCGTGTCCACCGATTCCAAGTGATTTGCCCAACCCTGGTAGGCTAAAAGCACGCTACATCGTGCCCTAGTCCCAGAATTGGTCACAACTTGGTTTGGACCAGAAGTCGCAGTCCTTTGTCCAAAAGGTAATTTCACAGCCGGTTGTCCCGATCGGGTCACATTCGTAGCGGTAGTACGTCCCAGAACAAGGCTTCGTCGTGGGAACACACCTCATTATGTACCCATCAAAGCACTTTTGCTTCGCTTGAGAACAACTCGTCCTCCCCTCGCCCTCGCAACCAGGTAGCGGTGGGAAGAACTGGCAGTTGGGTGTGTGCCACCCA
>Ga0180438_10009921_pt1 | contig 11749 bp, 6 predicted proteins | sample SS_ome_12_FD_132455 | JGI IMG/M metagenome (GOLD analysis project Ga0180438, IMG submission 132455) | Hypersaline lake sediment archaeal communities from the Salton Sea, California, USA - SS_3_D_2 metaG | ecosystem: Environmental > Aquatic > Non-marine Saline and Alkaline > Hypersaline >...
ATCTCTCGAGAACCGTAACGATGCCGTCGGAACCGCTCGCCACATACAGTCTCCGACCGTCGTGGGAGAACAGCACCCTAGTCGGAGAGTTGCCTGTCTGGGGAGATTCGAGTATCTCGCCGGTAGCTGCGTCGAGGATACTCACCGAATTCGCGTAGCGGTTTGTGACCGCAACCAAGCTGCCATCATCGGACAGATCCATGTGCCAACTCTGTGCAAGCGTCGGAACAGACCACTCGCTCTGGTGCTCAAGATTCACGAATGTAAACCTTTCGGCGCTAGGACTGGCGACATAGAGGATTCCATTCCTCTCTTCGATTTCGTTGACGTCGTACATAGTATTGATTGTGGCTATCTCATCACATTCAGGCAGGTTGTAGATTCTGATTTTCTTTTCGATCCCTGCGCCATTGTTTCTGATTGTCAAATAGCCGACCGTGCCGTCTGGGTTCATCGCCATGTAGAATGCATTGCCCGCCACAGGAACCTTCTTCACTTGCTGCGCTCTCGCTATGTCTATCACATGGATATTCCCAGACGAACCTCCAGGGTTCAGACCGTATGCGTGAATACCATCCGGGCTTATCACGAGTTCCATAGCGCCCTTTCCCCATTCATACTGTATTCTCGCCTCGATCTCAAGAGTAGCAGGATTGAGGAAGTAAGTGTCATTCTTCTCATCCGCAACTAAGACGCGGGATCCATCTTCGGCTACCCCGATGCCGAATAGCTTGTCGCATCCCCCTACTGGTATAAGAGTGCTATTGGCAATGGTGAGCGTTCTTGTGTCGATCGCGAAGACATCGCCGCATGCACACGAGACATAGAGCAGACTCCCGTCAGGGTTGAGAGCTAAGCCGCGTGCGCCATAGGCAACCTGTATTGTGGCTATTTCTGACCAGGTTTGCGCCCCACCAATGCCAATGCAGACTCCTTGCCCTACAATGGCGAACAGGCTGGCGACAACGAGTATGTGACAGATTCGCCGATTCATCTAACTTCTCCTTTCCAACAAGTTGATTGCCATCAAACACGACTGGACCCGGTTCATCAGCAAAGACCACCTCCTTTCCCCTTTGAGTTGTCACACCTCAGCTGCTCTTTACGCTTTATGTCAATCACTGGATTCAAAGAACTCTCTCTAGTTGTCTGCCGGGACTGACTTTCAGAGACACGCATAGAGCAAACGCTGTGCCGTGAAGGAGATCGAGATCAGCGAATCTGATAACAGCGGGTGTGGTAAACAGTTAGCAGTATCTCAGGTGCCGGGCTTTCGGGGTTTTCTTCTAAGGCGCAAGGTCTGTGCGTTGCGGACGTGAGACGTGAGGCTTGCGTACCCGCAACGATACATGGGCTACAGAGGCAGCTGATTCATGGCGTGGGAGGATCTCTTAAGGTGGAATGCTTCTCGGAGGGATTTGTTTGTAGGCTCTCAGTGTTACTGTTTATGACTATGGCCAGGATCTGGCGCAGCGAAAGCCGTATGCTTCTGTTTTTCTTGTAGGAAGGCTTCTGTGTCTATATGCGCAGCGCACATCGGTTAGGGGGCTCCTCCAGCCGCCTCCCCGGTCAACACGGAACTCGCCTTCTGCGGGGCCGGGTGGATTTGATGATGGGCTCTGAGAGTAGTACTCCTCACCATACCAATCAAAGCACCACTCTGCTACGTTTCCGGCCATGTCGTGGACGCCGTACGGACTAGCGCCCGCTTTGAAGCTGCCGACAGGTGCCGTGCCGTCGTGTCCATCTCTGCCGTTGTAGTAGTTGCACCTCAAGACTCTGTCTTCCCATGGTTCTCTATCACCCCACGGGTACTTTCGACCGTCAATCCCTCTGGCAGCCTTCTCCCGCTCAGCTTCAGTTGGTAGCCGCTTGCCCGCCCATGCGGCATAGGCGACAGCGTCGTCCCATGAAACCCTGACCACAGGATGATCCGGGAAGTCAGAGAACGGTACGGAATCAGCGCCTATCCTCAGGTCAGGAGGATACAGATGTCCTGTCGCGTCACAGAACATCTTGTACTGGGCGTTCGTCACCTCGTACTTGTCAATCAGGAATGAGTCCAGGTAGACCTCGTGGCTTGGGTGTTCATCTGCGGAGCCATCGTCTTCCCTGCTCCCCATTACGAACCTACCCGCTGGAACCAGAATCAATACGGAGCTGTCTTTCGCGCACCAGTACTCGCTCGCTCCGCTGGCATTCTCGCCGACATAGGCTAGCCCTTGTGCCTTTCTATCCTCGCCTGCGAGACTCGGTGCATGTAACCCGGACGGAGTCAGAATCACACCTAGACCTAGCCCTGCGACAAGACCGGTCAGGAGTCCTCGAGAACAGGAGTGACTATTCGATAGGGCTCCAAGCGTCATCGGTCGACCTCTGCACCACGGAGTAGTCTATGCCGCTTCACTTTGATACCGAGGCCTTCAGCAGATCTATGTCCTCCATGGTGCCAACGAGCGCCCATGCTCCGTTTCTCTTCTCGAATATGACCCAGAATTTCTCGTTGGTGTTTGAGCCGCGCGCCTGGATGTTCAGAGCGGCTATGTCATCAGTTATCTTCTCCGGCGAGCTGGCCTTGATGTCCAGGCCTCTGACTTCCGGCTTGGCTCTCTTCAGAATGGTTTTTAGTCTCGCTATTTCCTCTGTCTTGTCCAGCGGCGCTAGGTCAAGGCCTTCAGGCAGTTGGGCACTAAGCGTCATGGCGACAAGCTTCCAGTCGGCTTCTCCCAGACCCTTTACAAACGCTTCCCAAGTGCCCTCTGGCGTTGAGAACTTCGGGGAAGGGCTTTGGTCCCCCATGTCGTCTATTCCTCGGTATTCCTTCAAGCGCGGGATCATGTGATCTAGAAAATCCTGTATGATATCCGACACATCTCTGGAGTGATCTCTTCCCTGAATGACGGCACCTTGCAGGAGCTCGAAGATCCTGGTGTCCTCTGCGTCCTCCGAGGCCGCAAGTGCCGTCTGAAACGCAGCGGAGGCTCCGGCAAGATCGCTTTCCTCCGTCCAGATACGCAGAGCCTCCACGATATGATCGACGCCTTCAGGGATGCTGTCATTGAGAATCCCCCTGCATACCAAATAGGCCTGTTCTCTGTTCATCTGCTTCCTGATGGCCTGCGTTAGGCTCAGCGACCTGCCGTTGGCTATCCCATCGATAACGTCCTCCAGGGTCTCTGAGCAGAGAGGTCGCGGAAAGCATGCGAGGAGACATACCGCTGCAAAGACTAGACATAGCGAGAACACCTTCATCTGAACCTCCTTGCAGTTACTTGATGACTCAATCTACTTCCACTCTCCAACTAGAATAAAAGGAGCCCAGTAGCGGGGCGATGTGTACCCCGCTTCATCACTCATTAGGGCGAGTTTCGCCTCTCGAAGTGCCTCGGCCTTCGACAAGCCGTTATCCATATTCGAGTAGAACCGCTTCATGAGCATAGCCGTAGATTGATCCTGAACCTTCCAGAGACTGACCACGATCGAGGGTGTGCCAGCCGCCATAAACGCTCTTGTCAAGCCGACAATCCCCTCACCTCTGACCTGCTCTCCCAGACCAGTCTCGCAGGCTGAAAGAACTACCATGTCGGCATTCAGGTCAAGAGCGTAGACCTCTGACATTTGCAGGAAACCATCATCCTTATCGTTTCCGACAAGGCTCAAGACTAACGAAGGTTGTATAACATCGCTTTCGGTATCACCAAGATACCCATGACAGGCGAAGTGAATATAGCGATAGTGGTTAAGGTCAAGAGACTTAACGTTCTCTTCTCTGGCATTGAGACGGAGGTTGATGCTCGGGGGTCCGTCCGACTCGATTCCAAGGACTGCTCTAATGCTGTCGACCTCGTGCCCGGTCGTCTTCAACCTTCTGAAATCCATCCCGCGGTCGGTGTAGACGGAGCGAAGGCGGTTGGTTGCCCCGGGAGTACCTGCAACTTCAATCGGATGCTCTAGGAGTTCCGAGGGTCCGTAGACCGGATCGCCAAAGGCAAGCAGTTCATTTCGTTTGCTGATTCGTCTGGGCGCTTTCCTTAGCAGGGCGAGCGCAGAGCCCGACTGGATGTAGGCAATCTTGTAACGTTCAACGAGATACTGCTGCTGGGAATCATCCCAAAGAAGCTCAAACGGGATGAGGTGAAGCGGTCCGTCAGCAACGATGTACACAATCGTCTCAGGTGCAAGATCCGGTTCGACGGGCAGGACTAGCTCTCTGTACAGCTTATTTGAATACTTTCTGAAGGTCTTTCCTGAGTTGGGGAGTTCTGCTCTCAGACAATCGATCAGAGTAGCTATCGAGTCCTCCCCTACGGGACTGACGAATGATAGAACAGTGTCTGGGGTGATCGCCCAGGTCACAGTTTTCCCGGGCAGTAGTGCATACGACAGGAGGACTTCCTGTCTATCGAGAACCTGCTGGGCTTCCTCAATGCTGACCTGGCTAGGATGTCTGAAGTATGCATACCTGGGGAATTCCTCTTCGATTTCAGCACGCAACACGTTCAGACTCTCTTCGCACGCGAACATGGAATTGTAGAGGTTCCGAACCAAGGGCTCCTGGCGCTCAGAGGGTGATCTTGCAGACTCTCGATCTATGTCTCGGCGAATAGCGACCAACTGCTCACCCAAGCGAAGTTCCTCTCGACTGAAATGATCTGGGATGATGCCCGGAAGTGAAGCTCTGCTCACGCCGAGCTGGTCCAGAAATACACGCGCGCGGCTCTGCTCGGATCGGCGGAAAGCTTCCTCGATCTTCTCAGGGCGCTGTTCATGCTTACCCAACTCGGCGAGTATTGAGATCAGGGTCCCGTTCACTTCATGGAGTTCGGTGCCCCACCTGAGCTCGGTGGCCTCGCTTAGGGCTTCTTCACGAAGCCAGCCAGCCACGTCGCCGGCAGCTGCAAGCATGTTGCAGGCCGACTCGCGGCACCGGTTATCGTCTCGCATGCCGAGCATAATATCCGCCTTTGTACGAAGTAGTTGTACCGTGATCGCGAGATGACGAAGATCCGAAGCGGATACGGAGTCAGTCAGACGAGCGGACCGGTCACCAACCCAGATGCTCTTGATGCCCTCGTCCAGACAGACCAGAGCGCTGTCGTACTGACTCGCCTGGGAGTACCCAAGCGCCATGTCGTGGAAACACTGCGCAACTGCTGGATGCTCGAATCCGTGGACGCCCAGCGATATGTCCAGAGATCTCCGCATGCAGTCAAGCGCGTTCTGGGTATCACCACTATCCAGGTGAATCCGGCTCATACAGGAGTAGCTTCTGGCAACGTGAGGGTGATTGGGCCCTAACGACTTGAGTCTAATGGCGATGCACTTGCCGCAGTACTTGAGAGCCTTCCTGTAGTTCTCCATCCCTCTGTGCACGTTCGCAAGGTTCTCATAGTTGTAGGAAAGCTCAGGATGGTGAGATCCGAACAAGTCTAGTCTGACTGCCATAGATTTCTCAAGGTATGTAAGGGAAGAGTCATAATCCCCAATCTCTGCGTACAGCCGACCAAGATCGTTCCAGGTCGCGGCAAGCTCGGCCTTAGGTAACCACTGCGCCGCCTGCTGGATGGAGAGAGCTCGGCGCAAGAAACCGGAAGCAGTGTCATAATCAGCCTCAGTCAGGTAAAGGTTCCCGAGGGCCCTGTAGCACGTGGCCGTTTCAGGAGATTCGGGGCCCTGTGTACACTGATATACTTCTAGGGCTGTATTGAGATGCTCCTTCGCCTCTTCGTACTCGCCCCTTTCCATAAATATGTATGCGAGGCCCACGTGACACCTGGCGACGAGACGGTCGTCAGAGCCCAGAGTGCGGATTCTCAGTTCAAGTGCCTTGTTGATGTGCTCGAGAGCGAGTTCGTAGTTGCCCAACTCCGCGTAGTGGCATCCGACGCCTTCGTAGCTCAGCGCCACGTCATAATTATCTGGACCGAGCGTGTCGAGTCTTATTTCCAGGGATTTCTGGAAATGCTCGAGAGCCCGGCCGTACTCTCCCCTGCGGGAGTAGTAGATTCCCAGACTCTCGTGGGTAATCGCTTCCTCAGGCGTCCCCGAGAGATGAGCCTGGCAGGTTGCGAGGGCATCGCTGAAGTACTCAAATGCAGGTTTCCATTTCCACATACTGAGGTACGTCCGGCCGATTCGGTTAGCGCACACCACCTCCGCGGACGTATCCGCAAGCAGGCGATGAAAGCCAAGTTCCTTCAAGTACATCGAGAGAGCACCCTGGTAATCCCCTTTCTCAGCCAGGCCTTTGCCCAGCTCTAAGGAGTTTGATATCTGCTCCTCGATTTCCGTCTCTCTATCGCCCGAGCCGGTTGTCGCTAAGGCGGCGCATACTAGTGCAAAACAGAAATATCTGAGCATGTCCCTCTCCCTACACATATGGCAGGCAAAAACCTTGCCACCTCGTCAGAATGTCCACAGTTGTTCTACAGCACGTCCTGCTCCTACATCTGCGGCAGGCACGTTCCGTGCACGCCAGATGAGGACGTGGAATAACGCTATATGTATGGTTCTTCTGGCTTCCAGCGCCTTGCGCCATCATTATTGTCGCAGCATTGGTCGCAGTCAAGGCTAAAGTCGTTCGTCTGGTGGTTGCATTCTCGCAACGATGGGTTGGTCCACAACCACGGGCAATGGTTCTTGACATAAGACGGGCCCATCTGGCAAGATAGCCCCGGAAGCCCACTTGAAGAACTGAATAGTCTGGACGCAGATATGCTTCTGAGCCAAGCAGTCATCCTGGTTGCTGTTTTGGTGCCTTCGGCACAAGGCGAATACCCGTGGTCGCTGAAGATGCATGGGGAAGAAGCGCACCTCATGCCTGCCGAGGGGGCACGCGTGGTAGATATCGACGGAGATGGCGTTGAGGAGTTTGTCGCCTACGATCAAGAGCAGTCGGATATCGTGTTCAATCAAGACCTGGAACCATTGTATAGCTTCCCTGTCGATGCCCAGAAGCATTGGTTTCTTGGTGCACACGATGTGAATGGCGATGGTCGTGTTGATCTTCTGTTCTTCGACTGGAATCCCCAGGATGGAGCTGTGATTCGAATGCAGATCTCTCATGGAGATAGCTTCTGTCAATCCAGCTTCAAGCCACTAGGACTTGGTCTTGCCAAGAGTTGGCACGGGGGGGCGGGGAAGGCGCAGTTTCTTGACGTCGATGGAAATGGTGGAGTCGATGCAGTCTTCCCACTTGCGATCGCCGGTGATGGCCCGAACGGACTCGTGGGTGTAGATCTGGACCAGGGAAGTCTGCTCTGGATCTACCACGTGGAGTCGTCACCCTATGAGGTCAGGATGGATGATCTTGATCTCGACGGAAGTATGGAATTGGTGCTTCTGACTGAGGGTCTCTGCTACAGACCTTCATCGAGGGACCGAAGCAGCGAGGCATGTAGTTCCGAGGTGCATGTACTCAGGAAGGACAAGACACTCTTGTATATGAGATGCATTGGCGGATACCGTACAGTATCAATGGCAGGGATTGCTGACACTGACAACGATGGCAAATCGGAGATCGTAGTTGCCCCAAGGGGTGCCGAAGATGGTACGATCAAGAACTCGGTGTATTTGATTGGAGCCCACCCTTGGGCAACTCGTGACAGCGTCCAGATTCCTGGAGCATTTGAGGGGCTGAGTATCTCAGACCTGGACCAGGATGGCAGGCAAGATATTCTGATAGGATCACATGAAGGAAATCTCATTCACTACGAGTACAGGGAAGGATTCAAACGGAAGAACATAAAACCCCTCAAACAGTCGCCCCTGGTGCTATTCGATGTGCTCGATTTGGACGGCGATGGCAAAGACGAAGTCGTCTTGGCTGGAGAGGAGTCCAATTTGGTGATACTGAATCATCTTCTGGACACCGAACCTCTTTTGCTCGAAGAGATGGGGCACGGTTTCGGATTCTTCCCTCTGAGGAACGGCAGGTCGTACCGGATCGTTGCATTTGCTGGTCAAGAAAATGTGACCTTAGCTATATATGATATCGTGAAGGGCAGATCTTGGCCGCGCTCGCCCTGGACTACGGCAACAATAGCGGTTTCAATAGGGGCTGTCTTATGTCTTTCCCTGCTGGCTTGGTGGACGCTTACAGCATCCGCTAGATTTACAAAGGATGCGCCCTTTCCCGTCGTTACGATGGGCCATGAAGGCCCTTTGGCCGCAGCAAACAAGATGGCTGTTGCTGTGTTAGGTGATAGGGATCTGAAGAGGCTCAGGTTTCCGTCGCTGGAGTTACCCTACAGGCTCCATTCTTTCTCCTTGCTGGGCAGGAAATATGCGATTCTCATGGATACTCGAGCTGCTGGTGCTACTGACAGGGCAGTTGCCTGGGCTGGTATGGCCCAGAGGCTGGCTCACGACTTCAAGAATCCTCTCTCTATACTTGTTCTGGCGACCCAGAGGCTAAAATCCCAGGTAGAAGGATCGAAGGGCGAGAAGTACGTCGACACCATCATGGAAGAACTACAGAGGCTGAGACGATGGGTTGATGGCTTTATGCGGTTTCTGTCTCTCAAGGGGCCGCAGTTAGTCCCCACAGATGTTGGCAGCCTGCTGTCCAAGATGAAGGAGCGGTTTGGCAAAGCACTTCCTGATGATGTCAACCTTGAGCTCAGAGTGGGCGAGGACATTCCTCTGATATCTGCTGACCAGGCTCTGCTGGAAGATGCTCTCGGGAACATCATTGACAATGCCTTGTCGGCCGTAGGGTCAAGAGGACACGTGACTGTCCGGGCATCTAAGGAGGAGCGGATTGTCCCGGGGAAACGCGACCAGGCAGTCGAGGAAGTGGTGATTGAGATAGCGGATGACGGCCCAGGAATCAGCGAAGAGGACCAGAAGAAGCTCTTCACCCCCTACTTCACACGAAAGCCCTCCGGAACAGGACTCGGGCTTGTAATAGCCAAGAGAGTGGTGGAAGATCATCAGGGCATTATACGTGTTGAAAGCAAACCGGGTATTGGGACACGTGTGACCATCTCTCTCCCGGTATCACAGAAGGTTGAGAATGCCTAGTATTCTGGTTATTGACGATGAGAGTCAGATACTGAATCTTCTCTCCGAGACTCTGAGTGAAGAAGGATATACGCCTATCTTGGCGAAGAACGCGACTGAAGGGTTGAAGAAATTCGCTGAAGAGGCTCCCGACCTAGTACTTCTTGACTTGCGTCTGCCGGACGGGGACGGTCTGGAGATATTGAAGAAGATGCGTGCCTCCGTTCCAGATGCCGGAGTTATTGTCATATCCGCCTTCGGAACCATCGAGAAGGCTGTCGAGGCCATCAGGCTTGGTGCTTCTGATTTCATAGAGAAGCCCCTCGAGGCGAATAGGGTCCTGATCACCGTCAAGAATGCTCTTGAAAAGAAAAGTCTTGTACGGGCTGTGCACACGATGAAGGACGAGGAGTCCGAGAGGTACAGGATAGTAGGTAATTCAAAAGGTATCCAGGGGGTCCTCGATCTAGTGGCGAAGGTTGCCCCGGCGATGGCGAATGTCCTTATTACAGGTGAAAGTGGGACCGGGAAGGAACTCGTGGCCCGCAGAATCCATGCCTTGAGCCCCCGACACCTCCGGCCTTTCGTCAAGGTCAACTGCGCGGCTGTGCCTGATAACCTTATCGAAAGCGAGCTTTTCGGACACGAACGCGGCGCTTTCACCGGTGCGACGTCCCGAAAACTCGGGCATTTCGCTACTGCGGACGGCGGATCCATCTTCTTGGACGAAATTGGAGATACAAGCCTCTTCATGCAGGCAAAACTCCTTCGTGTGCTTGAGGATAAGGAGATTGTACCCCTAGGGAGTTCAAAGGCGAAGAAGGTGGATGTGCGACTGCTCGCAGCCACGAACAAGAACCTTGACCACGAGCTGCACGAAGGCAACTTCCGAGAAGACCTTTTGCATCGGTTGTCGGTTCTGGTAATTGATGTTCCGCCGCTACGCGACCGAAAGGAAGATATCCCGTTGCTTACTGAACACTTCCTCATTCAGTCAGCCGTTGAGAATAACATGCCATCAAGAACACTGGATTCTCAGGCAGTAAGGGTTCTGATGAACCATCGCTGGCCAGGAAATGTTCGCGAACTGCGGAATCTGATTGAGAGAGTCACGATATTGTCAACATCAGAGGTTGTGGACTCCGACACAATCGCGTCCTCGCTTCGACAGATATCTCCATCCATGGCAGCTGCGCAGGCACAATCGTTGGCCCAGGCCCACGACGAATTCGAGCGGAACTACATCATCTCCACGCTCAATGAGAATGAGTGGAAGATGGAAGCTACTGCCAAGGTGCTGGGGATTGATCGATCCTCCCTCTTCCGCAAAATCAAACGCCTCAGAATCGAACGCCCCCCTAAGCCCAAGAACTGAACCCCACCTGTCGAAACAAGCTATCGTCAACGGACCCCGGACTTTGTAGGGGCCGTCAGTCTGCGCCCATTCCGCCTAGGTCGTGTCTGACTACGGCGGAGGTTGGCTGGCTTCGACTGATAAATCTCCTCGCCCACGCCCAAGATCAGCGTAGTGCTCGGGTACGTGGGTCATTGCGATGGCCATCGAAGATGGCCAGAAGCAATCTCCTGGGATCCATATCGGCAAGGCCAAGGCGGACAGTAGCCACCCGACTCATGCTCTCCCCCCATGGAAGTGGGAGAGAGTAGGGAAAGGGAAAGACCGGCAACTCTGGCACGCAGTTTGCTAAAGATTGCAGGGAAGGAGGACTGCAATGGGAACAGAAAGAAGGAAACTCAGGTTGTCAGCAGACGTCAGCATTCTAGTACGAGGAGGCGCGTCACTGAACCGTTAACCGTGCAGCGAGTGAGCAGATCCATGAGCAATGCAGAATGCAGTAATGGGGAATTTGCTGGTGGCGACGATACTCATCATAGATGATGAACGTCAGGCTCTGGCACTTCTCTCAGAGGTCTTGAAGGAGGTAGGCTACAATACATATGCCTGTGATACGACCGACCGCGGGCTTAAGGTGTTGAGAGAAAGACATCCCGACTTAGTACTGCTTGATATGGAAATCGAAAACTCCGAAGCCATTGAGCTCCTTAACTCGATCCGGGAAGCCGATCCAGAGGTCCTCGTGATTGTCACCTCTACGTTTGATGCGCGAAGCAAGGCTGAGGAGGCAGTTGCCAGTGGCGCCTACGACTTCCTTGAGAAACCCCTGGAGGCAAACCGCGTACTTCTCGCCGTCAAGAATGCACTTGAAACAAAGGAGCTGAAAAAGGAAATAAAGGTCCTTAAGAGCAGAGGAACCTGAATCCCCAAACCATAGATGGCTCCCCGCAAATTCCCACCGGTGTTGCAGGCAGGCAACATTGTGGTCTTGCTGCTTCAACGATTGACAGCGTATTGTAGCTACGCCCACCTCTGTCGAGGTTTCTGTTCTCGTCGAATGACTTGAACTACGGAGCCTTCGCAGCTTACCGCCCAATTGCCCATATTCTGGCATGAGTCTTGCCATAGGTTGGTAGCGAAAGAGCTGGAAAGGGGGTTCGCGATGTTAACCAAGAGACGGAGACTTTGGGCTGGTGTGAGTCTTCTGGCGATCGAGACCGTACTCGTGCTCCTTGGCTGTGAGGATTTTCCAGAGCCAACGAGACCGGAAGGGTGTGGCCTTCTCGATGAGGATTCGGGGTTTCAGAAGGACGGTCTTGGTCTAGACGGAATGCTGCCTGGAGAATATGGACCAATGCCCCTGCAGGACGCCGGCACGCTCGGGGTCCAACC
>Ga0180438_10009922_pt1 | contig 11749 bp, 10 predicted proteins | sample SS_ome_12_FD_132455 | JGI IMG/M metagenome (GOLD analysis project Ga0180438, IMG submission 132455) | Hypersaline lake sediment archaeal communities from the Salton Sea, California, USA - SS_3_D_2 metaG | ecosystem: Environmental > Aquatic > Non-marine Saline and Alkaline > Hypersaline >...
CCTTGAATGATCCCGATTTGTCATTGTGGTTTACTCCTCGTAGACCGTGGCGGGTACAGCGCATACCCACCAAATGGAAAGATTGTCGCTGACTAGAATATCTCACCCGGTGTGAGAAAAACAACCTGGTCTGTAAGCCAGTGGCAGGATAACTATCAAACAGCCAGGTGCGGTCATGCAGCCCCACCCTAGCGCCTGGGAAACCGCCGGGCAGCAGCGATACCCGCCACTCCAAAGATACCGGCAGCAAACAGAAATGGCTCGCGCAGCCCCAGCCAGGCTGCCAGCGCGCTCCCAGCCATCGGCCCAACTGCATTGGCCATCGACATGGCGCTGCTCGACACTCCGTAGACGATCCCTTCCTGGCCCTGCGGCGCCAGCCGCGCCAGCGAGGCACTGATCGAGGCCAGAATTCCCCCCATCGCCAGCCCTGCCCCCGCCTGTAGAGGCAGCAACCAGCCGGGGACATCGACAAAGGCCTGAGGGACATAACACACGGCTGAAACAAGCGTGCAAGTCACCAGGATTCCCCGATAGCCCACCCGGTCGCCCAACCGGCCCAACCACAGGGCGCCCACCGCACCAGCTGCGGCGTTGACCCCGCTGATCAGCCCGGTGAGCGAGGCCACGCGAGTGCCTGCCGGAGCGATAGACTCGACGAAGAGAGGTAGAACCGGGCCCGTCAGGCGCACTCCCAACCGCGTCAGCAAGCGCATGCCCAGCACGACGAGCAGCGGCGCTGAACCGAGCACCGGGGCCAGGCGGCTCCATACACGGCCGCCTGTCGTCAAGCTGCCCGGATGGGTCGCCTCGTGCTTCTCCACGGCTGGCATGACAGGTCGAAACTCTTCCTTCACAAAAAAGAGTACCCCCAAACCAGCCAGGATGAGCAGTGCCCCTGTGACCCAGAAGGCCGTCTGGTAGCCAAAAGTGTCCGACACCACACCACCCAGTAGCGGCCCTGCCGAGGCGCCAACGTAGAAGGCCATCTGGAGCAAGCCCAGCGCGTAACCGGCACGCTCACGAGGTGCAGTCGCGGCGACGAGGGCGTTCGCTGCCGCGATAATACCCGTCACGGCACCCTGCACGACACGAAGGAGCACGAGTTGCTGTACGTTCCGCGCCAGGCCCATCAAGGCGATCAACAGCGCTCCGCCAAACATCGCCCGTTCGATCATCACCTTGCGGCCATAGCGATCGCTGAGTGCACCCCAGATAGGGCCGAAAACTGTCATGGTCACCGCGTGAGCCGAGACGACGACCCCGGCCCAGATCCTGACCTCCTGCTCTCCCTGTATGCCCAGTTGACGGATGTACAGGGGCAAGATAGGATTCACGACGGTAAAGCCAGCAACGGCGACCAGCTCGGCGAACCAGATGACATACAGCGTTCGCTGCCAGGATACGGAAGTGATGGAGGTAACGTTGACCCCAGGCATAGCGCCCTCTACAGATCTGTGTCCATCTCCACGGCGTTCGGCAGGCCGGAACGAGAAAGCTCAGCGAAAGTGGCTGTCTCACCTGCTGAGCCTTTACTTCGTTTCAGCTAATGAAACGCTCGTCTCACACATTATATCACACCTTACCCTCATTGGCAAACTCGCGTCTTCATACCGGCAAACTTTTCCACCAGCTCGGCGACATGCTCAACCATCCGCTTGAATATCACCTCCCCCTGCTCCGCACTGGCAAAAGTTGGATCGCCATACCCACCACTGTCCGGTGATATGTCCTGCAGTCGAAGTGCCATGTTCACAGGAAAGCCCTGGAAGGTTGGCGTCATGCCGGCGAGAGGGAGGCCCTGAAAATCCCGACAGGACTCGTTGGGCACGACCCGGGAGAGATCCAGCACGTTCGGTGCCAGATACTTGGCCAGGGACAAGCCCGGGTCGGCACCATGGCCGCGCGCAGCCTCATAGTTGGGCGAGACCTCTTTCATAATCGCCGGGGCCAGTCGGCCGGGGTTAATCCACGCCATAAACACCCCCAGTTCATCGCGCACCTTGTTTGCCACGTGCTCCATCATCGGCTGGTTCGGAACGTGCATCGCCAGGAACATGAGATGGTCGAAACCGTGCTTGACAACCGAACGGACGACATCCTCATACATGGCGCTGACGACTTTTGGCCGCAGCGTGATCGTACCAGGAAAATCCTGGAAAAGGGACGAGTAGCCGAACGGGATAGCCGGCACGACCAGGGCGTTGGTCCGCCGCGCCACCTCTTCGGCCAACCTCTGCGGCACGACGTACTCCAGGCCGACGTAGGTGTACGGCCCCTGAGTTTCAATCGTTCCCGCGGGAATGAGAACAACCGGGTTTCGCTTCTGCGCCTCGCGAATCTCTTGCCAACTCATCAGATGCCAGTGAATTTTCTTGTCCATGTGACTCCTCTCCAGTTTAATCCGCCAGTTTCTCAACCGGCCTTGACGTGGGGATCGATGCCCTTGAACCATTGCATGAAGCGCGCCAAAAGATCTACCGCCCGCTGGACGATCTGCTTGCCTCGTTCTGTCGTTGCCAGCCGGGGGTCAGACAGACTGCCCGAAGGCGGAGCCATGTCTTCCATGTCGAGCGCCAGGCCGACCTCGCCCCCTTCAAAGACCACACCCGAGAACCCTGAGGGCTGAAGGCCGTGGAAGTCCTTGACCATCCACTCTTCTGCCAGGCCCAGGTCCACCAGATCGGGAAACAGGTACATCATGATAGAGCCCATCGGTTCGCCACCGTGGCCGATCTTGGCCTGTCCATAGAGTTCCTGCGTGACATCGGGCGTCAGGGCCAGGCCGAGGGGTGACACGATCGGAATCAGCAGACCTCGGCAGCGGCGGATCTTGCGGATAAGATGTCCGAGCGTCGGCCCATTCCCCTTGTGCCCGTTGAACAGGACGATGTGTACGAAGCCGTGGTCGATCAGACAGTTGACCACATCCTCCACGACGCGAAAGAGGGTGTCATCCTGCAACGTCAGGGTGCCCGGATAGCGCCGAAAGTACTCGGAGTAACCAAAGGGCAAACAGGGAAAAACGACGTCGCCTGTGCGGCGAGCCACTCGCACGGCGATCTCCTCGGTCGCCAAAAAGTCTCCCATAGGCACGTGAGGGCCATGCTCCTCCGTGGACGCCATGGGAAAGATTGCCGCTGCGCCGCGCCCGACAGCCGCCTCAACCTGTCGCCACGTCATTTCAGCACTGCGCACTGGATCCATCAATGCCTCCTCCTAGCCGTCCCACACGCGGCGAAAGACACGCTGCCAATTTTGTCCGATGATCCGGCATACCGTCTTCTCGTCGTAGCCGTGGTCGAGCATCGCCTGAGCCACAGCTGGAAAGTCAGTCTGATGCATAAAGCCAGCGATATTGTGTGTCTCGTAGGTCATCCCCTGGCTCACCTCGGGATACAATCGTCCTGTGACCGCTCGCCACCATACGCCGTCGGTGGGGTCCACAAAGATGTCAGTACCGACTGCCACGTGCTCCGGCCCAACCAGTTCAATGAGATAATCCATCTGGCGGAAATAATCGTCAAGCGCGGGGTGGTGTCCCTCCGCCGTATCGCCGACAAAGGCGGAAAAGGTCGCTAGGCCGATCACCCCCCCTTTGGCAGCACAGGCCTTAATTTGCTCGTCCGAGATATTGCGCGGATTGGACTGGAGGGCCGCAGGATTGGAGTGAGAAAAGATGACCGGATCGTCAGACACCTCAATCGCCTCCAGGCTGGCCCGCCGCCCGATGTGACTCAGGTCTACCACCAGGCCAAGCCGGTTCATCTCCTGCACCGCCTGGATGCCCAGGCTGGTCAGACCGCCGTCAGAGGGCTCGGTGCAACCGGCAGCGTAGGCGCTGCTCTCGTTGTAGGCGAGCTGGATGATACGCACTCCTAGCCGGTGAAAGATGCGGATCAGATTCACGTTGCGCCCCAACGGCCCGGCACCCTGAAAGCCCAAGATGATGCCTAGCTTTCCCTCCTTCTTCGCCCGCTGGATATCCGCGCTGTCCTCGACCAAAAGTGTGTGCTGTGGGTATTGCTCCACGAGCCAATAGAACTGTGTGATCTTGTTCAGAGCAACGAGCATATCGTCACGATGGCTGGCAACCGTCCAGTTGCAGGCCGTGATCCCCGCGCCGACCAGTTTCTGCACAAACCGCCCCGAAGGCGGCGCTGCGACCAGGCCATCTATGACAACACTTTCCCGATAAACCTTCGGGCCAGTGACAGGTTGTCCTGGCATGTCCTGTCTCCTTGGGGCATCACAACCTGATGCCGACTTACCCTTCCTTTTCGTTCCGGGCCTGGGCCAACAGCTCACGGGCGCTGGCGGCCAGCAGCCTGGCCGCATTGACCACGGCAAACTGAAAGCCCCGCTCAAAGAGACGGTGCACGCCCGCCCCGTCGGTGGCCGTGGCACCGGCGGCCACGCCCGCAGCCCGAATCTTGTGCAAGGCCAGCTCTACCTGACTCTGAACGTCAGGGTGGCCTGGCTGGCCTGGATAGCCCATCGACATGGACAGATCGGTGGCACCCACCACACACAGATCCAGCCCGGGAACCTTTACCATCTCGTCCAGGTTCTCTACGGCGGTCATCTCTTCGATCATGACGGCGACCATCGTCTCGCGATTGGCCTGGCAAAAGTATTCGGTGCTGCTTTGCGTCACGCCATAGTTGGCTGCCCGGGTCGCCGGGTGAGCACCGCGCGTCCCCAAGGGGGCGAACTTGACGGCTTGAACGACCCGCCGAACCTGGTCGGCGGTGTTGACGTGGGGGACGAGGATACTTCCGGCCCCAGTCTCCAGGTAGCCCAGGATCAGCGCCGGGTCATTCTTCGGGACGCGGATCAGGGTGGCGACGCCGGCTGCATCGGCGGCGCGTACCATCTCCTGAGCCCGTTCCACACCGACGCCACAGTGCTCGGCGTCCACAAAGATGCAGTCAAAGCCCAGGTAGCCCAGGAACTCGACGACTTCGGGCGAGGGAAAGTGCGGTTGGATGCAGACAACCTTGTCCCCTTCTTTCAGTGCCGATTTTACTGTGTTGGTCTGCATGTTCCTTACCCCTTGTGCGGAAACTGGTTATCTTCGTAGATCAGCTCCGTGAAGCCGATCAGGTCAGTGATATGCTCACCAGCCTCCATGCGCTGTACGTATACGGCCTCTTTCTGTAACCGTGCCTCGGCCTTGAGGACCACTTGCTCCACCAGGGCGGCAGGGATGAGCGTGATGCCATCATCGCCGCCGCAAACATAGTCGCCGGGGTGGACGATGATACCTCCGCACGGCGTAGGGACCTGCGTCTGCCCGACCGTGCGATTCATTCCCACGCGCGGCGTCGTGCATCGAGCAAAGACGGGGAAGGCCATCTCACGCAGGTCGGCGACGTCGCGCACAGCGCCATCCACCACCAGACCCAGTATACCGCGCAGCCGGGCCTGGATCGCCATCAACTTGCCAAACAGCGCGCCGTTCAGGTCCCTGGCCGTTTCACCGCCGACGACCAGCACACTGCCCTCGGGAGCCTCCAAAAGAGCCTTGTGTACGGTGATGATACTGCCCGCCTGGGCCAGCACGGTAAATACCGCTCCGGACAGTCCGAGGCCGGATGTCATACTGTGAATGCTAGAATCCAGAGTATGCATGCCCCGCAGGCAGTCGCTAAGAGCAGCAGGTGGAAGACGACGGAAACGCTCAAGTAAATCTGACATGATGCCTCCTCAGATGTAGAAAAGCTACAGTTGTGTACATGGTCACTTGGTTCTCCACGTACACGCGCCATATCTCGATCAGGGTAGCAGGCCGTGCTCACCCAACTCGTCGGCCACCTCGCCCAGATCTAACGCATCAAGTTTGTCGCGGGTTGGCCGGCCGCTCCCTCTGTCCCAACCTCTCAACTCATAGTACTCGTCCATCAATCGCAAGAACTTTTGCCTGTCCAGCGACTGTCTCTCTCCCAGAAAAGGGTTCACCCAATTCTCTTCCCTCTCCAGATAGGAGATGACCGTCTCATCCGTCTCGCGAGAGCGACCATGATTTCTCACCAGAACGGCACGCTCTAGATTGAATATCCGCTCGGCGGCCCAATCGAATTCCTCCAGGCTCATCTCCAGCCCGGTAGCCGAGGTGAAGAGATGATACTCGAAAGTCGGCCCCTCCATGCCTCCGGCCCGTGCCACATGATCCGCCGTCGTCTTGCTCGCGGTGCGGGGAAATATGGTGTCGTCAACCGTCAGGCTGTCTTTGAGGACACTGCGATGACCGTGCCACACGGCGGGGATGGCTTTGGCTTCGTATCCACTGCGCGGGTCGGTAGCCTGGGTCGTGCCGTAGACCTTTTCCCCCACAGCCATGATCTCTTCCCAGGTCAAACCATCCTCAGGGACACGGATCGGTGACCAGCCCATCACCAGGGCCGTATAGCCGTGGCCGCTGCTGAGGGGATCCCGGCTGTCCATGGCCCACTGCAGACCAGTGACCAGCCAGAATGGGAAGATGATATGATTCACATGATCCCCGTGACCATCCCAATGACCGGCGTACCCCCATGCAGCATAGACCGGGTCGCTGAACTCCTCTCCCAGGCCCAAGAGGGCCGCCGCCCTCCGCCCTCCGCCGGCCAGAGCGTCTCCGATCCCCTCCCTGTAGGCCATCTTTTTCAGCAACGCAAGCCAGAAGTGAGGATCGTCTAGATCAATGGGCAGCCCGTCAAGATGCTCCAGGAGCCCTGCTTCCTTACAGGCCATTAGCCAGGGAATGAGTCCCAAAAGGATATCCCAATGATTCAGTCCATAGTCGTTGGCGAAGCGGCTGACCTCGAATCCGGCTTCGAAGCCAAGATCCCAATTGTAGAATCCCTCCTTGATGCCGCGGAAGAGCGGTGAGACGCAGTGCAACTGCCCGCTGTGCACACCCTCGCCAACGACACTCGGCACCTTGGTATAGTAGCGACTGAGCCGGCACCGGGCTGTGCACTGTTGCGTACAGGCCCAGAACCTCTGTCCATATTTGGCCACCATCTGGGGATTGAGTTTCGGCTGTCTGGGCCAACAATTGGGGTAGCGTGCCTCCTCGGTTATGAGTGTGCAGCGCTCCAGGAACTCCTCTGGCCTGGCTACCCGGACGCCTCCCGTTCCTCTCACCGCGATCGCCTTGAGGTTCTTGGAGCCCATCACTGCTCCAAAGCCCCCTTGACCCGCCGCCGCTTCGGTCTCTGTGTTGATGACGGCGATACGGCTCAGATTCTCCCCCGCCTGGCCGATGGTGACGATCTTGACATCCTTGCCATGTCGCGCCATCAACCGTTGTTGGGTTTCGTACGTGCCCAACCCCCACAGGTCATTGGCTTCTCGAACCGCCACTTTTTCGTCGTGGATCCACAAGTAGACCGGGCGCTCAGCCTTTCCTGTGACCACCAGACCGTCATATCCGGCGTATTTAAGCTCCGGCCCCCAATGGCCTCCCATCCCCGCCCTGGTGAACCACTCGTGCGGGTGAGCCTGTGGGCTAAGGGAAGAGACCGTGGTTCTGCCCGAGAAGGGAGCCATGGTTCCGGTCAGAGGGCCGGTAAAGAACATGAGAGGGTTTCGAGGGTCAAAGGGGGTCACTCCCGGGGGTATCTCGTCCCACGCGATCTTGGCTGCAAAGCCCCGCCCACCGATAAAGTCAGGGGTGTACTTGGCCGTCTCTTCCTCAACTATCTCCCCGCCTAGATCCACCCTGAGGATCTTGCCCGTCCATCCGTAGAGTTCTTCGCTCTTCTCGCCCATAGACGGCCTAACCTCCCTTCTGATAGTTGCGCCGTTCTGCCAGGTCGCCCCACAGAAGGGCTCCCGTAGGGCAGACACGCGCGCAGATGGGGTCCCCCTGGCAGGTTTCACACTTGATCACTTTGTCGCCGATGGGGTCGTAAAACATGACGCCCAGAGGGCAGGCAGAGATACATTGCTTGCAGCCGATACACTGATCATAATCTACCGCCCAGTATCGTCCCTTGGAGACAAAGTGGATGGCGTCTACCGGACAGGCCTCAGCACAAGGGGCTGCCTTGCACTGCAAGCAATAGTGAAGGCGGTGAACCCCCTCGAAAGGCTCCAGATCGACGTGTATCCTGGCCCTCGACGGGGCACTCATCCCTTCATTGCGCTGCGCACAAGCGACCACGCAGGACAGGCAGCCTTGGCAGGCCTTGCTATTGGCGAAAAGCAACCTCTTCCTCTCTGTCATCTCTATGCCTCATCGTACTGTTTCACTCAACTTGAAACCCTATTGCCTATCATTTGTCAACGTGCAGGACGTTGGCCACTTTACTTCGGAGGCCAGCTGGACATCCCGGCAAGCTGGAACGTCCAACTGGAGTCGCCATCTCTGGAAGCCATTCGAGCTATCAAGCATTTCATGACGGGTTTGCCTCAGGGCGGTTGAGCTCCACTATAGATATGCCGGGTGAAAGGTTATGACGACGAAATCTTGTTGCGTAAGATCTCACCCCCCAAGATCGTTGCCAGGGGGGTCAGCTTTTTGTTTCCTACTGTCGTACCGCTGTAGAAATCGTTGAACTCGAATCTCCCTTCCTCGACCTCAAGCACAGTTACATCCGCCACGCTCCCCTGTCGCAGGCTACCCAGCTCGTCTTCGCAGCCGATCACCTTTGCCGGGGTAAAAGTCGAGGCCCGAATGACGTCATCGAGACTCATGCCCAGGCTCAGCATTTTGGACATCGTCGTCGGCTGATCCCGCGGTGGCATCCCCGGCCAACCGCCAGTCTTGACCCTGAGGCCAATATGGATGTCACTGCTGATGACATCCGGCAGGAAGCCCTGATCGAGCATTTTTTCGGCGACGTTCCACGAGAAACTGCTGCCCCCATGCCCCAGGTCCATAATGACACCCCGTTCGCGGGCCTCCACCATCTCGGGAAGGATTCTTCCCTTGCGATCGAGCGGACTGTTGGGCTCCCCCCGAAAGGCATGCGAAAGGATATCTCCCTCTCTCAACAAAGACAGCACTTCTCGCCTCGATGGTGGAGGCGGTCCAATATGAACCATGACCGGCTTGCCGAGGGCCTCTGCGGCCTGGAGTGCCAGCAAGAGCGGTTTCACGCCTTGATCTCCACTTGACTCGACGCTCGTCCGAACCTTGATGCCCTTGATGAGGTCTGGAAAAGCCTGCGCTACTTCAATGGCCGGCCCGAGCATGGCGTATCGCAGATCGAACGACTCGCCCACGATGACAAAGTTCGCCGGATCGTAGACAGCACCATGCAGGCCAAGGTAGGAAATGTGAAGAAAGGCAAAGATCCTGACCTTGGACCGGTCAATCACGTGTTCTTTGAAGCCGACGAAATTGCCCGCCCCAGCGCTCCCGGCATCGACAAAGGTGGTCACACCGGTTTCAGGACCTACCAGGTCCGCCTTGATACCCAGGGCTGTCCCGCCCCAATAGACGTGGGTGTGCAGATCCACCAGGCCTGGGGTGACGATCTTGCCCGTTACGTCAACAACCTGCTTGGCCTCTCCCTCCGCTATTTCCTGTTCCAGAGAGGCAATCTTCCCATCCCTGATCGCCAGGTCCAGAACGCAATGGGTTCCCTGGGCGGGATCAACGACAGCACCGCCCTTCAGAAGCAGATCATACATCCCTGTGTTCTCCTATCCTCTAATTTACTGAATCACAGGCTACTCACCTGGAGTCTATCTTGGACTCAATCAATCTTTCATCCATTTGGCGAGCTTCCCAGTCAAGTCCCCAAACTCGTCATGATACACAAACAGAGCTGGCGTTCCTCCTGTATGCAAGAACACCACGGTATCGTCTTTCGTCAGCCTACCCTGGCGAACGTGATCCACAAGGCCGGCCATCGCCTTGCCCGTGTAGACCGGATCCAGGATGATCCCCTCAGTCCGCGCAACGAGCTTGACCGCTTCCATGCACGCCGCTGTTGGAACAGCATATTGTCCCGTGTAGGCATCGGTGTTATTCACCTGCTCAGGACGAATCCGAGTGCTGATGCCCAAATGCTCGGCCGCATCGTTGGCCAATCCGGCGATGACAGAGGGGGTTTCCTTGCGCCAGTGCTCTGGAACGAAACCAGTCACTGAAATGCGTGCCTGGAGATGCTCCAGGCCCAAGAGCAAGCCAGCTTGTGTCACTCGCGCCGAAGCAAGATAAAGATGGTCCGCCGATAGGCGTTGCTCTTCTAACTGCGACGCCAGCTCGACGGCACAGTTCACATAGCCTATGGCACCGAGATGGATGTAGCTGCCGTACGGGCAATATACCTTGCGCCCCTCCTCCTCTAACTCCCTCACCAGGGCCTGCTTCATTTGCCCAAGTTCCTCAAACGCTCCCTCGACAACCGTCACACTGGCCCCCAGCAGCAGATCGAGGAGCAAATTACCCTGTAACGCCACATCCTTATCGCCCCGAACTTTGCACACGAGGAACTGTGCCTCCAGGCCCAGCTTGGCGCAAGCTGCAGCCAGTTGGCGCAGCAGGTTCGACTGAACCACCGAACTGGAAACGATGATGTCGGCGCCCTGTGCGATGGCTTCAGCCAGCTCAAACTCAAACATCCGGGCTTTGTTGCCCCCAAACGCCAGATCCGTCAAATCGTCCCGCTTGAAGAATATGCTTGGTCCGCCTAGTGCTTTCGACAGGCGCGGAGCTTCCTGCAGAGGCGTCGGTAAATTGGCCAGGCGGACGCGTGGCAATTTAGAGATCGCAACGCAAAGCTCCTCTGTTCGCTCTCTGGACAACATGTTCCCTCCCAAAGCAAGTCTAGTGACGCAGAATGTCCTGCAGTCGATCGGCCACCAGCTTCTCCTCCCCCTCCTCCAGCATGTGAACGCGGAGGACGATGCCCGCCGGTGATTGCCCCACCACGACGCCAGGATCCCCTTCTCTCAGCTCACGAACGACCTCGTCTTTCGTCATGCCCAGTCCTGCCTCATCCAGGTCGACGGTTGTGGCAGGGAGATAAAACGAGCCCGGCGCCCCGGGAAAGACGGCCTTCACCGGGCCCACACTCACGTGCGGCAGCCCTGAGAGCCGCTCCACAAGGTAGTCTCTCTGCCGTTCCCAGGTTTTCATCTCTGCCTCAAAGTCCTGCTGCAGATATAGTTCCACCGCTTTGACCAAACCGACGACGATCTCCTTGGCGACCTTCATCGGCCGTCCAACGCCATAGTTGGGGCTGCCATTGACGGCGCATGCCTCGATCAGCGCTTTCTTGCCCAGAACCAACCCTGACGCCTGGGGCCCTCGAATGTCCTTGCCTCCGCTAAAGAGCACCAGATCGGCGCCCCTATCCACGAACCGGCGTAGATTAGAAACAGGCGGCAGTTCATCCGCAGCGTCCACGATCACCGGTACGCCTTTGCCCTTTCCCAGCTCAATGACCTGTTCCAAGGGCACGGATCCTCTGGCCCCGTCTATCTTGGCGACATACAGGATGGCCGCCGTGTTCTCGGTAACAAAAGGTGCCATGTCCTCAACAGACGACCAATCCGCAAAGCCCACTTCGACAAACCGCGCACCCGACAGCCGTACCGCCTGGTCATAATGAATTCTGTGGCTGCGCAGCACCACGATCTCGTTTTTCATCCCGCTGGTGTCCGGCAGTTGTTTGGCCTTGACCGGGTCGGTTCCTGCCATACATGCAGCCGCCCCTGTCGCCAGCCCGGCTGCTGCGCCCGAGGTAACAAAGGCCGCCTCCACGCCTATCATTTCCGCAATCCTCTGACCGGCTTTCTCCAGCAG
>Ga0180438_10009924_pt1 | contig 11747 bp, 16 predicted proteins | sample SS_ome_12_FD_132455 | JGI IMG/M metagenome (GOLD analysis project Ga0180438, IMG submission 132455) | Hypersaline lake sediment archaeal communities from the Salton Sea, California, USA - SS_3_D_2 metaG | ecosystem: Environmental > Aquatic > Non-marine Saline and Alkaline > Hypersaline >...
AATTAAATCGTCCTCATGCCAGCGGGTGGCGGTGATTAAAACGCGGCTATTCCCCTCCATTCGCGTAAAAAACGTACTGGTGTACCATTCCCATGCCTTTTCACGGTATGTTTCTGACTCCGCCTCTTCAGCGTTTTTGCAGTAATCGTCAATAATTCCCAGTGTCATTCCAGCGCCGGTTATACCTCCCCCCACGCCGGCAGAACGGTAAGAGCCGTTGAAATCGACTATTTCAAATTCCTCATTGTTTTTACGGGCATCGCTGGATTTTGTCCCCTCCATTCCAGCGATTTTAGTTTCTGGAAAGATTTGCGAATATTCAGGCGTTTGGATAATACGCTGCACGTCACGGTTCATTTTTGAGGCCAAAAAAGAGGCATAGGAACAAGAAATTATCTCTTCGCGTGGGTCCAAGCCAAGCGCAAAAGCCGGGAGCCGGCGGGAAACCATTTCACTTTTCCCATGGCGCGGGGGCATTTCAACAATTAAATATTGGATTTCATAATTGACGAATTTATCCAAATAAAAAGCCAATTTTTGGTTGTGCCAGTTGACTTTATACTTTGGAAACGTGTAAAGGGTGAAATCAAGAATCGCTTTGCGGGCTCTCCGGAGATCCAGCGTCTGCTTGATTTTCTTCAGTTTCCGTACTTTTTGTATTAGCTCTTGATGCAATTTCTTCCTGTAATCTTTCAGCCTCTTCCAATAGCTCTTGTTCGTCTAAGTATTCCAGCGCGTCCGGTTTGGGCTCTGTAACCGTCACTGATTGCGCCGGCTTCCCCTCCAGGCGGTCGAATAGTTCCCTTCGCGCGTCTTTGTCACCGGTAATATATTGCGCTATCATTTTAACGATTCCAGCGTCAAAAGCGTTCAAGGGCTCCCCTGTTTCGTCGTCAATGATATGCGATTTTTTTTCTAGATAGAAAGCAACACGCTCTTTTATATTCCGGCTTCCCTTGGCGCGCCCATTGGGATTACCAGATTGACCAGGTTTCCAGTGAAATTTCTCAAGTGCTGCGAGGCTGTTGGGGTGGGAGCCTTTCCCTTTTCCTTTAGCCACGTTGTTTCACGTGGAACAATTGTTCCCTAAAGTTATCTACGATTTTGTCTATGGATTCATCGGATAAATACTTAATTGGTATTCGTTGTCCAGTGCTTAACTTGATTGATTGTGGTGCTTTAGGATATTCCATTTCACCCTGTAAACCTACTTCTGACATAATGTTTCCTTTCCTTATTATAGTGTAGTCTATCTACCAATATAAAGAAAGTGACACTTTCGCGCAACTTGTCACTTTATTTATTAGTCGATCTAATCGTAATTTATAATTGAAAGGTTAAAATGGTGCATAATGGCAAAAACGAGAATGATTGAGGTTTTCCGGGCTGGTAAACAGACGGATTCGGCAGGGCATACGCAGGAATGGACAGAGGCCGATCTCGACAAGATGGTAACCGCGACCGAAGCAATAGGCGAAGACGTGGCTTGGACCATAGGCCATCCCGAGAGCGATACAGCTCCCGCTTTCGCCTGGTCAAGCAAGTGGATTCGGAAGGGGAAAAGCCTGTACGCGGAAATGAAGGACATAACGAGCGAGTTGGCGGACATGCTGAAAAAGAAAATGTTCAAAAACCGGTCTATCGCTTTGCGTCCCGATCTTTCCTTACAACACATCGCATTACTGGGAGCCGCCCCTCCCGCCGTAAAAGGCTTGGCCGCAATGGGTTTTAAATCCGGGGATGACATCAAGCTTTTTAACGAGTGCTTCGAGGATGACAACAATTTCGCAGAGGATAACATGAAAACAAAAATCATAAATGCTTTTAAGAGTTGGATTTCCTCAACACCTGAAGGCAATCTGGAAAAACTTTTTAACGAAAAACCGTCTAACAAAGGAGATCAAGAAATGGACGTAAAAGAACTGGAAACCAAGTTTGAAGCCAAATTTTCAGAGATGAACACGCAGATTGAAGCGGTCAAATCGGAAAATGAAGCGCTGAAAACCGAAAACAAAACTCTGAAAGAAGACAATGAGAAGTCGGCCAAAGAGTTCGCAGAGTACAAGACAAACCAGAAACGCGCAGCATTCGGCGAGTGGTTCGACAAACAGGTCGAAGCCGGGCGTGAATTGCCGGCCAACAAAGAGGCGACCGTTTCGACCATGATGATTCTCGACGGGCGCGAGACCATGGATTTCGCAGAAGGCGACGAAACCATCAAAAAGACTCCCCTGGACATTTTCAAGGCAAAAATTGAAGCCTCTGAAAACGGCGTGGAATTTTCCGAAGTGGCCAGAAAGGAAAAGGCCGAAGCAAAAACCAGCTCTGAGACAATCAAAAAATTCAACGAAATGATTGCCGAAAAGCAGAAAGACGGGAAGTCATATTCAAACGCTTTTTCTGAAGTGGCAAGCGAAAATCCCGACTTGGCTAAGAAAGTTCAGCGGCTTTCCTGGGTGCAAGAAACGAGAGACTAATTCAACGTAAACTCAAAGGAGAATAAAACATGACTACAGAAAATATTGTAACCAGCGTGACTTTTGAGGCTGCGGAGGATCTGTCATCCGACCAGTATCGGTTTGTCGTGCTTGATTCTGACGGCAAGGTCGAAAGGCCAAACGCCGCTACCGATGTAGTGATCGGTGTACTGCAAAACGCTCCGGAAAGCGGGCAGGAAGCCCGCGTGGCTCTGCTGGGAACCGGTGGAATTTCAAAGGTGGTTCTGAGCGCTACTATTGCCACAATTGGCGAGATAGCCGCTACCGAATTTGTAAGTGCTGCCGATGCCGGAAAGGCACAAGTGGCCGTCGCTACTCAATACCCGGCTGGAATTTTTGTTTCAGTGGGCGACGAGGACGATCTGGGATCGATCATACTGACTTCGGCAACTGTCAAGGCTTAAACATTAAATAACGCAAAGGAGAATTAAAAAATGGCTAATCCAGATGTAAGAGCTTCCACGGTACGCGGGCCGATGCAAGATGTGTCGATTCAATTTAAGAATCGCGCGTATATAGCTGACGGCGTCGCGACTATCAAGGATAATGTATCACACAAATCAAAAATTCCGAAGTATTCCCCCGGCTATTGGTTCAGGGATGAGGCAAAACTGAGGGCTCCTGGAACCCGCGCCGCGCGTGGCGACTTCAAGCTTGAATACGTCAACGTAACCACGGAGCAGTATGCTTTCGCAAAAGAGGTTACATACGAAGACGTACAGAGTGAGAGCGATTCCAATACCCCTACCCTGAATATGCAACAGGACGCTATTGAGTACGCCGCCGATAAAATCGATCTGAAAAAGGAAATTCGGACGGCTGACTTGATGAAGGCTACCACATGGGCAGACGGAAACGTCGGCGGTGAGGATGCCGGGGGGCTTTGGGCTCCCAGTGGTTCAAACACTTTCCTTGCTGACATCCGCAACGGGCAAGAAACCATCAGGAGTAATACAGGCTACAAGCCTAATGTTCTCGCCATGGATTTCGACACCTACAATCAGCTTAAAGAGGAAGACACTATCCTCGAAAAAATCAAATACACCCAGCGCGGCGTATTGACTCGCGAATTGCTGGCCTCTCTGCTGGATCTCGATGAGGTATTGGTGGCTGAAGCTATCAAGAACACCGCAAACGAAGCCACCACGGACGCTCTCACCGCTGCCAATGTATGGGAAACCAACGCCGGTAAAGGCTTCGGCTTTTTGTTCTATCGCCAGGCTCGTTTAGGTCTCAAGACTGCGGCGGCCATGGGACAGTTTCGCATGAGACAGGAAAACGGCGGCGGTCGTTTGACCCGTTCATGGTACGAAAAGGCTGAAGACCAGTGGGTTTATGAAGTGCGCGAAGATACCGACATTGTCGCTATCCATGCAAATCTTGGATATCACTGGATTGACACCAATGCTACTTGATTGATGTATGGCATACTGTACGGAAGCGAACATAGCGGATAGATTGCCGACGACTAAAATGGCAGAGTTGACCGACGATGAATCGGGCGACTCTGTCAATTCTTCCGTTGTCACCGCAGCTATAACCGAGGCTGACGCGAAAATCAATATGTATTTGCGTGGTAAGCATGATGTACCGCTTTCGACAGTGCCAGATCAAGTAAAGTATTGGTCAATAATCCTCAGTATACATAACCTGTATAAGAGGCGCATTGATACCGCAATCCCTGAAACGCTCACCGATGAATTAGAGGTCGTTCAGCAAGAACTGCGGGACGTGCGAGACAATAAATTAATGATAGACGACGCTGACAGCGATGCCAACACGGCGGGCTATTATAAGACCAACAAAACCAGTAATAGCCGAATATTTACCGTCAATGATAATCAAACGGGGAGCCTGGATAAGTATTTTTCGAAAAATCGGATGACACCTTCCGGCGGGTTGTAATGAATGAATCTCACGACTGTAGAAAATGCAATCATTACGCAGCTAGGGACTGTCATAACCGACATGAAGATCGCTGCATGGCCGGCTGACGTTCGCGATTATCTTCTATCCCATCCCAACGGCGCTATATTAGTACACTATCTAGGCTCTACCTATGCAGAACCGGAGCCCAATAATCAGCCAAAAATAGTACATGACAGGCTTTCTGAGTGGTCAATTTATATCAGTAAAAAAGTTTTAAAGCAGATTGATTTAAATCCTCACCAAGACGTATACACATCAATTGAAAATGTCCGGACGGCATTAACCGGCTATACAATTGCAACGCTTTCCGATGCTTCGGTAATGTGGCCGACACGGGATCGCCTGGTATATGAGGAAAAAGGGTTTTGGATTTACGAAATGATTTTCGTCTTTAGTTATCCCGAGGCAGAGAGTTAAAAATGGCCGTATGGACTGACATAGCGGACGCTTTGAGAACAGCAATTGACGGCATGACAACTGCAGGCGGCTATAATTATGACTATGACAATGTTGATGAATACAGGCCTGCCTCGAAAACATACCCTAATGTTCAAATGATTTTTCCCGTGGAGGAAGCTCGCGATCCCGATGAGAATGTCGTCAATTCTTATTCGACTGACGTCACCATTGCTTTTAAAGTGACGGTTGACGACACCGATACGGTTGACGATGGAATTGATAACGTAATAGAGGATTTTAAAAGGCTGCTGGAAGCTGAACACGGGACGCTTTGCACAAACGGTTTATTAATTGGCGATTATGTAAATAGCGACAGGGAGTATACCCACGTAAGAGAACGGCCTGGTATCGTAATAATAACTTTCAACTTTTTCTATCGCGTTCAAAGAACCGATCCGAGCTTAACGACATAAACAAAAGGAGATTACTATGGGCACATGTGGACCGCAACTAATTAGAAAAGCCCAAATTGGCGGGCGCGTCCAGGACGTAGAGGGAACCGCCGAAGTTTTGACGGCTGACGATTTCAAAACGCGAATGATTGTCGGCGCTACCGTGGAGTATAATGCACCACGGGAAAAGCGTGATATTGCCCGCGCAACGCTTACAAACCTGGGCGGCATTGAAGGGACAAAAGCGAATAACCATACGTTCAGCGCAGAGATAAATACGCCGGACGCTTTCAATATTGCCGCTACCGCCGGGCTTGACGTTGATACCATCGCTTGGCAGAGTGGTAACACAATCCGGTATACATTTAACAGCACTCCGACTTTGACCGGCGTCGTGGACGGAGATTATTTAACAGTCAATTATGCAACCAATGCCAGCAACAACGGGACGTTCAAAATTACCGCAGTAAATAGCGGGTCTTATTACGTAGACGTAACCAATTACGACCGCTCTGACGCGACTGACGATGAGGCCTCGGATTCTCCCGCCGTCGCTGATATCCAGGAAAATTTAGAATATCAATGGGCTTTAAACGGCTGCGGTTGCAAGGTCTACGGCATGAGCCGGATCGCAATTGGAACCGTGACAAGCGGACCATTTACTCACGGCGAAACGCTAACGGGTGATGTTTCCGGCGCGACTGCCCGTTGTATTGTGCCGGCAGCCAATGGCGATTCATACCTCTATTTTGAGGTTCTTACCGGCGCTTTCACCACTTCCGATACGGCAATCACGGGTGGCACGTCAAGCGCAAGCGCTGCAGTTTCAAGCGCTTCCCCCGAGGTCCATGGCTATTATGTGCAACCAATTTCAACTTGTCAGGACGTGGTCACTATCGAATACCAAGAAGACGGATACGCCTGGAGCGCCCGCGATGCAATGGGGAGTGCAACGCTTACTTTTGAAGCCAATAAACAGGGCTTCATTGAGTTCGCCTTTCAAGGGCCTAGAGAAACCAATGGCGATAAAGCCTTAACCGCTTCCGTTACCAGGGGCAACGAAGATCCGCCGATAATGAAGGATGCAAATTTAACGCTTGGCGGCACTTTTGAGCCAGTTTTTTCTTCCGTGACTATTGACTTAGGCAACGCGGTTGCATTGCGGGAAAACGGCAACGCCAGCGGCGACACGGGGATTGAGGGCGCAAGGATAACCGGGCGCGATCCTATGGTGACGCTATCCTGTGAGCATGAATTAGCCGCTACTTTTGACTTTTTCGGCACGCTGGACGCTGGGACCAAGACCGCGCTGGAATTTAGGGTGGGCTCCGCAGTGACTAAACGGTTCTGGTTTTTCGCCGATGAACTTGAGTTCGACGCTTTACCTCTTGGGGATAACGAGGGAATCCGGACGCTTGAGCTTTCCGCGAGATGTACCGGCGATGCCACTTCAAGCGGGGAGGATGAATGGGAAATGGCTTTCATAGGTGATTAATTTTGTCTCTCACCTGCTTGGGAAAGGGCGGCTGAAAAGTCGCCTTTTTCTTTGGGAAAAATTTATTTTAGGAATATCACCTATGAAAGAAAGGATATTATGAAAGCAATTTCCCCCAAAACGACATTCGATTACGTGTGTAAATGTGACCGTGATTTACCAAAGGAAGACCAAACTATTTGGGAATTATCACACTTGACGGCAGAACAAGAGGCTTATTTAGAAGATAGAACAGGCGCTCTGAATAACGATGGTGGATATCAGGTAAGCGTGGGAAGCGTAAACTTGATTGCTTTGCACATGGGATTGAAGGGTGTAAGAGGGTTTTACGACGAAAATGGTAACAAAGCCGATTTAGTAAGGGATGAACGGAAGGCTAAGAAGTTACCCGGCGGCTTGCGCCCCTGGACTGACAAAAGCCTGTCAATGATACATAAAGATGAACGCGACGAACTGGCGGACGTGATCCGGCAAACAGGTGTTTTGGATGAGGAAGAGTTAAAAAACTCGCAATCCGCGCCGGTCAATTCTTCGGAAAAATCGAGCGCGGAGTAAGTCAATTTGACGCTATTTGTCATTATTGCGGGGGAGGGGGTTGTAAATCATGTGGGAAAAGAGGTACAATATATTATAAATCTGAGCCCGAAAAAGAGGTGACAAACGCTGGAATTGAGCTTTTTAAAGCATATTCCATGCTGAAAAATTACAATGTTTGGCCGGTGGATGGTGGTTTAGTGGAGCAATCAGCGAAATTTTTAAAGTGCGTCGAATGGTGTGATTTAGTAAATTCTAGGCATGAGGATATCGAGAAAGCGATCCATGAACGGCAGAAAAAACAGGCTGATTTGTCCGCAAAAGCTTTGAAAGGTGTTAGATAGTGGCTACTGCTCGCGCTGAAGTTGAAATGAGGCTCCGGGATAGGATTACCCGGGCCCATAAAAAAGTTACTCGTACACTAGGCACAAATAACAAAAAAATCACAAAAAGCATAAAGACGGTTGAAAAGCAATCGGAAAAAACAAACCGTTCGCTCAAAGAAAATTGGAATAGTACGCGACTACTTTTAACGGGCTTTGCCGCATTCATGGCGGGCAAGTTTACGCAATCTTTTGTAAGGGCGCAACAATCAATTGATAAAATAAATAACACGCTGACGGTGGCCGCTGGGGGCGCTGAAGAGGCCGCAAAAGAATACGCTTTCTTGGAAGAGGAAACCGCACGACTTGGCTTATCAATTGAAAATAGCGCTGTTTCCTACGCTCAATTTATCGCCGCTGCCAAAACCTCCGGGCTAGAATCTGAGCAATTGCAGAAGATTTTTACCGGTGTATCCGAAGCCGCCGCCGCTATGGGTTTAACCGCTGACGATGCCGAGGGTGCAATGCGAGCTCTTACTCAAATGATGAGTAAGGGGAATGTACAGGCTGAAGAATTGCGCGGGCAATTGGGCGAGCGTATCCCTGGTGCTTTCGGTATGGCCGCAAAGGCGATGGGGGTAACCGAAAAAGAACTGAACAAGATGCTAGAGCAGGGGCAGGTTTTAGCCGCTGATTTGCTCCCTAAACTGGCTCAGGAGATGAGTAATACATTCGGGGCGCAGGCGCAAAAAGGTCCGGAGACCATGAACGGAAAAATTAACACGCTGAAAAACGCGATGTTTAATTTTAAACGCGAAATCCTCGAAGGCGGCGGCGCTGATTTGCTTAAACAATTTTTTGAAGGCGCTACCATTGCGGCGGAAAAACTGACCGGGATAATGGGGAAATTTTTCAAATCCCAAAAGGATATCAACGAAGCCGCGAAATTCTACCGGGACGATCAAGAGGAATTAGCAAAGGTAATCATGTTGATTACTAGGCTTCAAGCTGTATACAACAAAGAAGTTGAGACCGGTCAAGAAATAATGGAAAAAGGGGCGGTCAAAGAAGCTCTTTTCAAACAAATCGAGGGAATAAGAGGCGTAAAATCTGAGTATCAAGATTTGCTGAAAATACTACCGGAGCTTCAGGAAAGGCTACATAGATTACAGAATCCAACAAAACCTTTACCTGAACTTGTTCCAGGGTTAACGCCGCAATTTAAAGAACAGTTAGACGCGGCTCTTGATGCTGTTGACAAAGAATATGAGGAAAGATTAAGCAAAATTGCACATCATTTAGAAAATGAAAAATTGTTGGAATCAAGTTTAAAAGAAAAAATTATGGCGGAAAAAGAAGCGATTACTGCTGAACGCCAAAAAGACATAAACGATCTTGAAATTCAATTTAAAAAGCAGTTATATGAAACTCTTCTTTTTGAAGATGCGAATTATCATGTAAGACAAAAAGAGATATATCAAAAAACGCTGGAAGAACAAAAGAGAATCAATTACCTAATGACTCAGGATTACGATTCCCATGTAAAAATCAGAAACAAAATTCGTGAAGAGGAAATGAAAAACCGAAGGCAAGGATTAAACGATTTTGTAAATAATTTAAATCAAGCCGCACAACAATTCAAAATATTCGGCGAAGCCTTTAAAGCCGCCGCTATATCGGAAACGATAATCAACACATATGCCGCCGCACAAGCTGCTTATAAGTCAATGGCGGGAATCCCTTATGTTGGTCCCGTATTGGGTGCAGGGGCAGCCGCCGCCGCTGTTGTTGCTGGTTTGGCCAGGGTTGCTCAAATTAAAAGCCAGAAATTCGCACAAGGCGGCATAGTGCCCGGCAACTCAACGACGGGCGATAACGTGCCGGCGCGGGTAAACTCCGGGGAAATGATTTTAAATCGCTCCCAGCAAAGCCGCCTTTTCGCAATGGCAAACGGCCAGGGCGGCGGGCAGCAAATCACTTTCAGTGCTCCCGTTATCAATATCCAAAACGGTGATCCCGATGTAGTACGCGGGGCGGTATCGGAAACATACCAGGAAATGTTATTTAAATTCTCGCTCATGCAGCGCGACGCTCAATTAACCGAGGCAGTTGCATAATGGTTTGGGAATCACAAACTATATACGCGAATTGGGGTTATCGTCCAATCACAAAACCGGCCATTAAATGGCATCAAGTAAGTAATGGTGATTGGCGGGGGAGCGATCGCGGTGCGGGCGAGGATACATTCGAGGCTCAAATGCTTTTCCGGGATGACTTGACAGAGTTAACTGTATTAGAAAGCGTCCTGGATTCTAACCGGGGAAAATTCAGTGCTACATTTAGTACCGGCGAGGAAATATTCGGCGCGGATTTAGACTATACAAGCGCGTATGATGTAACGGTAATCAATTACGGAAAAATACGCAAAGTGGCTTACAAGGTGTATGAAATGCCGTTGACATTGCGGCTTGTGGATGACCCCACTTTCGTTTCAACCGCCGCCAGCTTGGCGACACTTCGCAAATCTTCCCATGCGGACACTCGCGAAAGTGAATTTGATTTAACTAAATATTTCACCTATGACCGCTTTGACATTGTAACCGATCACCAAAGCGATCCAGGTACGTACACGGCAGAGTTTACACAAACACAATCAGAGGCTGAAGCAATCCGGCGCTATCTTTTAACGACGGCGCGGGCGAATACAATCAGTAACTTTTTTGACGGCGCGTCGCCTCCCTTTGACAATATTCAGTATCCATTCGGCACAAGGGAAGGTAACGGCCAGTTTGATGTAAAAATCATAGATTGGCGCGATTTAGGTCGCCCTAATTTATGTGATTGGAAATTCTCAATAACTTTTGCAAGAGAGTTTTAATAGATGACGATAACCAAAGATGAGTTCAATGGGCTGGGACGGCGCATTACCTGTATTGAGGGCGACATGAGGGAATGTAAGACAAAAGTAGAACGTAATGAAAAAGACGTTGAAAATTTATATCGTAGGACTGCGATGCTTCCATGGTGGATAGTAGGCGCGGCACTTCCGGTGACGGCGGCGGTTTTAATTAACTTGGTTAAATGAGAGGGAAATAATGGCGTTGACAGCAGATGAAGAAAGAAGAGTTAGGCTTTTACTTGACTTTGAGGATGCAAAAGCAACCTTAAACAAAGTGATAAAAGTTAAAGACCTTGAATTAAGGACCGAGATGTCTGCAATACAGGCCACGGTTGAGGCTAAACATGATGCCGATATAACCGCTGCCAGAAGTGATTTTGATGCTGCAGAAGCCGCGTTAAAAGCGGAAATGGAGCTTTCAATAGATAGATAATGTCAATTGTAATTGGAACCAATGCGGGATTTGTAAGTTCTGCTCCAAGTGCTGACCCTTCAGGCGGCGGTGTTTTCACATGCGATAGGAGATCTACCGCTTTACAAGATACCACCTCGTCGGGTATCACTACCATTACGGAAATCGGATGGTGGTGCGATAATGCTACTGAGGCCGCTGATTTCGAGGTCGGTATATATGAGGATGATGGGGGCGCTCCTGGTGATCTAGTAAGTAAAAGCACTGGTCACGCTAAAGGTACGGACGCAGGCTGGAAAAGTGTTACCGGTTTAAGTATTAGTGTTTCGGCGAGTACTACTTATTGGATCGCTGTTCAACTAGATAACACCGCAACGGGAACACAGACTGACAGGGAGTTCTCAGGGAGTGCCAATGCATACTTGGAATTTCAAACAGAGTTGCCAGATCCGTTTGGTACTCCTGATGGGACAAGTGATGATCCGCTTGCGTTTTATGCCGTTGAAAGTTCTGGGCCAGCGCCAAGCGGCCCTCCGGTCGGTACTTTAAGCATATGGGTGTAGGAAGATAAAAGGAGAATATTATGGCTGATAATTTTACAGCAAACGCCGGGAGTGGCGGTGATACGTTTGCAGCGGATGAGATAGCGGCGGTCAAGTATCCAAGGGGAAAACTTAGCCTGGGCGCTGACGGCGCTGCGAATGATGCCGTCGGCGGGGCTGGTGCGGTAACGGCAGCAGTACAGAGAGTGACGCTTGCAAGCGATGATCCGGCAGTTGCTTTACTAGGGACGATTGACTCGGATA
>Ga0180438_10009925_pt1 | contig 11746 bp, 11 predicted proteins | sample SS_ome_12_FD_132455 | JGI IMG/M metagenome (GOLD analysis project Ga0180438, IMG submission 132455) | Hypersaline lake sediment archaeal communities from the Salton Sea, California, USA - SS_3_D_2 metaG | ecosystem: Environmental > Aquatic > Non-marine Saline and Alkaline > Hypersaline >...
CAGAGCCTCGAGAACCGGGGGCCGTCGTATGGGGTGGATAGCTTACGCAAGTCCATAGTCGTTATGCTCCGATACAAAAACGCAACTCTACGATCTCTAACTGGAGCGCGGAAGAAGAGCACAGGCATGGCGTTGCGGTTTGAGGCGGATGTTCGTAAGCTACATCTCCGGGATGCCTCTGGCCGCATGCCAGATCCGGGCGATTTCGACGAGCTTCTCTTCGCGTCGCACCCGATAAACGATTCGGCATGGTCGGCGGATGATTTCTCTGATCGCTGGGTCGCTTAACTCTGGCACGATCCTCCCGGATTCCGGGAATTCTCTCAGTCGTTCGATGGCCGCAAATACGCTGCGACCAAACTCCGCCGCCGCCTGACGATCCGATTCGGAAATATAGGATAGAAGGTCCCAGAGGTCCAGGCGGGCCGTTGAGGACCAAACTAGCTTGAAAGCCATTCCTCGAAATCCTTGGTGACTTTCTTGTGAGGAATGGCCTTGCCTTGGTCGAGTTCCCGAAGACCCTTGCGGACACCCGCGACGAAATTGATTCGCTCCTGAATATCATCCCATGTGGCATCTTCAGGAAGCGACTCGATTATGTGGATAGCTGTCGCTTTCGTGCTCATGTTCGTAGTGTAGCTCCTGCACTTGCGTTACGCAAGTTCAAACGACCGCGCCAAATCCGTCATACGTCGAGCTCGCTGAATTCCGGGAGGTATTTGGCCGTGCCGTTCACGCGGGCGAGGACGCCTTTCTTCAACTCGATTACCATGAAGGCCTCGGGTTCGTTGTACTCGTTCAGGATGCCGTAGGGGGCCGCGGCCGCGAACCCAAACCGCGCATAATAGCCAGGGCCTCCGAGCACAAAAACGGCGTCTGCGCCGAGCTGCCGGCACTGGACAAGTCCGTCGCGAACGAGGCGCGAACCAGTGCCTTTGCGCTGGTACTCGGGCAACACGGCGAGCGGCGCAAGCCCAAGCGCCTCGAAGGAAGGCTGTTCCGGTGCCATGGTCATCCGCGTGAAGAGGATGTGGCCGACTATCGTGTCGTCTATGAGGGCCACGAGCGATAGCACCATCTTGTTTCTCTCCCGCAGCACATCGACCAACCGCGCCTCATCATGAGTAGGAAACGCTTTCTCGAGTACCTGCCGAATCGCGCTGGCGTCATCCGGTTGCTCGGGTCGTACGGCAAGCAACATCGCTAACCTCGAAGGGCAATCGCACTAAACCGTCGCCGCATCAATACGAGACATGGGGCTTGGTGCCGGGGTCGCGCTCCCGCGCGACCGACAAGACGGTCGAGCAGGAGCTCGACCCTACCAAGACTCACTACACTATTCTGTGCACAAACGCAAGAAGAATCCTAACGATATAGCGGACTACCCCCGCGAAGGGTGGGGCAGGCGGGCGGATCGGTCCCCGTTGTTTGCAGCGACGTGCTGGGATCTGTCATCCTCTCGGATATGAGAGCTTTCGCGCTGCTAACGTTCTGTTTCCTCGTTGCAGGCTTGGGAATCCACGCCGATTCGCTGTACTTGAACAACGGGGACCGAATCACCGGGACGCTCGAGGGCGTCAAGGACGGCACGATCCGGTTTGTAACCGATTACGCGGGTACTTTGGCAGTGCAGCAGACAGAAGTCCGCGGCATCGCGACTGCGGGGCCGTATGGGCTCGAATTCGAGGACGGCACGGTCGTCGAAGGCGTACTTGTTTGGCGGGATGATTCGCAATATGTGCTTGTAGGCGAGACGCTGAAACCTGTCGTCGTGTCGAACATCATTGCGATCGGCGTCGATGCGGCGGCCTTGGCCGAGCCGGCCGAGAGCGAGGCGGCGAAGGAGAAAACGTGGAGCGGGGCGGTCGACGCGGCGCTTTCAGTTCGCTCGGGCGATACGGACACGATCGACAGCAATGTGGCGTTCACCGGTGTCCGTAAAGGCGCGCGTAATGTGCTGACGTTGCGCTCGAGCGGGGCCTACGGCGAGGTTAATGATGCGATCAACGCGCGCCGGGTGGACGGCGAGGCGAAGCTTCAGTATTACCCTCGTGATCGGCTGTATGTATTCGGCCTGATCGGGGCGGGCCACGACGCGATGCGCAAACTCGAGTTGCGTGCGAACGCAGCCGGCGGCGTCGGCTACGACTTCATCAAGAACGACGTGCGGGGGCTCTCGGCCGACATCGGACTCGATTACACCTGGGAGCGATGGACGCAATACGATCCCGCGGGCCGGGATGCCGCGAAGAAAGTATTGCGCGAGGCGCGCCAGAACGAACTCCGCGCCTTTCTAATCCCCTTCGCCGAGACGCCGCAAATCCCGACGGTGGCCGACATTGTCGAGGGTATACAGCTTCTGCGCGGGGCAATGGACATCGATCTTGAAGAAGAGATTCGGGAGGAGGATGGCGTCAATTTGCGCCTCTCAGGGCATTATCATCAATCGGTCTTCAAGAAAGGGCTGTTGAAGGAGGAATTGACGCTGTTTCCGAGTCTGGACGAGTTGGGCGAGTTCCGGGCGACCTCGGAACTAAGCTACTCGACCCCGCTCACGCAACGGCTCGACCTTCGCGTCAGCCTCAAGTCCGAGTACGACGCCGACCCCGGCCAAGGCGCCGTGAGCAGGTTCGACAACACGCTGTTGACCGGGCTCCGGTATGCGTTCTGAGCGCCGCCAAGCTTCATGACCACCGCCAGTGCGACCGCATCCTGACAACTACGGTTTTCATTGCTCCCGAAAACGATGAGGAAGATAGAGACGACGAAGCAACGAGCGCCAACCGTTGACGCTATGTCACGCTTGCCAGTCGGTGAAGTGGCGGCGCGTGAGGAGGTACAGGAAGAAGGGCCCGCCGAGTAAAGCCGTCACGATCCCGATCGGGGTCTCGCCCGGAAGCGCCTTGCGTGCAACGATGTCGCAGAAACACAAAAAGCCGCCGCCCGCCACGAGGCTCACCGGCATAAGCACTCGGTGCCGCGACCCGGTGACCGTTCGGACGGCATGGGGGACTATCAGCCCCACGAATCCGATGGGCCCGACCTTCGAGACGATCAAGGCCGTGGTCAATGACCCGACCAGGAACGTGACGGCCTGTAGCCTGGGCACGTTGACGCCGCGGCCCGCGGCCAGTTCGTGGCCGAACCCGAGTTGATCGAGTTTCCCGCCTTGGGCAAGCAAGATGAGCAGGCACGGGGTTACCCCGATGGCCAGGGCAACCACGGCCTCGTAGCCCACGATGTCCACGCCCCCCATGAGCCACCGTTCCATCATTACGAGTCGATCCGGGGATGCGAAGTACCGCATCAGCATGATGCCGGAGCTGGCCAACATGCTCAGGGTCACGCCGGCCAGCAGCAACACGAACGGCGACAGCCGCGCGCGTCGCGACGCCAACAGGTAGATCACCGTCATGTCGGCCCAGGCAAAGAGCAGTGCAGACGCTTCGACGGCCGAAAATCCCAGTACGCGGAACGCGCCGCCGAGTTCAAACACGAACGCGATGTAGGCCCCGAGCGAGCCGGCCGTGGCCACCCCGAGCGTATACGGCGTCGCCAAGGGATTGCGGAGCAGCGCCTGGAAGCCGCAACCGACAAGGGCGAGTCCGGCCCCGGCGATGAGGGCGGCGAGTGTGCGCGGCAGCCGCTGGTTAATCAGGATGCTAAGGCTGGGCGACTCGTACCGTGTCATGCCGGCCCGCCAATCGGCCCACGCCTGGTGTACGCTTACGGTTTCTGTGCCGATCATAAGGCTTGCCGCCGCCAGCCCGAGGCTCACGACAATCAGGGCAAACACCAATAGGACCCGGGCGCGCGTCAGCATTCGTTACCCTCCTCGGGCGTCTCGGCCCAAATAAGCGGGGCGCCCGTAACCGGGTGTTCCGCCACGCGGATCGGCGCCGCGTAGGCCGTCGTCAGCAGCGATTCGGTCAACACCGTTTCAGGCAGGCCGGACGCGATCACGCCTTTGCCGGGGGCCAGCAGCACGAGGGTGTCGCAGAAGTGGGCGGCGTGATCGAGGTCGTGGGTGACGACGGCGATGCCGTAACCGTTGCGGGCCAGGCGCCGCAACAGCGCAAATATCTCGACCTGGTGGTGTATGTCGAGCGCGGAGGTCGGTTCGTCGAGCAGCAGGACGTCGGGTTCCTGCGCGAGGATGCTGGCCAACAGAACCCGTTGCCGCTCGCCGCCGGACAACGTCATGAAATCGCGTTGGCGCAACGACACGGTCTCGGTGTCATGCAAACACCGCTCGGCGACGTGTCTGTCGTGAGGACGGAGGCCCCGCAGCGGTCCGAGGTGTGGATATCTACCCAGACAAACGACCTCGAATACCGACAGCGAGAAGATGGGAACCACGGCTTGCGGCAGAAAGGCCAACGCGCGCGCCCGCTCGAGACTCGAAAATGAGGACAACCGCTTTCTGTCCAGCATGACGTGGCCCGCCTGTGGTTTGAGCAGGCCGCACAGAACGCGAAGAAGCGTGCTTTTCCCGGATCCGTTCGGCCCGACGATCCCGGTGACATGACCGCTGTGCACGCTCGCACACACGTTGGTGAATACGTCCAGCCCATCTTCGTACGCAAACGTGGCGGAATCGGCCTCAAGACAGCGCGTCATACCATTTCCCCATTTCCTCGGCTCAACCCGGACAAATCACAGGCAATCTAATGCAGCGGCGGGGGCAATTCTACGTTCGGATGGAGCAACGAGGCAATGTGCCTAGCGATGGCCGCCACCCGAGGCCCTGCGCGGAGCGCGTGCGATTCCGTGATCAGATAGATTCGGCCGTCGCGTTGCGCAGGCAGCGTAGGCAACTGCGCCCAATCCGCTATGAACCGGTCGCGCTCATCTTCGGACAGGTCCTCGCCCGCGTGAAACTCGATGATGACGTCTGGCCCGGCAACCACAAGGGTCTCTTTGGATGCCTCAAGGTACGGCGCTTTCGCGATGCTGTAGATGTTGTCGCCGCCCGCAATCGCCGTCAACTCGGAAACGAACGAGCCCGCCCCCACCGTGTATAGGCTATTTAGGTCGTGGCTGGTGCGACCCGTGACAATAAAGACTTTCGGGCGCGGCCGTCCGGCCACGGCCGCCTGTATTTGGTCGAGTTCGCGCCGGATTCGCGTCTCGAGGGCAACGGCCGGGGCCTCGCGATCCAAGGCCTCGCCGATACGGGCAATGCCGTCGTAGATCCCAGCCAGGCTATCCATATCCACCTGAAGCAGTGGAATCTGGTTCTTGTTCGCTAACTCGGCGATCTTCTCGCTCTTGCCCTGGACAATGATCAACTCCGGCGCAAGCATCGTGAGCGCTTCGAGGTCCGGATCGATGACGCCGCCCAGTTTCGGCAGCGACGCGACTTCCTCGGGGTAATCGCAAAAAGACGACACGCCCGCCACGCGGTCGCCGGCCCCGAGCGCGAAGACCGTCTCCGTTACCTGGGGCGCGAAGGTGATGATGCCGCGGCGTACGGCGGCTCGAGCCCCATCGTTCGGCGCAATGCCGGACATCGCTGCAGGCGGCGCATCGCCAGGGCGCTTTGCGAACGCGTCATGCTCGCCGGTGGGCTGGGCGCAGTCCGCCAGTGTCAGCGCGATCAACAACGCGGACCCGGCTCGGCGCGTCCAGGTCTGCCGTCTACACCCTTCCGTCAGCACGTTTTCAGGCCTCACTCCGCGGTTAGTTTACTGAGCCGGGCGATGACGTCATTCGAGAACCGGTCGATGTGTTCTTTGGCGAACGCTGCGGCATCGGTTGTGGGGTCTTGGATAAGGGGCGTCAGATCCATGGCGAATGTGAGCCCGAGCGATACGTCCGTGCCGTGCGATTCGTGATACGTCGCGTGGGCCCGGCGTCGACCCATCGTCGCCAAGTCATAGCGTTTGCCGCCGGCTATCTGCGAGTCGAACACGCCGAGCAGGGCCGCCTGGAGATTCTGATGCTCGGAACAATCCAACGCGATCTTGTCCGTGTCTACCATCCAGTCGAGGTCGCGCCATACCTCGCAACCGAGGAGGCGTCTTGGGCGCCGTCCCTCTGCCAGGCTTCGGATGGCTTCGATCAGTTTCAGCGTAACGCCAACGTGCGTATCATGTTTGTCCGCAAGGTTATGGGTGTAAACGACTTCCGGCATTGCGGCTTCGAGCAACGCAGCGATATCGGCCACGGGGTCCTTGTTTGCGGCGTCCTTGACGGCACCGCTCGGGTAGTCAAGCAAGGCCGCCGCCGAATACTCGCCAATGAGGGCGGCTTTCTTTTGCTCGTCTCGCCGCACGGCGCGCATGGCTGCGTCCGTGTAGTCTTTGTAGACGCCGTCGCGCGGCGATCCGCTGCCGTCCGTCACGACGACCCCGGTGAACCATTTATCGGGGCGTTGGAAACATGCGAGGATTCCTGCGAACGCCATGATCTCGAGATCGTCCGGATGTGCCCCGAACGCCATATGGGTCGTCCGCGCCAAGGCCTCGGCGTCAGAAACGCCGTCCGGCACAGACAATTCCGCTCCCTCACAGCGAAAGGTCAAGGTTCTCTCCCCTTCAAGTATCCCAGTTCAAGGATTGAGTTTACTGGACAGGACCGCCAACACTGCGCGCCTGACCTTCGCACGATTTCGTCCAACAGCATGTCCGTTACCTCTGGATAAACAAACGCCTCACTCACGTAGCGCCCTTTCTCTCAACGCGCACGGCCTTATCTAGTCGCAACGCCACCGCTATAGCAGGGCCGGCAGGCTGGCTGCGGCCACGGCCTGGCCGATGCGGCGGCTCTTCTCGTCGGGCAATTGAATATTGACCTTTGAGGCTAACTCGGGGAACTCGTTTTCGAGGACTTCTCTGGCGCCCACGAGGATAATTTCTCCGCCGCTGCCGGACGTGCACCTTCCGAGAACCAGCACGTGTTTCAGTTCATAGAAATCCGCGTAATGCGCAATGGCATAACCGAGATAATACCCGATCGTTTGCCATATTTCGATGGCGCCCGGGCGGTCGGCCTCGAGTTGTTGCCGGATGTATTCAAGCTTCTCGGCATCCGGCGGGTCTGTTGGTGCAACGATGCCGGCTTTCGGCGCCAAGCGGAATACGCATTGCTGAGAGAAATAGAGCGCGCCGACGCCTCTGTCGCCGGACCACTCGTCCGCGGGCGCCTCGGGATTGTAGTCTACGGGCGCAAACGCAAGTTCGTTGAGCCAACCCGTGATAGTGCCGTCCATGGTGACGTAGCCGCCGGCCTCGCTCGACCCCATTGCGATGCCGAGGACCCCGTTGTCTTCGAGCGACATCGACCCCGCTAGCGCGGTGACCTCGCCGTCGTTGACGACGACAAGCGGCACGCCGAGTTCGTCCTTGATGCGCAGAAAGATGCCGCGCACGTCGTCGTAGCGCTGTTTCGGAACGCCGCGAAACAGCGAGGCGATCCGCACCTGATTGTTCACGTAAACGCCGGCGGCGCTGCCGCCGACGGCGTCAAGGCGCGGCATCTTCGAGGCGGCTTTACGGATCGCGGCCATAATTTCGTTGTAGTGATACTCGGGGTCGGCGCTTTGGCGGGGCGCCCACACCACTTCCTCGCTAAACACAACTTCACCGTCCACCACGGCCGAGACTTTTCTGTCGGATGCGCCCAGGTCGAATCCTATCCGGCATCCGTCGAGATGACGTCCGAGCGCCTGCGCGGCGTCTCGCTCCGGCGGCACGTCGTCCGCGTTGCACGGAACGACGTGGAACGGACGTCCGTACACGTCTTCTCCCATGAAATGAAAATCGAATTCGCGTTCCGCGTCGGGCGCGTACACCTTTGCCGCATAGGCGGCGATGCTCGGCGGCCCGCCGACATACAGTCGGTAGCCGCCGCGCTGCCACAGCAAGAATTTGAGCAGGCGTTCGGCGTACATCAGGTTCGCCGCAGCGCGCCCATGCCCATCAGGAAAGACTACCGTCTCAAATCGGGAGAACGCCCCGTCGGTTCGCTCAAGTCCAAGCACGAGCGGCACACCTACGCCCGAACCTGCCACCTCCTGCAGAAACGCGTGGTTCGCCAGCACGGCGGGGCGAAACCCAGCGTCCAAGGGCGGCACAAACCGTGGCGCGATCAGTCGGAATGCCTCTCGCATCTACCTCAGAAACCCCGGCGATTGCCGCAATCGGAATTGCGGTCTAACGCAGCACTATATCATAGCTGGGAGTTTGCCAAGAACCGCCGGCGGAAACCAGGGCTCGTCGGCAGGTCGGCTTACAAACCTTCCGGGAAGACGGAAACGGATAGGTCGTCGAATCGCTCCTCGATTTCGAACACGGCAAGTTCCGTGGGCGGTTCGGTCCCCATGAGGAAGACTTCCTTGAAATCGCCGCCTCGAAGCCCGGTATCGCGATCGATGCCCTCGAAATACACGCCCGCCGGGACGGGAAAGTCTAGTTTGGGCAGGCCTTCGTGAGCTTTGACCATGAACTCCGTCCAGATAGGGCACGCCAAGCGCCCGCCGGTGTATCGATCGCCCTTGCCTAAGGGTCGGAAATCCTCGTAGCCCATCCAGACGACGCACGTGAACTGTGGCGTGAAACCGCAGAACCAGACATCGCGGCTGTCATTGGTTGTGCCCGTCTTTCCCGCCCGAGGCCTGTCGAGCGCCTTCGAGCGTGCTCCGGTTCCGTGTTCGGCAACGCCCTGCAGGAGATACGTCAGCACATACGCCACGTCTTCGGGCAATGCGCCCGGATTCTTCCTGACGACGCCCTTGTACTGAGAAAAGCCGTCGCGGTTCTTGATATCGGCTATGTACATGGGCTCGCAGTAGGCGCCGCCGTTGGCAAAAGTCGCGTAGGCCGCGCAATGCTCGATCACGGTGACCTCCGACGTGCCCAGGCCGATGGTGAGGCCGACCTCATCGTCGATCGGCGATCGTATGCCAGCGGATTGCATATAGGAACGAACCATCGGCATGGTCAGTTCCTCGACGAGTTTCACCGAGATAACGTTGACGGATTTCTCGAGTGCGAAGCGAAGGGTAATTTGGCCGTAATAGGTCCCCTTGAAGTTTTCCGGCGACCAGGGCTGGCCGGCGCCGTCCAGCCGCTCGAACGGCTCGTCGAGGACCATGTCCGCGGCGGTGTGTCTTCTTTGATCGATAGCGGCGGCCCAGACAAAGGGTTTGACGCTCGAGCCGGGCTGCCGGCGGGCTTGGGTAGCCAAGTTGAATTTTTGCTTGTCGAAGTCACGGCCCCCTACCATGGCGCGGACGTAACCTTCGAACCCGCGACGGTTGTCAAGGCACACCAGGGCGCCCGACACCGGAATGAACTCGTCGTCTCTATTGTGTCGTTTGAGGTACTCGAGTCTTTCTTCGTCAAACGCATCCAACCCGGCAAAGAGCGCTTCCTCGGCGGCGCGCTGCAAGCGCATATCCACCGTCGTATGGATGGTGAGGCCGCCTTCGAAGACCTCCTCTTTCTTCGTGGTCAGGTCGTCTCGAATGATCCGGCGCACTTGCTCAACGAAGTAAGGCGCCAGGAACTTGTTCGGCCGCCATTTGTCGGTGCCCCCTGCCGCCATGGCCGCCCGTTTTTCCGGAGTGAGGACGGCGTCTTGCACAGGCGTGGCCACGGCCGATTCATATTCCTCCTGGGTGATGAACCCGTTTTTTTCGTCGAGCATCTGTTTCAGAACGACGTTGCGGACTCGTTCCGCTGCCTCGGGATGAAGGTCGGGGCGCAGATCGTTTGGCCGCCGCACGATCCCTGCCAGGAGCGCGCATTGGTCGAGGGTTAGGCCGCGGCAAGGCTTGCCGTAATACTGTTGCGCGGCGGCTTCGACGCCCCAAGCGCTTCCCCCGAAGAAAATCTGGTTTAGATACAATTCGAGTATCTCGTCCTTGGTAAACTCGCGCTCGAGCCGCAGTGCGAGGATGCTTTCTTTGAGTTTGCGGCGGATGGTTTGCTCTTTTGATACGCCGGTGACGGGGACGTTGCGGACAAGCTGCATGGTGATGGTGCTGGCGCCCCGCACCCTGCCTGTCCGAAGCATGTCGAAAAACGCACTGAGAAACGCCTCGGGCCGTACGCCTTTGTGTTCGTAGAATTTGTGATCCTCGGTGGCAAGAAACGCTTTCTGAAGATGAAGCGGCATCTCGCTGAGTCCCACCAATTGCCGCGCTTCTGCGGTGGTGAACTCGCCGAGCAACACGCCGTCCGAAGAGTAGACTTTGCTGCCAATGCGGGGGCGAAAATCGTCGAGCGCGGCGATGGCGGCGTCTTCACTCTCCAAGACCCACACAAACGCGCCCAACAGCGCGCCCCAGATCGCCGCCAGAACGACCATGATACAGAAGAAAATACCCGCGCAGCCGCGCCGCGGCACAATGCCTGCACGGCCGCCCCTATCTCGTGTGCCACCAACCATCTAGCGCCTCACCGCCTCCTGTGCCCAGGGACGCAATGCGCGCGACGCACCGACGCGGCACCGCCCCGATACGGCTTAATCCTATCACTCCCGTTCCGGTTGCCTCAAAGGGGACGGGCGCCAAACCCACAGGCAAAGCACCCACTGAACCAGCGCCGCGCCGAGCGCGTCTGCGGCCAGGTCGAGAAGGGAAAAGCTCCTCTTTGGAACGAACAATTGGTGGACCTCGTCGCTCAGCCCGTAGAAAACGGCAAACACCAACGGCCCGTATCGCAACAGGCGCGGATCCGACCATTTTCTCGAGCGGCGAATCCCCGTAGACGTCAAGCCGGCAAGGCCACCGTAGATGAGGGCATGCGCCGCCTTGTCGGCCCCGGGGAACGTCAGGTCCGGGGCCGGCGGCTCCGGTTGGGATGAAAGCCAGAAGATGGCCCCACAGTACGCGACGATCAGGATAACATAATGGGTTCGCACGGTGGGTGTCTGGTTCCTCGTTCCTGATTTCTGGTTTCCGGTTTCTGGCTGGGTGTTGCCGGTTGTCAGTTGCTGAAAGCGGCTCGGGCGCCGTTGGCGGTTCACCGCTATCGTGTTATTTTGTGAAAGCGCGTTGAGAGCCCGACGGAGTTCAAGTCGAATGTCCATGTTGCGCCGTCGATGTCAATCGAGGTCAGATAGTCAAGGTCCGCCGGAACCGGGGATGAGGCCGCGCCCCGCGGACCTTCATCCAACAGCAGACTTATCTCGTCAAGGTGCGTTCTGCCAACACGGGACCTAACCGCCTCGACCTGTCCGTCGGGCGAGGTTTGGAACAGGAGGGTCGAGTCGGTTCCACCGGACAACACGTCGGCGAGGAGCAGCAACGCGTCCATCGGCTCTTCTTGCCGCCATTCATACAGGTCGACTGCCATCTCGAATGCGGTCGATGAGTCGATAAACCACAGGAAAGCGGTGAGCGGCAACAATTGGTCCGGCCGTTCCTGGTAGACGCTCGGCGGGATATGCCGCCGCAGATACCGTTCCTTGTGCTCTTTTGCATGCCCGATTATGACGTCGCGCCGGTGAACGAGATCGGGCCGTTGCGCAAACTGCACCGCTTGAACTGCGCGAACGAGTTCCTGTGCGGCGTTGATCGTGAACTGGGGCGCGACCGGTTGGCCGACCTGCGGCGTGAACTCGTACGCCTTGGTCAACTCATCCATGGACGCGGCGGATAGGAACACGAGTTGGCCTGCAGTCGTCAAGCCGGACGAGGCCCCGGCAAGCCCAACGGCTTCGGGGACGATTAGGGCCGCAATAGCGTGCAGTTCGAGCGGAACGGCGCTCACCAGACTGTCGAGGCTGGCCAATTGAA
>Ga0180438_10009926_pt1 | contig 11745 bp, 7 predicted proteins | sample SS_ome_12_FD_132455 | JGI IMG/M metagenome (GOLD analysis project Ga0180438, IMG submission 132455) | Hypersaline lake sediment archaeal communities from the Salton Sea, California, USA - SS_3_D_2 metaG | ecosystem: Environmental > Aquatic > Non-marine Saline and Alkaline > Hypersaline >...
CAGCACCGACTACCAACGCAAAGAGGCTTTCCGGAATAAACGCCCGAGTCTACTCTGATCCACGCCCACAGGAAGCCCTACACAAGAGAACCGGCTTCAGAAAGAAGATTTTCGACAGACACAAACGAAAGTGTCAGTGGGCTGGCTCGTATCGAAAATGAAGAAATATAGCAGGAGAGTACAGCGAAGCCTGATCAGGGCAAATCAGGTGGGCATACTGCATGTAGTGTGCGGGGCACGCCGTCATTCTCTCTCGGGAACGCGGGAATCCAGGGGCTGCGCGGCGTGGCCGGCCATTCGCTAAATTGCCTGTCGTTCCCGCGAAGCGGGAACCCCTTGGCTCAGAGGGAAACGGCCTAGTACGAATACGCAACGTAACTCTGCACGCCCTGGACAAGGCGCGCGGCCATGTAGCACATCGACACCGCACCCGCGAAGGCGAGACCGTTTCGGGCGATCGTCTCATTCGTAACCTTCCTTCTCGCCCGTTCCTTCAACTCATCCCAGAAACCCCAGAAGTCTGCTAGTCCATAGTCCCTGAGCGCGTTCTTCATTACCAACATTTTCATACCCCCCTTTCCTGTACTCCTTGGTAGGGGTCCTTCTGATACTCAGAACCCGAAAATGATGTAGCTCTCCATCGCCTTGTGCAGTGAGAGAACAACAACCCCTATGAGGGACACAGTGGCGGCACAAAGAGCAACCTCATGGATCCTCTCTTTCGTGAATGCTGCCTTGGCCCACTCCTTCACCATCTCCCAGTCCGGATGGATTGCTTCATTCGTCCCGATAGCTCTCGCGTCCGTCGCCATTTTCATATCCCCCTTTCTTCGGTTTCTTTGGATCGAGTCTTGGTCTTCTCGTTCCCCCGGCCTAGTAGCTCTGAAAAACCTGCGCCAGAACGATTCCCACGTAGCCGGCCACCACCAGCTTCGCGGTCGCCACGGCGATCCTCTCCCTCGAGAAGGTCCTCTTAGCCCAAGTCTTCGCCTTGCCCATGTCCGTCTCATTTCCTCTGATTGTCTGTCCGTCCGTTCTCATTTTCCTGTCCTCCGTGTTTGGGTTTGTGGTTTGATCGGAGGATAGAGCAAGGGTTATGCCAGAGGACTTTGATTCATCTAACTAACTGAAATAGTTATGCATTGGCAAAATAGAGGGTCACCTGGAGCAGCCTACACTTCGTATATTACATTTACGATCGTAAAGAGCATTAACAAAAGTCAATATCGTGTACATAGGCCACCAAACCCTATTCATCATGATGCCCCGATCCTCCGCCACGAATAGAAATCGTTGACTCTACTATTTTTATTTTCTAATGTTTAGAACACCCCTGAGAACCAGCACCCCGAGCCACTCCTGCCGACCCTCCAGGGAGAAGCGCCGGGATGAAATGCCCCAAATGCCAGACTGATAACCCGGATAGCAAGAAGTTCTGCCGGGAGTGTGCGGCAAGACTCGTCCTTGCCTGTCCTGAATGCGGTGCTGAAGTCCTTCCGAATGATAAATTCTGTGGGGATTGCGCCCATGACCTGCAAACGCCAACCAAGCCAGCTCCCGCCGACCTCTCCTTTGACGAGAAGATAGCGAAGATCCAGCGATACCTTCCTGAAGGCCTCACAGAGAAGATCCTCTCGCAAAGGGACAGAATCGAGGGTGAGCGAAAGCAGGTCACGGTCATGTTCTGTGACATGGAAGGGTTCACGCCCCTCACGGAACGGCTTGGCGCTGAGGAAGCCTACGCAGTTATGGACGACGTCTACGAAATCCTTATCCACAAGGTCCACGATTACGGGGGCACGGTCAACGAGATGACCGGGGATGGGATCTTGGCTCTTTTCGGAGCTCCCATTGCACTTGAAGATGCTCCCCAACGAGCCATCCGATCAGCTATGTCCATTCACAGGGAAATGACCAGATTCAGCGAGAGGATAGGTGAAGAGAGAGCAGGAATCCCTTCTCTAAGGATGAGGATCGGTATTCACTCAGGGCCTGTCGTTGTGGGCACCCTTGGCAATGACTTGAGAGTCGATTTCAAGGCCGTAGGCGATACGGTGAATTTGGCATGTAGGATGGAGCAATTGGCTAGACCTGGGACTGCGTATGTGACAGAAGAAACATTCAAGCTGACCGAGGGCCTATTCCGGTTTGAGGCTCTTGGTGCTCAGGAGATTAAGGGTAAGGAGGAACCCGTCAACGTCTACCAGGTAATCGCTCCCAGTACGAGGAGAACTCGATTTGATGTGAGCGCTGAGAGAGGGCTTACTCCATTCGTAGGGCGTGAGCGGGAGCTGGAACTTCTGCTGGATGGCTTTGAAAGGGCAAAGACAGGTAGAGGTCAAGCTTTCTCTATCATAGCTGAGGCAGGCGTAGGGAAATCCAGACTTCTTTATGAATTCAGAAAGCTGCTGGCCAGCGAAGATGTAACTTTCCTGGAAGGAAGGTGCCTTTCCTACAGCAAAGGAGTGGCGTATCACCCGGTCATAGACATTTTAAAAGGCAATTTTGACATTCGAGAAGGCGATAACGATCTGAAGATCACGCAAAAGGTCAGGAACGGTCTGAAAATACTTGGAGCGGATGAAGCCTCTACTCTCCCTTACCTTCTGGAACTTTTATCCGTAGAAGACAGCGGTATCGACGAGATCCCCATGAGCCCAGAGGGTAGGCGAGATCGCATCATTGAAGCATTAAAGCGTATTATTCTTATGGGTTCACGAATCCGTCCACTGATTATGGCTTTTGAGGATCTGTATTGGGTGGATAAGAGCTCCGAGGATGCATTCAAGGATCTGCTAGACAGTATACCTGCAGCCAGAATTCTGTTGATATTCACCTATCGGCCAGATTTTGTGCACACCTGGGGGGCCAAGTCCTTTCACAGCCAGGTGGCCTTGAATCGGCTCTCCAATCGTGAAAGTCTGGCGATGGTCACGCACCTGCTTGGCACAGAACAGATCGACAGAGATCTTCAGGAGTTGATTCTAGAGAAGACGGAGGGGATCCCTTTCTTTATCGAGGAATTCCTAAGATCTCTCAGAGATCTGAAAGTCATTGAAAAGGACGAGGAGCGGTATCGTTTAACAAAGGACATCCAGCAGCTCACGATTCCTTCTAAAATTCAGGACGTAATCATGGCAAGAGTAGACTCTCTTCCCATGGCTGCGAAAGAACTACTTCAAACCGCTTCTGTCATTGAAAGAGAATTCAGCTACCCGTTGATCAAACGGGTGACAGGCCTCCCCGAACAAGAACTGCTCAAATATCTTTCAATCCTGAGGGAATCAGAGATTCTCTTCGAAAGGGGAGTTTATCCTGAGACCGACTATATCTTCAAACACGCCCTAACCAGGGAAGTGGTCTACGACTCCATGTTGACCAGGAGACGGAAGAAGTTTCACGAAGAGATCGGTCGAGCCATTGAGGAGTTGCACAAAGAAACGATTCACGAGCACTACGGCGTCTTGTCCGGGCATTTCGTTGAAAGTGAGAATTACGAGAAGGGGGCTGCCTATTCAAGATTGACTGCAACAAAGCATGAAAAGACAGGATCGATCAGTGATGCAATCATTCATGCTGAGAAGGGAGTGGGCTGCCTTGAACAATTGACTCAGACCCCCGATGTTCTGGAGAGGCTCATCGATGCGCGGACAACTCTCGGCCTTTATCACCTTCAACTGAATCATCATGTCGAAGCGAGAGAGGCTGTCGATCCGATAGCTGTGATGGCTCAAGAGCGCGATTATAGAAAAAGGATTGCTCAAATATTGGCCATATTAGGTTCTTACAAGTCTTTCATAGAAGAGGATTTCGCTGAGGGGCTGAGGCAACTGGAAGAGGCCCTGGGAATTGGGAAGGAGATAAACGATGTTCCTTCCGTGCTCTTTGCTCACATCTGGGCGGGAGCCGTTGAAACGCACAATTGCGAATTTGAAAAGGCCTCACTCCATTTGGAAAAAGCGCTTTCTATTAATCGATCATCCAACAGCCTGTGGGGCATATCCATCCTCAAGAGCGTTATCAGCTTTTTTGTACATTTCTTCCCGGGTATAATCCGTGAGTCCTTTCAGATCAGCGAAGAAGCGATCCTCATGGCCGAAGAGAGTGGTGACACGTTTTCAAAGGCCTATTCTTACACGGCTCATGGGGCTTCCTGTTATGGAAGCGGACTGTTTGAAGATGGAATAGACTACTTACTGAAGGCGGTGGACTATCACGAAAGAACCACGTCTTATGCGTGGAATGCCATAGCACAAGAACACTTGGGTCAGATTCATTTTGAACTGGGAGAATATCAGAAATCTGTAGACTACCATGACAAAGCTAGGTCCCTTGTGGAGGCGAATAGATTTCTTCCTTCCTGGGCAAATCTTAACAGGATAAGGATCGCACGCTCGAAAGTAATGAACGGCGAGAAGGATGTTGATCTCGAATCTCTGTATCGCTATGCACACGAGAATAAGGTTAGACTTCATCAGGGCTGTATGAACAGATGTATTGGTCAAGTTCTATTGAACATGGATCATGCGCATCTATCGGATGCGAAAGATTGGATTGAGAAGGCTATCGAAGCAGATACGAAGAATGGCATGCTCTTTCGTTTAGGACAGGGTTACGGTCTTCATGCTGAGCTGTTCCGGCGGCAGGAAGACCGACCGAAGGCCAGGGAAAGCCTGGGCAGGGCAATCGAAATATACAGACAGTGCGGTGCTGACGGGTGGGTGGAAGAAGCCGAGAAGGAACTCGCCTCACTCTCGTGATATGGGGAAAGCCCGAATGCAATGCCCCCAATGTCAGTTTGATAACCGCGAGACGAGGAAGTTCTGCGCTGAATGCGGCGCAAAGCTAGCGATTCTATGTCCTCAGTGCATCTCTGAAAATCTGCCCGGGGAGAAATTCTGCGGGGAATGTGGCCACAACCTGCTTGCTCCTATCAAGCCACCTCCTTCCGACCTATCCTTCGATGAGAAGATTGCGAAAATTCAACGCTACCTCCCAGAAGGCCTCACAGAGAAAATCCTCTCTCAACGAGACAGAATCGAGGGTGAGCGAAAGCAGGTCACGGTCATGTTCTGTGACATGGAAGGGTTCACGCCCCTCACGGAACGGCTTGGCGCTGAGGAAGCCTACGATGTCATGGACGACGTCTACGAGATCCTCATCCACAAGGTCCATGACTACGAGGGTACGGTAAACGAGATGACCGGAGATGGGATTGTAGCCCTCTTCGGTGCCCCAATTGCCCTGGAAGACGCTCCTCAGAGGGCTATCAGGTCCGCGATGGCCATTCACCGAGAAATGGTGAAATTTAGTGAGAGGATCACGGGAGGCAAAGCAGGGATACCTTCTCTTAAGATGCGTGTAGGGATTCACTCAGGGCCTGTGGTCGTGGGGACTCTCGGCAATGACCTCAGAGTCGAATTCAAAGCGGTTGGAGACACCGTAAACCAGGCCTCAAGGATGGAAGAGCTGGCGGCACCGGGAACGACCTACGTGACAGAAGACACATTCAGACTCACAGAGGGCCTGTTCCGGTTCGAGGCCTTAGGGGTAAGAGAGGTCAAGGGCAAGGAAAGGCCTGTCAATGTCTACCAAGTGATCGCTCCAAGTACGAGACGCACCCGTTTTGACGTCAGTGCCGAACGGGGCCTCACGCCTTTTGTAGGAAGGGATCGGGAACTGGAGATCTTGCTCGATGGCTTTGCAGAGGCGAAGGCCGGGCGGGGGCAGGCGTTCTCGATCGTTGCGGAAGCAGGAGTGGGCAAATCAAGGCTCCTTTACGAATTTCGCAAAACCGTAGCCAACGAGGACGTAACGTTCCTGGAGGGTAAATCACTGTCCTACAGCAGGGGGGTCGTTTACCACCCTGTCATAGATGTCTTGAAGGCCAACTTCGATGTACAGGAAGGCGACGGGGACCTCCAGATCACAGAAAAGGTTAGAGAGGGGCTGAAGGTACTGGATGCGGACGAAGCCAGCACGCTTCCGTATCTCCTGGAGCTCTTATCGGTAGAGGAAAACGGGATCGAAAAGTCACCAATCAGCCCGGAAACCAGAAAGGAGCGAATTGTTGAATCGTTGAGGACGGTAGTCCTGCGCGCCTCGGCAGTTCGTCCCCTAATCATGGCATTCGAGGATCTCCATTGGGCAGACAGTGGTTCAGAGGAGGTGTTCAAAAGACTGCTGGAAACCATACCCGCTGCCGGAGTTCTATTGATATTCACACACCGGCCGGAGTTCGTGCACACCTGGGGGGGGAAGTCCTATCTCAGTCAGCTGACGTTGAACCGGCTCTCCAATCGGGAATCCCTCGCGATGGTAACTCACCTCTTGGGCACAAAGGAGGTCGGAAAGGATCTTGTCGAGTTGATCCTGCAGAAGACGGAAGGGATACCCTTCTTCATCGAAGAATTTGTAAGGTCTCTCAGCGAACAAAGGATCATCGAAAGGAAAGAAAGTGGCTATGATCTAACGAGAGAAACCCAACAGGTGACAGTCCCTTCTACGATCCAGGACGTAATCATGGCGAGAATCGATGCGCTACCGGAGGGAGCGAAAGAAGCGCTTCAAATCGGGTCTGCCATCGACAGGGAGTTCAGCTATGAGTTGATAAAGCAGGTAGCTTGTCTTCCCGAACAAGAACTCCTCTTTCGTTTGTCAGCCCTGAAGGACTCAGAGCTTCTTTATGAGAGGGGAATGTACCCACGGACCAGCTATGTCTTCAAACACGCCCTCACACAGGAGGTAGGTTACAGCAGCCTGCTTATCAAAAGAAGACAGCACATCCATGAGAAGATAGGCAACGCAATCGAGCGGCTGAACGCGGACAGGCTGGAGGAGTTCTACGAGCTTCTGGCCTATCACTATGTGCACAGTAACAACAAGGTCAAAGCGGTCGAGTATTTGGACCTAGCGAACCGGAAGGCGGCCCGAGCAGGTGCCGTAGAAGAGGCAAAGGCCTATTTCGATCAAGCCATGGAGCTTCTGGACACGCTACCGGACACCGAGGAAACCCAGGAGCGGCGGATCTCTCTGCTGGTGAAACAGGCTTTCGTCTTCGGTCAGATTTTCCAGCCATCCGAGTACTATGAGCTTCTGACTCGGTATGAACCGCTGGCTTGCAGGGTAGGCGGTCGAGGGCTGCAGGCGGACTTCTATGCCCGCATGGCAGCCTGTGAGTTGGCATTCGGATCTTTAGACCAGGCCCTCCAGAGCGCGACTAGGGCGGCCGAGTTATGTGAGGCTGCCGGACAGGCTGAGAATGCCGGGCATGCATATCATGTAATGGAATGGATCCACTTCTTCAAAGGCAACTACCACCGATCGATTGAGTTGAAGGACGAAGTTCTCCGCAAGCTGGACAAGCGGACCAACCTTCGCACGTATTTGCGGGCGATGTGTGGGGCCTCAATAGTCTACTCACATCTTGGTCGCTGGGATGAAGCAACCGGACTTGCTGAAGAAGCATTGCAGATTGCTCAGGAGTTCGGAGACAACAGCGGGATCTCCTTTGCTGCTTGGACTCACTCCTCGAATTACAGCTTCAAGGGCGATCTGAGTCGTGCGATCAAATATGGAGAACTGGCACTCCAGGAGGCCCCAATGACTGCGGACAAGGCCTGGGCAGAGCAGTTTCTTGCCTGGGCAAGGTGCAAAGCCGGAGAGTCACAAAGGGGTGCTAAGCGTCTCGGAGAGCTTCTGAGGGTTTTCCAATCCGCGCACTACATGCCAAGCCAGGCACCTGGCTTACTCTTTCTCGGTGAAGGGCATTTGTTGGCGGGCGACCATGACAAGGCGAGGCAGACACTCGAAGAACTGCTGGAACTCTCCGAGAGTTGTCAAATGAGAGCTTATATTGGCAGGGCAAACCGTCTACTGGGGGAGGTCACCCTCAAAACTAATCCTGACGAGGCACCCCCCCACTTCGAGAAAGCCATCTCGATCGCTGGGGAGGTCGGAGCTGAGAACGAACTTGCTCTCGCGTACTCCGGCATGGGCCGCTACCACAAGCAGGAAGGAAATACCGAGCAGGCCCGAAAGTACCTGACCTATGCCCTGGAGATATTCGAGCGGCTGGGTACGCTGATTGAGCCGGATAAGGTGAAGAAGGAGTTGGCGGAGTTGCCTCAATGAGAATAGAAGCCACGGAATGTCAACTTATTTGACATACAATATCTGGTATACCCTTTTGGGGCTGAAAACTGAAGCATCATGCTCAGCATCTGCAATCGTTGAACCTCTCATTTGACTGAAGAGTTCAACATGAAATGTTTTGAATGCCAGTTTGCTGAACCTTAGAAGAAGGAGAATCGAGCCGTGAACGAGGCGGAACGAGAGTATTGGGATATGGAAATAGAACCGCTCCTGAACACGCCGAGGATTCGGGAAATCCAGCTGGAAAAGCTGCAACCGATGCTCCGGTTTCATTACGAGAACGTCCCCTTTGATCGAAAGCGTATGCAACAGGCGGGGGTCAAACCGGAAGACATCCGCTCCTTCGATGACTTCGCTCGGGCTATCCCTCACGTCGGACAAGCAGAATACCGGCAGGTATTTGAAGAAAAAGCGCTGGATATTGACGCAGTATTCGAGGAACTGTACGGCGAGGAGAGGCTCAAGAACCTTTACATGGTAACCACCACTTCGGGTACTACAGGAATTCCGACTCCGTATCCAATCTTCAAGCCCCCTCAGCCGGGAGAGGGTCCCGACGTGATGGGCCGGATGGCATGGAGGGCCGGAATTCGTCCGGGAGATCGAATCGCTATTCTGTTTGGCTTGAGCATGCATGCTGCAGGCACACCGCAGATACTGGCCTTTCAGACATATCCAGGGGTTGTGCTGTATCCCATCGGCGCAGAGGCCGGCACAGAACGAATCTTACAGTATGTGAAGCTCTTCAAGGTGAATGTGTTTAGTGGCACCCCCTCCCTGGCTCTGCACCTGATCGAACGTGCTCCCGAGATTTTGGGAGAGCCAGTGAAGGCACTTAATCTGAAGGTCCTGTTCTGCGGGGCAGAGCCAGGGGCAGGAATTCCGGAGGTGCGGCATCGGCTCGAGACGGAATACGGGGCAAAGGTCTACGATGCGGGGGCCGGATACGGAGTCTCCTGTGATTACCCCGTGTATCAGGGCATGCACTGGTTTGCCGATGACTATTGCTATTACGAGCTCATAGACCCGGAGAGCCACGAGCCCGTCCCTATGGAGCACGGTGCGACCGGGCTGGCCCTCTTCACGTGCTTCACACCCGAGATGCCCGGGTTCTTTCCGAACATAAGGTTTACCTTGAATGATATTCACCAGGTTTTCACCGAGCCCTGTCCATGTGGGCTGACCGGGTTCCGGTACAAGATCGTAGGACGAGCCGACGACATGCTCAAAGTGAAAGGGGTCCCTGTCTACCCGGCTGCGATTGAAGGCGTGATTCAGGGATTTGTGCCTCGCGTGACGGGAGCCTTTCGGGTCGTCCTGGACGAACCACCCCCAAGGGTTGTCCCGCCATTGAAGCTCAAGGTGGAGTATGGAGAGGGGATCGAGGAAGGTGGCTTACCCGACCTGGAGAAGGAACTTCAGGACAAGATGCATAGTATCGTCAAGGTTCGACCGGCAATCAGCTGGCTCAAGCCTTACACTTTGGAGCGAGCGACAAAGAAGACACAACTGCTCGAGAAACTCTATGACAAGAAATAAGCCGATAGGATGGATCTGTGTGTTTTACATTGTCAAATCAGAGGGAAACTGAAGCATTATGCTCATAGGCTTTACTGAATGAACATTAACCCGGGTTGAACCTCTGAAGAAGGAAGTGGCAGGGATCCCATGCCTTCAGAAGGTCTTAAGCGCAAACTCACTGCCATTCTGAGCGCCGATGTTGCGGGCTACAGCCGTCTTATGGGCGAAGATGATGCCGCAACTGTCCGGACATTGACCAACTACCGAGAGATGATGACCGCCCTCGTCAAAGAACACGAAGGACGAGTCGTTGACTCACCAGGAGATAATCTGCTTGCGGAGTTTTCTAGTGTAATCCATGCAGTAAACTGCGCCGTTGCAATCCAACGGGAACTCAAAGAGAGGAATGCCGAGCTTCCAGAAACCCGTAGGTTGGAATACCGCATAGGAGTCAACCTGGGAGATGTGATTGAGGAAGGGGAGAGGATCTACGGTGATGGAGTAAACATTGCGGCACGGCTCGAATCTCTGGCTGAGCCTGGAGGCATCTGCATTTCCGGGTCTGTCTACAGCCAAGTCAAGAATAGGTTGAAGCTGGAATATGAGAGTTTGGGCGAACAAGAGGTCAAGAACATAAAGGAACCTGTGCCGGTCTACCGGGTCCTGATGATGACGGAATCCGGTGAGATTGTGCCAGGAGAGAAGAAGGCGACATCCAGAATCTGGCGCAAGGTCGCCATTGCGTTGGGCGTGATAGTGGTTCTTCTGGCAGGAGCTGGCGCCGTTATCTGGCACGTTTACTTTAGTCTTCCTGATGTCAAAGGCATACCGGGTGGCATGAAGGATTTTGCATTGCCCGAAGGACCGTCCATTGCGGTACTGCCTTTTGACAATATGAGCGGAGATCCAGAACAGGAGTACTTCAGCGATGGGCTGACTGAGACTATAATAGCAGGGCTTTCCGTTGTTCGAGGGCTTTTTGTAATTGCCCGCAATTCGACCTTTGCGTACAAGGGCAAGTCGGTTAGGGTTCAGGACGTAGCCCGTGAACTCGGGGTGCAATATGTGGTGGAGGGCAGCGTTCAGAAGAAGGAAGACCGCGTCAGGATTACTGTGCAGCTAATCGATGCGAACACAGCCCACCACGTTTGGTCGCATACATACCAGCGGGATCTGAAGGATCTATTTGCCCTACAAGATGAAATCACGATGAAGATCATGAGAGCCGTCGGGATGAAACTTGTACGGGACGATCAATATGGTGAGGAGATCCTGCCACCCTCTGGTAACCTTGAAGTCTACATCAAAGCAATGAAGGCTCGTGAGTATTACTTTCGCTACACTAAGGAGGGGAATATCCTCGCTCGTAAAGAGATTGAAGAAGCCATTGTATTGGACCCAGAGTATCCCGTACTGTACTCGTTGCTGGCTTTTACTCACCTCGCAGATTTGTTTTATCAGTCCAGCGAGTCACCTGAGATCTCGTTTGCTCAAGCGAGTAAGAACATAAAGAAGGCACTTGCACTGGACGAACAAAACTGGATAGCACATTTAGTATTGTCCGCTCTCTATAGATTCAGAAAGGAACCTGATAAGGCGATTGCGGCTGCGGAGCGAGCCATCGCTCTCAATCCCAACGCAGCCGACGCCTATGCGGATCTAGGGTTCCTTTTCGCCGTTACAGGGAGGGGTGAGGAAGGAATTAGATTTATTGAGAAAGGATTTAGGCTCAACCCTTTTCCTCTACCTACATACTTCAATTACTTGGCCGCGGCATATTCCTTTTCTGGGCGATATGAAGATGCGATTGAAGTGAATAAAGAAGTGCTCAAACGTTTTCCCAGCAACCTGTTTGCTCACATCAGCCTAACCGCTGCTTATAGTCTGTCGGGCCATGAAAAGGAGGCCCGTCATCAAGCAGAAGAACTACTCCGGTTAGATCCTGGGTTTTCTGTCGACAAATATGCAGAGACTATTTTCAACCAGGACGAAGCTTCTCTTGAGCGGTTGATTGACGCTCTTCGCAAAGCCGGGCTGAAGTGATTTCAATGAGAACAAGAACCGAGGCTG
>Ga0180438_10009928_pt1 | contig 11743 bp, 9 predicted proteins | sample SS_ome_12_FD_132455 | JGI IMG/M metagenome (GOLD analysis project Ga0180438, IMG submission 132455) | Hypersaline lake sediment archaeal communities from the Salton Sea, California, USA - SS_3_D_2 metaG | ecosystem: Environmental > Aquatic > Non-marine Saline and Alkaline > Hypersaline >...
GAGTGAGCGTTACGTCATCGGCGTATTCAAGCTCGGTGCCGAAGGGCAGGCCGCGGGCGAGGCGGGTGACCCTGATGCCCAGCGGCGTTATCAGACGGCTGAGATACATAGCGGTCTGTTCCCCTTCAAGGTTGGGATTGGTGGCCAGGATAACCTCACTGACCGCGCCGTCCTTCAGGCGGTTCATCAGCTCCTTCACCTTGATGTTTTCCGTGCCGATACCTTCAGTAGGGGAGATGGCTCCGTGCAGGATATGGTACATACCGTGATAAATGCCGGTGCGCTCCAAGGCCAGAACGTCCTGAGGCTGCTCCACGATGCAGATTTGGCTGCGGTCGCGGCTGTCGTTGCGGCATATCGGACAGGGGTCAGTCTCGGTTACGTTGCAGCAGGTCGAGCAGATGGTTATTTTTTGTTTCAGGGAAAGGATGGCCTCGGCAAGGTACTTGCTCTGCTCATCGCCAGCGCGCAACAGGTGGAAGACGATGCGCTGGGCACTCTTTGGCCCGATGCCGGGCAGCTTGCTGAACTCCTGAACGAGGTTATCTATCACATCGGCGTGGGGAAGAGCACTCTGGTTCAACGCGTTAACTCCTTCTTTTTTAGGTTAGCCCGGGAATTTTCATACCGCCGGTAAGCCCGCCGAGGTGCTTGGCTGCCGCCTCCTGTGACTTGGTCAGAGCTTCACCGACCGCGGTCAGCACCAGGTCCTGAAGAAGCTCAACGTCTTCCGGGTTTACCACCTCGGGTGATATTTCGACCGATTGTATTTTCTGCTGACCGTTCATGGTGACTTTGACGGCGCCACCTCCGGAACTGCCTTCAACGGTCAGGTTGCTTAATTCCTCTTGGGCCTGGGCCAGTTTGGCCTGGAGTTTCTGGGCCTGCTGCAACATGAACTTGTTCATTTCTCCTCCGATTCAATTATCTGGGCACCTATTTTCAGGGCTTCTTCTATCAGGTGGTTTGCCTCCGGTTCGTGAATACAGCGGACGCGGCAGGCACGGCCCAGACAATTGCTGATGATTTGTTCCGCTATCTTCTGGTTTTCCGTTTTCTCCATACTTTCCTTATGCAGCGGGAACCTGAAAGACAGGATAACGGTATTATTTTCAATGGCTGTCGGCCTGGCGCTCCTGAGCAGGGCAGCGGCGGCGGTGCGGCTCATGCTGGAAGGGGCATCCCGTATGAACTGCAGCCAGTTGGACTTTAGGTGCTCGATTTCTTCACCTCCAGTTGCCATCGGAATTGTGGGTGGAGGCTCCGCTGGCGCCGGTTCCGGCTCCGTTTTTATCTCTTCCGGTTCTGGCTTCGGCGCTGGCTCTGGCTCGCGTTCTGGCATTGTTGCCTCGCTTTCTGGCGCTGCTACAGGTCTGGGGGGGCGTTCTTCTCCGGGGACTGCTGTTTTTATTGGCGGTGGTGGCGTTTCCGGAACGGCCGGTTTGGCCGGCTGGCGTACCTCTGGTTCAAGCCTAGCTGGCGGCGGTTCTTTAACTGGGGACAGGGTTGCGTCCACCAGTGCCAGCTCCAGCGGTAGCGTGGAGTAATTATCGAGGCTGAGGTCGAGCTGCCCGAAGAGCTTTACCGCTTTTAATATCTGGGGCAATGAGGCTTTGCCAGCCAGTTCTTTCAGTTCGGCGATGTCCTCAGCCGGGAGGTCTATTGATTCATCAGAGCCGGTCTTCACCAGGAGCAGGGCCCTGAGGTATTCCACCAGCTCGCGGTTGAACTGTCGCAGGTCAAGGCCGTCGCTGCTGACGCCGTTTATGGTGGCCACGCCGGCAGCGACGTCGTTAGCAACTATATGCCTTACTATCTCTTTGGCGCGCCAGTCGCCGGTAATGCCCAGGATAGTCTGTACCTGTGGCAGGGTGATTTTCTTGCCGTAGTAGGTAGTCAGCTGTTCCAGAAGGTTTTCCGCGTCTCGCAGGCTGCCGGTGGCAGCCCTGGCGATTAGTTTTAGCGCCTCTGGCTCGATTTTAATGGCCTCTTTCTTGCCGATGTCGTCCAGTTTGGCCACCACATCGGCCTGGGAGATGCGCCGGAAATCAAAGCGCTGACAGCGTGACATGATGGTGGGGAGAATTTTGTGCACTTCGGTGGTGGCCAGGACGAAGATGGCATGCGGCGGCGGCTCTTCCAAGGTTTTGAGCAGCGCATTGGCGGCGGGGGTGCTGAGCATGTGTACTTCGTCGATGATGTAGACTTTGTATCTGGCTTCATTTGGCGCGTAATTGACCCTTTCCCTGAGGTCGCGGATGTGTTCGACACCGGTGTTGCTGGCGGCATCAATTTCAATGACATCCAGCGCCCTGCCTTCGGTGATTGCCTGACACATCTCGCAGGCGTTGCAGGGTTCGCCTTTGCCTTTGTTGGTGAGGCAGTTGACCGCCTTGGCCAGAATGCGTCCGGTGCTGGTTTTGCCGGTGCCGCGCGGGCCGCAGAAAAGGTAAGCATGGGAGACATGGCCGCTGCTCAGGGCATTTTGCAGCGTCTTGGTAACCGGTTCCTGTCCGACCACTTCCGCCAAGGTCTGCGGACGCCACCGACGGTAAAAGACCTGAGAAGCCATTTTATCTATTATAACCTATCTGCAAAGGGGGTTTCTAGGCGGCTTCTATACGGCGTATAGTCAGGCCCCGGGTATCAAATATGAGCGGTCAGTATTCGAAAAATAAAAAGCCAGCTTTACCGCGTTCGGTGGTCTTCCTGCCGTAAAGCTGGCTTGCCGGTCTAGCTTGTTTCAGGAGAGCAGGGTCGGTATATCTTTAGAGGCATCTTCAATGGCTCTCAGCTTGATTTCGGTTTCTTCCTGCCGCTTCTTGAATTCGGGGATAAGAGTGGTCGATTGGGCGTAGTAGTGTCTCACCTTTTCCACATCGCTGAGCTCAGACAGGATGACGGTAACATCGAGCATGCCTCTCTCCCGCGGATAATCTCCGTTACGAATCATGGCTTCCGGAGCTATGTCCCTCATGTAATCCCCCAGGGCTTTGACCATATCCATGTTCATCTCTTTGCCGGGTGCCGAGATAAGGTAAAGGGCCCGTTTTGAGTCCACGGGGTTGCATTTCAAGGACAGTTCGCTTATGGCCTCGTCCATGGCCTGGACACCCTTGAGGGTTTCATCGCCTTTGGCCCTGAAATCGCGTCTTGATTCGCGGCGGAACCTGATGAGCGGGATATCCGACTTGCCGTAGCCGATTACCGTCCAGCCCACCAGCGTCTGGATAATATCGCCGGCGTCAAGCACCTTTGAGGCAATGTACTTGGCCTTCTTCTCCTCGCCGGCGCATAGCATATTATAGAATGGCTCCGCAATCATGGCGTTTATTTTGGCGATATTACCCTTGATGGAAGAGTCCTTGCGGACGAACCTCTGGTTATCCACCAGGAATACGGCATCAGCCACGGAGTACGCGGATTTGAGACAGGTGGCCGTATTGTAAATGGTCCTGTCCTCGGTGGTTTCTTCATGCTCGAAGGGCAGGACGATGAGGTTGTAGATGGGCTTGTCCGCATAGCGCTCTTTAATATGCTGCGTCATCACGGAGACTGACCCGGAGCCGGTGCCACCGGCAGCACTGGCGATAAACAAAAAGGCATCTGTCTCAAAGAATCGCTTCGTAGTTCTTATGGCGTCGATTACCTTATCGCCGTCTTCTCGGGCGATTTCCGCACCGAGTTCATTGATTTTGCCCACACCATGGCCACCGGTCTTGCGACTGCCGATGAGGATTCTGTGCTGATAGTCCTTTTTGATGCTGGTGAGTCCACTCAGGTCAGCCGCATCAGCGTTAACCGCATAGCAGCCGGTAATTATTTCAATGCCACGCTGGCTCTTCGCTTTCTTGTTCAGCCGGGCGAACTCATCTGCAATTCGACCACCGCACTGTCCGAAACCAACAACTACTAGTTTCATAGCTCACCTCTGGTTTTTATTGAGTTATGTTATTTTAAACACACTTGCGATTTATTGTCAATCACTTTATCGCAAACAATCATGGATATTCCTAGTAAGAAGGTACCTGGTAATAATGTCATGTTTGGTATTTGAGCGTGTGTCTGTGAAGGCGTCATTTTTTTGGCAAGCTCTTTTCTTGTTCCGTAAACATATTGAAAAACTAAAATACCTATATTAGAATTGTGTAAAACAATTTGGTGTAGGGTTAATGGCGAGAGAGGTACCACCACGCGAGGTGCTGGAGAGCACCGGGCACGATATCAGCGCTCTGGAAAAAGCGGCGGCTCGGGCGGAGGAACTGAGCCACGCCGCGATGCAGGCGGCAGAGGCAACTACTCAGGCGGCCCAGGACGCGATAAGACGCGCCGAGAAGATTAGCCTGGAAGCGAAAAGAGTCGCAGAGGCAGCTAGCCGAGCTGCGGAAGAGGCGATACGGCGTACTGAAGCGGTAAGCCTTGAAGTCAAAGAAAGCGCTGACGCGGCTATGAGAGCTGCCGAAGAGGCAATCAAACGAGCCGAGGCGACTGCCCGCACGCCAAAGGAAGCTACCAGAGCAATCACGAGCCGTTTCCAGGAAGCAATCAATCGTGCTGAGGAGATAAGTAAGGAGGCCATGGAGGCGGCGGAGGCGGCTTATGTTGCTTCAGAAGAAGGGCTGAATCGTGTCAGCGAGATAAGCAGCGAAGCCAAAGAGGTGTCTGAGGCCGCCGCCAGGGCAGCCAAAGAGGAGCTCGGTAAAGCTGAGGAAGCTGGCCGCATTGCCAAAATGGCATCCGAGGAGTCCATCAAGGCCGCCAAGGAAGCTTCCAGCACGGCGGAAAAAGTCAGCCAGGAAGCCAGAGACGCCGCCATCAGGGCGGAGAAGGCCAGCCGGACGACAAAGGAGACGGCGGAAGCGGCGTCAAAAGCGGCTCAGGAAATAGCCAGCAGGGCAGAAAAGATAAGCACCGAGGCGAAAGGGCTTGCCGAAACGTCATTACGCACCTCACAAGATGCGATTGTTCGCGCCGGGACGATAAGCAAGGACATGAGACTGGCGGCAGATAATGCGGCCAGAGTTTCGCGGGAAGCGATAGCCAGAGCTGAGGTGATAAGCAAGGAGAACCGGGCAGCGATAGCGGAAGCTACCAGGTCTACCAAAGAAGCTGTTGAGGCGGCAATTGAGGCAACAAAAGAAGCCGCGGAGATATCATCCATGGAGTCACAGGCGGCCATCAGCCAGGCAGAAGCCATAAGAAATGATATAAAAGCGGTGCATGATGAGCTGCTTCAGGAATTTCAGAAGGCAATTGAGCGCATAGAGGCGATGAGCCGTGAGACACTGGAAAAAGCCGGGGAAGCAGTTAGAACCACACAGGAAAAGGCTGAGGACTCAGCCAGAGCCTCGGTAGAAGCGATAAGCCACATAGAGCGGATCGGTCAGGAATCCAGGGAAACTGCTGAAGCCTCTGCCCAGGCGGCTCGGGAAGCGGCTGAGGCGGCGATAAAAGCTGTCCAGGAGGCTGCCGAGGCCTCAACCGCCACCTCGCAGGAGGCCATAAGCCGGGCCGAAGAAATCGGACGGGAAGCCAGGGAAACCAACGAGGCGACGACGAAAGCAGTTCGGGAAGCCATCGATGAAGCATCGCGCATAGCCAGGGAGTCAGCCGAGGCAGCGAATAAAGCCTCTGAGGAAGCGATAAGTAAGGTGGAGGCCGCAAGCAAAGAGACTAGGGATACCGCCGAGGAATCTATCAAAGCCGTAGAAGAGGCCACCCGGTTGGCTACCAGCGCCGCCAGAGAGGCGTCGGAGACTTCGGCAAGAGCTTTTGAAGAAGCGGTAAGCCGGGTGGAAGCAATAAGCCAGGAGACAAAAGCGACTGCGGAGGAGTCTACAAGGACAGCCAAAGAAGCTACCGAGACCACAGTACGTGCTGCTAGGGAGGCAACCGCCGAAGCAACGAGGGTCGCCAGGGAGGCGGCGGAAACAGCCATAAAAGCGTTCCAGCAGGCTATAATCCGTGTCGAAACATCCGGCAAGGAAGCGAGGGAAGCCGCAGAAGCGTCGTTGCAGGTTTTTGAAAAGATGATCGGAGAAACAGAGAAGCCCGTTGAAGAGGAGGAGGTCGTCGAGGCAGTCGAGGCAGTAGAGGAAACTGCTAAAGATACTGCTAAAGATACTGCCGAAGCAACACTCAAAGCGTTTGCCCAGGCGGTTAGCCGGACTAAGGAGCCCGATGTTAAGGGAAAGGCAAAGGCGGGGGCACGCAAAGATAGGGAAAAGATAGAGGCACGCTTGGACTTTCTGGCCCGTATGTATGAGACGAAGAAAAACGAGCCGACTGATGAAGAAGGCGCGGCTGAGGAGGATGAAGACACTGAAGAATAAATCACATTGTAACCAATCACGCACAGGTGTATCAGTAATATTAATGCAGGAGGTACTCGATGGCTAATCCAAAGCAAGCAGCCAAGAAGGTCGGTGAGGAAACCGAAGGGGTAGTTGAGCAAACGGTCGAAGCCGTTCCTGAAGAAACCGAGCAGGCCAGTGCCGAGATGGAAGCCCAGCCAACCAAGCCGCTTGAAGAGGTATTGGGACAGGCGGAAAGGGCCTATGCGGCTTTCATGGAGGCGCAGCGGCAGGTGGCCAACGCCTATCGGGCCAATGAACAGCAAATCGCACAGGCTTACAAGCGTGCCGAACAGCAGGCGGAAAAAGCCTACGACGAGACGATTAAAGAGGCGATGAGTGCACGCGATGAGTCTATAGCGACCGCGCTGAAAGCACGTGATGATGCTGTCTCTCAGGCAGAGAGATCCTTCAGAAGGGCTAAAGAGCAGGCAGAGAAGGAACTGGAGGCAAAGGTAGAGGAGGCCTCAAAGAAGAGAGAGGAAGCGCTGGGGCAGGCCTGGCAGCTCCGTGAGGAAACCGTGAATCAGGCCTGGAATATTTACGCCAAGTTATCAAGATAAGTGACGTTGCAGGGTAATATGAGTACTTCCTGTTTCGGCTGATACAATTGCGCGTGGTTGGTAGTTCGATAGTTAGATTAAGGACGGGATATCTTTGAGGGTGACCTCGATTCCGCGGTACTTGTCTTCGATGCCTTCCTGCCGTTTTTTGAGCGCGGTAATGAGGCTGATTGTTTTGGTAAAATAGTTCCTTATCTTTTCCACATCACTGAGTTCCGACAGGATGACGGTAACATCGAGCAGGCCTTTTTCCCGGGGATAATCGCCGCTTCTGATGACCGCTTCCGGGGTGAGGCTCTTAAGGTAGGTACCGAGCTCTTTGATAAGGTCGACATTCATTTCTTTGGCCGGGGCGGAGACGAGGTAAAGCGCCCTCTTGGAATCTATGGGATTGACCTTGAGCGAGAGGCCGCTTATCGCTTCGTCCATGGCCTGGCTTCCCTTCTGCGCTTCTGAGGCCTTGTGCCGGAAGTCCCGTGTCCGGCTCAGGATTTTCTTGGCCAGTGATATTTCAGAACGTCCGTAACCGATGGCGGTCCAGCCGGTCAGTGTCTGTATAATGTCGCCGGCATCAAGTATCTTCGCCCCGATGTACTGGTGCTTCTTTTCCTCACCGGCGCAGAGCAAATTATAAAACGGGGCCGTAATCAGGGAGTTAATCTTGGACAGATTACTTTTAATAGATGCGTCTTTCATTACATATCTCTGGTTATCCACCAGAAAGATGGCATCCGCTACAAGATAGGCTGATTTCAGACAAGTGGCGGCATTGTATATGGTTCTTTCCTCGGTGGCCTCTTCGTGTTCGAAGGGCAGTATTATAAGGTTATAAACTGGCTTATCCACATAGCGTTCTTTGATAAGCTGGGTGATGACGGGAAGCGAGCCCGAACCAGTGCCTCCGGCGGCGCCCGCGATGAGCAGGAAGGCATCTGCTTCGGTAAAACGCTTGCTGGCTCTTATGGTCTCAATTATCTTATCGCCATCCTCTTTGGCGATCTCGGCACCGAGCTCATTGATTTTACCGACACCGTGCCCACCGGTCTTTCTGCCACCGATAAGGATACGATGCTGGTAATCCGGTTTGACGCCGGTCAGGCCGCTGAGGTCGGCAACATCGGTATTAACGGCAAAGGCGTTGGCGATGATATCGATGCCGCGTTGAACATGAGCCCGGCGATTCAGTCGGGCGAACTCATCAGCAATTCGGCCACCGCACTGTCCAAAACCAACTATAATAAGTTTCATCTTTTAGCTTATTTCTTGATTTTTGTTATTTTAGGCATTATTCCCTGATAATGTCAATGTTGGGCCATAGTTAAATATAGCCTTGATGTAGATTGAAGGCGAAATCAAGGTGTGCCTGGGTCTGGAAAAAAGTCCTTCCCTCAAAAGTAATAGCCCATATTTACTTAGCGTCTCGATAATAGCCTGCCCCTTTTCTCAATACAAAGGGCCCGGTTTTCCGGCCTTTTTAATTACAGTCCCTTGTCTGCGATGAAAGCGGTCAGATCGGCCAGTCGGCAGCTGTAGCCCCACTCGTTGTCGTACCAGGCAAGGACTTTGACCATATTGTCGCCGATAACCATGGTGCTCAGCGCATCGACGATGCTGCTGGCCGGGTTGCCTTTGAAGTCCATGCTGACCAGCGGCTCCTCGCAGTATTCCAGGATACCGGCCAGAGGGCCTTGGCTGGCGGACTGGAAAGCCTGGTTGATCTGCTCAACGGCTACCTTCTGCTTCAAGTTGGCGACGAAGTCGATGACCGAGACGGTGACCACCGGGACGCGGAAGGCCATGCCGTGCAGTCTGCCCTCGAGCTCGGGAATGACCAGGGTGACAGCGCGGGCGGCACCGGTGGTGGTGAGGACAATGTTCATGGCGGCGGCACGTGCCCGGCGCAGGTCACTATGTACCATGTCCTGGATTCTCTGGTCATTAGTGTAGGCGTGGATGGTGGTCATAAGCCCCTTATCCACGCCGAAGGCATCGTGGAGCACCTTGACCACCGGGGCGATGCCGTTGGTGGTGCAGGAAGCGTTGGATATGATGGTATGCTTTGCCGGGTCGTATTTATCTTCGTTGACGCCGAGGACGATGGTGATGTCCTCTTTCTTAGCTGGGGCGGAGATGACTACCTTTTTGGCGCCTCCCTTGAGGTGGGCGGCGGCTTTGGTGGCATCGGTGAAGAGGCCGGTGGACTCAATAACAATATCGACGCCATGGTCACGCCAGGGTATGCTGGCCGGGTCCCTTTCCGAGATGACCTTTACCTGATGGCCACCAACGGTGATGGCGCCCTCGCTGGCGGTTATGGTGCCCGCATAAGGGCCGTAGGTGCTGTCCCATTTCAGCAGGTGGGCGTTGGTGGCAGTGTCGGCGAGGTCGTTGATGGCCACCACTTCCAGTTTACCCTTGTGGTACTGGTTGATGGTGCGGAAAGTCAGCCGGCCAATGCGGCCGAAACCATTGATACCGATTTTAGTGGACATCTTATTCCCTCCCCAGTTTCTTAATTTTGGAAAAGCCTTACCGATTTGTCTTCAGGTGGCTGAATGCTCCCGTTCCGGCAAACCGCGCCGCCTGCCCCAGCTCATCCTCTATGCGGAGGAGGCGGTTGTATTTGGCGGTACGTTCGGAACGGCAGGGAGCACCGGATTTAATCTGCCCGGCATGGAGTCCAACCGCTAGGTCGGCGATGGTCGTATCCTCGGTCTCACCCGAGCGGTGGCTGACGATGGCGGTCCATCCCGCTTTCTGCGCCATTCTGATGGCAGATACCGTTTCCGTAAGCGTGCCTATCTGGTTGAGCTTGATGAGGATGGAATTGGATGCTTTGATGTCGATGCCTCTTTTCAGACGGCTGACATTGGTGGTGTAGAGGTCGTCCCCGACCAGCTGTACTTTGCTGCCCAGTTTCTGAGTAAGGAGCTTCCAGCCGTCCCAGTCGTCCTCAGCCATGCCGTCTTCGATGCTGATAATGGGGTAGTCTGAAGTCCAGTTTACATAAAATTCTACCATCTCCCCGGAAGTGAGCCTGGTACCTTCGCGTGTCAGCACGTACCGGCCTTCCTGGTAGAACTCGCTGGCCGCCGGGTCAAGGGCGATGAAGCAGTCCCGGCCAGGTTGGTAGCCGGCTTTCTCGGTTGCCGCCAGCACGGCTTCGATGGCATCCCTGTTGGAGGGCAGGGAGGGGGCAAAGCCTCCCTCATCGCCGACGTTGGTGGCGAGACCCCGGTCTTTGAGGACTTTGTGCAGGGAGTGGTAGATTTCGGTGCCCATCTGCAGGGACTGGCTGAAACCGGTCGCACCAGCGGGGACAACCATGAATTCCTGGAAATCCGTGGAATCGGCGGCGTGCTTGCCGCCGTTCAGGATGTTCATCAGTGGCACCGGCAGGTTATATTCGCTGGCCTGGCCAAGGTAGCGGTACAGCGGCATATCCAGTGAAATCGCGGCGGCGTGGGCCACCGCCAGCGAAGTTCCCAGAATGGCATTGGCGCCGAGGCATGATTTATTGTCGGTGCCGTCAAGCTCTATCAGTTTACGGTCGATGGCTTCTTGGTCAGTGGCGGCCATTCCCTTGATGGTGGGCGAGATATGCTCATTGACGTGGTTTACCGCCTGAAGGACACCCTTGCCACCGTATCTTTTCCTGTCCCCGTCGCGGAGTTCCACTGCCTCGTAGGTGCCGGTGCTGGCTCCGGATGGTACCGCCGCCTGCCCCACCGTTCCATCGGAGAGCGTTACCTCCACCTCGACCGTCGGGTTGCCCCTCGAATCGAGTATCTCTCTTCCTTTAACCTGTTCGATGATGGCTTCCTTGCTCATACCGAATCCTCTAAGCTAGCTCGCTATAATATTGAGTGCTTTATTTACCGCATCGGCCGGATTCTGGGCGAGAACAATGGAGTTATCCGGCTGGCCGTTTCGGGACAGCGACCAGGTATTCAGACCGATGACCGGTATATCATTGCGCAGGGCGTGGCCGATTTCGAACAGGGTACCATACCCACCGCCGATGGCTATCACCGCCCCGGCACTTTTTACTATAATCACATTCCTCGCCTCACCCAGGTTGGTTACAATCGGAATCTGTACGTACTGGTTAGCCATCTGGCGGCTGCCGCCGGGTAGAATGCCGATGGTCAATCCGCCCTCGGCGCTGGCCCCTTTGCAGGCGGCCTCCATGATACCACCCAGCCCCCCGCAGATGATAACGGCACCTTTCCGGGCCAGCTCGCGTCCCACCTCTTCCGCCAGCCTAGCTTCCTCTGGCGTGCAGTCGCTGCCACCAATGATGGCGATAAACCACTTCTGCTCTATCATTTCAGGGGATACAATTAAAATAATTATATCATTTAGCGCATGCTGTGGTAAAGCTGTGGTAGAAAAAAATAGAGGTTAAAGGTGCTATCTAGTTATACCGGTTCATGGTCACGGTCAGGCCTTCATTGATGAGGCAGAGCATGGCCTGACTGACTTTGTTTACGACTTCGGCTACGATTTTGTTCTCACCGTGGTCAAAGTCGCTGAGCACGTGGTTGATAACTTCGGACTCTTTTTCAGCGGCCTTGCCCATCAGATCAGGCCGACCGATGCCCACCCTGATGCGGATGAACTCGGTGCTTCCCGTCTCTTCGATGATGGACTCGATGCCTTTATGCCCGGCGGAGCGGCCTCCCTGTCGGATGCGGATTTTGCCCAGCGGCAGGTCAAGGTCGTCATGGATGATAATCAGGTCTTCGGGGCTGATTTTATATCTGCTCACCAGGCCGCCCACCGAGTGACCGCTCCGGTTCATCATGGTCTGCGGCCGGGCCAGGA
>Ga0180438_10009930_pt1 | contig 11742 bp, 9 predicted proteins | sample SS_ome_12_FD_132455 | JGI IMG/M metagenome (GOLD analysis project Ga0180438, IMG submission 132455) | Hypersaline lake sediment archaeal communities from the Salton Sea, California, USA - SS_3_D_2 metaG | ecosystem: Environmental > Aquatic > Non-marine Saline and Alkaline > Hypersaline >...
CAATCACATCGCGCCGAGATAACCCTGCTGGAGGCCGCTCGCGCCAGAGCCGCCGCGGACGGCAGGACGGAGGTGGATAACGAGGACGTAGCCGTTGTGGCACCGTTGGCCCTTAGGCAGCGCCGTAGCGACTTCATGGAACGTTTCGTTAGAGAGAGTGTCGAGGAGGACGAGAGGATCGCTGCCGGAGTGGAAGAGGTCCTGGGCACCGAGAAGAACTGAATGCGCCTGGCCATCAACGGTTTCTTCCACGATCAGCAGGCTACGGGTAGCGGGCAGTACACGCGCAAGCTCGTGCAGGGGCTGGCCGGACGTGCAGAGGGCCCGCATTGCTGGCTAATGAGACCCCAGTGGGTCGACCATCAACCACGATTGGAGACCAGCCCGGGCAAGGTCGTGGAGAGATTTCTGAACCCGCCCGTACCTCTAGGGCAGGACCTTGCCAAAGTCTGGTTTGAGCAGGTCTCGTTCCCTCGAGCCTGCCTGGCAGAGAACGTCGATGTTGCTCACGTCCCCTACTTCGCCTCTCCTTTCCTAGCCGCCGATCGTACCGTCGTCACCATCCACGATCTCATCCCGCTGATCCTCCCGTCGTATAGCAGGTCAAAACTGGTCCGGCTCTATACCCGTCTGGTGGCCTCAGCCGCCAAACGAGCTGCTGCCATCATCACCGATTCGTTTGCCTCCGAGCGGGATATCCTGCAGCTCCTCGGGGTGTCCCCGGACGTTGTACACGTCATCTACCTTGCCGTGGATAGCCGGTACCGGCAGGTGACCGATGGTCGCGAACTTGCGCTGATACGAGCCAGATATGACCTCCCGGAAGACTACGTTCTATACCTTGGCGGCTTTGACCAGCGCAAGAACCTCTCCACGTTGGTGACCGCCTACGGCGCTTTGGAGGGAGAGCTTTCCGCCAGGACCCCTCTGGTGATCGCCGGTAGGCTGCCCGAGGGCGTTTCCGAATTCTTCCCGGACCCCCGCGCCGCCGTGAAAAGGGCCGGCCTGGAGGACAGAGTCCTGTTCATCGGCTGGGTGCCCGAGGCGGACAAGCCGGCCCTGTACAGCGGTGCTGCCATCTTCGTCTTCCCTTCCCTCTACGAGGGCTTCGGCCTGCCCGTGCTGGAGGCCATGTCCTGCGGTGCCGCGGTGGTGGCCTCCGACCGCGCCTCTCTGCCTGAGATAGCGGGCGACGGCGCCATCCTCGTCGACCCTCTGGACGCCTCTGCTCTGACCACGGCTATGGCCGATCTCCTCCGGGACCCCGCCAAGAGAGAGCAGTTGACCGAGAAGGGCTTGCGGAGAGCGAAGCTGTTCTCGTGGGAGGAGACCCTATCCCAGACCATCACGGTCTACGAATCGGTGGCCGCTCGCAGCGACCCCCTTTGAGGCACACATGAAGGTGTTGATGGTCTCCAAGGCCTGTGTGATGGGCATTTACCAGACGAAATTGGAGGAGCTGGCCAGATTCCCAGACATTGACTTGGCCGTCGTCGTTCCTCCATACTGGAAGGAGAAAGGACACCGCATAGAGCTGGAGCGGAGCCACACCGAAGGCTATGAGCTCATCGTGGAGGATATGGCCCTCAATGGGCACTTTCATCTCCACTTCTACCCTGGACTGCGCACGCACGTGCGGAGGCTCCAGCCGGACATCCTGCACATAGACGAGGAGCCCTACAATCTGGCCACCTTCCACGCCACTCGCCTGGCGCTGGCGGCTGGAGCTCGGCCTCTCTTCTTCACCTGGCAGAACCTCTTCCGCCGATACCCCTTTCCTTTTGGGTGGTTCGAACAGCACAACTACCGGCATGCGGCTCACGCCATCGCCGGCAACCACGAGGGGGTCGATGTGTTGCGCGCCAAAGGATATCAGGGGCCGATTTCGGTGATTCCCCAGTTCGGAGTGGACCCCGACACTTTCAAGCCGGGGGCCCGGCGCGAGTCCACAGATTCCCAGAGCTTCCGCATCGGCTACGTGGGCAGATTGGTGGAGGAGAAGGGTGTGGATTTGCTACTGGAGGCTGCCGCTTCCCTGCCGGGTGACTGGCGTTTGTCCATCCTGGGCGAGGGGCCGTTCAAAGGTTATCTGGGACGGCATTCGAAGGAACTGGGGCTGGCGGGCAAGGTCAGCTTTGAGAAACCTCTGCCTTCGTCCAAAATGCCCGACTACTATCGGCACCTGGATGTGCTGGTGTTGCCCTCGCGGACCCGCCCAAACTGGAAGGAGCAGTTCGGTCGCGTCCTCGTCGAGGCCATGGCCTCCGGAACGCCCGTGATAGGCTCCAGATGCGGGGAGATCCCCAACGTTGTCGACGAGGCAGGGCTCCTGTTCCCAGAGGACGACGCGGGGGCACTGGCAGCTCAGTTGAAGCTCCTGATGACGGATCGGGACGAGAGAGGGCGTCTGGCCAGTCTGGGGCGCCGTCGCGTCCTTCAGGAATACACGCAGCGCAAAATCGCGAAGGACACGCGCGAGGGCTACCTCAAGGTCATGGGCCTACATGGTGATTGAGGACATTTGCTACGGGAGCACGACCATCCTGACATCCTTGCCACACTCGGAACACGTGTCTATAATAGCGACATAGCATGCACATCGGACTGAATGCCCACCTGCTGTCTTCATCCACCACCTATCGGGCCGCCGGGATCAACTGGTACATCTACAATCTGCTGCAACGACTGCCTGAGGCAGCGCAGCATCACCGCTTCACGGCTTTCCTTGGGGACAAGGGGGCGGCCCAGGTCTTTTCTGGACTCAGAACTGAGGTGTCGGCCCTCTCTACCGGGCGGCCCGCCGTCAGGATACTATGGGAACAGTTCGTGTTGCCTGTGCGTCTGGCCCGTCTCGGCATCGGGCTGCTCCATTCCCTGGCCTTCGTGCAGCCGGCGGCCATGTTTGGTCCTGGCGTGGTGACGGTCTACGATCTCAGCTTCGTGCTCTTCCCTCAGGGCTTGCAGCCCTGGCGCCGACTGTATCTGGATTGGGGTACCGCCCGCTCGGCGAGGAGCGCCGAGCGCGTGATCGCTATCTCACACAGCACCAAACGCGACCTTGTCGAACTGCTCAACGTCAGGGAGGCTAAGGTAGACGTGGTGCCCTGCGGCGTGGATGACGATTTCAGGCCTATGGAGAGACCCGAGTTGCTGGATCAACTCCGGGCCAAACGCGGGCTCCCCCAGCACATGCTCCTCTTCGTAGGCACGATAGAACCCAGGAAGAACCTGGTCACGTTACTCCACAGTTATGACCTGTTGAGGGGCCGGATCCAGGCTCCCCCGCTGATCATCGCCGGGCCCAAGGGGTGGCAGCATGAGGAGGTCGCCAGCACCGTGCGAGACCTGGGCCTGGAGGACAGTGTCTTCTTCCCCGGCTACGTCCCTCGAGACGAGCTACCACTGTGGTACAACGCGGCGGATCTCTTCGTCTACCCGTCACTGTACGAGGGGTTTGGCCTTCCAGCGCTGGAAGCGATGGCCTGTGGAACTCCTGTGATCGCCTCCAATGTGTCATCGCTTCCCGAGGTCGTGGGTGATGCCGGAATTCTGGTGGAGCCCACCGACACCGAAGGGTTGGCCGAAGTCCTCTCCCAAGTCTTAACCGACCAGCCTCTGAGAGAGGAACTGCGGAGCAAAGGACTGCAGCGGGCGGGGATGTTCACGTGGAGCCGGGCGGCGGCCGAGACAGCGACTGTCTATGACCGTGCCCTCGCCGGAGCAGCAAGCTAGGAGCGAACGTGTTCGGCACCTACCGTCGCTGGTCGACCATAGTTCTGGTGATCAGCGACATAGTCCTGATTAACATCGCCTTCGCCCTGTCCTACTACGTCCGCTACCAGCTACAATGGATCAGGGCGGTAGCTGAGGCTTTCTACGTACCGTTCAGTGCCTACGTACCCGTGTCTCTGGCCCTGACCGCGATCCTACTCCTCGTCTTCAAGGCGGAGGGGCTCTACGACCGCAGGCGCGGCTCCTCTTGGCTCGACGACACCTACACCATCTTCACCGGCACCCTGGCCAGCATCGCCATCATGATCTTCATCTTCTTCCTGTATCGCGCCAATTTCTACTCTCGCCTTATCTTTCTCTATGCCGTGCTCCTGATAGGCACGTTTCTCAGCTTAAGCCGGCTCGTCGAGAGGCGGGTCGCCCATTACATGCGTCGGAGAGGCGTTGGTGTGGACCGCGTGCTCATCGTGGGCGCCGGGGTCGTCGGCAAAGCGATAATGCGCAGCATCCTGGCCCGCCCCGAATTGGGGTACCGCTCCGTGGGCTTTGTGGACGACGACCCGAAGAAACAGGAGAACGACATAGGGCCCTTCAAGGCCCTGGGCGGCACGGCCGCCCTGCCCGCCATTCTACGCAACGAGGCCGTGGACCAGGTGATCGTCAGCCTTCCCTGGGTGTCTCACCGCAAGATACTCAATATCATTTCCGACAGCGAGCGGCAGGGCGTGCGGGCCCGCTTCGTGCCTGATCTGCTTCAGATGAGCTTGGGCCAGGTGGACACGGAGGTGATAAACGGCATCCCTCTCATCGGCATGAGGGAGCCTACACTCACGGGCTGGAAGATGGCCCTCAAGCGGTTCCTCGACGTCGCTATTTCCAGCGGTCTCTTGCTGGCCCTTTCTCCCGTGCTGCTGCTGATTGCCGTGGCCATCAGAGTCGACTCACCAGGTCCGGTGTTCTTCAGGCAGATCCGGCTGGGACGTGGAGCGAGGCCGTTTACCTGTTATAAGTTCCGGTCGATGACAGTAGACGCGGAAGAAGTACGTCCACAGGTCAGCCACATGGACGAGAGCAAAGGCCCCATCTTCAAGATCAAGCAAGATCCCCGCACGACCGGGGTGGGCAAGGTGCTGCGCCGTTTCAGCCTTGACGAACTGCCCCAGCTAATCAACGTCTTCCGAGGAGACATGAGCCTGGTAGGCCCGCGGCCCCCTCTCCCCACGGAGGTGGATGAGTACGAGGACTGGCACCACGACCGGCTGCGCATACCGTCAGGCATGACAGGACTCTGGCAGGTGATGGGCCGCAGCGATCTCACCTTTGACGAGATGGTGATGCTGGATCTCTACTACGCTGAGAATTGGTCGCTGTGGCTCGACACCAAAATCATGCTGAGAACTGTCCCCACTGTGTTCTTGGGTCGTGGCGCCTACTGATCGATGGCAGCCCCACCCGCCTTTAGGGCCAGCGCCGGCACAAGAGCAACTGCCGCAAGTGTAGAAAAGGATGATTGACCCATCGTGACGACCGTGGAGCTGCCCGGCCTGGTTGACATCCACGTGCACCTGCGAGATCCAGGCGGCACGCAGAAAGAGGACTTCTCCTCGGGCACAGCAGCGGCCCTGGCCGGCGGCTTCGTGGGCATCGTCGACATGCCCAACAACACTCCTCCCCTGGTGGACAGGGCAAGCCTGAAGAAGAAACTTTCCCTCGCATCAAGCAAGTCACGCTGCGACTTCGCCTTCTATGCAGGGGCCTCTCCGGATAATGCGGCCAAGCCAGTTACAGATCCCCCGGTCGTCGGGCTGAAGATGTACGTAGATCAGACGTACGGTCCGCTGCGCGTAGCCTCTCTGCCTATCTTGATGGCTCACTTCCGGTCCTGGCCCAATGATAAGCCCATCGCCGCCCACGCCGAGGGGCTGTCCACCGCCATGGCCATCGGCCTCGCCTTGCTCTACGACCACCATCTCCACATCTGCCATGTGAGTCGGCGGGGCGAGATCGAGCTAATCAGGCAAGCCAAGGAGAAGGGGGCAAGGATTAGCTGCGAGGTCACGCCCCACCACCTCTTTCTGACAGAGGACGATGCGAGAGCTCTGGGTAGCCTGGCAACGATGAAACCTGCTTTGGCCACCTCTGCAGACCAGCAGGCACTGTGGAACGACCTGGAGGTCATCGACGCTGTGGCTTCCGATCATGCGCCGCACACGCTGGAGGAAAAACGGGGAGACGATCCACCGCCAGGCGTGCCCGGTCTGGAGACTACCCTTCCTTTGCTGCTGGATGCGGTTAGCGCCGGTAGGTTGAGTCTGGATCAGCTACAGAGACTGCTGCGGCGTGGGCCTGCGAGAGTCCTGAACCTACAGCTCCCCACCCAGGCTAGGGTGGAAGTGGACCCCCAGGCAACCTGGACCATTCGAGGGTCGGAGCTATTCACCAAGTGCAAGTGGACACCGTTTGAGGGCAAACAGGTCCGTGGCAAGGTCTTAGAGGTGTCCCTACGTGGTTCCCCAGTCTACCGCCAGGGCGAGGTGCTGGCTGCCCCCGGTACGGGCCAGCCGCTAGAGGCGGGATGACTGCCCATTAGCGCCAGGTCATCGACGGGACCGCTGCCGGCTGGCCATAAGGTCCGGCTCGAAACTCATCCCAGTAGCCCCTGCTCTCCACGACCGAGTACGCAAAGATGGCCTGCCCCTTACATCCGGCTCTTCTGGCCATGTTGATCCGCGCCTCGATCTCGGCGAAGGAGGCGTAATCTGCGTGAATCCCGGCATACACGTGGCGCCCGTATGACTCAGCCGCGAAATCCTTGGCCAGCAAGTCGAAACGCTCGCGGCTATTCATCACAGCCGTCCCGTACAGCATAGGCGCTATGAAATCCATCTTGCCCGCCTTCAGCCAGCCGCGAGAGTCCTGATAGTAGCCGCCATACCCAGCGTAAGTCGTGCTACCGTAGGTGACCCACCCCCACTTGTCTTTATAGATCGGCCATACCGCGGCAGAGAGGGCGACTCCCTGGCGCAGGGGAACCACCTCATCATAGATCCGCCGCACCAGTTCGGTGATCTGGGCCCTCTGCCAGTCACCCCTGTCGGGATTGCCGTCTTCACGCCGGAGCCGCTCGCTGACCGGGTCGTAGGAAAAGTACTGACCCGAATAGCGCACGTAATCGAGATGGAGACCGTCCACGTCGTAGTTGAGGACGATGTCCTTGCACACAGCGACTATGTGCTCCGCTACGGCTGGGTGCCCCGGATTCGCGGTGAGGTAGTGCTTGTTCAGCCCTACCGGGTTGCGATTGCTGTCCCACTGCACCCATTCGTGCTTATAGAGGCTGTTTAGAGTATAGTACATATGGCGAGGGCTACTGGGGCCAGGAGGGGTCTCGCCCAGCCACGAAGGATAGACGTTAACGTAGGCGTGGAGCTCGAGGCCGGCCGAATGAGCCTCCTGGATAGCCAGCGCCAGCGGGTCCCATCCCGGATACCGGCCCAGGGTGCCGGTCAGCCGGTCCGCCCACGGTTCGTACACTGACGAATAGTAGGCGTCGCCATTGCCGCGCACTTGGAACAGCAGGATGTTGAAGTTGGCCCCGGCCGCCTTTCTGACGATGTTACGCACGTCCGTGGCGGTCTTGTACGACCAGCGAGGTACCCAAAGCGCCCTCCCTTCGACAGAGGGGACGGCGGCTTGCTCGACGCCCGTCCAGGTCTCCTCTGGCACGGCCTCCCCGGCACGGCTCTCCGCAGGCTGGGCCTCTCGAGAACCCGGCAGAGCCAGATACTCCGGGTCCAGATCAGCAGCGACCACGAACCGCTGATCTGCCCCTTCCTCCGGAGACCTGGAAGCCAGGAAACCCAACGCGACGGCCAATGCCAGCACCGCAGCGCCCAGCAGGTACTTCAGACCCCTAGACATGGGATGGGTTCACCCTCCTCCTTTGGACTGACCACCAGGTCACGTCAGATGCCTGGGATGAGGAAATACCAGTCCCTCAGTGGCTACTTCCAAAGTCGCCGGGCCTCGATCTGGACATATAATTCTTCGCTGCCTAGGCACCTTCACCTAGCTCCCAGCGCACGAAACCATTCTCCATTGTAGCCGCAGGGCATGCCGTGCGGCTACAGATGGCTCGAGAAGCCCAATAGCAACTGCGGTTCCGAGTTCTTCGGAATCAGGGCAGATGCACTCCGCTATCCCATCTACGTGGGGTTGCGTCGTTGGGCCTGAACTCTGTTCACGCCCATTACTCTGACTTAGTTGAGAAAGGGCTTCAGATTCCTGCTGCGACTCGGATGACGAAGCCGGCGCAGCGCCTGCGACTGAATCTGACGTATGCGCTCCCTGGTCAGGCCTAGTTTCTCACCGACCTGCTCCAGGGTGTAATCTTCGCCGTCCTCCAAGCCGTAGCGCAAGCGCAGAACGCGCGCCTCCCGGGGTGTCAGGGTATCCAGCGCATCGTCCAGCCTCTCCCACATGATAGACTCCGAGGTCATTGCCGAAGGGGTGGGACTGTCGCCGTCCTCTATGAACTCGGCCAGCGTGCTCTCCTCTTCCTCGCCTACGGGCGTCTCCAGAGACAGGGGTTGGCCCGCCAGAGAGCGTAGTTCGGTCACCCTTTCCGCCGGAACCTCCAGGTCTTCGCCCAGTTCCTCGTCTGTGGGCTTCCTCCCCAACTCCTGAGCCAGGCGCTTCGCGACCCGGTTCATTTTGTTCAGTTCGTCGACGATGTGGGCCGGCAAGCGAATGGTGCGCCCCTGGTCCGCCAGGGATCGCAGAATGGCCTGACGGATCCACCACGTCGCGTATGTGCTGAACCGATGGCCGAGATCCGGATCGAACCGATCCACGGCCTTCATTAATCCCAGGTTGCCTTCCTGCATCAGATCAGAAAGAGGTAGACCTCGACCCAAGTACTTGCGGGCGATACTGATCACCAGACGCGAGTTCGACTCCACAAAACGCTGTCGAGCGGCCTCACCACGGGCAACCGCTAGCTCCAGCTCCTCCGTCTTTTTCGCGGATAGCTCTCCCTTTCGCAACTTCTTTGCCGCAGCCTCGCCCTCGATCACGGCGTGGCCCAGCTCGATCTCCTCATCGTGGGTCAGCAGCGGAATGGAGCCGACCTCCCTCATGTACAGGGAGATCACATCGTCGCTCTCGACGCCCTTCAGTGAACTCCTGCCCGGGTTCTGCTGGATTTCGTTGTCTGTCTCTTCGGTGTCAAAGACACTCTCTTGTATGTCTAATTGCCTTACAGTCACGATTCTCCTCCCAAGAACAGCTGCCCCATTGGACAACTGTAAAACGTTGTATTAATCTGTCTGGTTCCATCAAGCTACTGAGCCGCTTCGGAACCCGGTCTACAATGCGTCTCGGAGAACCCCGGCAAGAAACACTCCAGCCTATCCCTCTCGAGTCGATAGTAGACTCGGAGTCCCTGTTTCCTGAAAGCGATCAGCCCGGCGTTCTCCAAAACACGGTAATGATGCGACATGGCCGGCTTGCTCTTCTCGAAAACGCAATCGAAATCCCCGCAGCCTAGCTCCTCGTCGCACACAAGCATCTTCACAATCTCATAACGAGTCGGGTCAGACAACGCTTTGAAAACCTTGATCGCTGCGTGTGAGAAGTCGTCGTCCATGAGCATCCTCGTCGACTAGTTCCAAGCTTTTAGAATTGCTTAAATATGATAGCACTGTCGATCATTTCTGTCAAGTCCCAGTAGCTCCCGAGAGCAGCAACGTCCCTCCAGACACCATGCAGAGCTCTCATATTCTCATCGCAGGTGAATTTTCCTGATCTTTGCGCCCATAGACACACAAAAAGGCGCTGGTGGAGCGCCAACGCCATCGAAAGACCTCACCGTTGACCCGGTCAGTGCACGTACTTTCTCCACACCTCGTGGCTCTGCATCTTCCCCAACAATACGACCGCTGCGTAGCGGGGAACCCCGGGCTCGGCGATCAGGGTCATACCGGCCTCCTCAGGCCTCCGATCCCCCTTACGCTGATTGCAGGGTATGCAGGCCGCCACCACATTCTCCCAGGTGTGTCCTCCCCCCCTCGAGCGAGGAACTACGTGATCAAGCGTCAGCTGCCCTTTAGGCGGCTGCACGCCGCAGTACTGACAGGAGTATTGGTCGCGCGCCAAAATGGTACGTCTGGTCAGAGGCAAGAGCAATCGATGAGGGACGCGCACATAGTAGACGAGCCTGATCACCAAAGGTGTGTCCAGATTCAGGTTCTCGGAGCGAATCTTGGCCTCGGTCGCCTCTACAACCTCGGCCTTCTCCTTGAGAACCAGGACGATGGCTCTCTGTATCGATACTACGTGCAAGGGCTCGAAGGTGGCGTTAAGGACGAGCACGCCTCCCGACAGCCTGCGTTGCCCCCCGGCGAAGACTCTCACCCCCCAAATGTTAAGACGGACGGACCGGAATACCGTCCCTAGAATCGTATACAGGGGAGGCAGGATTCGAACCCGCAACCTACGGTTTTGGAGACCGTTGCTCTGCCAGCTTGAGCTACTCCCCTACTCTGCAACCAACCCGCATGATAGATCATACTTCGGGCTGGCCAGCCTGGCCCAAATCGCCGCTATCATACCATACTTGTAGTCCACTTGTCAAGAGCCGATGTTGCAGGGCGCTATCGACTCATGGCACCGTCCCGCCACGACCAGCTTTGGTGCGTGTGCTCACCAACAAGTATAATACTACGGCGGGCACTGCTTATGTATAGTCTAGATGACACCATAAGTGCCATATCCAGTCCCTTGGGAGAGGGCGGCATAGGCATCGTCAAGATGAGCGGCCCCGAGGTGCCAACGATCCTCCGTACCATCTTCGTGCCCGGCACCGCAAGAAGCGGATCTGAGACCCCCTGGCAACCCCTATCTCACAGGCTGTACCACGGCTACGTCGTAGACCCCGAGTCAGATGACACCATCGACGAGGTACTGGTCTCCTACATGGAGGCGCCCCACACCTACACTCGCCAGGACGTGGGGGAGATTAACTGCCACGGCGGAATCGTGCCCCTGAGACGGGTGCTGGAGCTGACCCTCCAGAGAGGCGCACGCCTGGCTCACCCGGGCGAGATGACACTCCGCGCCTTCCTCTCAGGGCGGATCGACCTGGCTCAGGCGGAGGCGGTGCTGGATCTGGTACGGGCCAAGACCGAGGCGGGCCTGCGGGTGGCGGTCGATCAGCTGGCCGGCCAGCTCTCCAGGGAGATCCGGAGGATACGCGGCGACCTGCTGGAAGTGCTTGCATACGTGGAGGCCACTCTCGACTTTCCGGAGGATGAGATCCCGGAGCGGGACCTCGAAGCCAATCTTCGAGCTGCCTCCGTAGATCTGCAGGAGCTGATCGAGAGCGCAGATCGAGGAATGGTCTATCGACAGGGCATCAGAGCAGCCATCGTGGGCGCCCCCAACGTGGGCAAATCTAGTCTGCTCAACCGCCTGCTTCGCACCTCCAGAGCCATAGTCACACCTATCCCGGGCACCACCCGCGATACCCTGGAAGAAACCATCAACCTTCAAGGCATCCCCCTCATCCTCGTGGACACCGCAGGGATCGCGGATTCCCATGACCTCGTGGAGAGACTGGGCGTCGAACGGAGCAGAGAGGCTCTGGCCAGCGCGGACCTGGCCATCATGGTCATGGATGCCCATCGGCCAGTGCAGAAGGAAGACCTGCAGATCGCTGCGCTGATCGGGACTAAACCGGCGCTGCTGGCCATAAACAAAATTGACTTGCCGGTGGTCGCTGAAGTCGAAGGATTGCTTCCAGATGCCAGAACGGCCTGGATCTCCGCCCTCACGGGGGAGGGGCTCGGACAACTGGAGGAAGCCATCATGGACCTGGTCTTCTCGGGAGAGGTCCGGTCCTCAGACACGACGCTGGTCAGCAATCCTCGACACAAACAGGCGCTGGGGGAAGCCCTGGACCACGTTAGGGCCGCGATGGAGACCAGAGCCTCGGGCCTGCCGACGGATCTG
>Ga0180438_10009931_pt1 | contig 11742 bp, 8 predicted proteins | sample SS_ome_12_FD_132455 | JGI IMG/M metagenome (GOLD analysis project Ga0180438, IMG submission 132455) | Hypersaline lake sediment archaeal communities from the Salton Sea, California, USA - SS_3_D_2 metaG | ecosystem: Environmental > Aquatic > Non-marine Saline and Alkaline > Hypersaline >...
GGAACGCTATCATCTGCTCGCCCGCGCCGGCGTGCGGCACCTGAGCGTCTACAACCAACTGGGCGAAGAGGAGTTGATGGAGCGGATCGCGCCGGAAGACGAGAGCGAGCGTGCCGAAATCCCCACCCAAATGCCCTACATCGTCATCATGGCCGACGAGATGGCCGACCTGATGATGACCGCCGCCAAGGAGGTGGAGGCCCACATCATCCGCCTGGCACAGAAGAGCCGCGCCGTCGGCATCCATTTGGTATTGGCCACCCAGAAACCGACCGTCGACGTGATCACCGGTCTGATCAAATCCAACCTGCCGGCCAGGATCTGTTTCGAGGTCTCCAGCCGGACCGACAGCCGGGTGGTGCTCGACGAGATGGGGGCGGACAAGCTCTTGGGCAACGGCGATTTGCTCTTCCTTCGGCCCGGCACCAGCACGCTCATCCGCGGCCAGGGAACCTACCTTTCCGACGACGAAATCACCAAGGTGATCGCCGCCGCGGCCACCACCGAGCCGCAGTTCATCAAGGAGCTGGTCCAGTTGAAGACCGCCGACGAGACCGGCGGGGAAGCCCTGCAACTGAAAAACCGCGACGAGTTGTACGAAGCGGCCGTCGACGTCGTCATCCGTGAGGGCCGCGGCAGCGTGTCGCTGCTGCAAAGGGCGCTGGGGATCGGTTACGGCCGGGCTGCCCGCCTGATCGACTACATGGCCGAGGACGGGTTCGTAGGCACTTACAACGGCTCCCAGGCCCGCGAGGTGACCATCAGCGTCGAGGACTGGGAAGCCATGCGGGGCGGGGCCGCCGCCGCGCAACCGCCTTCAAACAGACCGACAAAGCGGAGCAACAAGATCCTGCTTGATCCCGAGATTGCTGCGGGATCGGACGGGATGGACCGACCGTCGCGTGTCGTGCAACGCGGCGCGGCGTCGAGGGCCCCGGACGATTTCGATGAGGTTCCCTTCGACCCCGACGATGCCGGCACAGAAACAGACGAGGATTCGTACGAAGAGGAAGACTGGGAGGCGGACGAGGAATACGAAGAGCAAGAGGAGGAGTCTTCCGAAGACGACGAAGAGGAAGAGGAAGAATACGAGGAAGACGAGCTGGAATGGGAAGAGGAAGAGGAGCAATACGAAGAATACGACGGAGATGAGGAGGACGATGCGGGCACGTGCCAAGAGAATGACGATGAACTCGAGGAAGACGAGGACGAGGCCTCTTGGGCAGCCGGGAGTGGATGAGTGCGATTCGGACGCTGCCGGAGTCGGCGCGTCATGTGGGGGCGCTCGAAGCTTTGGGAACAGAAAGACCTGGGGACCGCAGACGGGCCCCTCCTGCGGAGGGGTGGCCGCAAGGCGTCTCCCCCCAGCCGGTTGACATCTCGCGGGGTGGGGCGTAGATTTAGGTGGTTCGGTTTATTCGCGGCAACGCAGCAGGTGCCCACGATGTTGTCTTCTTCGGTCCCCGGTTCCGACCGCTTGATCGTCGTCGGCCACGTCGGCGCGATCGTGGTGATTATTGGACCCTCCGGGCCTTAGGGGCAGCGAGCGGCACCAGACCGATCAGCACGAGCCCTGAGGCCCACCGTGGCCTGAGGGCGTTTTTTGTTGGCTGTTGATTCTTTCCGGCAGTGGTCGGGGATCTTGGCGACGGGTGGCGTGATGCGGCGTATTGAAATCTATGACACGACCCTTCGTGACGGGGCCCAAGCCGAGGGGATCAGCTTTTCGCTTTACGACAAGCTGCTTTTCACCCGGCGGCTGGACAGCCTGGCGTTCGACTACGTCGAGGGGGGCTACCCGGCCTCCAACGACAAGGATTTCCAGTATTTCCAGCAGATCGGCCAGCAAGACCTGGCCAGTGCCCGCGTCTGCGCTTTCGGGATGACCCGCCGCAAGGGCGTCAAGGCCGAGGACGACGCGGGCCTTACGGCGCTTCTCGACTCCGGCGCCGCCGTGACTACCCTGGTCGGCAAGTCTTCCGCATTCCAGGTGACCGAGGTGCTCCAGACCGATCTGGACGATAATCTCCAGATGATTGCCGAGAGTATCCGACGGCTGGTCGCGGCCGGCCGCGAGGTGATTTTCGACGCCGAGCACTTCTTCGACGGTTGGAAACGGGACGCCGATTACGCCCGCCGCGTCCTCCAGACCGCGGCGGAAGCGGGGGCGCAGACCATCGTGCTCTGCGACACCAACGGCGGCGGCATGCCGGAGGAGATCGCCCTGGCTACCACGGCGGCCGTCGAACTGCTGCCGCTGAAGGTCGGAATTCACTGCCACAACGACTGCGACCTGGGGGTGGCCAACTCGCTGGCCGCGGTGGACGCCGGTGCCGTCCAGGTGCAGGGCACGATCAACGGCTTCGGCGAGCGCTGCGGCAACGCCGATCTGATCTCGGTGATCGCCAACCTGGGGGTAAAGAAACGCGGCTACGAGGTGCTGAGCCCCGCGGCAATCGGCCACCTGACCGAGTTGTCCCGCTACGTCTACGAGATGGTGAACATGAACTTCGAGCCCCGCCAGCCGTTCGTGGGCCGTAGCGCGTTCGCCCACAAGGGCGGCATGCACGTCAGCGGCGTCGCCCGAACCACGGCCGCCTACGAGCACGTCGACCCGGCCACGGTGGGCAACGAGCGCCGCGTGCTGGTGAGCGAGCTTTCGGGACGCTCGAACATCATGGCCCTGGCCGAGAAGCACAATATCCGGCACGACCCGAAGCTGATGGACAAGATCCTCGCCAAGGTGGTTTCCAAGGAGCACGCCGGCTATCAGTTCGAGGCGGCCGAGGGGTCGTTCGACCTGTTGGTCAAGGAGTGCGCCGGCACCTTCCAGCCCCACTTCCAGCGGCTCAATTACCACGTGAACATCGAGACGGTGGCCCACGGCAAGGTGACCACCGAGGCCACCGTCAAGATCCGCATCGGCGACGAGGTCCGCCACGAGGTGGCCGAGGGAGACGGCCCGGTCAACGCGCTGGACGCCGCCATGCGGAAGGCGCTCAACGGCTGCTTCCCCGCCCTGGCGAAGATGCACCTTGTGGACTATAAAGTGCGGGTGATCAACTCCGAGGCGGGCACGGCGGCGGGCGTCCGCGTGGTCATTGAAAGCCGCGACGACGACGACGTCTGGGGCACCGTCGGCGTCAGCGAGAACATCATCGAGGCGAGCTGGATCGCGCTGGTCGATGCCATCGAGTACAAGCTCTGCAAGGATGAGGAGAAGCAACGGAAGCAGCGTCTTTGCCAGCAAGAAGCCGCCGTCTGAGGCTGCCTGCCTGAGCGGTGCTCCCACGTTCTGCTTTCAGCTATCAGCAGTCAGCTCTCGGGAGTCGCAATCGGGCCTGAGCTGACGTCAACAGACAGCCCGAGCTGAGAGTTGACGGCTGACCGCTGACGGCTTGTTCCGCTGATTTGGATCAAGGCATAGAGAAGATGTCCGACACAATCTCGGGCGATTTGCCCAAACAGTACGACCATGCCGCGGCGCAGGAGCGCTGGTATCGCTTTTGGGAAGAGCAGGGCCATTTCCACAGCGAGCCCGCGGCGGGGCGAAAACCGTATACGATCGTCATTCCGCCGCCCAACGTGACCGGCGCGCTGCACCTCGGCCACGCGCTGAACAACACCCTCCAGGACGTGCTCGTCCGGCAGAAGCGGATGCAGGGTTTCGAGACGCTCTGGATGCCGGGCACGGACCACGCAGGCATCGCCACCCAGGCCGTCGTCGAGCGGCGGCTGCTCACAGAGGAAGGCAAAACCCGCCACGACGTGGGCCGCGACGGGCTGGTCGGGAGAATCTGGAAGTGGAAAGACGACTACGAAGCCCGCATTATCCGCCAGCTCAAAGAGATGGGCTGTAGCTGCGACTGGCAGCGGACCCGCTTCACCTTCGATCCGGTCTGTGCGCGGGCGGTCCGCCATACGTTCTTCAGCCTCTTCCGCGACGGGCTGATCTATCGCGGGCAGCGGCTCGTGAACTGGGACACGCTTTTGCAGACGGCCGTGAGCGACGACGAGCTGTTTCACGAAGAAGTCGCCGGGCATTTCTGGTACTTCCAGTATCCGGTGATCGATCCCAAACCTCGCGAGCCGAAATACGTCACGATCGCCACCACGCGGCCCGAAACCATGCTCGGCGACACGGCCGTGGCGGTGCACCCTTTCCCGTCCGAAGCGCTGGATCGCGCGGAGGAAGAATGGAAAGCCCGCTTGGCTGCCGCGCCCGATAGGATAAAGCCGGAACTTGAAGCCGAGCTGGCCGAGATCCGCGATCGTCGCCGCACGCTGCTTCCCGAGCTGATCCGGCTCCGCGACATGGCATCCGACGGCCGCAAGGTGCTCCTGCCGCTGGTCAGCCGCGAGATCCCCTTGATCGCCGACGACTGGGCCAAGCCGGAGCTGGGCACCGGCTGCGTGAAGATCACCCCCGCCCACGACCCCAACGACTACGAGGTGGGCCTGCGGCAATCGCTCCCGATGGTCAACATCCTCAATCCCGACGGCACGCTCAACGCCAGCGCCGGGCCCTACGCCGGCCAGACGGTGCTCCAGGCCCGCGAAAACGTCGTCGCCGACCTCGAGAATCAGGGCCTTTTGCTCAAGGTCGAAGACCGCGCGATCGACCTCGCTCACTCCGATCGCTCGAAGACCCCCATCGAGCCCTACCTGACCGACCAGTGGTTCGTCAAAATGGACCGCCTGGCCCAAACGGCCATCGACGCCGTGGTCGACGGCCGCGTGGAAATCATTCCCGCCCGCTACACCAAGGGCTACATCGACTGGCTCAGCGAGAAGCGCGACTGGCCGATCAGCCGCCAGCTCTGGTGGGGACACCAGATTCCCATCTGGTACTGCGACACGGTTGGCGAGTCAGAGCTGGAAGCGGCCTTCGGGAGCCGCGACGACGTCGTCTGGCAACGCGACGAGGAGCACGGCCAGTGGCTCATCTGTGCCCAGGAAGAAGACCTCGCCGAGGACGCCGTGCCGGGCCACAAGCTCGTCCGCGAGCAAGATGTGCTCGATACGTGGTTCAGCTCCGCGCTCTGGCCGCATTCCACCTTAGGCTGGCCAGAGAAAACGCCGGAGCTCGATTACTACTATCCGACCAGCGTGCTGATCACGAGCCGCGACATCATCACGCTCTGGGTGGCGCGGATGGTCCTGATGGGCCTGCACAACGTGGGCGAAATCCCTTTCCACCAGGTCTACATCCACCCCAAGATCCTCGACGGCTACGGCGAGGGGATGTCCAAGTCGAAGGGCAACGGCGTCGACCCGATCGACGTGATGGAGAAGTTCGGGGCCGATTCGCTGCGGTTCGGGCTGGCCTATCTGACGACCGAGACGCAGGACGTCCGCATGCCGGTCGAGTTCGAGTGCCCCCACTGCGGCGCGCTCATCGAGCAGACCAAGGAGAACCGCGTGCGGCCGCGGGTCAAGTGCACGGAGTGCAAGCGGCATTTTGCCACGCAGTGGGCGGACAAGCCGGAAGATAAGGCCATGCCGCGCGGGGCGGTGGTGAGCGACCGTTTCGAAGTCGCCCGCAACTTCTGCAACAAGCTCTGGAACGCCTCGCGGTTCGCGCTGATGAACCTCGACGGCTACACGCCGGCCGCCGTGGCCGAAAAGGATCTGTTGGTCGAAGACCGCTGGGTCTTGAGCCGGCTCGCGACCGTCACGGCACAGGCGACCGAGGCCCTGGACCGCTACAAGTACGCCGACGCGGCCAAGGTGCTCTACGAGTTCGCCTGGGACGAGTTCTGCAGCTTCTACGTGGAGATGGTCAAGTCGCGTCTTCAAGCAGAAGGGGGGACGGGGAAGGCAGAAGGGGGAAGGCGGAAGGGGGAAGGTCGAAGTCTCTCGGCCCTCGCTCCTCGTGCCGTGGCCCAGCGGGTGTTGACCCACACGCTCGACACGCTCTTGCGGCTGTTGCACCCGATGATCCCGTTCCTCACGGAAGAAGTCTGGCAGTTGCTCGGCGAGGCGGCCCCCGAGCGGGGGCTCGACGCGGTGACCCCGGCGGCGGCGAGCGTGATGATCGCGCCCTGGCCCGAGAGCGATCCGGCCCGGCAAGATCCTCAGATCGAAGCCTGCTTCGCCCGCTTCCAGCAAGTCCTCCGCGCCATCCGCGACGTCCGCAGCCGGCAGAACGTCGCGCCCAAGACGGAGCTAAAATTCGCCGTCCGCTGCGATGCAGAGTTGGCCGAACTCCTGCAACCGATGGAGCCGTACTTCCACTCGATGGCCGCCGCCAAGGCCACCGCCTGGGGTCCGAAAGTTGATCCGCCGGCACTCTCGGCAAACGTCACCCTGCCCGGCGTCGAGGTCTTCGTCGATCTGGCCGGCCTGATCGACATCGAGGCCGAGATGGAGCGCAAGCAAAAAGAGCGCGAAAAGCTCAAGTCGCTCATCGACGGCAAGAAGAAAAAGCTGGCCAACGAGAGCTTCACGAGCCGGGCGCCTGAGGTCGTCGTCGCCAAAGAACGAGAGAGCCTCGAGGAGCTTGAGACCCGGCTGGAAGCGATCTCGGGAATCCTGGCAGACCTCGCAGTGGAACGGTCGCAGGCAAAGAACGGCCCGCAGTAGCGTCCGAATCGTGCGCGTTTCTCTCGCCCAGGCACAGGGATAGTAGAGCTGATGAGAAGCGTGTGCCATCGCGCCCCTCAGTGTGATTCGGCTCTACGTGACCCCGCCTGTAAAGGGGCTCACAAAGGTGGCGTTGGCCGATCCGCGTTCTCCCAGCGGTCGTGGTGCACGCGGTCCTCGCGGTAGCGGTCGACGCGGCCGTGCTTCTCGGCCGGATAGCCGACGGGAATCAGGCTGTGAGGAAGGACGTGTTTCGGCAGGCCGAGGAATTTCTGAAAGGCCCGGATCCGCTCCTCTTTCGGATAAACGCCGCACCAGACGGCGCCCAATCCCAAGGCATGGGCCGCCAACAGCAGGTTTTCCACCGCCGCCGCGCAGTCGACGACCCAGTAGCCGGGCGAGACCTCCAGACTCAGGTCGCCGCAAACCACCACCGCCAGCGGCGCCTCTTTGGCCATGGCCGCGTAGGGGTGGACCTTGGGGATCTCCGCCAGCAGGCCGGCGTCGGTGATCACCACGAATTGCCACGGCTGGGCGTTGTTCGCGCTGGGGGCGCTCATCGCCGCCGCGAGCATCGAGCGAAGAAGGTCCTCGGGCACCTTGTCGGGCTGGTACTTGCGGATGCTGCGGCGGGTGTAGAGGGCTTCTAATGTGTCCATTGGCGTCTCCCCCGATCGTTCAACCGTCGGCTGGCAGCCACAATCGCCTGCCGACCTTCCCTCGTGAATTATCGTCCCTCAGGGCTACTTCTTACCATACTGAGAACGGGTGCTCCACGTAAAGCCCCGCCTCCTTCGCCCCCTCCCTTCATCTCGCATCCCCAACGACCGGTAGACTTTTCGCCGCGACCGCCGTAGAGTCATGGCAATTCACAAATCCCTCAATCCCCAACCCTTCCAACCGTGCTCGGCGGAAGAAATCCACTCGTCCTGCGGGGTTCTGTTGCCGCCGCCGTTGCGGCCGTCTGCCTGTTCGGCTGGCTCACCGCCCGCGCCACTCCGTCCGGAGTGCCGTCGGCTGCCAGCATCGTGCCGCCGCTGGTGGCCGTATCGCTTGCGCTCGTCTCGGGCCGAATGCTCTGGAGCCTGGCCGCGGCCGTTCTGATCGGGGGATGGCTCAGCGCGGCCGGCGAGGGACACCACCTGATCGCCTCTCTCGCCGAAGGCTCCCTCCGCGGCGGAAGATTCATCGCCCGAACGCTTTACGACACGGACAGCCGCGAACTTGGACTGGCCAACGTCAACGCCGACAACCTTCAGATCCTCGTCTACGTGATTCTGATCATGGCGATGATCTCGGTGATGCTCGCCGCCGGCGGGCTGCAGGGCGTGGCCAACTGGCTGATTGGGTACGCGCGGTCGCCGCGCGCCACCCGGCTGGTCACGGCGGCCGCCGGATTGATCGTCTTCATCGACGACTACGCCAACACGATGATCGTCGGCTCGACGCTCCGGCCGGCCACCGACCGGCAGCGGATCAGCCGCGAGAAACTCGCCTTCCTGGTCGACGCCACGGCGGCCCCGGTCGCCGGCGTCGCCGTGCTGAGCACCTGGATCGGCGTGGAAGTGGGCCTGTTGTCCGAAATCGCGGCCTCCCTAAGCATTCCCCAAGACGGCTATTCCCTGTTCTTCAATGCCCTGGGCTTCCGGTTTTACTGCCTCGGCATGATCGTGTTCGTCTTCCTTAACGCCGCGACTGGGGCGGATTTCGGGCCGATGGCCAGGGCGGAGGACAGGGCGCGGCGGCTCGGCAAGCTCTTGGATGACGGCGCGACTCCATTGACTTCCCGCTCGCTGGCGGCTGCCGAACCCCATCCGCCGGCCAACGCCCGCGCGGCCGTCGCCCTCCTGCCGATGGTCGTGCTTTTGGCGGCGTTTCTGGCAAGCCTCTGGGTTCGCGGCGGCGGCGCCATGCTCCGGTCCGATCCGTTCGCGCTGGTTCGCCTCTCCGGCTGGCAGGCGGTGCTCAGCAAGGTCAACAGCATCCCGCTGTTGGCCCTGGCTTCGGGGTTCGGCCTGGTGACGGCCGCGGCGACGGCGCGTTTCCTGGGCCGAATCCCGCTGGCCGCCCTGTTCCGGGCAGTCTGGTCGGGCGCTCTCAGTGCGCGGATGCCGGTAACCGTGCTGATCCTCGCGTGGTCGCTCAAGGGGGCGTGCGACGACTTGCAGACGGGTGTCTTCCTGGCCGACGCCCTGGGCGACTCGCTCCCTCGGCAGGCGTTTCCGGCCCTGGTTTTTCTCGTGGCCGCGGTGACTTCCTTCGCCACCGGCACGAGTTGGGGCACGATGGCCATCCTGATTCCCACGGCCATCCCCGTCGCCTTCCAACTTGACGGCCAGACCTACGGCCTGATAACCACGGTCAGCATCGCCGCCATCTTGGACGGGTCGATCTTCGGCGATCACTGCTCGCCGATCTCGGACACCACGATCATGAGCTCGACCGCCAGCGCCTGCGATCATCTCGCCCACGTGCGGACCCAGATGCCTTACAGCCTCACGGTGGCGGCGATTGCCCTGGCAGTCGGCTACCTGCCGGCCGCGCTGGCGGTGCCGACCTGGGCCGTGCTGCCGGCGGGAGCCATGGCCTTGTGCCTGCTGTTTCTGGCATTGCGGGCGCTGGACGGGCAACGCCAGCCCACCGACAAAGAGCGGTAGGGTGGGGCAAGCGAAGCGCAGGCCCACCAGAATCCGTGCAAATTCACGTTGGTGGGCCTGCGCTTCGCTTGCCCCACCCTACGGTTCGCCCTTGATTGCTACCTCAATCTCCGCCCGCACGCCAGCGTCGGTTTCCACTTCCAGCCGCCGGACCAGGGCTTCCCTGGCCGCGGCCTCAGGATCGTTGCCCAGGGCCCAGGCACATGCGGCGCGGACCGCCGGCTCTTCGTCGTTCAGCCCTCGGCAGAGGGCTTCCAGCGCAGAGGCTCGTGCTGCTGCATTGCCGAGTGCAACGGCCGCGCTGGAAAGCAGGCCGCGCCGCCCGGACCGCCAGAGGGGAGTGCCGCGAAATCGTCGCCGAAACGCTGCATCGTCGAGCGAAAACAGCGCGGCCAAATCAACCGGATTCATTCCCGGCAAAGGGTGGAACGTTTCTTCTTGCGTGGACGGCGGACGGCGGTTCCAGGGACAGACTTCCTGGCACGCGTCGCAGCCGAAAAGCCAGGGCCCCGTCGGCTCGCGAAGCTCCGGCGGCGGCAGGCCGCCAAGCTCGATAGTCAGGTAGCTGATGCACCGCCGGGCGTCGAGCCGGTAGGCATCCACCAGCGCGCCGGTCGGACAGGCGTCCAGGCACCTTTGGCACGTGCCGCAATGGCTCGTCTCGTGCGGCTCGTCGTAGTCCAATCGCTCGCCGCTGAGCAGGGCGGCCAGAAAGAACCAGCTTCCGAGGCGGCGATTCAAAAGGAGCGTGTTCTTGCCGATCCACCCCAGCCCGGCAAGCCGGGCAAACTCCTTCTCCAGAAGCGGCGCCGTGTCGACCACGCCGCGGACCGCGGCCTCCGGCCGGAGCCGACGGTGCAGATCGGCCAAGTGGCCGAGGCGGTCGTGAATGAGGTCGTGGTAATCGCCGCCCCAGGCGTAGCGCGAGACCCTTGCCTGCCCCGCCTTGAGCCCCTCAGGCTCGACCGTCCGGTAAGCCATGCCGAGCATCAGGATGCTTTGGACCTCATCGAGCACCCGGCGGGGGTGCGCGTAGGCGTCGGCCCGGTCGGCCAGATAGCTCATTCGGCCGGCATAGCCCGCCGCCAGCCACTGCTGAAACCGCCCGATGCCCGGCGGGGCGACCGCCGGACATGCCCCAACCAGATCGAAGCCGAGCCGGAGGGCCTCCTCTTTCAAAGCTTGTGTGAACTGCTCGCTGGTCACGCGCCGGGGCCTTTCGATGTCGATCCGCGTGGCGTAGAATTAAGAGTTCCGGTTGATTGTAGCGACGTGATCCCCGGCGGAGCAGCTCTCGATGCGGTGGGTTCGAACTCTGGCGTTGTGGACATTGTTGATCGGCCTGGCCACGGTCGGCTGCGGCCCGGAGCTGTCGGAGGAGGAATTGGGCACGATCCAGTACGAGGTGCCCAAAGTGCCCGGCGCGGACCAGCCTTATGAGCTTCCGCCCGTCAGCGGAGCCGAGGCCGACGACGCCGGGCAGATCTTGCCGCCGGACGACGCCTCTAGCCACTCCTCAGACCCCCCAGCCGCTCCCGCCATGACCGATTGAGCGGCAGAGCAGGCTTCGGCTTCGCCAGCGGGCCCCGATTCTCTTGCCGCCCGCTTTCCCGCCGCGATCCCCTCCATCCCCCCTGTCGCAGGGCTTGGCTGTCGGGAAATGCTGGGTTTGCGGCTTGTATCGACCCGCAATCGGATTAGCCTGGATGATATGCGAGGCCACGCGTTGCGGCCTCTATCCTCGCCGGTTTTTTGCGGGATCGGAATCAAAATGAACAAGAAAACGAGTATTGCGGCCCTCACAGCGGTATTGGCATTGGGCTTGGTTGCGGCGGCAAAGGCCGATGGTGGATTGCCGAGCGGGCAGGGCTGGGGGTACTTCGGCTACAGCTATCTGCCCAGCTACCTGTACGTCCGCGACTACATCCCCTATTATTCCCTGCACCCCCCGGTTTACTACAGTCTGCCGGTTCCCCGGACTTACGGTTACAGCCCGTTTGCCTATCCTGCCGGCACGATGACGCCTGAGATTTCCGAGCCGGAGCCGCTGGTGGTGCCCAACAAGTTCGTTCCGAGCAGGGCGCCCGAGGCGGAGCCCGGCCGCGTTACCCACCAGCCGTTGAGGATCGCCAACCCCTACGTGCTGGCAGAGGGGCACTCGGCGTCGCCGGAAAACGTGGCCGCGGCCCCCTGATCGACGCGGCGGGCATCTGTCTTCCGGCCCAAGGGCGGGGCCTCCGAAACAAAACCGGTCTGGACACCTCGCCCGAAAACGCTAATCTACGCCATCCTCCATACTAGGTGGAAAGGAGTCTACCTGATGACGCGGGCGGCGTGGTGTTTTGTCGCTTTGGCTATTTTGGCGGGATGCCGTGGGAGCGGGGCTTTGCCGCCGGTCGATCCGTTCGGCCGCGCAACCATCGAGCCGCCGAGGACCGGGGCGATCAACGTGCAGCCGCCGAATGCGGCGGCTCCAGGGGCGATATTGCAGGGCGGGGCC
>Ga0180438_10009932_pt1 | contig 11742 bp, 20 predicted proteins | sample SS_ome_12_FD_132455 | JGI IMG/M metagenome (GOLD analysis project Ga0180438, IMG submission 132455) | Hypersaline lake sediment archaeal communities from the Salton Sea, California, USA - SS_3_D_2 metaG | ecosystem: Environmental > Aquatic > Non-marine Saline and Alkaline > Hypersaline >...
GAAAAAATGAATTGTACATTAGGACAGGAAAGTATAATAACGCCCCCCCCGCCATATCCCCCCGCCCGTTCAGAATTTGAAACAGAGGCAGAATGGAGAACTGCCGGGGAACAATGGCAAGCATGGAGAAAACTCTATCTTGAATCAATAGGAAGATTACCAAAAGAGGGGGGAGCCGTGCCCGTTGAATGGGACGAACAAGGCAACCCGATTAAATGGGTAGGCGAAACAACTCAGCAAGTAATAGCAACAGCAACAAGCCTTACAGATAAACAAAAAAGGAATCTATTAATTTTCGGGGGCGGGGCAATCGTTTTATTTATGCTTTTCCGGCCCCGTAAAAAAAGGTACATTGCAGTATGAATTTAATTTTAGGTCAAAACCTTGATCCGGCTTTTATCTTGACCGATTACCAATCGTTAAAAGATCAAAATTGGTTTTTTCCGTTTGGTATTACTGTGAATGATGAAATTATCTATTTCATGCAAAAATATTATGGATTTGAAATTATCGACAGGGAACAAGCAAAAACTTGGGGAGAGGTAATTTTGCCAATTTATCAGGAATTAATACTGTCTGATGATTTTAAACCGTTTCAAGCTAAAGGGGGGACAATAGCCGAAACATTCCCTGCACCCCCGGCCCTGCTTAGAAATACAATAGTAGATAATACTGGAATAGATAAACAATTTGTATGGAATTATTTATCAGCCCTTGAATCATTGGCTAAAAGCGGGGAAATTGATTATAAGCATTATGATCCCCGAAAAAAGGAATTAGAAATCAAAACAGAGGAAAGCATTTTTAAAGATTTACCAAGCCCCGGAAAAGTATATACAGATTTAACGCAATTATCTAAAAAGTACAGCAATACAATATCAATAATTGCAATATGCGGAGCCGGGGCCGTTGCCATATATTACGGAAGCAAAATATTTAAACATTAACAAAGGGGTAAACATGGCGGGACTTCCAAAAAGTTATATAAAAAAATACGGTATTTCAAAAAGAGCATGGACGGAATACCGGAAAGCAAAAAGGGGGGGGCGTAAATCCCCGGCCCGGAAAACTGCAACCCGGAAAACGTCAAGGGCAATGGTATCACGAAAAACAGCCCCGGCCCGGACAAAAAGAAAAATAGTTACAAGGGCAACAGCGAAAAACGTGATGGATAAAACAACAGCAAATGCCCTTAAAATTGGTTCAGGCGTAGGGGGGGCCGTAGGTACAGCAATGCTCATAAAAATGTTACCGTTTGGAAAAACAGGACAAGCATTTACTCAGTTACTTTCCGGCCTTGGTATGATGGCACTTATCCCGAAAAAAAGACGTATTATACGTTATGCCGGATATGGTTCAGCCCTTGCCGGTGGACTTGCAGTACTAAAAACCACTTTCCCCGATGTACCACTACTCGCCGGGAATAATAAAGCATATCCCCGCAGGGTATCATACTACAATCAGGGGAGAAAACCAGCAGAAACAGTAAACAGAAACGGAACTATATCAACAACATATTTGCCTATGGGAGAAAACAAAAATTTTTCTATGGCAGGGAATAAAAATTTTGCTATTTCCGGGAAAATGGGGGGTTATGGAGTATTTCCAAATAACCCGTATCAATAAGCAGGGTTTTAACCCGTTCACATAAATAAAAAAAATCATTCAAAGAGGAGAAAAAAAAATGAATCAGGCAGAAGAGAGAGCGCAATTTGTAGAAGCAATGAACAATCTGACTTCCGGGACGTATAAAGCACAGGGAGATTTGATCGACTTTACTCTATATGATTCAATGTATGTTGACAATGCAACCCCCACACTGAATCAACAACTTTTTGTAAATGGCCTTGGTCAAACCGACCCCGTGACTGGAAACCGGAAAGTGCTTTCTGATACAAATATGCGGGGCCGGGTAGGTATTCCACAGGGGCAGAAACTTATGGTAAAATTTATTAAAACATTTTACCATTTTGAAACAGTTGACGCAGACGGAACTACCTTGCTCGCATTTTATGACATGCTTGCAGAAACAACAGTTAATATAAGAATTGAGGGAAAGGATACATACGGGGTATGGGGCCTTGATGAAATGTTAAATTTCCCTATTTCAAATGCTTCGACCGGGGCAACACAGATAAGCACACAGGGAAAAGCAGTTGGCGTATATCCCCTTGAATTGCCTATAGTGCTTGCATCACTTACCAGTTTTGAATTGACAATTACGCACGATGTAGCCCCGGCAGCAGCTTTGCAGGATGATAAATTAAAGATCGGTCTTTGCGGAGTACTTGGACGGCTTTCATAGATTGCCCCGGTACTTTGTCCATAAATCCCCCCCGCCATATTAAGATATGGCGGGGCGGGATTTTTCCCGATGAAAGGAAAAAAATATGGCTTTAAAATTTCAGGTAAAAAATGATAAAACGATTTATACTGCAATGGCTTTCACAACTGAAAAAGGGAAAGTATTTATCACATTCCATGATGGAAAAGAGTTAAAAGAAGTCCCGGAAAACGAAGTTACAAAAATAAGCCCGGCAGATCCCCGGCTACATAACAGGGAAAAGCCCGAACCGAAAAAGAAAACCACTAAAAAGGATTAAGGAAAATGATTAATCCATACCACGAAAAAATAGATATTCAGCAGATTATAAATTTACAATCTGTACAGCACCAGACTACGCTATACATGGAGAATGAAATACCCGCACAAAGTAATATTGACATGGCAATAAATATTACGTCACTCGGGCATTTTATGAACCTATTTATAACCGGGGATTTTACAACGAAAATCGAAGATGACCCCGTGACCGATGATGGAATTTGTCAAATATACTTACAGCTTTTTGACGGAACAAACAGCCGGGAACTATTTACAGAACCAGTGCCCGCAAACCTGATATTATCCCCCGGACGTTCTCAAATTATATCAGGTGTCGGGGATGCTTCCGAACCTCTCAGAATCTTTTTTCCATTTGTTTACACTTTCCCGATGAACGGTCAAATTATAATGAGAGCATATAATAATGCCGACTACGTTAACAGGGTTCGAATAACATATACAGGAATTAGGATTTTTCCAGATTCCAGAGGGGCATAATAAATGTTCGGTATATTCAATGAACATCATAATGTAAGTTTTCCGGGCGGGGTTATTCAAGACATGTTAACCCGGAGAATGATTGATAAAAACGGCCTTACCATTAATCAACATTCGCAAATAAATCAAACGGCAAATTATTCTTATGCTTCACAACAGGTTGATTTAACACAAGGGCCGGGGGCCGTTCATGTCATTTATAATGTTCAGGAGGATTTTTATTATCACTTACAGGGCATTAGGGTATCATATCCAGATTATACAGATCAAACAAAAAGCCCGGAATTAAGATTTAAATATTTTGAACCGACAAGGGGCCGAAATTTAACCCCGTGCCCCGTTGCCATTCCATTTAGACTAATGACAACCCCCGCCGAAACGGTTATAAGACGAACAATGGCAATATTAAATCTCACATATTTACCAAGTAGTTTAATTCAATTTGAAATTACAGGACATACAGGAACGGCCCCCGAATACGTTGATATAATGTTAGAGGGGTTGCGAATACCGAAAAATGAACAATATCACTTTTAAGGTTTACCATGGCCATTATTGATATTTTGCAAATTAAAAATGGGATGACTTTTACAGTTGATACAACAGCCCTAAATGTTCAGGCTAATTATTTCCCTATAGGGGGGGCCGTATATGATGAATTTTATCAAGGGTTATCAGCTTATAAGTTTTTTCAGCCTAAAGACAATATGATAATAAAATCATTCGGAATTTTTTTACCATATTGTTTTACTTATGGGATTATTGAGCCTGAATTTCAATTAGCATGGTGGCAAAACCCAAATGAATCAGTAATAACTCCAATTGCCCCGCCCGATGGCCGTATAATACATCCAATTCCGAATTATGAAATGGAAATAAACAGCTATGTTCCTTTTAATCCCCCCGACCCTACACAGGAAGCAAGCATTGGATTAAACGGAATAACTTTTAATATTAGCATGGTCGGTGTTCCTGATGATTTTCACGAAGAGGAAATACAAATTTTTCCTTGGATTAAGGTTTTGCACAATTTGCCATTGGAAAATTAAAAATGATAATTCAACGAATCAGCAAAACAGGATTGCCAGTTGAAACTACTAATATTTTCACAGGCACATTTAATAATCCGACATTAGGGGTTTATGACTTTGGCATTGCCGGGAATACAGATCAGCTTGTATTAAATCTTAATCCCCGGTATTATTATTTAATTGATGCAGTTAGTTTGTCAGCAACTATTGATGAGGGAGTATATCTTGAATCCCTTAATATAAACCCGACTATACGGCTTAGATTTAGTTCAAAACCAAATTTTATTTATCCGTTTCCTTTACCAGCTATTAACTATAAAGATGGTTTAAACTGGAACTTCTTTTTTAATACAAAACAAGCAAATGACAGATTATTAATTAGTCTTGACGGAATATTAAATCAAGTCCCGGCAACAGTTGGAATAGCAACAATAAAAATTTTGGTATCATTTGTTTTATATCAGGAAGAAAACGCCGAAGCTGTAAAAACATTATTCGGAACTAAAAATCAATCTGTAAAATGTTTCAATCAATAGGTAAATAAATGATAGGTGGAAATGGTTGGTGCGGTTGGCCCGCAATCGGTGGTGGGGGAGCATTGGAGGCATGGGAGCAATGGATTCCCGCTTGCCAGTTTGCACTTCCCCCTTGTCAATCTAATTTCCGGGAAAATGTTTGGTATAATGTTGCGCTAAATGCAGATCAAGATGCTATTGCTTTTCCACAGGAAAGCGAAGCGAATACAAAATTTTTATTTAACGATAATTTTAAATATACCGATCCCGGTATAGAAATAAAAATGGTATGGGAGGAAGAAAACGGCAGTCATGGTATAAATTATGATTGGTATTGCGGATTGATAATTTATGAAAATAAACAGACAATTACCCTTGCCAGAAATCCCTTAGCAGTTGTTACACAGGACGGAAGTGCTAACGATGATGATATAATAATCACAGATTTAACGGCTAATTTAGATTTTCAATATAAACCGAATCCACTAACCGGCCCCCCGTTTTATTGTCATTTATGGATATACCGGGGGAGTGATGAGGCAAGCGGAAGCGGTTTTTTACATGGCGTAAAAATTAAATATAATCTAATAACGAGTTAATAACATGGCGAACAATGGACCTGACCATAAAATTTTCTATGAATATTTTTACGGTCAATCTTATGTAATATCCACAATAAGCCCGGCCCCGGCCCCGGCATGGTTTAATATCACCGATGGATTAGGTCAATGGAGCCTTGCAACATCCCATGCCATTGCTCTAAATAATGCGAATACCGGACAAATTATTACACAGTGTTCTAATAAATCATGGAATATTTTTGGAAGCGTATTTTTAAGGGGGCCGACAGATCAACCCTACGATGTATATGGGGCAATCCATATAAACGGGGCACTTGTACCAGAATCCGAAATGGGAATAATTTTACCCGCCACATATTGCGGATTGTCTATGGCGTTTAAATGTTACGGGTTATTATTACAAGTAAATACGACAATAGAAATAATGCTTAGATGTCCTTTTGCCTTGCCCGGTTGGTTAACATGCGATAAAGCAATATTGCATGTATGGGGGACTTGACAAATGTCAATTAGCCTGGCCGATTACGCAAAAGCAAAAGCATTCACATTATGGGTAAAATCCATTATAGGAAAAGAACCGGAAATAATAAATGTAAATGAACAATATCTCGAAATAGATTTTAAACCTGATGAAATAGAAGCCTTTAAAAGCTATTTAGATCGACAGGTGGGGGGTTTACTTGTACCGAAACCGACAGATCAAACCCCCCCGACAGTACAAATAAGATTTGGTAAAATACTTGTACCTTGGAGCATTCAATATTTATTACCCGCAATTGCCGGGGTTTTCGGCCTTGGCTATTTAACCGGAAATCTTATTAATAAAAAATGAATAAATTATCAGCAACAGAACAATTAGCTTTAATTAATACAGCTTTACAGCTTGGCATTAATCCTGATGATTTATATGCCCTTATTGATTTTGAATCAAGATGGAATCCAGTTGCGAAAAATCCCGATAGTTCAGCAAGGGGATTAATTCAATTTATAGATTCAACTGCTAAAGATTTAGGATATGAAAACAGCTTAGATTTAGTAACAAAAAATCCGACAATCGAAACACAATTAAAAGGCCCGGTATATGAATATTTAAAACAATGGATACCATATACCGGGAAACAGTCTTTATATATGGCCGTTTTTTATCCTACGGCCCGAACATGGCCCCCGGAAAAAGAATTTCCAGAATGGGTACAAAATAATAATCCCGGTATTGATACCGTTCAATCATATATGGACAAAGTAAAACCGTTCGAGTTAACCGAAAATAAACCAAGTAATTTATTATTAAGCGGGGCCGTTGCCCTTGTCGGACTTGGTTTATTTTTCATTTATTCATTCTCAAAAAAGGGGCAATAATGAGAACCAAAAAAAGGGAAATCGAAACTGAAACAATTGAACCGGACGAATCCGGCCCGGCGTTAGATTTAGACGATAGCCTTGCAGATTTTTTAAATGAAATCGAAAACGAACAAGTTAATTTTAAAACCCGCCTGCATAGAATAATCAATATCCCCGGAAAACATAAACCGGAATATTCTTGGCTTAGAACATTTGAAAATGAAGTCCCTGAAAATGATACAATTGCCGAATTATACGGGGAGGGGAATTATCGGTTATCGGTATATTACAACAAAAATAAAAAACGAGTAACAAACACCAGAGAAATAAGAATCGACCCCGGATTTAAAATAGGCAGAAACGGGGCCGGGGCACAATTAGCAGATAAGCGGGAAAATCGGTACGAAACCCCCGGCCCCGGTAACATGTCAATAGATCAGCAATATTTTTTATTATTGCAGGAACAAAACAAGGTTTTCCTTTCCACAATAACAGGGGTTTTAAAATCTGTCATTGATATGCAAAACCGCCCGGCCCCCGGCCCTATTGTTCCTGATTATACAGTTTTATCCGATACGGTTGGACAAGTCATAAGAAAAAATGCAATGACAACACAGGAAATTTTAAATATGAAATGGAAAAATGAAAACGGATATACCGAACCCCCGGCCCCGGTCAATCCATTTATCGAATTAGCAAAAACAGCTATTGAAACATTCGGGGAAAAAATCTTAAATGGAAGCAGTACCGTAAAAAAGGTTTACCGGGACATGTTTCAAGGTACAGAACAATATAAACAGATAATAAATAATTTGCCCGGTTTTGCAGAGGCATATAACGCACTAATTGAGGAGGGGCATAACAAAGAGGACATAGACACGATTTTAAAAACCCTGAATTTGCCTGTACCGGGAATTGATTATCAAACAGAAGATAATGTAATACAATTGGAAAAAGAGGCATAAAAAAAGCCCGGCCCGGAAAACCGGGCCGGGTATTTTTTTTTCTCCCGGCAAGAAGAAAAACGGACAAGGTAAAAGGGAAAAGGAAAACGGCTAATAAGCTGTCTAACCCAAAACCCCAAAACCCACCCTTATTTTTAATATATCATTATGGCGCATAAATGACAACTATTTTTAATGATTTTACCCGTTTTTGTGCTGATATAGCAATCGAACGGCATAAAAAGCATTATAGATACTATAAATTGAATCAGAGAGCATTTAAAAACCTGAATTTACCGAATCTTCATTTTTATGTCCGTGCCGTGAAAATTGCTAATTTTCAGACCGGGGGAAATATATCCAGACAGTTTAAATATTTTGGGGGACATTGGAATAGACAGGCAATATATAAAAACATGGCGAAATTGAACCGGGCCGGATATATCAAACAGGATGAAAAAAAGAAAAGGCTTTTTAAACCTATTCCGGGACACCGTAGGCACTATATAAACCAGACAGTATTAAACCATGTCCGAACCCGAAAAGATACCTTATATCTAAAATATTTACTTTTCATTGTTAATTACAGGGGCAATATTGCAGGGATAACGCATAGGGAAATCAAGGGGGCCGGATTCTGTACAGAAACGGCAGATTTTCTATATAGGTATATCCGGGGGCACTTGAATAAAACCCGGCTTAAAAAGCTATACAATGCAGTATCATGGGCATTTAGAAAAGTAGGCAGATATAACAGGCGGGTTTTATCATGGATTAAAGGGGCCGTTCCTTTTTTTAAATTTAAATCCAATGTTCCGAATTGGAGACAATCACCAGGAACGTACAATATTTTAAAAGATTTTAAATACAAAACATCTAATGCCCCCCCCCGGAACGGGGAGGACAAGAAAACGGAAGCGGAACGGGGCAAAGAAACGCCCCGACATCCTGATAAAACCGGGGGGGGTATTGTGCCGGGTGATTGTCTCCAATTCGGAACATTGGATTTAAATTTAAAAAAAGGAACGGCCCCGGCTTTATCAGGAATTGAAAAAATGCTCGAAAAGCGGACATGGAAAGGGAAAAACAAAAAGCAAACCCCGTGCCCGGCAGAAGCGGCAGAACCGGCAGAAACAGAAAATGCCATAAAAAAAATGTATTCCCTTTTGCCTGTTGAATTGCAAAAAACGATACTGAAAAATAAAAAATTATCAACATTTTAAATAGGGAAAAAAAATTTCCTTATGAATATAACCCGCATATATAATATCCAATCCTTTAAAACCGGCAGATATTGGTATAGTATTTTAGATTACTGGATTGATGGAAAACAACATTTATTTAGATCAAAATTGTATAATTTTGAACATGAGGCTGTTTCTGAATGTAGTGATAAACTTAATTCGGACGTAATTAAAAGACAGGGGGCCGGAAATGATAAAACAGCAGAAAAAAACGGATAATTTTTATCTTACATGGTGTCCTGGGATGCTTTGCAATGTACTCGATGAAACCTATAATTATATTGAAATGTACGGGGCCGAAATAGTCTCAAAACCATTTAATTTTTTTGGATTCGGTCATTTGCGTATATGTTTAATGCTTGCCGATTATCCGGGGGCCGTTCCTATTGATCGAATTACTGAATTTTCAATACAGGAAAAACTATTCTAAAAAGCCCTTTTATCATCATTTTAACGGAAATTTAACGAAAAAAAAACTGCTTTTTTATGTAAAAAACCGCATTTTACCAAAAAACCACTATTTTTTTTTTAATATCTTGTTTTTTTTTTATCCATTATTTAAAATATAGGTATCAAACCTTTTTCCGGGGCCGTTATGAATTGCAGATTAAGCGATTTAGCAACTTATGGAAATACAACTGGCCCGGCTTCGCTTCCTGATAGTTTAGATTCGATACCATGGGGAACCCCCGGTTATCCGCGAGAAGGACAAATTGACCGTTTACCCGGTGAATCTGACAATGATTATTTTGCCCGTGCCGACAATTATAAAAGATTATTAATTGAATCAGAGGGGGGAACATTCGACCCTATTGAAGACTCAGCCGACCCAAATTTAAACGCAACAATTATACCGGAAATTATACCGACAACCGAAACCCCCCCCCCGGAATCACCAGAAAAAAAATATTTTGGATTAACCAAAAATCAATTATTGATTGGTGGCGGGGTTATTGCCCTTATAATGGTTTTAAAATGATAACTTGCAAACCTTTAAATGATAAAAGTCAAACCGGGCGGGAAATGCACCGATTAGTAAATAGATTTTCCGGTGATTTACGATATTTTCAAGTTAATAATAAGCCTATTTCAGATTTACCGATAGAACAATTTTTTGATATAGTAAAAAGATTACCATATAAAAAAGATACAGACGGAATTGAAATACTTACTCGACCATATCATTTATTTACATCTCCATTTAATGGTTACGATTGCAAAAAAAAATCAATTGTAATGGCTTCATGGTTAAAAGAAAATAATATCCCGTTTAGATTTATAGCTGTTTCGTCCCGGCCCGATGGAGAAGCGCACCACGTTATAATACAAGCCCTGATAAATGGAAAATGGGAACAAATAGACCCGACATATCAGGATAATATCTTATTTGAAAATAAAAAATGGACTTCCTCAGAAATCTTATCAGGATATAAAAACGGTAAAGGTGCAGTTTTAGTTTCCTTATATGGAGAGGGAGAACCGGGAACAATCGAACAAGATTTTTATAATTACCGGGTAAAGATTAATGATCCGGAATTATTAGGACAGGGGGGGCCGGCAGAGGGGGCATCCGCAGTCGGAATAATAGCTGTAATTGTCGGAATTGTCGCAAGCGTTACTGGTACGATTGCTACAATTGTAAATATGGTACAATCCCGGCAGGAAACTGAAAGACAGATCGAAAAAGAGGAAAAAGCGCAAGCATATACCGAACAAATAATAAAAGAACAAAGAGAACAACAGCAGATTGAAAAAGAGGAAGCTAAAAAAAGGGAAAAGCAATTAATTTCAATTGCCCTTATTGGTGGCGGGGCATTTTTAGCACTAAAAATTTTATAAAGGGGATAAAAAAAATGGCTTATAATCCATCATTCGATGAAATTACATCTATAATGAATCAAAAAAACATGACTTATGAGGAAGCGGAAAGCTATTTAAAATCTCAACATTTAGGACAAACAGTCGGAAATATTCAAACGGTTTTTGGAGGACTTACAACAGTTGCTAAAGATATTTTTTCAATTTTCGGAACATCACAGACAACAACAGCAACAACGACCCCGACAACGACCGGGGCCGGGGCCGGGGTTAATTTTAACTCCCTTGTTGTTCCAGTTGCGATAATCGGCGGGGTTATTCTATTGACAAAAGCAATACCACAAAAAAGGCGATAAAATGAATACCACAATAGGACAAGACATTATTTATAATCAGCTTTCCCGCCCGGTTTATTTAGGGGAAAATCATCATTTAACCCCGAAACAATTACAGCAAAAAAGAAAAATAAAATCCCAAATTGATATTATAAAAAAACAATGGCGTTATATTTTAAATCCCCCAAAAAATCAACTTGGCGCAACTTCTGACAGGTGGGATGCTTTATATGCAGAACGTGACAGATTTAATTCCCTTGCATCTTTGTGGCGTAATTGGATGGGAGATTATACAGCATATTCAACTAAATTTTTATCAACTGGAAAACCCCGATATAATAGAAACTACTGGCAGAATGATGAAGTCGATCAAGTAAAAAACGCATATTCTACCAATGCCAATTTATTAAACAAAGCCTACGTTGCCTTATTCCATGACAAGGGATTAGTTTTTGATTCCCTTACACAACAGGAACGGGAATTTTATGTCGATGATATACAAGCCCGAATTGACGGGGGGCAATCTGATGTATGGTACGGCCTTGAAAGAACTTACGATAAACCGATAGGAACCCCCCTTATAGATTCAACATGGGAACCAGAAAACGGAACGGAAAACGGCATGGATTTTTTATCCCCTGAAATTATGAAATATGCCCCTTATGCAATAGGGGGAATAATTTTAATTGCACTCTTAAAAAAGAGGGGAAAAAATGAATTGTACATTAGGACAGGAAAGTATAATAACGCCCCCCCCGCCATATCCCCCCGCCCGTTCAGAATTTGAAACAGAGGCAGAATGGAGAACTGCCGGGGAACAATGGCAAGCA
>Ga0180438_10009933_pt1 | contig 11741 bp, 8 predicted proteins | sample SS_ome_12_FD_132455 | JGI IMG/M metagenome (GOLD analysis project Ga0180438, IMG submission 132455) | Hypersaline lake sediment archaeal communities from the Salton Sea, California, USA - SS_3_D_2 metaG | ecosystem: Environmental > Aquatic > Non-marine Saline and Alkaline > Hypersaline >...
ATTGCTACAATCGCCCTGGGTAACGGCTATGACCTCATCCACGTCCAATCTCAGGGCCACCGCGTAAATTCCCTTTACCCAACCGCAAATATTGCGAGGGAATCCCTCCAGCTCTGCTTCCTCGACCAAGGCCTTCTTTTCAGGGTGGGTGATAAAGACGTTGTTGAGGTCTACGGGCGTCTTTCCGGCAGCAAAGAGGACTTCGATGGGGATGGTCGTTGTAAATCCAATTCTGCTCACTTCAGCGCCGATCACCCGATTGAGACAATGAAGCTATTGAACAATCCCACTATACACCAATCCATGCCGTATGACAATCCCCACCAGCAGGCTTCGTTCCAACCGGCAGTCCGCGCGGAGACTCATCTGCCGCCAAGTCGTTCCTCCCAATTGACGCTGGAACGAAACTATGTTAAAAATTAAGGCATGTATAAGCAACTGAAACAGAAGTGGATTATCCCTTTACTGCCGTTCTTTCTACTGTTTTGCTCCCAGATGCACAAGGGGGAGAGGCCCCCGGACTTGAAGGAAGAACCTCCTCTCCTCACCCAGGGAGTGAGCCCCGCCTCCAATGCCTCGTACCATTACATGCGCGCTCAATTGAAAAGACACGAAGGGGATCTGGATGGAACCATAGATGAATTGAGGAAGGCAATTACGCACGATCCAAAGTCACCCCTTCTTCGCATCGAATTGGCGCGCTTGTACACCAAGAAGGAAATGGTAAACGAAGCCATCGCGGAGTGCAGGGAAGCCCTTTCCATCGACAGGAACTTCGTTCCGGCCCATGTTGTCCTCGGCAGCCTCTATGCGGGCCTCGGGAAAAAGGACCTTGCTATTGAACATTATCGTGAGGCCCTGAGGATCGACCCCCAAAACGACCAGCCGTATCTGTACCTCAGCTCACTGTACCGGGAATCCGACCAATATGATAAGGCCATAGATGTCTTAAAGAAATTAATCGGTAACTTCCCCGACCACATTATGGGGCTCTACTACCTGGGGAGATTCCATGCGGAGACAAAGAAGTTTGAAGAGAGCGTCAGCTATTACGAACGGCTCCTCTCGGTCAATCCCGACTTCATATCGGCCTTAATTGACCTCGGCACCGTCCATGAGATCCAGAAAAATCCCGAAAAAGGCATTGAGATCTACCAAAAGGTATTGGAGATCGATCCCGAGAACAAGACGGCTCGTGAGCGCCTCGGCCAACTGTACATCCAGAAAAGCCAGTGGGATGATGCCCTGATCCAATTCCGGGAGATCCGAAAATTCGATTCGGAGGACTTGGATATCAGGGTTAAGATGGGACTCATCTACTACGAGCAGGGCAATTACGAAGATGCCATCTTGGAATTCAGTTTTGTCCTCGCCTCCAAACCCAAGGATGACAAGGTGAGGTTTTACCTGGCCACATGCTACATGAAAAAGGACAATTACGACCAGGCCATAGCCGAGTACAGGAAGATCCCTGAAGAATCCGCCCTCTATGTCAGTTCCAGGGAGAATGCCGCTCTTATACTCGAAGATCTCGGAAAACTCGATAAGGCCATTGAGCTCGTGAAGGAATCGATTCAGGCCAAACCCAAGGAGACTGACCTCTACCTTCTGCTCTCCTCTCTCTATGAAAGGGGGAAAGAGACGGAGGAGGCCCTCGAAGTATTGGTGAGGGCCCACCAGTTCGATGAGAAGAACACGGATCTCCTCTTCCAGATGGGGGTTATCTACGACAAGCTGCGTAAATTTGAGGATATGGTGCGCCTCATGAGAAAAGTGATCGCCTTAGACTCTAAACATGCCGACGCGCTGAACTACCTCGGTTACACCTTCGCAGATAAGGGGATCAACCTCGATGAATCGCTTGAATTGATCCAAAAGGCCCTTAAACTGAAACCCGAAAGCGGCTACATTACCGACAGCTTGGGCTGGGTGTATTATAAGAAGGGGGAGTATGAGAAGGCCGTTATTGAACTGGAAAAGGCTATCGAATTGACCCCCGACGATCCCATCATCACCGAACACCTGGGGGACGGCTACCTCAAGATCAACCGCGTTGATAAGGCCCTAGAACTCTACGAAAGGGCGTTGCAACTAAAACCCAAGGAAGATCAATTAACCCGTTTGAAGGGAAAAATCGAGGAGATCAAGGCGAAAAAGGGCAAAAATCCCTAAGGGCCCCTGTTTGCACAGTAGCCTTGCTCCTTTTCTCCGCCTCACTCCTCTCAGGATGTGCGTCGCTGTGGCCCAGCAGGGTGCCGAGGGAAATTCTCGCATCAACCGATCTTCTCCAACGGATACAAGCCAGAAATCGTCGGATCCATTCAATAAGGGCCCAAGCAAAGGTAACCGTCAACATCGGGAAGAACCGCTTCACGCTGGAAGAGCTCATCATCGTCAAGAAGCCCGCCTCTCTGAGGGTAGAGGCCTTCAGCCCAATCGGACAACCCCTCCTCTATTTAACAACTGACGGCGAGGTTCTCGAGGCCCTCGTCCCGGCAGAAAATCGCCTCTATCGGGGAGAGGCTACCGCGAAAAACCTCTCCCCCTTTTTCTCCTTTCCCGCGGAGGCGAGAAAGCTGATCCCGCTGATAGTAGGGGAGTTGGACTGGTCGGATGATGAGCGCCTTGCCATCCACTACAGTCAAAAGGATAAGGCTTACATCGTAAAGGAGGATACCCCAGAAGGATCCCGGCGCATATTCTGGATAGACCCCCTTCATTTCGCGCCGCTCAGGGGAACGGAGCTTGATCAGCTGCAAAATCCCCGGTGGGAGGTCCTTTTCGCGAATTTCAGGAAGAGGAGGGGAATCCACTTTCCCATGGACATCGAGTTCCGGATACCCCCGTCCCAAAGGAGGATAAGAATGCACCTCCTGGAATGGGAAATAAACCCCTCATTGGGGGAAGGGACATTTCGCTTGGATGTGCCGAAGGGGGTGGAGATTATCGATATGAAATGATTGGGGTGAGATCCTAACCCCCTGCCACAGGGGGAAAGACGGACAACACGTCCCCGAACTTCAGAACTCGGTCGAGATTGCTATGGAGCCCATTCACCAAGATGATCTTGGGCATTTCTTCGGGAATTTTCAACTTCTGCAGGACATCCCTTACCGTATCGGTGGAATTCATCTCAACCTTACAGGAGAACTGGCCGCTCCCCTTGGGTAAATAATCCCTCAACGTGGCAAATAACTTGACCTCAATTTCCATTGTACTCCCTATCCCAACTAACGGCTTGTCATCAATTCATCTATTATTATACCCATTGCGGTCCCTTCGAGTAAAGTCTGCCAATTTCATTACGCTTTCCTTTCGGTACATCATCACTTCTTAAACTCCGGACTCCTCTTTTCCAGAAAGGCCGAAATGCCCTCTTTAGCTGCGCCGGTGCAGGCTACCTGTCCAAAGGCCTTGTAACCAATCTCCAGGGCCTCTTCGAACGTGGGGGCACGGACGGCGTCTCCAATGGCCTTTGAGATGATGTCCACCACCTCCTTGCTGAGGGGGAGCTTCCCGGCCATGGGCTTCTCCACGGGTTCCATTTCCACGATCTCCACGGCACCATCGGGAATGTGCTCGACCTTACCCGTGAGATCCTTCACTTCTTGGAGGGCGGAGGCAATGAGCTCGGCGTAACTATCGAAAAGCCGCGAAACAACCCCGATCTCCAAGGCCTTTTCCGCGGATATTCGATTTCCGAACCGGATCATATCGTGAAAGACCTTGGCCGAAGCGGGCCATCTCCTATAGGGGACAACCATGCCACCGATCCCGGGCAGAATCCCGAGGGTAACCTCGGGGAATTGAAAGTAGGCATTCTTGGTAGCCAGAAGCCGATGGCAGCGCATGGCAAGTTCCGCCCCTCCCCCCAAAGCCATGCCGTTGACCGCTGCCACCACGGGCTTTTTCGTCCCATCGATGAAACGCAGCAGATTGGAGCAATCCCTCGAATACTGAATCGATGCCTCCGCATCGCCCAATAGTTGAGGAAACTTTCCGATCTCCGCTCCAGCGCAGAAAGCCCTTTCCCCGTATCCCGTGATAACGAATCCGCTCACCGAGGAATCATCCTCACCACGTTTTAGGACTTCCAATATCTCGTCGTTAACTTCGTCGTTGAGGGCGTTCATAAATTGAGGCCTGCGGATGGTGATGATCTTGACCCCATTCATCTCATCCACCAGGATATGCCTCTTGAAGTCCTGATATGCCGAGATTTCTACTTTGGGCCCCGGCATTCCGGGCCGCTCCCTCTGAAATTGTCCGATAATCCTTCTCGTCTCACCTTCCCCCAGATCCCTCATGATGTCGAAGGGGCCCTTTCGAAAGCCCAAGGCGATCTGGCAGCCGAGGTTGAGGTCGTCCAGGGTTCCAATTCCCCGGTTGATGATGTCGAAGCTCTGGGAGAAAAGAACGCCCAGTAGCCTATCCCTCACCCTCCCCCTTATGTCCCCGGGAACTTCCACCTCGCCCCCTGGAGAGGGGATCTTCCAACTCTCCACCGATTGAAAAATGTTGGCCGGTCTATAGTGCTCGCCCTCCTCCATCTGAAGGGTGTTGGTCTCGACGATGATGGGATTTCCCCTGGCCAGGTTCAACACGTAGAATGGTCCGGCGAAAACAAACTCCTCGGCCACCTTGTCGATCTGTGATGCCGTGGCCGTATCCAAGAGTATCGCTGCATCGTTACACCAGTTATCGAAGACCCGGTCCAGGATGAAGCAGATCTCGCTCTTGGAGATAATGGGGGTCTTCCCAGTGGCACAAAACATCCAGGCAAGATAGTCCACGATCTTTCGGTCGACCTTCTCCCAGGTTATCACCTCCACGGCTGGGTTCCTCCACGCCGGGGCAAAGAAATGGGTAATCGTGGTTCTCTCGGGCCGCTTTACCCCTGAAAAGATCCGTTCCGCCGGAATGGAGCTGGTATTGGAGGTGATAATCGTGTCGGGGCCAACGACTTCCTCAACCTGAGCGAAGATCTTCCTCTTTATGTCCAGCCTCTCCGTGGCGGCCTCGATGACCAGATCCGCTTCCTCGATATCCCCATAGTTCATGGTGTAATGGATGTTGGCAACAACGGCCTTCGATTTCTCCTCCGTCATCTTCTTTCTATCGATGGCCTTTTTAATGTACCCCTCTATCCTTTTCTGGGCGCTTTCCAAGGGCTTTTGAACGATGTCCAGTAAATAGAGCTTAATACCCGGGAGGGCGCTTTTGAGGTAGTACCCGATGTCAGGTCCAATGGTGCCGGCACCGACCATGGCCACAACTTCTGGCATCGGTCGCTCGGGCTTTACGATGAGGGGATTGTAATAGCCCGGGTAGAGATCAGATCCCATATTCCGTTCCTCCTTCCCGTTGGAGATGATATCGAAAGGACGCCGCAAGAGCTTCCATCCGGCATCCCAATCTATCCCATTGAATCCGTTGAGTCAACATCTACAAACGGGACTATCCTCATGAACTGGTTCAGCTCCGACAAATAGCGACGATATTCATGCCGCCCGCGAATCTATTAGATATTTTGCGGAAAAGGAAGACAAGGTGGTCAAAATCCCGAGGAGCAATATCCCCGTTTGGAAATTGACTCGGTCCGCAATTGTTCCCAAGAGATACGGAGCTACCCCGAGGCCGAAGATTACCCCCACGGAAATGACCACCCCTATGGCCATGCTCCTCTCGCTCGAGGTAGTGAGCTTGGAGATTGTGGCCAAGCCAGCGGGGAAAAACCCCAAGGCCACGGTCGCCTGAAGGAACAGGGCGCCTACGAGAGGATTGAACGGCCTGGCCATTGCAAGTCCCGCGGTGGAAAGACCCGTTAAGAGCAATGTCCAAAAGAGCATACGGCGCACGCCGAGGCGATCGACCAGAAAACCCGCCGTTATCGATACGACAATACCCCCCAGCCGAGAGATCCCAAATACGGTGTTGGCCAAGTCCAATGGTAGCCCCCGTTCACGCACGAGAAAAAGGGGGATAATGGAATAAACCCCGAGGGAGCATGCCGCCGCAACGATCCATAAGGGCATCATATACCATAAGGCCTTCTTCTTGAGTACCTCTGTGGCCGCGTATCTCCCAGCGACTTTCTCGCGGGGAGGCTCCTTTGAAAATATCCAGAAGAGGAGGACGACGACCACGGAAGCGATACAGAGGAAGAGCAAGAGCCTCCTCCACGGGAAAAGATTGAGTCCAATAGAGATGTAGAGGGGCATGAATAAGATGCTGAGCGATGCCGCCGAATCGTGGATACCAATGGCTTTCCCCCAATGCTCTCGGGGAAAGGTCTCAGTAATCATGGGCATAATAGAGGGGAGATAGACGCCACATCCCAACCCGATGAGCAGAAAGAGCAAGGCAAGCTCCCAGTAAGAATAGCTATATTGCACGATGAAGAGGGCCGATGAAGAACAGAGGAGCCCACAGATGATGCACCGCTTGTATCCGACCTTTGGCGCCATCGATCCAACCATCAGAAGGGAGAAGGCATACCCTGCGTAGAGAAACGTGAAGAGCCCGCCCGCCCGTGCATGGCTGAGCATCAGTTCATCCTCAATCAGGGGGAGAACTGGGGAGGGAATTATCCTCGTCGAGAAGTTGAAGAACCAGAGCCCACAAAAAATGGATAGCAGCAGCCACTTCATCTGAACCCCTATGGGGAAATGATCCTCTCAGTCCCCGCGGATGAAATGCATGACATCATTAATGATCCTTTTGAGGAAGAAAAAGAAGCTTATGTGGGCACAGGGGTACCAGCGGATGGGAGGACGTCCAAGGGATTCCCATAGTTCCAACGTGAACTTTGGAGGTATCACCTGATCATAGAGGCCGTTTATCATAAGTATCCTCTTCACTCGATTATGTCTGGCCAAGCGAGCTGGATCAATAACCCCCCATAGTTGATTCAACTGTTCCCGGGTGATCCCTGCTTTTTGAATCTGTTTCCTGATATCCCTTGTGGCAATGCCCTCCCATACAATTCCGGCAGTGTTTCCCCCTGCCAGCAAACTGACCCCAAAATCCATATCCTCCAAATCCATTACTACGTGGGCAATCATGCCACCAAGGCTGATTCCCAAAACCCCTACCCTCTCCGAATACCTTTTCAAGAAGGGAATGACTGCACGAACCTCTTGAACCGACTGGCGAAACCCATAGATGGTCCTGAGGACATCCCCGCTCAGGGCATATTCCCCACTCCACGAACCCTCAGGAGCTCGTTGCAGATGGTATGGCAACGTGATGAGGAGGCTTACGATACCCCTTTGGCCTAAGGCAAGACAGAGCCGTTCCTCGAGGGTCAAGGCCGGTCGGCTCCATCCATGCAGGACGACTATGGCTAAAAGAGGGATATCTCGAGCGGGGCTGAATAGTTTACCGTAAACCAGGTTGTTCTCCCCGTACCTCGTCTTCACGGGGCTGGTAAATGTCAACGGAGAGACCTCGATCTCCGAGCTCCGATTCGTCTCCCCAAATCGAACATTCACAATCTCCCGAGGCTTCGGATAGAAGATCTGGGGAGAATCAAGGTATTGCCCTGTGATGAAGGCGTCGAAGTCGTAGCTTGAGGGCCGATGATCCACGCGGCTCTTCTGCAAGGTCCACCACAGATAAAACCTATCGAGTGATGTGCTGAGGGCCTTTAGAAGCTGGGATCCCTTCATATCCGACCTTTTGAGCCACGGAAGGTGCTTAGAAATTGGAGTAGCCAAAGGAGTAGAGACGAGTAGAAAATTGCATTTTCCCCCATACATTGTCAAATACTTTGAGATCTGCCTCTCCGTCTTTGACAAAGGAAAGGGTTAATGATAATTTCCATTCTTGGAATGGAAGATATCCAACTCGATGAGAGGAAATTCGTCGAAGTCGCCATCGGGCTTCCCATCGAAAAAACCTTCTATTATGAAATCCCCTCGGCTTTAGGGGGACGATTGAGTCTCGGAAGCCGGGTCCTCATCCCCTTCAGGGGACGTAAGGTAACGGGATATGCCATCGCCTTTCCTCCCGACCTTGCGCACTACCCGAAAGCCGATGGTATTAAACCCATCCTGGATATCCTCGACGAGAACCCTGCTTTCGACAGCCAAATGCTGGCCTTCTATCGGTGGATTTCGGATTACTACCTCTTTCCCTTGGGAGGGGTTATCAGGGGAGCGTTGCCGCCAGGTATCAACCTGGAAAGTCAACGCCTATTGAGCATTACGCGAGAGGGGAAAATCCTCCTGGAGTTGCAAGAACTGACCCAAGAGGAACTTGAGATTTTGAGGTGCCTCGCAGATCGCGGCGAAATGCCGTCGGAAAAAGCCGCGAAACGATTTCCCTCTTGGCGGATTTTTTCCCTGAAGGAAGCGGGCCTTATTCATATCGAAGAATCATTGAAGCACATCCATATTAAGCCCAAACGGGAGAGGATGGTAAGGTATCAAGAGGGGGGGAGGGGAGAGGAAAGGCTCTCCCCAAGGGAAATAGAGGTTCTGGGCTTTATACGCGAGCTGGGCGAGATTTCCCACAAGTCCCTCTGTGCGGAGTTCAAAGGGGCCTCTCGCATCGTGAAGAAGCTGAAAGAGAAAGGCCTTGTCTCCATCGGGCTCCGGGATGTTTACCGTGATCCCTTTTCCTCCCTCACGCCTGGCGGGGATGTGAGGCCGAGATTGACCCCGAAACAGTCCAAGGCCTTGGAGGATATTAACACGGCGATCGACTCCCTTCGATTCTCTCCCTTCCTCCTCTATGGGATTACGGGAAGCGGTAAGACGGAGATTTACCTGCGGGCCATTCAAAAGGTCGTCGAAATGGGGAGGGAGGCCGTCGTTCTCGTCCCTGAGATCTCCCTTACCCCCCAGCTCATTGGCCGATTTCTCAATCGCTTCGGCGGGCGAGTGGCCGCGTTGCACAGCGGCCTCTCCAGGGGGGAGAGGTACGATGAGTGGAGGAGGATCAGGGATGGAAAGGCGGATATCGTCGTAGGTGCTCGTTCGGCCATCTTTGCCCCGTTCCAACGCCTGGGGATGATCATCGTCGACGAGGAACATGAAACCTCCTATAAACAGGAGGAAACACTGAGATATAACGCCCGCGATCTCGCGGTAGTCCGCGCTAAACTGTATGATGCGGTGTTAATCCTGGGATCGGCAACCCCCTCCTTGGAAACGTATCACAACGCGGCGTCGGGTAAATTTCACCTCCTGACGCTGGACGAACGCATTGACGGAAAGCCTTTGCCCGCCGTCGAAATCGTCGACATGAGGACGGAAAAGGAGAAGGGTATCATCCTTTCCCAGGAGATGCGGAATGCCCTTTCGGAAAACTTGGCCGCAGGAGGCCAGACCCTCCTTTTTCTGAACAGACGTGGGTTTGCCAATTTCATCCAATGCCCGGATTGCGGATTTGTCTTTAAATGCCCCAATTGCAGCGTCTCGCTGACCCACCACTTTCGCGCAAAGAAGCTCATCTGTCACTATTGTAATTACACCATCATGGCTCCAGATATCTGCCCCAAGTGTCAGGGTTATGAAATTCGCTCCTTTGGCATCGGAACCGAAGGGGTAGAGGATGAAATCCGAAAGGTGTTTCCCGGGGCAATCGTCGACAGGATGGATAGGGACACGACCAGGAGAAGAAGATCTCACCAGAGGATATTGAAAAAGCTGGAATCCGGGGAAACCAATATCCTCGTTGGGACTCAAATGATAGCCAAGGGACATGACTTTCCCAACGTCACCCTCGTAGGGGTGATCTGTGCGGATTTTTCCCTGAACCTTCCAGATTTTCGGTCATCGGAGAGGACATTCCAACTCCTGACCCAGGTGGCCGGAAGGGCGGGGCGGGGTATAAATCCGGGCAAGGTGATCATTCAAACCTTCAATCCGGGCCACTACAGCATCCAGATGGCACGGGACCAGGATTTCGGGAAATTCTATCAAGAGGAGGCCCGGTTCAGGAAGGAACTCGACTACCCTCCCTTCTCCCGCTTGATCAATCTGAGGATCGAGGGATCCAACCAGAGGAGATCGATAAAGGCTGCCCAAGAAATGGGGGAGTGCGGAAAAAGAATGCTCAAAGCCAGGCCCGATGGGAGGGGAATTGAGATACTAGGACCCTCTCCAGCTCCTCTCGTGAAGCTCAAGGGGAAGTATCGATACCACATGCTCATAAAGGGGATTCGGGCGATTCCTCTCCATCGATTTGTGGAGGAATTGTCGAGAAATATGAAGAAGCAATGGGTTGGAAGGGGAGTCAACCTTACCATCGATGTCGACCCTATCAGCGTGATGTAGATCGTATGGACTCAATTTCCCCTGGGGGGCATCGATAGAGGAATCCATCCCCCAGGATAACCAACAAGGAATCCCGCATTAGGCATCGACTCAATGATGATGCAGGGAGGGGAAATATGGCTAAAGGGGATAGGAGCTCGGGATATTTCAACGATAAACGGGAGACCATCCCTCCAGAGGAGAGGCGAAATTACCTCGATGGCAAATTGGGGGAATTTGTTCAGTATGCCTACAAGCACTCCAAGGCTGTGAGGGGGAAACTGGAGGCTGCCGGGATTAAACCCGAGGAAATCAAAACCATCGATGACCTGCAACGACTTCCCCTCATCACGAAATTCGACCTGGTGGAGATGCAGAAGGCCAATCTTCCCTTCGGAGGGTTCGAGGGCGTCCCACTCAACGAGATGCGACGGATATATGTCCTTCCGGGCCTCATATACGAGCCCGGTGAATGGAAGTACAGTGATACGCGATGGGCGGAGGCCATGTACGCTTGTGGTTTCAGGCCCGGGGATATTGCCCAGAATACCTTCAACTACCATATGTGGCCCTTCGCCTTCATGCTGGACGAGTCGTTGAAAATGCTGGGCTGTACAACGGTGCCCACCGGGGTGGGAAATACCCAAATGCAGGTAACGATCATGCAACAGCTGAAGGTAACGGGCTATGTGGGGACTCCCAGCTTCCTGATGAGCATTGCCGAGAGGGCGGGCACAATGGGATTTGACCTACGGAAGGACTTTTCTTTAGAGGTCGGTTTTGTCGGGGCCGAAATGCTCCCCGAATCCCTCCGGCGCAGGGTGGAAGGGGACTTCGAAATGACCATCAGGCAGTGCTACGGGACAGTAGATGTGGGCTGTCTCGGCTACGAATGTATGGAAAAGCACGGCATGCACGTCCCCGATGATGTCATCGTTGAAATCGTGGATCCGGATACGGGCAAACGGGTCCCCAACGGGTCCCCGGGGGAGATTGTGGCAACCAACTTCAACCATACCTTTCCCATGATTCGTTACGGCACGGGGGATTTATCCTTCGTCTCCGAGGAACCGTGTCCATGCGGCAGGACCTCCATGAGGCTTATGAAGATCCTGGGAAGAACGGACCAGGTAACCAAGGTGAGGGGGACCTTCATCCATCCCTGGCAGACCGACGAGTTGATGACCAAGTACCCGGAGGTGGACAAATATCAGGTGGTAGTAACCCGGCCTGGTTACACAGATGAGATGACCTTCCTCGTCGAGTTGGCCGATGAATCGGTGGACAAAACCCGGCTCAAGGGAAGGCTGGAGAAGGATATCCAAGAGGCCCTCAATTTGAAGGGTGAAGTGGAATTCGTCCGCAGGGGCGTTATTTTCGACAAAGCCAGAAAGATAGAAGATAAGAGGAAATGGGAGTAGAATAAGGAGCTTTTTGCGTGGAGAAGATCAAGGTCGGCGGGATCATGCAGAGCGATGG
>Ga0180438_10009934_pt1 | contig 11741 bp, 9 predicted proteins | sample SS_ome_12_FD_132455 | JGI IMG/M metagenome (GOLD analysis project Ga0180438, IMG submission 132455) | Hypersaline lake sediment archaeal communities from the Salton Sea, California, USA - SS_3_D_2 metaG | ecosystem: Environmental > Aquatic > Non-marine Saline and Alkaline > Hypersaline >...
ACGCCCCCAACTCCTCAAAAACCTTCCGCTCGACTACAAGCACCCGCTCTTCCTGCGCCACCCATTCACTCCTTTCTCAAAAAACCCGCATCGCCTCGCACGCCTCATTTGTCATCCGACTCCATAGCAAATCGGCTCAAGCGCAGAGTATATCCTCACACCCAACCGAGTCAACCCCCCGGATATTCCCCGCTTCCTCCGCGCCAATTGATCCGGAACCATTCGCACGCCGCGATACGCTTCGCAAAACATAGCGCAATTATCCCGTTGATTCGGGGCGCCTTCTGCTTTATATTTTTCCTGTTGCTTTTTGAGAGGGTCTTTATGCGCGCGGTCATACAGCGGGTATTACAGGCTGAAGTACAGGTCGAAGGAAAAATCGTCGGCCAAATCGCCGGCGGCCTGCTCGTCTATCTCAGCGTCGCTGCCGCCGACACGCCCGTCGACGCCGAGTTCATCGCGCAAAAGCTCGTCGACCTGCGAATCTTCCCCGACCCCGCCGGCAAAATGAACCGCAGCATAATCGACGCCGGCGGCGAAATCCTGCTCGTAAGCAATTTCACACTCCACGGAGACTGTCGCAAAGGCCGAAGACCCGGCTTCGACGCAGCCGCCGAACCCAGGCTGGCACAGCAGCTTTACGAGAATGTCGCCGAAATAATCACCCGCCGCGGCGTCAAAATCCAAAAGGGCCTCTTCGCCGCGCACATGCACGTCATCAGCCTGAACGACGGCCCCGTCACCTTCCTGCTCGACAGCACACGCCTTTTCTGACCCAGACACTACATCACTTGACCACCAACCCGCCCTCACAAAACCACCGTCGATAATTCAACTGACGTCAAAGACCCTGACAACTCGTTTGTCAAAGACACCCATCCACAGCCGAGCGTTTACGTGATGAACCGAATATTTGCTCGAAAACCTGTCATTCCAGCCGCCTTGCCACGCTGTGCTCCGCAAAAACTGCGTCCGAGACACAGAAAAAAGGCCTGTCGTCCTTGCCATGAAATCGTCCTGCTGCTCGCGGTTTCGCTGGCGACGAGCTGGCATAGTGTGCCCACAGCTTCCGGGACGATTCAAAAATTTTTCGAAAAATCCAAAAAAATACTTGACGAATGTGCGTTAGAGTATATAATAGCATGTTGTGTTAGGTGCGCTGCTAACGTGGCGCCCGTCCACGCCTTTTTGGCAGTGGCCGGTAAGAGAAAAGGGAAAGTTGGAAGGCTGAAAAGCGCTCTTACTGGATGCTGTCCAAGTCTGAAGCTCCTTTCAGTAGGTTACATGTTTGATTGAAGCGTTTTATCGGCGGAACGAACGTATGTTTTGGTGTTGAAAGGAGACAAGAAATGAGAAGGTCCGTGGTTTTTCTCGTAAGTTTCGTGTTGCTTGCCGTAGTTGCCTCGTCAGCCCCTGCCAGCCCCGTGGAGATTCAGCCGCCCGTCATCGAGGGCGATATCATCACCCTTCACGATGGCACACAGTTGCACGCGCTGATTCCACTCGAAGAATTCGAATTCGAGCCCGAAAAAGGCAAGTACAAGCTAAAGGGTGAGTTTGAACTCCCCTGGGACGACACGGCAGTAGTAATCATCGAGGAATACGAATTTGATCCCGACCCAAGCATCATGTATCACGTACTCCTCACGAACATAACGGACAGCGAGCAGACCTATACTTTCGAGCTTAGCAACGTTGCTGCTTTTGGCGCGCCGAACCAAATCCATGGGAGCGTTACCACGCAGATAATAGACGAAGAGTGGAACGGCGCAACGATCTCGGCGCCTGTCGGGGGTGCAATTTACAATGCGCTTATTGATGATAACGTTGTGGCGACCATGCAGGAGTATGACTTCTCATTGTCTGCCGACCCCGGGGACGTGAACAGCTCGCACAGCTCTTTCGGATGGCAATCGTCTAACATACCGGTAACGCAGAGTATCGGAATCAGGCTCGACTTTACGTTGTCGGCTGGTGATACCGCATCAATTCTGAGCCGATTCGATGTTGTTCCTGAACCGGCGACTATTTGCCTGCTTGGACTCGGTGCGGCCCTGTTGAGAACCAGACGGCGAAGGTAAGAAACGACCCTTGTGCTAAAATAATTGCGCACAATCTCATAGATTCTCACGGGTTTTTGTGAATCTTGCGCCCACATGTACATGTTTTCGACAAATCCGGACGCGCTGACACCCCCCTCTGTGAAGAGTCGAGGCTTGATATTCAGGGCAAGATGGTCGATAGTAGAAAGGCCGTCATTAGCGTAATTGGCGGCGTTTTCTGTTGGTATTCGGTCAGCATCGCATGGGTGGGGATTTTTTTGCGGTACATCGGGGGCAATTCAGATATAATAGAGATTTCGATTACTTCTTAAATCGTTTATGGTGCTATGGTTATAGGTTATTCTTCGGAAGTGTAATTTGGGAAAGCGTCGCGCAGACAAAGTTTCGGATGCTGATTTGCTGGCTCGGTTCGCCGCAGGCGACGAGCGTGCGTTTCGCGAAATCGTAAATCGTTATAGGAACAGTCTTTACGCCTTCCTCAGTCAATTCCTAAACCGCCAGGACCTTCTGGACGATGTATTCCAGGAGACGTTCCTGCAGTTGTTTGTAAGTCGCGCGAGCTTCGATACTTCGCGTCCTTTGCGGCCCTGGCTTTTCACTATTGCCGCCAACAAGGCAAAGGATGCACTTCGTCAGCAGCAGAGAAAAGCCGCGATTCCCATAGGCACGATTGCAGAGGAGGAGATGTCGTTCGACGAGGTTCTGAACTCTTTTGCCTCTCACAAGGTACTGCCTCACGAGAAACTTGAGAAGAGCGAGACCGCCTCGCTGGTCAGAAGGATTATAGCGAGTATGCCGGAAAATCTGAGGGAAATACTGATTTTAGCGTATTTCAACAAATTTTCTTACAAACAAATGGCAGAGATTCTAAGTATACCCATCGGAACTGTAAAGAGCAGGCTGCACGCAGCCGTAGCACGCTTCGCCAGGGAATGGAAAATTGCCGTAGGGAGCGAAAAAAAAAGATGAGTTCGCTTAACAATGAGCAGAAGCAGCTGCTGTTCGATTACTGCATTGGCGTCACATCCCAAGAAGAAAACATCCAAGCCCAGCAGTTGATTTCCTCAAATCCCCAGGCCGCACAACTTTACGCAACCATGAAATCCGTCCTAAGCCCACTCGATACCGTCGAGCCGGCCTTGTGCCCTGAGGAGCTGGCAGAGGCCACGATTTTCAGGCTGAAAAATGCCGCCCGCACAAGCCAACTTCATCTCGAAAAGCTTCTTGCAGATGAGCAGGCCAAAACCACTGCCCAAAAAGGCGGTTTTTGGGCGGGCTTCGGATCGAGACTGGCAAGGGCTGCGGTGTTCATTGTCGTGGGCAGCGTTGCTATCAGCACCTGGAAAATCACCTCCAACTATGCACGCGAAAACGCGCGCAAGATTCAGTGCCAGGCGAAGTTGGGCGATATCTTCAACGGCATCGCAAATTACAAAACCGAGCATGGTGGAAAGGGACCGCAGCTTGCCACCTCTGTGGGCCAGCCGTGGTGGAAGGTGGGATACCAGGGCGATGAGAACCACTCCAACACCCGCCACATGTGGCTGCTGGTAAAGCAGGGCTATCTCGACCCGAACGTCTTTATCTGCCCGGGCGGCAAAGGCGCACGCCGGCTTCACATCGATCGCTCTCAAATCAAAATGTTATACGATTTTCCGAGCAGAGAGTATGTCGGCTATAGTTTTCGGGTCATGTGCAACAAGCCGGTGAAGGGCTCCAGCCACGGGCCGCGCGCGATGATGGCGGATCTGAGCCCGCTTTTCGAGACCCTACCCAGTTTCTCCAGTACACTGCAGATTCAGCTCGACAAAGCGTTGGCCTCGCGGAACAGCATCAACCACAAGCGCCGCGGACAGAACGTCCTGTTCTGCGACGGGGCCGTCAGGTTCGTCAGAAAACGCTGCGTCGATATTACCATGGACGATATATTCACACTCCACGACAGGCAGTTCTATCAGGGCCACGAAGTCCCCTCATGCCAAGCCGACCAGTTCCTCGCACCCTAACCATTCGTCTCTCACACTTCACTCTTCTCAAGATCGGTGAAAAACCACCAGCCGTGCCAACTTAGTAAAGAACCCAGATTTCTCAAGTAAGCTCACGCTAAATAACTGAAATTTGACAGTACAATGCCTGTCGAATGGATTTGAGCTTGTTCGGGCTGACTAAGGCATTGCGTTTTGAGGTGGATTCGGCGTTATGGACAATAGAATTGGAGGATCGGCGCGAAAATGAAGTCAAATGGGAAATGTCGGATGGTGATGAATGTTTAAGAAAATCAGCTTGTCTTATCGGACCGATTTTGCTAAACTACGTGTGTGGATTGTGCGCCTTACTGGCGTGTGCAAATACGAGAATTAAAGGTTTTTAACGGAGGAATACTATGAGCACAAAAAGAACCACCTTGTTGGTGTTTGGTCTGGTTTTGGGCATTTCGGGCGGTGCATCGGGGGATATCATGTGGAGCGGGACGAGGCCGGGGCTGAGCTGGACCAACTGGAGCCAGTGGACGGTGCATCAGGGCCAGGCCCAGCCGGGCGAGTGGGGCCATTATTTCATCGCCGACGATTACGGCGCGACCTACGGACCGGTGATTCAGGAAGGGGACCTGATAGACAATCTGGGCTTGCTGCGAATGCGCACCGTTAACCCGGGCGCCATGCTGACAGTGACAATGACCGGCGGGACAGTGCTTCTCGACGGCGAGCAGCACTACGGTCCGGGTTTTGAACTGGGCAGCGGTATAACGTGGGACATGACCGGGGGGCTGGTTCACAACCTTGCCAGTTCCAGCGGAGCGGCGATTTTTGCGCACCCCGACAGGCCTGCGGCGGAACTGCTGATCGGCGGCGACGGTGTCGTCAGGATTGACAACGCCTTTTGGATGGGTGACTACCACTCCTGGAACGCCACCGGCAAAGCTTACATCGACCTTCGTGATGACGGCAAGTTTCAGCTTGCAGGGGACAGGACGGGCTGCAGGGGCATGCTGCAGAGCTATGTCGACGAAGGCTGGATAATGGGCAACGGCGTCATGCGGCAGGTAGTGATGTCGATGGTCGACATTGAGGGGACACAATATACGCAGGTCGAAGCCGGGGGCAAGATACGCTTTGACGTCGAGGCTTCCGGCCTGTTCGAGGTTGCCGGCCCCGGCAAGGTCGCGGTGTCCGTGCTGACAATCGTAGACGATACTTACACGGTCGACTATGCGGTTACCGGCGGAACGGCCACGAGCGGGGACGACTACACGCTTTCGGGGGGGACAGTCATATTCGCACCCGGTCAAACGACCGCGGTGATTGACATACCTGTCGCAAACGACGGGCTCAACGAACCGGACGAGACAGTAGTACTGACGATTTCAAACCCCACCGGCCCGGGGGCATACCTGGGCGAACCCAGTCAACATACATTCACGATAATTGACCCAAGACCTTCGATTTCATTTGATTCGGAGACAAGCCTGGTCCCGCAGAACATATCGGGCCCGGCACAGGTACCGGTGGTTCTTTCCAATGACGTTTTCGCCAAGCCGGTAACAGTGGACTACGCCGTCACGGGCGGGACCGCAACCGCCGGGGACGACTATACCCTCGCCAATGGGACGCTGACGTTCAATCCCGGCCAGACAAGCAAGACTATTAGTATCGCCGCTATTGACGACGGCGAGTATGAAGCTGGCGACAAAACTATTGAACTTGCCCTTTCGAATCCTACCAACGCTTATCCTGGCGAGATTACCGAGCATACGATTACGATTGTCGATCCGCGCGTTGAGATAGGCTTTGTCGATGCAGCCAGCGCGGAATCGGAGATCAAGCCGAGCCTAGACTTCGAGGTTCGACTTTCCGGACCGACCGGCGAGGCGGTGACGGTGGATTACTCGGTGACCGGCGGCACGGCAACTCGCGGCGCCGATTACATCCTCAGCGACGGGACGCTTGTGTTTGAGCCCGGCGAAACAAGCAAGGCAATAGCTGCAAGCGTTCTCAGCGACGGGCTCAACGACGGTGAAGACGCCGAGACAATCGAACTGACCCTGTCCAATGTCGCCGGTGCTTTGACAACTCTCGGATCTCAGAACCGGCATACGCACACGATTATCAATGAGCCGATGGAGTTTTTGAAGGTGGACCTGGCGATGCCGAACTGCGGTGCGGCGGGCGCAACGTGGGACGAACACTCGATTTTTCCGGAATGCTACGAGGCTATGCCGGGAACCGGCAAGGAAGGGTGGTGGCACTGGGTGGCGCCGCGGTGGTACGATATGTACAGCCATAATCCGGTATGGGAAGACGGCACGGACCGCGACAAGCCGGTAAGCGACGGCGTAGCGGGGACGGGCGTTCACGTGAGGATAGGGACGATATACGACTGCGGGCTGAAATGCAGTGGTTTGACGATGTGCAAGTTAAACGGCGGCTGCGCTCCGGACGGTGCGCCGATTCACGATCCGATTTGTAATACGTGGTTCAGCGCGATCGACTGGCCCGAGATCAAGTGGTCAACGATACTGCTTGCGCTTCATGACCTGCCAGCCGGTGAATACTGGCTGTACAGTTACCACAACAGCTTCGATTGTGAGCGAACCGGCGGAAGCGCAGGGACCGGTGTTTCCTGCACCAACAGCGGCAATCCGGAACCGTTGATGCCGTCGATTACCGCCATGGCGCTGAGAGACTCCGAGGACCTGCCGGGCACACTTGATCCCGAGGGCGAGGCCCAGGGCGCCTACGACCATTATATGTACCGAAACGTAACCAAGAGCAGGCTGGCGCTTGGCTGCGGCGGCGTGGAAATGATTGAAGGTGCTTATGATGTTCCGGTCCAGCAGGTCACCAGCGATTCGGAGCTTGTGCCATCGGTGATTAAGTTCCGAACCGACGGCTCACCTGTTCTGATCGTATACGAGAACGGCTGCTGCAAGACCGACCCCGTGCGACCGGGTAGAAGCGGCGGCCGCGCAGTGCTGAACGCCTTTGAGCTGAAAGTGGCCGCGCCGAAGTCAGCCGCCGAAGCTGTGAGTCCCTGTGACGGCGCCGAAGAAGTCTCTCCTTTGTGTCAGGTACTTCGGTGGAGTCCGGGGTATTATGCCGAGTCGCACGATCTTTATTTTGGAACGAGCGAATCCGCAGTGGCCAACGCCGCCAAATCCTCGGCTCAATACGTCGGGAACCTCCCTCGCGGCGCGGAAAGCTATGAACCGGGCGACCTGAATTATAACCGGACGTATTACTGGCGCGTGGATGAAGTCACCGATGAGGTAACGTTGAAGGGCGCGGTTTTCAGTTTTACGACGCAGACCTGCCGGGTAGTTGATGACTTCGAGAGGTCGCTGCGATTTGAGGGTTACGCAGGAAGCGAAGGATGTGTCGCTCGAGCGTGCCTGTGCAACGGCGTGGTGTATCCGGCGGGGACTATGATGCCGGCCGGGTGCGACTGGCGCTACGGTCAGATCGAGTGCTGGCTGCATCATACGAGCGTCCTGGGCGGCAAGGCACTGACGATGGATTATTACAACCGTTCCGGGTACGGTTCGTTCTCCGAGGCCGGCCAGGAATTCGCCGTGGGTCGGGACTGGACAGAGGGAGGCGTGGACATGCTGACGTTGTCATTTGCCGGCACTGCCGGAAACATCCAAGACAGACTCTACCTGGTGGTCGAAGACACCGAAGGCGGCGCAGCCGAAGCCGTATTTGTCGGCGCCGACCTTACGAGCACACAATGGCAGGATGTCAGTATCGGCTTTGACGAGTTGGCTGGCGTCGACCTGACCTCGGTGACGAAGGTGTTTATCGGCGTCGGTGATCGCGCCGGCCCGCCGAGTGGCGGTATCGGCACCCTCGCCGTTGACGAGATCAGGCTTTGCGACGACGGTCAGGTTGGCTGCGAATGTCCGGGCGACCTCAACGCGGACGGCCAAGTGGACCTCGACGACCTGCAGGCCGTCGCCGGGATTCTGCTCGATGTGGGAAGCCCGTTTATTGTCCTGGTTGAGACGGGCCATTGTGGTGATTTGAATGAGGACGGGCAGGCCGATCTTGATGATTTGCAGTTGGTTGCAGGTGTTCTGCTCGATGCGGGAAGTCCGTTTATTGTGCCTTGCGAGTGACAACCTAACACGAGTTTCAGACAATAATCAGGAGCCCGTGCTGATTTGCCATGGGGTCCGTTGACTTCTCCCACAGGTTTAAAAAATTGTCTTTAGTCTTTGGGGCGGTATCGTGTGATGAAGTGCTTATCGGCGCGGGACGCCAGCCGAATGTCGAGAACCTCAAGCTCGAAAACGCAACGGTGGAATACGATGCTCGAAGGGGCGTCAACGTGGACCGAACGCTGCGAATAACCAACCGGCGAATCTATACCGTCGGTGACGTATGCTCACCATACAAATTCACGCACACCGCCGACGCTTCCGCACGCCTCGTGGTCCGGAACGCATTATTTGCCAGCCATAACAAGCTGACGACCGACGCTATACCCTGGCGCACATACACCGACCCGCCCATGTTATCGCAGTTGAAACGCAAATCCCGATGGCTCGCAAATGGGCCGTATACAGAAGCGTGCACTTTTCCCGGTTTCTTTGGGAAAAAGGCTTGAACCAGCGGCAAGAAAAATGCAAAATATAGGATGAAATTGTGGAACAACATCGTTCGTCTGCGCATCGTACCAACGGACATTGAAAATAACACCACAGGCTCGGAAAAGTTTAGAGCAGGAGTATTTCAATGAAAAAGCAGAGAAAAGCTTTCACCCTGATTGAGCTTCTGGTGGTAATTTCGATTATTGCCCTGCTTATGTCGATCATGATGCCGGCTTTGGGTATGGTGAAAAAGCAGGCGCAGGCGGTGCTGTGCCGGGCCAATTTGCGGCACTGGGGGCTGATCTGGAAAATGTTCACAGACGACAACAACGACCAGTTCCTTGAAGGCCTCGGGTGGGGATGCGGTCTGGAGGCGTATTACAAAGACATCAAAATCTTCCTGTGCCCGGCGGCCAAGAAAAGAGGTGTGGTCGACGCCGACGCGGAAAGCGCCATTGGAGATAAGTCCCATGCGTGGATGGGACTATGGGAATGCGAAAGCGGCAGAAAGCCACTGGACGAACAATACATCGGCAGTTACGGCATGAACTATTGGTGCTCTCACGATACCAGCGGCGAACGGGACGATTACAACGAGGTTATCAGGACAACTCTTTGGACACGAACCACGCTGAAGGGCTTGTCGGAGGCGCCAGTGTTTGCTGATTCTATCCACCAAGGCTTATGCGCGCTGCCTACCGACGCGCCGCCCACGTACGACGGTGAACCGTATTGGGGTGGAACAGACGTCAACGAAATGAGGGGCGTCTGCATAGACCGGCATCCCGGTCACACAGTGAACATCCTTTTTGGAGATTATTCTGTAAGAGGTGTGGGCCTGAAGGAGCTGTGGGTAATCAGATGGCACAGGGTCTGGCCGAGAGATACAGACGGCTCGGTCGTACCGCCGCCGTCGCCTTGGCCCGAATGGATGAGAAGCTTCAGAGAACCGTAGAATCAAAGCCAGAAGCCCATTCGCGATAGACCTGCGAAACCCAGGAGTGCTCGAAGGTTTGCGCATGAGAGTTTCATAGGGGGTGTGGTTTTTGTTCGTTCTGAGGTATATCCGAAGCCCAGTAGACCGGAAGCGGAAAAATATATGCCCGTTGGTTGACGTTTTCTTAGTATGTTGTTAGTGTGTTGTGAGTTTTTTGCAGGAGTTGTTTTGTGGAATTATCTTGGCCGATGAAGCTCAGGATCGCGGCTGCAGCGAGCGTGGGCGTTCTTCTGATAGGTGTTTTGGCCTGGCCGTTGACGGGCTCGGCGGATCCGTTGGGCGCTGTGTCAGTTGCAGCAAGCAGTATTGGTGTGCCGGATGCGTTTGTGCTGTTGGTGCTGGCTTTTGCATCGGGCGTTATAGGATATTTCGTCTCCTGGCCGTGGGGTCGAGAAATTGGGATACTGGCGGCGCCATGTGGTCTGGCGGTTTGGGCGATTCGGGGTGGAAATATGGCGGGGCTGATGCAGATGAATTCGACGTTGGCCGGGCGCAAGGCGCTGCTTAGTGCGATGACCTGGGAGCCTGCTTTCTGGCTTCTTGTAGTTGCGGCAGGGGTGGGAGGGGTATTTCTTGGCCAGAAGATTTCCGGCGGAGGTGGTAGCGCAAAAGCGAAAAAAGAAGCCGGGCCAGATTCAGGCAATTACATGAACATAGTGATAGGGCTGATTTGCTCGGCTATAATTGCTCAACTTCTGATTGTTGTTTTCGCGCGTGATGCCGGCGCGCGGGCAGGTCAAGCGGGCTCGGCGACAGGCCAGGCGCCTGTGGGTCAGGTTGTATTTGCGTTGTTAGTTTCATTCGGGGCAGCAGGTTTTGTTCTGAAGAGGCTTTTGAACGTAAGCTACATATGGGCCGCAGTCTCGAGTGCTATCCTAAGTGGTTTGATGATAGGGCGTTACGTAAGGTCGGACGTTCTAGAACAATTCGTTCGTTACTGGCCCGGGCCGCTTTTCCCCAACGCGACAGTCTCAATCCTGCCGGTTCAGATGGTCGCTTTTGGGACGTTGGGCTCTGTTATAGGCTATTGGCTGGCTGTCAGGTACGATTTCTGGCGAAAACACGAGGTTTGACAGGTGCGTGGGGGCAAGGACATGGGGGAATTAAGTTCACCTTTTTTTCTTGCCTTTTTCAGGGCGTAAGTGCGTTTTGAACAAGGAGTTAGGTCTATATTAGTCCCATAATCATCGACAAGCAGTGGGGGTCAAAGAAAAATGGTTGTTTTCGGTTCTAAAATTGGCCGACAATAAATAGAGTGATTCATTGAGGTATTTGGTTTTCGTTGGGCCGCGGCATAGTACAGAACTGAACAGGTAATCGTGCTTTTCGTAGCATTGAAGTACCGGCCAACAAAAGGAGTAGGAAATGTTGGTTCTAAGCAGACAAAAGGATGAGTCGATAGTAATCAACGACAACATCGAGATTACGATTGTCGATGTTCGCGGCGATAAAGTACGCCTTGGGATAACGGCCCCAAAAGAGATACCAGTTCACCGGCGTGAGGTGTACGACGCAATTCAGCGGGAAAAGCGGGGCGAGAAGGCAGTGGAGAAGGCGGAAAAGCCGCCGAAAGCGGTCGGTGGCGAAAAACCTGCCGAGACAGGGCAGCAAAGCCATAAAGAATAAGTCTTTCATCCACGAGGACTTTTCGGAATCGCCGTTCTGTTCGTAATATAATTGCGAATACGGTTTTTTTTGTGCGCCATCGCGTGGAGGGCAAAAAGCTTCGATCATTTCATTTATCCGCAAAGGTGGTTGAGCGGGCATGAAGCGAACAGTGGATAAACGGCAGAGTCATTGGGCGGACTTCTATCAGAACGAGAGAAATGCCGCTATTTCCAAAAGCACAATCAACGTTCAGAAAGTCTTGCGAGGAAGGCGAGGTTAGTCAGACTTTGCTGTTTTTACGGTATTATTCCCGTGAGAGGGCCGCGTGGTATCAAAAATTTCATTAACGTCCCAAAGGTTGTGGATCAACCAAGGTTCGCAGGACCGAGCAAAATCGTTCGGGGGGCCAGAAGTGCAAAATTACCCCCCTGCCGCCCTAATTTTGCCCGCTGCCCAAACGATTTTGCTCTTTGAAACTTGAACG
>Ga0180438_10009935_pt1 | contig 11739 bp, 9 predicted proteins | sample SS_ome_12_FD_132455 | JGI IMG/M metagenome (GOLD analysis project Ga0180438, IMG submission 132455) | Hypersaline lake sediment archaeal communities from the Salton Sea, California, USA - SS_3_D_2 metaG | ecosystem: Environmental > Aquatic > Non-marine Saline and Alkaline > Hypersaline >...
ACCGTCGAACGACACAGCCGGTGCAGTCGCGAAGCATGAAACCGCTGATCGGGTAGCACAGCTCGCTCTTCGCGACGGGCCTCGTGAAGCCTCGGGCCGCCAGATCCTCAAAGGTGATCCGGCGCGAGTTCTTCGCCAGGAACCCATCGCCTCTCAGAGCCCCAATCGCGTAGCAATGGCGGCTCGGCGATTGGAAGTCGGAGCTGGAGACGTATAGCTTCCCGCCGGCCTTGTCGTGGAAGAAGCGCCCGGGCCCGAACTCGAGGGCCTCCGGGTCGGCCGCCGGCGCCAGCGCAGTCAACGTGTCGACCTCATGGACAGACAGGACGTCGCCCTCACAGTCGGCGACGTGCACGAATCGCCGGCCACCGACCTTGCGGAAGTCCAGCTCGGCGTCCCGATCGCCGCGCAGCAGCACCGTGCCCGGGATCTCCGCCCGGATCAGCGTGATTTGCTCGGCGTTGCCGAGATTCACGACCCGCACGCTCTCGAGGTACTCGCCCGGCCCGATGGTGAGCGTGTCGCCCGGCTTCAAGGCCTCCACGCCCCTCTGGATGGTCAGGAAGGCCGCCTCCGGGCCCAGCCCGCGGTTCGTGTCCTTGCCCTGCTTGTTGACGAAGTGCTCCGCCGCCCATGCCCGTGCGCCGCAAAAGGCCGGGAGCAGAACCAGAAGCACCATCGCGAACAGCACAACTGCTTTCCTGAATCTCATGCGGCTACTCCCTTGGCAGATCGGTGGAGACATCGATCGCGGTGAATATCACGGCGATCTGCATCCCGTGGCGGACCACGCCGAAGATCTTGAGGAGGACCGCACCCGCAAGGCAATGGAACGGTTTCGATCCCATTTCCTTCTCTCCTTGTCCCGATCGGCCCGCTGCGGGGTGGCTAGGGTTCGCGGACGCTGGGGCCCTTGATGCGGCGTAGGCGGTTGCCGCCGGCAAGGTAGACGCGCCCGTTGGCAAAGGCGAGCTGCGCGGGGCCGGTGGGGACACGGCCGACGGGGTGGACGCGGGCGGTCCGCGGGTCGATGCGTACGAGCACGCTGCCGAAGAAGGACCAGATGTGCCCGTCCGGTCCGCGCCGGAAGCTGTACGCGTGGCGGCGGACGCTGCTGAAGCCGGTCACGGGGCCGGACGGCACGGGCTTCTGCCAAAGAACCTCGCCCGTGTCGGCCCGGAGGCCGTACAGCACGCCTCGGTCGTGGTGGCCGATGACCAGCCCGCCGGGAAGGGCCTCCTCGATGGGGCCGGGCCTGCCCGCGGCCAGGACCTTCTTGCGGTAGGCCATCTTGCCGGTCCGCGTCTCCCAGCAGAACAGCTCGCCGTCCTCGCCGAGCTTGCTCGAAAGCAGGATGTAGCGGCCCCGATCGGCGGCGGTCATCCAGAAGATGCGGTGCCCGTCGATCGCCATGCCGCCGATCCGCCCGGTCTTCGTGTCGTACCACCCGAAGCCGCCGCCCTCCCGCCGCCGGCCGTACGTCACGCCCGCGCAGTACACCCGTTCGTCGGGGCCGGCGATCGTGCCGGCCAGGGGGCAGTGCGTGTCCGTCTTCGTGGCGACGTATCCGACGCGCCGGGGGTTGGGCTCCTTCCGCCGCAGGCCGATGGGCCGGGTGAGATCGTACTCGTACATCTGCGACGACGGATAGCCCGAGACGTACAGCCGGTCGCCAAGCAGCCCCATCGAGTACGGGCTGAGCGTGCCGCCCACCCGCATGATCCGCCGGGCCTTCAGGTCGTAGAACACGTGCTGGCCGTACCCCTCGTCCGTCGCGAACAGCACGTGAGGGCCGATCTCCTTCAGCAGCCGAACCACGCCCGGGTACATCCGGACGACGTACCTCAACGTGCGCCACTGCTTCTGCCCCGCAAGCCGGTAGGGCAGCTCGACTCGCCCCCGGCCGTCCGGGGCGCCGGCGTCCGGTTTGATCTCCGGCGGCGGCGAAGGCGGGGTGAATCCGTCCGGCCAGACCTGGAATTCACGCGCCCACGCATATCGACTGCTCCGATGCGGCTCGGCGGGGCGGTCCGACCAGGGCGGGAGGTCGCTCTCGCGCTTGTGGATCTTCCCGTCGTGAAGCCAGAAGGCGAACTCCTCCGTGTCGAAGCCCGTGATGCCCTCGATGCTCGCCGCCTCCCGGATCGTGCCGCTCAGCCCGCCCTTCATGCGGCGGAAGCGGATCGTCGCCCAATCGCCCAGGATCTCCCGCGTGGTGGCCAGAAGCCGGCCTCGCCCGGTGCGGGCGTTGAACGCCACGAGATGCCAGGGCCGACTGCCGGCGGCCGCGTAGATCCAGTCCCCGGACATCATCGCCCGCGCGTACAACTCCCGCCTGTGCGCGTTCGGCGGGCCGAACGGCTTGTAGCGCTTGGCCTCGTACGTCTTGGGGTCGAATCGGTAGGCGACGAAGCCGCTCTTGTCCCTCGGCCAGCCGATGCCGTGGATCATCCCGTCGGCGCCGAGGACGCATCGGCCGTTGACAACACCGTCTCCAAACGGCTTCGTGCCGTGGACGAACCGGTCCGCCGCCGGGTCGTAGACGACGAACAGCACGGGCCCGTACATCGAGAAGACCAGCTTGCCGTCCGTGTAGAAGCTGGGCTTCATGTGGAAGCCGATCGGCTCGCGCGTCAACACCGACTCGCCTCTGCGCGTTGACAGCATCTGCCTCGACGTCCGACCCGTGCCGAAGTCGTGGATCACCACCTCCTGCTCGCCGCGGTACTTGTTGTAGTACGGGTAGACCATGTCCCAGCTCTTACCGCCGGGGTCGGGCGCGAGGTATGGCCGGTGACCGGCCCAACAGCGATAGGGCGGCGGGGCGACGTCTTCGAGCCCCAGCGCCGGAGCGGCCCCCAGGGCGGCTTCGAGGCCCGGCTGGTCGACCGGCTTCCACCGGGAGGGATCGACGGCCTGCCCCGCCCAGCCCTTGCCCTCTGCCGGGCTGGTGATCGAGAAGTGCTCCTCCCGCCATGGCGCTGGGGCCTTCCCGGCGTCAGCGCCCTCCGGGGTGTCCAAGGCGCCGGCCATATCGGCCGGGGCCAACATCCAGAGAACAGTCAGTACAACGCCTCGCAGCACGGTACTACGGTAGACGTCCGTCGCCATACTGAGTCCCTTCAGCGTTGTCTGGAGCCAAGGAAATGACCCTCGACGCCGATCGCACTACTCGGCTCTGAAACACCGCCCGGCCGGCCGGGACCCGATCTTCGTTCGGCAGTGCTCCCGCGCCCTGCGGAAGTGGCCTGCCAGCGGCGGCGCCATCCATCGCTTCCCGCCCAGCGTGCCGAAGTGCTCGGCGAGTTCGCCGTACGAGTAGCTCGTGATCCGCTTTTCGCGGAACAGCAGCGCGCTGGCGATCGCGGCGAAATAGACCGCGATCGCCGCGGAGTGCTCCGTCTCCGGGCGCTTGGCCAGCGCCAGCCGCTTGCCGTGGTCCTTGATCTTCTCGAGCGTCGCCAACGGCGTGGCCGGGTCCAGCAGGGCCTGCCCGAGCGAGCCGCCTTCCGACAGTGACGGGTCGGCAATGGCCGACAGGGCCTCGACGACCTCCTTGTCCGGAGGCAGCGTCCCGGCCAGCACAGCACGCAGCAGCGTCTCCTTCTGTTCGTCGGATCCGCCCGCTCCGTTCACACCGGCCTCGAGGCCGATTTGCAGCAGCCCGGCAAGTCGTTCGGCCTGATCCCCGCGGCGTGTCTTTCCGTCATCCATGCGCCCGGCCTCACAAAAAGAAGGCTCCGCCCGTCCTGTCAGCCGCGGCCGCCTGCCGTCCCACCCCTCGATACGCACGAATCCTCACGCCCCTGCACCTCGCCGCGAGAGAATCTCGAACAAATCGCGGATCTCCGCCTCGACATCGTCCCTGGAGGCCACCAGCTCGCGAGCCTTCGCATGGAGAACCGACCGGAAACGGCGCTTGACCGTCGTGTTCATGTTGGAGGCCCTGCTCTCGCCGTCGATCCCTAACTCCTTGCAGAGAGTGGCCATCGAAGGGGCCTCCGTCCCCTCCAAGGCCGGCTGGGCCACCGCCCGGCGAAAGACCTCCCAATGCTCGATCTGCTCCGCCTGCCGGCATGCCGCTTCCACGTCGGCCAGCGCCTCCCGCAGAAGCTGCGAAGCCCACGCAAAGGCAAACGCCTCGTCCGGCTGCATGCCTCGGTCCGGCACGGGCGGGTCGGCCTCCATCGCGTCGAGGGGGAGGACACCCCCCTCCGGCCGGCGGATCGCGGCGACCCTCTTGCGGTAATCACTCGTGACAAACCGGTCCAGGGCCGTCAACAACAGCGTGCGGAACCGCCCCTTGTCGCGATCGGCCCTCTGGATCAGCCCACGGTCCAGGACGACCTCGGCGAAGAACTCCTGCGTCAGGTCCTTCGCCTGCTCGTTGTCCATCCCCTTGCGCCGGAGGTAGGCATACACCGGCCGCCAGTAGCGCTGGGCCACCTTCGCCACCGCCGCCCGCCGCTTGTCCGGGTCGGACGTCCGCGCGCTGAAGATATCCGTCCAACGCGTCCGCTCAAACGCCTCGTTCGACCCGCCCATCGACGTGCTGTCACGTGCTGTCATAGGGGACCTCGGCATGGTCCGGCACGGTCACGGCGGGGACGTCGGCGACCAGTCCTCGCCTGACTCGGCGCGTCCGGCCACGGTGACTGTCCGCCTGGCCGCCGCCGGGGCGAGAGACATCCCTGACGGTTGGCAAGGTCGCGTCGCCTCGGCCGACGTCGCCGGGCCGGCCGCGATCCTCTGCCGATCCCTTCGACGCCGCGGCGCGAGATCTGCTTCCCGCCTTTCCGCACGTTCACATAGGCATACGTGGGCCTCTCGGGGCCCGTCTGCCTTCCCAAATCGATACGCAGTGAGCGTCCCCTGCCTGCGCATCTGACGTGGCGAGGGTCCCCTGCCCCGCCGTGTGGAGGAGAGCGTACCACACGGACCTCGTCGTCATCAAGGTCGAGGCGCCGTTGCGCGCCCGCCTTGCCGCAGAACGCGAATCGGCGCGCAGGCGGGAGCCGGCCAATGCGTATCTCCTCTTGAGGGCCTACGCGGAAACGGGGGGGGAAGGAGGCAGGGCCATGACCGCTAGAAGGGCTAGAATCTCGGGCATCGTCTACGTCGTGTTGGTCGCCTTGGTTCTCATCGCACTGCTGGCCGGGTGCGGCCGGCGGCGGGTCATGATGGATCCGCACAGGCTGCCGTCGGGGCTCGTGATCGTCCTGCCGGGCATCGACGGCAGAGCGCCGCACAACCTGGCCGCCTGCCGGGCACTGTGCACCGAGAGCACGGGCATGGCGGTGGAACTCTACGACTGGACCGCCCCGCTGGGCCCGCTGTACAACCAGCGGGCGTGCGGACGCAACAGAGAGATGGCCAGGCAGCTTGCGGGGCGAATTGCCGAGTACCGGGGGGCCTGGCCCGATCGCCCGGTATCCCTGATCGGCCACAGTGGCGGGACGGCGATCGCCGTCTGGGCGGCCGAGGCCCTGCCGGATGACCAACAGGTCGAGGGCATCGTCCTGCTGGCGTCGTCGCTGTCGAGAGGCTACGACCTGTCGCAGGCGCTGCGTCGCTCCCGCAAGGGCATCGTCAGCTTCCATTCGCCGCGGGACGGGATCCTCCTGGGCGTCGGAACGAGCGTATTCGGGACGATGGACGGTCACTACGGCGAGGCCGCGGGCAAGGCGGGCTTCACGACGCCCCAGCCGGCCTCGAGACACGCTGCCTACGCCAAGCTCTGCCAGGTCGGGTGTGGCCAGAGCACCGCCGCGGCCGGCCACGACGGGGGGCATTTCTCCTGCCTGGCGCCGTCGTTCATCGCGGCCCGCGTTCAGCCGCTGCTGACTGCGGCGCGGTGGGACCGGGAGACGATTGCGAGGACGAGAGGCCGTCGAATGCTGAGTGCCACAAGCGCGTCGGCCGTGGCGCTGAGCCGATGAGAAGGGACTTCGACGGAGGCTCGTGATGACCACGGTAGAGCCCGGATCGAGTGGCCGCCAAGGCAGGGCGGTCGAAGCATCAGGGCGCCAGGAGGGCGAACGGCACAGTTGCGGGCCTCGGTCCGCGGCGGATGCGCAGCCGGACAGGGCCGGCCCGGCGCGGCGCGCCTCCGCGCCGGGCGCCGGCGACTGCCGCTTCCTGGCCGAGTGCCTGACCTACCGGGACCCCCTCGTCCCCGGCCGGCTCAAGGGCAGCGCCGGCCACGGATGCACGGGCCAGACGGACACCTACCGAAAGAGGCACTGCAAGACGTTCGCCTGCAAGATGCTCTCCTGCCTGCTCGGGGCCCTCCTGGCCAGGCCGGCGGACCGCTGAGTCGGCCGCAGTGGAGCCCTCGGCGGACACGCTGTCACTACGGAGGAACTTCCGCGACGGGTGCCTCCGCAGCCTTCGTCACAGGGGCAGGCCCGGCGCAGCCGACAAGGAAGTCCGCATCGTTCTCGCCACCGCGCGCGGAGAAACAGTCAGCGACTGACTCGTCGACCGGCCGGCCGCTCAGTCGAACCGGATGTCGAAACCGCGGCCCGACAGGAAGCCGACGACCTCGTCCCGGTTGGGGATGCCGGCGCGGCCGCCGAGCTTGCGGCACTTCAGCGCCGCGGCGGCGGAGGCAAACGCCAGGTTCTGCTCGAGCGGCAGCGACCGCGTCAGGCCGACACAGAACGCTCCGTGGAACGTGTCGCCCGCGCCGGTGGTGTCGACGACGCCGACCTCGAAGGCGTCCATGCGGCCGAAGCGGTCGCCATCGAGGTACACGAGCCCCCGTTCGCCGAGCGTGACGACCACGCAGCGCGGGCCCATTGCCGCGATCTGCTCGCAGGCGGCCCGCAGGTCGGACTGGCAGACGCTCTCGGCGCACTGCTGCGGCACGATGGCGTAGTCCAGGTGCGCCAGCACGTCGCGATCGCCGTCGCGGACTCGGCCGAGGTCGCCAACGACGGGGATGCCGAACTCACGGGCGCGCCGCGCGGCGGCCCGTTCGCTGGCCGGCTGGGTGTTGTCGATCAGCAGACACGCGGCGTCGGCCAGCCGCTCGAGCGGCGTGATGGGGGCCGGCCACGGACCCAGCCCGAGGCAGTGGAGAAACTCCCGCTGCCCCGTCTTCCCGTCGACGCAGACGACGACCATCGGCCCGCGGACGTCGGGCAAGACGCGAACCTGCGAGGTATCGACGCGCTCGGCCCGGAGGCCGTCGAGGATCATCCGTCCCATCCAGTCGTCGCCGACAGCCCCCCACCACTCGGCCCGGGCGCCGAGCCTAGCCGCCGCCACCAGGGCCGTACCCACCATCCCTCCGCCCTGCGTGGACCATTCGACGATTCGGTTGTCCGCCACGGGCGCGGAGGTGTCCTCCCAGAGGATCAGTTGGTCGAGGCAGGCCAGCCCGACACCGACGACCTTCCCGGCAGGCGGGGCGGCGGTCACTGGACGAGGTCCTCGGCGCCGAGTTCGCGGAGGTACCGCGCGGCGGCGGCCCCCACGGCGGCGCGGGCGGCGCCGAGGGCCTTCGGCCACCTGAAGCTCTCAGCCTCGGCGTCCTCGACGGCCTTGCGCAGCGCCGTGCCGAACAGCCGGTGGATGCCGGTGGCGACGTTCATCTTCCGCACGCCGAGCTCGGCGGCCCGGCAGACGTCCGCCGGCGGCAGCCCCGTCCCGCCGTGCAGGCTCAGCGGCACATTGGTCGACTCGGCGATCCGCTCGATGACGTCGAACTGGAGCTCGGGCGGTTCGCGGTAGAAGCCGTGGGCGTTCCCGACGGCCGGGGCGAAAATGTCCACGCCCGTCTCGCGGACGAACCGGCCGGCCTCGTCGGGGTCCGTGATGCCCTCCTCCCCGACGGTCGCGCCGATCCGGCCCACCTCGCCCTCGATGCTCGCGCCGCGGGCGTGGGCGACCTCAGCCATCTTCTTCGTCCGGCGGATGTTCTCTTCGAGCGGGCAGGCCGACGCATCGAACATCACGCTGCGGAAGCCCGCGTCGAGGGCCGCCTGCACCTGCTCCTCGCTGCGGGCATGATCGAGGTGCAGGACGACCGGCACGGAGGCCCGGTCGGCCACCGAGCCGACCAGCTCCGCGCACGCCGCCAAGTCGATGTACGGGTCCGACGAGGCGTACACCAACAGCAGCGCCGGCGCCCGCGCCGCCTCGCAGGCCCCGAGGATGCCCATCAGGAAGTCGCCCTGCCCGCCGGCAATGTCGAAGCCCGGCAGACACACGCCCCGCTCCTCGAGAATCGGCAGGATCTCCGTCAGCGCCACACTCATCCGATCTTCTCCAACAGCGCCCCCGTGCAAGTCCGAGCCTTCATCGCGCGTTTCCTTTGCCGACCTGCCTCCCTCGCACGCCGAAGTCGAGGGGCGCTGGGCGAGTCTAGGCCCCCACCGCGCGGGCGTCAAGAAACGCAACGTCCCCGGTCGGCCGTCCGGGGGCGGGACAAGTGATGCGGGCGTGCTGCTTCCCCTGCCGCAGCGTCTGTCCGGCAGGGCCCGTCGGTCAGCGTGTCGGTTCGGGCGTGCGAAGGTGGTAGAAGCAGCCGTCCTCCGCGCCGATGAGCAGTTCCGCCTTGCCGTCGCGGTCGAAGTCGACGGTCGTCGGGCTGGTCGTGTGGCCGGCCAGCCGGTGCGAACTGACGGGACCCTTGTTCTCGAAGACCCACCGGCCGCCCGTGCCGACGTTGCGGTAGAAGTCGATGCTCCGGCTGTTGAGCATCAGGTCCAGCCGCCCGTCGCGGTCCCAGTCGACGAGGCAGAGCTTCCGGCGGCCGCTCTTGCCGGCCCGGCCGCGGGACAGCAGCAGCGGCTTTCCGTCGGGCCCCAGGAAGACCCGCTTCGGCGGGAGCAGGACGAGCCGGCCGCCGCGGCGCGCCCGCTCGAACAGGGCGAGGTACCCCTCGTGATCGAGCATGACCAGGTCGTTGAGCTTGTCGCGGTTGAGGTCGATCACGACCGGCGTGGTCCGCCACTGCGTGACCAGTTGCCCGCCGGCGGGGTCCCACCAGTTCCAGGCAGGCTTGGGCGGCTTGCCGGACCACTCGACCTCGACGGGCGCGGCGGCGGCGAGCTTCGGGCTCTTGCGCGTGCCGACGTTGCGGTACCAGACGACCTTTCCCCAGATGCTGTTGACGACGAGGTCGGGCAATTGGTCGTGGTCCCAGTCGGCCACGGCGAGTGTCGTGTAGCCCCACTTGGCCTCCGCGGGCCCCTGGATGGAGCCGTTGGGCCCGGCCTGGATGCGGATCACGCGTCCGCCGGCGGCCAGGAGCTTGGGCGCGGCCCACTTCGGCGGGTCGCCGCCGAGGTTCTCGATGAAGGCGATCTCGCCGGCGGTGTTGCCGCTGACGATATCGTCGTCCCCGTCGCCGTCCCAGTCGAATCCGACCGGCGTGGCCAAGGCGCCGAACTTCACCTCGCCGGCCTGCTGGCGGAACAGCCGCGGCGGGGCGAAGACGGGCGAGCGGTCCGCGAGCCTGCCGGTGTGCTCGATCAGCGCGACGCGCCCGTCCTCCTGCCCGACGACGAGGTCCACGTCGCCGTCGCCGTCCCAGTCGATCGCAGCCGGGACGATCATGCACAGGCCCATGCGCAGCGGCTGCCCGTCGGCCTGCTTCAGCGGGCGGGCGGCGGCGTAGGTCGGCCGCTTCCGCGTGCCGACGTTCTCGAAATACGTCAGCCGGTCGACGAAGTCGCCGCAGACGACGTCCAGATCGCCGTCGGCGTCGAAGTCGGCGAAGTTCGGCGAGGGCATGCCGAAGACGTCGATCGGCCTGCCGCCGGCCCGCACGCGGCGGGGCTTGTCATACGTGGGTTTCTCGCTCGTGCCGGCGTTGCGGAGCAGGTAGACGTACCCGTGCAGCGGCCCGCGGGTCCATCGGCCGTTGGCGTCGAAGGCGTCGTCCCAGCCGTAGTCCGTCCAATCGCCCACGCCGACGGCCAGGTCCAGCCGCCCGTCGCCGTCGTAATCGACGTACTTCCACTGGTTGGCGCGGACGCGCCGGGCGGCGTGAACGCGCGCGGGCGCAGGCAGCTTGGCGCGATCACCGTACTGCTTCTTGCGGAAGCCGCGAAACTCATAGCCGGGCTCGAGCACGCGGGGCCGCCCGTCAACGAAGGACACCTGCACGTTGCGCCGCCCCCCCCCGATGCGGACGGGCCGCTTGAGGATCGGCATCTTCGCCTTCCCGCCGGGATTTTCGAAGAAGTACGTCCCGTTGTACGGCACGTCGCTGCACGAGACGACCAGGTCGAGGTCGCCGTCGCCGTCGTAGTCCATCGGCATCGGCCAGGCCCACAGCCCCACGCCCAGATCGACCGAGAGGCCGGGGGCATTGTACTGAAGGCGCGGCAGGGACTCCCCCCCCGCCGCCGCACACAACGCCGCCAGAGCCAGCACAACCGAAGCCGCCCGGGCGGCAGGCCCGCCACCGAGATTCACCGTTCGTCGCATCGCGCTACACCTCCGTCCGGAGTGTAGCCGCTTCGCCCGCGCGTGTCGACGGCCGCGCTTGGGCTGTTCCCATTGCATTCGTTCGCCACCGGCGGGACAATCCGGAACCCGCTGCCACACCGCGCCGCGAAAGGAGAACACCCAACCGTGTCAACGCCACGCCGGACAGACAGACGAAATCCTCCGGTATGTTGGATCGCGCTCGTCCTCGCTCTCCCAGCCGCTTGCGGCTTCGCGAGGGCCCGGGCCGCCGAGCCCCCCACCCCCATCGCCGCCCTGATCCACCAGGCGGGCAATGCCGAGTCCGACACCGACCGCCTCCGCCTGCTCAAGCAGCTCCACGCTCGCCCGGACCTCAACAAGCAGCTCAAGGCCGACACCGCCCACTTGATCGCCGCCGTCGAGCAGTGGACCACCTCGCGCCGCCTGCCCTACTTCGGCCGCGAGGTCAGCCGGACGAAGGACTATGACTTCAAGATCGGCAAGCAGTCGCCGCTGTGGCCCATAACGTGCATCTACCGCGGGCGCATGCTCGTGTGGGTGACGCTCGAGAGCGGCAACATCATCCGCTACAGCAACGTCCGGCGGCAGTACCTGGACAGGGCCGCCGCGAACTTCCGGGCCGCGAAGGCCGCCTTCGGCGGCAATCGCGTCATCCGCATGTACCTCGGCGAGCCGATCCCGTCGGACAAGCAATACGCACCGGCACCGGGCGCGCCGAGATGGGCGGCCCTCCAGCGCGAGAACATCGAGCGCCTCGCCGACGTGATCGAATGGTGGATCGACCACCGCATGCAGCCGGACAGCCAGTACGGCGGCGGGTGGGGCGACGACTGCGAGATGTGGCGATGGTGGACGCCTGTGCTGATCGGCTTCGACTCGCCGAAGATCACCGCCGCCCAGGCGAGGTTCTCCGCCGCCCTGATGGCCCAGAAGCACATGAAGGGCGGCTACACCTCGCGAATGACCGACGTGGAGCACACCGCCGAGGACTCCGCCGACGTGATCACGCCGATGATGCACCTGGCGCCCAACGAGCGGGCCTGGAAAGAACGTGCGATGCGTCTGGCCGATCTGATGGAGAAGCTCTGGACCGGCCGAAACGAGAGGGGGCAGCTCCAGTACAAGAGCACGTACTTCACCGTCGATCGCGTAGACTCCTCGCCCCAGCGGGCGTGCGACACGGTGTACCACCCGCGTGCGGTTCAGCCGGCGCTGCTGCTGTGGCAGCGGACGGGCGACAAGCGGCTGACGAAGCTCTTTTCGGCGTGGATGGACACGTGGGTGGCGGCGACG
>Ga0180438_10009936_pt1 | contig 11739 bp, 14 predicted proteins | sample SS_ome_12_FD_132455 | JGI IMG/M metagenome (GOLD analysis project Ga0180438, IMG submission 132455) | Hypersaline lake sediment archaeal communities from the Salton Sea, California, USA - SS_3_D_2 metaG | ecosystem: Environmental > Aquatic > Non-marine Saline and Alkaline > Hypersaline >...
CCTCATCTCCAGCCGCAATCACCTTCTCAAGATGCCAGAGGTCATCCAAGGTATCGACTTTCAGCTTCATCACGCCGAACTTCTGGTCAAAATGGATGATTTTCATTCCTATCTCCATTTTTCTAACATGATTATACTTTTAAGGAGAGGACTTCGCCTTCCTCCCTTGGCAGGCGAAACCCTCTCTTCGTCAGAAATCACTCCAGGAATGTTTACACCCACATTTTGGTATCTGTTAATTGTGCCTTCACCCTGTTTATTTTCCTAAACATATAAATAACTCTAGATGCCCCTTCTTTCCTTGGGGGATGAATGGAAGAATTATCTATTGAATATGCGTTGTGAAGAAATTACACTACTGCGCTGTATCTTCTTTTGAAGAACTGAAAAGATATTTAAAATATGGAGACAATTGCCTTTCTATGTGGACTGGTCTGAAGGTTAAGAGCTATATTCTGGACAATTCAGATATCAAGAAAGTGCTTGCAGATTTGGTGAAGACGCATTCTGTAGCAACACGAGAGCAAGAAGGACAAACGATGGCTTTTATAGGTGGGCAAGGATACTTTTTCATCAAGAAGATGAAGGGCCAATCTATCGTCTCTGTGCCATACCACTCTCTTATGAGTATGAATAGCACTTTGTTTGTCTTCTTGGCAGTGCTTCTATTGATAGATTTTACGGTGGTGGGGGGCCTAGTTTTCGCAGGAGTAGCACTCCTTCTCGCATATATACAATACGATAGGTATGAAAGAAGAAGAAAGGCCATGATGGAAGTAATAGAAAAGTATGCCAAGAATTGACAAAATGACAGAGGTAATGAACACCAATCGTAATATGTCCGCACTAATAGCGCAAAACAAGTCAAATAAGCCTCTTAGATTTTTTGAATACTCTTCCACAGAGCTCTTTAGTAGCTCCTAGCTGCCTTGGGTTGCTTCTGAAACCAAAGAACAGGTTAGAGGTTGGTTATCCAAAGGTACATATACGACCCACACCCACCATCGAGACAAATCAATTTCCAACCAATTACAAAGCCAGGGGAAGAGATCACATATAAATGGGAAACAAATAAACATAACTGCTACCAGGATCCAAAGGGAGAATTTCAATTTGTGTCGGTTTTCTAGAGGGCTTTTTCTGACCCTCCACAAGGTCCAAAATTTAGCACAAAATAAAGCAAGGACACTAGCACCTATTGACCACATGGTGGAGGTTAGAAGTGGTAAACATTCTGAGCTCCTCAGAATTTGAAATGACATTAAACCTATTATTGCAACTGTGATGAGATATAAATGAGCGGTGAGGCCCGTTGCGCTCGCAGTTAATTCTTGAATCGGGGAGTTTTTGGTCTTCAATAGCGCTATTGCCCCACCCTGAAATAAATTGGTTTCCTGGTCTTTATTTTTATCTTTCTGTGCTGGGAGGTCTCCAAACCGGAAGGTTAGATATATGAGAATGATAAACACTATAGATAAAACATATTGTTGTATCAGCCCGACAACTCCAATCATAACAAAAACTAAAAAGGCAAGTAACAACGTCACGAATGGCCAAATGTCACCGAGACTGTTCTTGTCTGTTAGGAACCCCCAGATTTTCTGCATAAATATACACATGCACATATGTGGGTGGAGGAAGGATTTAAACTCTTAATATAAGCTGTCCGGGCTCTCTCGAGCCATTTGGCCCCCGTTTGTCCTACGATTCCTTTTGAGCTTCTTATATCTAGTTTTGAAGAGGTAAAAAATAATGAAAAGATTAGTCATTGATTCCTTTCGGGGTGACCCTGAAGACTGCTTCGCCCTCCGGAAGGTTCGGTGAATCAACGAGCCTTGCTATCCTCTTGTCGTCCTTGCTTTTCCTGACGTACAACCTGTATGTGGAATTGTGTACGAGGAGGCCGTTAGCTATGAAATTCTCATTTTTGGCTACTTGGATGTCATAGAGGATCTCCCTATTTCTTCTCTTATTGATTTTCTTCACCCGCTCCAATCTGATGTCAGACTCCAGAAGCCGCCTGATAAACTTAACCTCATGGCAATCCATGCCTTTGGCTTCAAACAGCCTGACAAGTTCCTTTGCTTCCCTTACGTTTATGTGCTTGTAGCTATTGTCTCTTATCTTCACTATGGATAAAGGAAGTCCGAAACGCTTTAGCAGCTCCCTTACAGTTTCCCTCTCTATGGGTATGGTCTCCCTCGTAAAGGTCTTTTCATAATGTCTGGACCACTTCTCAAGCAAACCCCTCTTGTCATCTGCCGTCATCCCTATCTGTTCGGCATATTTCACTGTCTCTTTCCCGTCAATCAGCAGTTCATAGGCATTGCTTCTCCATCTGATGCTGCTAAAGATACCAAATCTCAATAGCATCATCTGGATGTATTTCAGGGTCTGTTCCTCCTTCTGGACCAGCTGAATTCTCGCTCTGCTTTTTGATACATAGCCGTCTGCATCCACAAATCCTCTGATGAAGGCAGCCACATGGCCTTTGGGGGATTTTGAAACAAGTTCCCAGATTTTAGTTTCTCTGAAGAGGCTCACAACAGCCCTGCTATCTATCCTCAACTCGTAACAGTTCTTCCCAGTGATTTTTCTTATATCTGCAGCGAGCCCAAATTCTTTTTCAAGAAGTAATTTGTATCTTTCAAGGATGCCTTTTCTCTCATCTCTGAATCTGAGCGAATTCTTGTCCAGATTCCCATCACCGACAAAATAGCCAAGAACTTGTGAAAGACCAATCCCGAGTCTGGATGGGAGTTCCATCTTCCTGTGCTTATGGGTATGCGCTGGTATGAAACAATCATCTACCTCTTCCCCAAGCACTCCTGATAGCTCTCCAACCATGCGCATTTCCGTCGGATATCCTTGGTTCAGTACACGTCTGAACTGCCTCTTGTTGATACTGAGGTTGTTGCATATCCCCTCTCTGGACAGCATCTTTTCCTTGAATTTGTCCATTAGGATTGCTCTGCCTTCAGGTGTGATGGAGGTCAATTCGTCCATCTCTATCTCAGGAAGCAGCTGTACTTTCCCATCAAAGTCTAATGCCCCTGCATGTACCAACCAGTCTCCTTCCTTTATATCCTTTGCTCTAATCTCCTTGATTTCGAAGCCATCCAGTATGAAGAATCTGTGCATTCCAGAGGCCTTTATTGTGCTGTCTGTCTTGATTTCATAAATTGAATGCATCTTATCCTTGCCTATTTTTGCTTCTATCCCCGCACCTTCATGCTTCAATTCCTTGTTGATACTGGCCACTTTATCATGGATGCTCAGCTCTCTGATAGTCTTTATTGTGCCGTCTTCCAGTTGAATCAGCGTGTCGCCTGTCAGACACATGTGCGCAAGGACGTGCCCACCGATTGGTGTGGTCGGGTCTCCGAACAGGATTCCCGGGTTGTCCATGACCTGATTCGTCACATAGACCGCAAGGTTGTACTTCTCCGCAAGCTTCTGGAGCATGTGCACGTGCTTGTTCAGCTTCTGCTGCCTTTCGCCCAGGGCTCCTCTTCCCAGGTAGTCTGCTCTGAAATGAGACGTGAGAGAATCAATCACTATCAGCCTTATGTTCTTTTCCTTAATCATCTCTTCTGCTTTCTCTATCAGTATTATCTGATGGTCGCTGTTCTCTGCCCTCGCAATATGTATGTTGTTTCTTACTGTCTGCGGGTCCAGGCCCTGTGCCTCTGCGAGCTGTGTAATGCGCTCAGGTCTGAAGGTAGCTTCGGAATCCACAAAGAGCACTGCGCCGCCGAGGCCTCCTTCCTCCACCGGCTTCTGCACATTTACGGCAAGCTGGAAGCCAAGCTGGCTCTTCCCACTGGCGAATTTCCCATACATCTCTGTTATGGCCATGGTCTCCACACCGCCCCCCAGCAGCTCGTTGAAGGACTTTGAACCTGTGGTTATCTTGCTTATCTCCTTTCGTCTCTCATATACCTGTTCTGCGGTTTCAAACCCTATCTCCACCATGGTCTTTGCCGCGGCAATGGCCTTTTTGGCAGATTCCACGCCCATTCCTGCTGCTTCAGCCAGGTCGTGAGGCGCCGCCGCTGCTATGGCAGAGAATTCTCCATATCCTGCAGCCTTGAGTTTCTCTGCCGTAATTTCACCTACTCCTGGCAGGTCCTCCAGGTCTTTGTAGTACTTCTTTTTTTCTTCTGCCATGGAACTCACTTCCTGTCATTCGGGAAAACAAGGAGCTTGAGCTGCCCTATCCTCAGCGTGTAGAATTCATTCCCATTCTTGGAGATATTCCTCCACATTCCGCCTACATTAGAATAAACAACATTCCCATCTCTATCCCGGTCTGCCTGCACCACCCTCATGTCAGGCCTGTTGCTTCCAGGAGCCTGGGACTTTTCCCCGGCCTGCACTTCCTCAAAACCTTCATCATCCAGCTTTACTTCGCTTTCCTGCATTCTATCACCTAAGTATATACCTATACTAGTATAGTATATACTAAGGGGTTTGAATTTGCCTATTTAAATAGCTTGAGGGGGGTCATTTCCGCGGAGCTCCGCTGGCGGGTATGGTTACTTTATAGAATAAGATAAAATCAGACAGGCGTCAGGGCCTGCGAGGACGTCGACTGGATGAGCTCGGCTGCACCGCTGATGGCAGCGATTATGATTCCGCCTATGACCATGCTCACAGCAGCGGTCTGCCATTTGCCGCGCATCTCAGATGGCTGGGTCTGCGCAAGTCCGTAGGTAATGCCACCAAGCACTATCATTATGAGCGATATTATTGGAGCTATGTTCTGGAGGAACGCCGCAATGTTGGTTGCGACGACTTCTAGTCCGATTGCCATCACTACTATATCAGGAAAAAACCTTTATAAATTCTCCTCAGAGCTTCGAGACTTTTCTAATGAAGTCCACAAGCCTGCTGGAATAGCCGAATTCGTTGTCATACCAGGCAGATATCTTCACAAGCTTTCCATTGGCCTTCGTGAGGGAGCCGTCAACAATTGAAGACAAGGGGTTCTCTATGATATCTGTCGAGACAATTGGCTCTTCAGTATAGCCGAGAATAGCTTTGAGCTCTCCCTCAGCCGCTTTTTTCAGTTCTGAATTTATCTCTTCAGCAGTTGCATCCTTTTTCAGAAGAAGCGTTATGTCTGTCAGGGAGCCGTCAGGCACAGGGACACGGTAGGCAACGCCGTCCATCTTCCCTGCAAGAGCAGGAATCACCTCTCCGATTGCCTTTGCGGCCCCTGTCGTGGTGGGGATGATATTCACAGCACCTGCCCTTGCCCTTCTCAGGTCCTTGTGGCTGCCGTCCAGTATGTTCTGGTCGTTGGTGTAAGCATGGATGGTGCTCATGAAGCCGCTCTCAATCCCGAATTTCTCATCAATCACTTTCAGTACCGGCGCAAGACAGTTCGTAGTGCATGAAGCAAGGGAGACGGCTTTCATATCCTTCTTCATCTGCTCCTCATTCACTCCTGGTACAATGGTTGCGTCTATCTCTCCTTTTGCAGGCGCTGAGAGCAGCACCATCTTTGCCCCTGCCTGCAGATGCCTCTCACAGTCTTCCCGCTTTCTGAATTTTCCTGTGCTTTCAAGGACGATGTCCACACCAAGCTCCTTCCATGGCAGCTTCCCCGGGTCCGTCTCTGAAATCCATTTTATCGAATATCCGTTGACAATGAAATTCCCGTTCTCTGCCTTGGCCTCGCCGTCAAATCTTCCATAGACGGAATCATATTTGAAAAGATGGACATGATTCTCTGCAGGGCTCCTTGTGTTTATCGCAACAACATCAAAATCCTTGCCCAGCGCCCCCTGCTTCACCGCAGCCTTGAGAAAAGATTTCCCTATCCTTCCGAATCCGCTTATCGCTACTTTCATTGAAATCTACCCGCCGACTAGTGAACATATCAGGAAGTTTACCCTCTTAATCCTTTCTTCTTACCGCTTCTCTCAGGAGCTCATTCAGCACGTCCCTGGCAAAGCCGCTCTTGACCCTTATGGCGCCGGCCCTGTCATGGCCTCCTCCCCCTACTACGAAATCCTCCATGCTCTCTCTTATGCTCCTTGCCAGCTCATTGGCGCTGAGCCCTTTCTCTGCAGCAGCTGCATTGAGCCTCATTATCAATGAATTCTCAGTATAGCCGATACAGAACAGGGGGCTGTCTCTTGAGAGCCGTTCAAATATGCACGTGGTTATTTTTCCTGCGGGGGGCCACTCCCCTTTTGTGACAATACCATCCAAGGGGAATGCAGCGATTTCAAGCCCGTCTTCAGTTGTCTTCTTCATCTTGGCCATCGCCTTGTCTGCCGCTTCCTCTATGCTTTCCTTTGCCTGCTGTGCTATAGAGGCAAAAAGGCTTTTGTTTCCCATTACTTTTCGGTAGAAATCGAGGTTATTACCAAACGATATGTGGGCGGCAAGATAGTCCAGCACCATGGCCTTTTTCCTGTCTTCATCAGTATGCTCTATGATGTCGCTTTTATCCCCAGTACAGGCTATTTTGGCAAGCTCTCGCCCCCTTTCTGCATCCATACCGCATGCTATAGCGACTTCGCATGCAAGATATCCTGCCGTATATCTCGAGGTTCCAGGCGATATCATTAGCGGGTTGAGGAGATTCTCAGGAGGACTCTGCCCTGGCGGGTGGTGGTCTATCACCAGCACTTTTATCCCCGCAGCCTTGAGCAGCCCCACTGCTTCCTGCGACTCATCATTGGATGCGAAATCAAGCAGGATGACGAGAGCCCTGCCCTCCTGTCCTACAGTGCTTATGTCCCTCAATGCATCCCTTATACCATATACGGCTGAATTCTGCTGAAATGCTTTGCATCTGAGGACACCAGTCAATGCAAATGCGCCTGAGATGCCATCAGCATCTCCATGGAACCTGAGCAGGGCATTGCGCCCCAGCTTCCTTGCGCACAGAAGTTCGAGGGCAGCATCCTTTATGGAATCCCATAATCTTTCAGTTATCTCATCCTTTAACAGGGCCGGTCCGGGAGGGACCACCAGGGAGCTCTTCAGATTTGCCTCGACATTCCTGATTGCTTCATCCGCCTTTTCTTCAGAAAGCATTACTACGACAGTGGCATCTATATCCTTGCCTTTAACCTCGCCTTCAACCGCTACAGGCGTTCCTGCCGACAGGGATTCAGAACTCTGGAAACGGTACTCTTCCTTTCCGTCTGTGAGGGTGCAGGAGCAGCCGTTCCTCTCATAGCGCACCCTGCTCACAATCCCTACTACCAGACAATCACCTTTACCTTGTCCCCGTCTTTCTTGCGCAGTTTCTTCCTTATGTTGAAGGGACCCACCAGCTCAAGCATGTCCGGTCCGTGATGGGTCCTAAGAGGAACTATCAAAGCACATTCAGAATCCTCAAGCCTGCATCTGTACGCAAATAGGTCGCCGTATGTCCTTTTCCTGTCCTTGAAGCCTGTTATCACGACGGGCTCAAGCTGCAGCAGCTGCTCCCTTTTCCAGACATCATCGATTTTTATGTTCAGGGTCCCAGGGTAAGGGCTGAACCCCAGCTTCTTCTCCATCTGTCTCCTGTACCCTTCCATCGCAATGTAATAGCGGCCTTCCCCAAGACCTTTCATGACAGTGCCTGAGACCTCCATCTGCCCGCCTTCAAAAACATGCTTCAGGCTGCCATAGAGTTTTGCAGCTTCATCCTGCGATTTCCGGGTGAGCACTATACCCTCCCTGGTGCGTTTTATGTAGCCGTTTCTCTCAAGCACGGAAAGGCGTCTGGAGGCATTCTGCTGCGACATACCTGTCTCTGACCCGAGGCCTGAAGTCGTCACAGCCGCTGCTTGCATATGCGCCTTTCTCTTGAATAAGAAAAGTAGGATTTCGTCCATATATTCTCCTCATTTAATTAGTTATGCTAATTATATAAATACATGGAAATGACCTACAATGACCTCTTCCTTTCTGTTCCCGGCTCCGTCTATACCCCTGCAGAGGATTCGTTCATGCTTGCTGATGCAGCGCGTTCTCTGCGTGGAAAGGTGCTTGAGATGGGCTGCGGATGTGGAATTTCCTCCCTGGCCTGTTCAAATGCCGATTCTGTAACCGGTGTGGATATCAATCCAGATGCTGTCAGATGCGCAAAGGAGAATGCAGCGAAAAATAACATAAAGAACGCCTCCTTTGCTGAAAGCGACCTTTTCTCAGAGGTGGAGGGCAGCTTTGATGCCATACTGTTCAACCCGCCTTATCTTCCTACCTCTGCAGATGAGCATGTGCAGGGCCCTATTGACAACGCATTCGATGGCGGAAAGGACGGCAGGGCCGTTCTCGACCGTTTTCTTAAGGAATTTGACAGCTATCTTAGCCCAGGCGGAACGGTTCTCCTTGTCCAGAGCTCCCTCAATGACCTGGAAAAGACAAGGTCTGCTCTTGAGGGGCTCGGCTATAACGTAACCATCAGGAAGGAGGAGAATTTCTTCTTTGAGAGGCTTTACCTCCTCCAGGCCTCGAAGAAATAGGTTTATATCCTCAGGCTGAGATATATTGCCGGGATGATGACATGAACAACCTCTGAGGCTTCCTATAGGCCTGTGAAGAAGTCAACAGCGTCTGACCACTTTTCATTAACAAAACACGTTTTACAACCGAATCTAAAGGTTTTTATACCCTTTTACCCATCAATAATAACATGAAACAAGAGATGGGTGGGGCAAAGCTAGACAGGATTCCGCCTCAGCGCAAGCAGAGGATGCTTGCAGTCCTGAGGCAGTGGAAGGATATAGGCTTTGCAGACCTCAAGGAAGGCCTTAAGCTTCTTGCAGACCCGAACAGGCCAACAGCCCAGAAAATACAGGATACCCGCGCACCTGAAATTGCAGGCGTATTCTGTACCTATGGTAAAGGCATAAGGCCCAAGACCGCACTTGACCGCGAGGATGCCGAGGTGCTCCTGGAGCTGGTTTCAAGACTTGAGAAGGCAATGCAAACAGAAGTCGTCCCGGCAGCCATGGAGCTGGCAGGACAGCTTCTGCTTAACGGCCAGGACCTCTCAAACAAGACCGTTGCTGACAAACTGCTGGACCCTCTGTTGAAAATCCTGAGGGAATTTGATGGCAATGCGGGCCAGATGAACCTGCTCTGACAGCAACCCGTTTAAACTTTTACCCTGAAATGCATTGCTATGCCTACTGTGAACGAAGTCGCTGCAGAGCTAGAAGGAATCGGTATTTCCGAGCACGACGCCCTTGTCATAGCTGATTGTGTCATAAGCAGGAAGTCATGCTCATGGGTCAATACAGACCCGGTGGATGAAAAACTCCTCGAAGATCTCAACCGTCTTATAGAAAAGAACAAGTATGGCATAAGAGTTGATGTGGAGCCAGTGCCTACCAGGGCCAAGTTCATCTGGGAAGTCAAGGTCTTATCATGAGGCCCTTTGCCTGTGATGCCATACTGATTGAAGATGGGAAGCTGCTTCTTATCAGGCGTGCTGCCGAGCCTTTCAAAGGGCAATGGGCGCTCCCTGGCGGAATGATTGGGGCAGATGAAACTGCTGAGGACTGCCTGAAGAGAGAGATGAAAGAAGAAACAGCCCTTGAAGTGGAGCCTGTGCAATTTGTAGGCCTTTATTCTGACCCGAAAAGAGACCCCAGGACTACCATCTCAGCCGCCTATCTTGTAAAGCGCATCAGCGGTGAGCTCGGGGCGGGGGATGATGCGGGGGAGGTCGCATGGTTTAAGCTGGGCAGTCTTCCTGAACTGTGCTTTGACCACTCAAAAATAGTTACGGATGCGCTCACTCTCCACTCTCGATGAGCGCAACGTCTCCGAGGGCGACCAGGTCCTCTTCTGCACGCGCCTGTGCTGCGGCCTGCTTTCTTGCAGCAGCGCGCATTGCCTTGTTCTCCTCATAGAGCCTTCTGAGCTCCTCTCTTATTACCTTGAGCTCCTCCTCTATCTTGCCTATCTCTCCTTCCCCGTCCTTTATGTCCTGCTCGACGTACCTTATCTTCCGCCTTGCCCTCTCGACTTCCTTTACCTCGTCAAGCTTCTCATCGACTTTCCTGAGCTGCTTTATCAGCTCTTTCTCCATCCTCGGGGTGAAGGCTGCTGTTGAAATCTTGAATTCAAGAGCCCTCTTCTGCTTCCTGTAAGGGGCCACCTGGACATTCCTTGTCTGCTCAAGGAACGGCTGAAGGGCTTTCTGCTCGTATTTCTTGTATCTTATCCTGCGGTTGAGCTGCTTTATGCGTTCGATGAGCTCGCCCTTCTTCCCCTCGAGCTCGTCTATCCTTGTCTTGACTTCCTCTTCAGATTCCATAAAATCACAGAAATGAAAATAAGTGCACCGTCTTTCAATATTCAGGACAAATGGTTTAAAAGAATATCCTCAAGCCTTCCGGACGTCGAATTCAAGCAATAGGTCCTCCCCGAAGCGTTTTGTCCTCGTAAGTCTGAGGTTCAGTGCCTGGGATAGCTTCCCTATGCCTCTGCCTCCGACAACCCCTTTTGCATTCTTTCCCCCTATGAGCTTTGGCGCCATGAAGAGATAGAGCCTGTCTACGATGCCTGCATCCAGGGCGCTGGCGTTCAGCTCGCCGCCCCCTTCGATGAGTATCTTCTTCATGCCCATGGAGCCCAGCACCTGAATAAGCTTCCCCATGCCAACCTGCTTTTTGCCCAGAACGAGTACAATGGCCGACTCCTTGAGCCGTTTCATTTTCCTCTCAGATGCTCTCTCTGTGGTTGCTATCATGGTCTTCCCATCCTTGGGCGCGAGCACTTTTGCACGCGGCGAAATGCAAAGGTCGCTGTCAACTATGATGCGCCAGGGGCTCTTTCTGCCTTTCATGCGGCAGGTCAGCCGGGGGTTGTCCGCTTTGATGGTACCTGCACCCACAACAACTGCTTCAAACTCCCCCCTCATCTTCTGCACGTGCCCTCTTGATTTTTCTCCGGTTATCCATTTCGAGTCTCCTGTCCTTGTCGCTGTCTTTCCGTCTGCGCTCATTGCCATCTTTATCGCTACAAAAGGCTTCCTCAGGTATTCGCTGTTGATGGACCTTGCTTTCTTTTCGTTCACAGGCCCTATGACCCTTATCCCTGCTTTCCTGAGCTCTTTTTCTCCGCTCACAAGCGGGTTGGGATCCTTCATGGCATAGACCACCTTCTTTATACCGCTCTTTATTATGGCCCGGGTGCAGGGAGGGGTGCGCTTGTTTGTATGTGAGCAGGGCTCCAGTGTGACATAAAGGGCTGCCCCTCTTGCATCCTTAGCCTCCCTGATGGCTTCTATCTCAGCATGGGGCATGCCGGCTTTCCTGTGGTAGCCGGTCCCGATTACTTTATTGTTTTTCACAAGGACTGCCCCTACTCTTGGATTAGGAAAAGGATTCGCTTTTTTGGCAAGCCTGAAGGCAAGCCCCATGAAATCTCCCATGACAATACTAATCTCCTTATAAGTTTTAAGTGTGTTCTGAAGCTATGGCACTTCGGGCTGTTGGACTACTACTGCTTGGCATGCTGCTCGGTGCAGTGGTCATACTGGCATTCATGTTCGGTCCTGAGCTCTTGGAAAAACTAGAGGAGCTCAGGGAAGAGAAGCCCCTTCCCAAGGAAATACTTGATGATGACACAAAGCGCTATTACTATCTCAAGAACCTTTCCTGCGACACTCTTTCAGGAAACTTCCTCATAGTGACCAATGACTTTTCAGAGGCCAGCATCAGGGGCCTTGTGGAGCATACACCAGAAGAGCTTGGGATAGCACAGGGCATAGCA
>Ga0180438_10009937_pt1 | contig 11738 bp, 9 predicted proteins | sample SS_ome_12_FD_132455 | JGI IMG/M metagenome (GOLD analysis project Ga0180438, IMG submission 132455) | Hypersaline lake sediment archaeal communities from the Salton Sea, California, USA - SS_3_D_2 metaG | ecosystem: Environmental > Aquatic > Non-marine Saline and Alkaline > Hypersaline >...
CCGATGATCAGGGCGTCGAACAGATCCATCTCGAACTCGGCAGCGTTGTTCTTGCTCATGCTCTCTCCGTAGGTGTCGGGGTTATCCTCTACACTCCCCTCGGGGGTCACATGCGAAGTCCCAGATGAGCGGAGTGTCCCTCTCCTCTATACTCGCCCGTGACAGAGGCACAAGAGCGTTGGTAAACTTGCGAGCGAGCACTTGGCGCGCAGCACCTTGGGCCGCTCGCCATCCGGCTTCGAGTCCTTCCGCGCTCGCTGCCATCTCGGCTTCCCCTGCGGTACCAGCGATGCTCATCGCGAGCTGCGTGGCGTTGATTGCGCCGGGGTCGCCGCTCGGGTTGAGGTACCACGGGCCGGCGTTCTTCCCGTAGGTATTGACAGCGGTGTTCGGTGCGACGGCGATTTTCTTCTCGCTCTCGATGATCTCCTGCACCGTCGGAGCAATACGCGGCCAACGCTCCCCGCTGTTGGGGAAAAGGAAGAGGTACTCCGTCCACGTCCCGGCAGTCAGGGAGCCTCCGTACACACCCGCCTCCGTGAACTCCTTCACCGTCTCGATGTAGTTCACCCAGTCGGCTTCGAGCGCTCCCATCGTGTAGAGATTTCCCGAAGAGGCAGGCTTCCATCGCGTCATCGTCTCCCAACGCAGGTGCGCCTCTTTGTTGATCTCGAACGTGATCTCGTTGAGCACCGAGATCGACGCAGCACGCTCAGCTTGGCCCACGCTCGCAGGAACAGGGAAATACGCATTGTCCGGCCCGTAGATGCGCGCGACGCCCGCAGAGACTTGCTCAAGCTGCTTGCGCACGTAGCGCCACGTATTCGGTCCAATCGTCGTCATCACCGCCGGGACAAGTCGCTGGGCGATCTCGTCCAGCTCGGCGGAAACCTCCGCTTCGGGCATCCCGTATATCTCTGCCGCGAGCGCGGTCGGTGGCTCCGGTAGTCCGTAAAGCTCCTCACGAGAGCGTACGTGGCTGGCGCGCTCGACGTCGCTGTCTGCCCCAAAGCCGCCGCTAGAGCGCTCTTGGGTGCCACCGCGAGACAGAAGCAGCGCCCCACCCGCTGCTGCCGCGATTGCAATTTGCCAAGGCTCCATTCGTTACTCGAAAAAAGGGTGACATGCGCTCAGTCCCTCACGGGCACCGAGCATCCAAGGCTCTGACCGGGAGCGGTCTTTGTCGCCTAGCACAATCGCAATTTGCCGCCAGACGGTGAAGGCGGTCCACCGAGCGCTCTTACGTCCGTAGGAGTCGCCCCAGTATGCGCCCGCGAGGCAATCCGCGACTTCGTCATGGTCGAGCCCATCGCCGTCCTCTGCGAGCATCGTGTGGTAGACGTGCTCACCCCACTCGTGCGCGAGCGTTGCCTCATGGGCCATTCGCATCTGGAACTTCGGGAACATGAAAATCCAGCTCCCCTCCGTCGTCACCATGCAGATTTCGCTCATGCGCGTTGCGTACACCGGGCCGCGTCCCTTGGCGTGACACCAAAAGAGCACGATAGGCTGCCGCTCGATGCCGTGGTCGTCCCACCACGCCCGCAGACGCTCCTCGTGCGTCGGGAGCGTAAGGCTTTCCCACGGCTCCGGGTGATGTACCGGGCCGCACGCAACGAAGAGCATCGAAATGATGACGATGGGGACGAGGAGTTTCACGACACTTCCGGCACGTCTGGCACGAGCCACGAATAGTCCACCGTCACGTCCTGCGTGATCGCCTGCACAGCGTAGGCCACGCCGTCGAGTGGGTAGCGGAACCGGAAGTTTGTGGGTTTCAGCAAGAACGGCGAGTCGGGCTGCGAGCCTCGCACCGTCACAAACGGAGCGCCCTGCGTATTGAAGCCAATAGCGGCGACGGGCTCCCCGTTCGCGTAGAGCAGCACGCCCGATGCGTTCGCGGGGGTCGCCCCCTCGAACGTGATGTCGAGATAGGCCCACGGTGCGCCGTCCCGCTGCACGGCAGAAGGAAGCACGAGGGGTGTGGGTGCCGCTGCCGCTGTGAGTACCAACTGCGTCTGCGCGAACGGGCGCAGCGGAGCGTTCTGCCACCGGAGGATCTGGTCCAGCGACAAATCCTCGCCGTTCGAGTTTTGAGGGAACGTCGGAACGAGGAAAGCCACAACCACCGTCGTCGGGTCCGAGTTGGGGAGCCCTTGTGCTGTGATCGAAAGGGTCTGCGTCTCAGCGGGCACAAAGGTGATGAGCGTGGTTGTCTCGTACTCCAGCGCCGTCAGCTCCAGCGCCGCGCCGTAGCGCTCTCCGTCCACCGACACAACGAGGCTATCCGCAGCCGCCACCGGAGGGGTCTGCGTGTACGCCCGGATCAGCAGGTGATAAAACGGCGCTCCATTCAACTCGTCTGCGTTCGGCAGTCGCCCATTGAACGAGGGTGCACCGTTGAAGGTCGAGCCGTCTGGCGTTAGGATTAGCTCATCGGTCCCGGTAAAATCCACGGGCGCGGGAAGCGTCGTGGTCGTAGGAAGCAACGGGCACTCGATCCACTCTTGCAGCGGAACCAGCGAAATCTGAGCCATGACGGTACCTCGAAAGTTGTTGACGATTCAGCCGGTCGCGGTGCCGGGAAGACCTACCAAGAACATCCAGTTGGAAGTCTTGGAATTTATAGCAAAATACAGAGCGCTCACCAACGGGAAAACCCCCGGAGCGCGCCTCACCGCACATGCGATCAAGCCGGTCGTCTCTGTCTCCCACCGCAAAGTGCTCGCTACGGTAAAAGACTTGGAGAAAGGAGGGCTCGTCAGGCGCGTCGGCAACGAGATCCTCGTCACCGCTGACGGTGACGCTCTCCTCGCCCAAAGAGGAGCCAAACCCGGCTGCGCGTGCGCGGGCGAGCCGCTCCTCGCAGATGTCGAGGGAGAGTATCACTCGTAGCTTCTTCGATCTTGCGCAGAGAAGAACGCAAAGAGCCCGATGGCCGCGACCGCCCCGAGCCCAAAGCCGAGCATGAACAACTCGCGCTCGCCCTGTGCCACGTCCATCTCAGCCAGCTCGACGTGTCCTGCCTCGATCATGGGCCAGAGATCGTCATGTCCCGGCGTGATGAAGTCCACGTCGGGATAACGCTGCGTGAGGTAGTTGTGCAGAGGTCCGTAGATTTCCGTGACCTCGCCGCTGGGGTTCGTCGCCATCAGAACTGCTCGTTGATCACGTAGAGCGCACCCGCGAGTGCGGCCCACGGCAGGATCTTCTTGAGGGTGTCCCCCGTAGAGTCGTCGCTTACTGCCGTCGCTTCCGGTCCGTCTCTTTGCGGGATCTGCGCTTCGGGAAGGTTCGGGTCTGCGCCGAAGATTTCCCCAAGGTCACATGTGGTCAGCTCCTCGGCGTTGCCCGAGAGGATGATCTGGTCAATCGAGCCCGCGATGTTGAGGTTCGGTGGAGCGTCGGTTGCCACGTTGGCCCCGATCACCAAGAGGTGCTCGGCAATCGCAGGGGCGCTCAGCGACACCGTCGGGGGGTAATACGCGATGGCGTAGCACTTGCCTCGGCGCTCAAGGAGGACGACGAGCGAGTCATCGTCCGCAAGCTCCCAGTCCCGAATCATCGTCTCCGCGCCCGCGATGCGCTCAGCAATCGAGGGGCCTTCCTCGGTGCTGGCGTCCGCACCTGACGTACGGAGGTTGAGCGTGGGAATATCCTCCCGTGAAGTCGCCGTGGGGCGCAACGGAATGACGTTCCCTGTCCCCACAGAAGGGGGTTGAGAAACCCCTCCAGTGCGCTCGTACTGCTCGCCTTGAATACGGCTCCACTTATCCGCCATCGGGCTCTCGTCAGCGCTGCTCGTCTGCGAGCGCGTGTTCGCGTGGATGTCCGTGTCTTTCCCACCGCCATATGCCGAGACGGCGGCGGGGTTGATGAAGCCTACGCCCATGCCCTTGTCGCGCGTGCGGCCCATCCTCGACTTGCCGGGGCGTTTCGGAGTGTCGTTGCTCATGTCACGTTACTTGGCGAAGTAGGGGAACTCGAAGAGATTACCCGTCTCGGGGTTCAGCGTATAGCGCGTGGAAACACCCTCGGAATACAAGGGCGTGGTCCGACGATCAAGGAGCGTCCGGCACGCTTCCGCGACATCGACATCTTCGAGGTGCTGGGCGGCTTCGTAAAGCGCCCTGAGAGCCGACGAGAGGTCCAAGTACGCGACGATGTGCGAAGGACCGTTCTCGATCTTGGGTCTTTTCTGGAGGTAGATGTCGTCCGAGGTCGCAACAGAGATGCGCTTTCGGGGGCACTCCAACGCGGAAACCTCCACGCGGGAAAGGATCTCGAAATTCCCGATGTTGCCGTCTGCGATGACGTGCTGCGGGCTGGAGTAGTTGTAGATCGTCCACAGAAGGACCATCCCCGTTTCCGACTCATACCGCAGGCGGTACGCCGCCGGCATCCGGCTCTTGTAGACCGTGCTCGGGACTTCTTCTACCGGGAAGTATTCCCACTCTTCGAGGAGCGCTGCTGCCGCCTCGTTCACGATCTCTGCGCCTTCGGGCGTGATGAAGGGATATGTGACCAGCGCATTGGTAAACGCTTCAGACGCTTTCTGCTGGTGGACGGTGATCGCCGTGACAACGTCTTCCGCGAGGCTCAATGCCTCCTCGGAGTCGCCTTCTGCCGCGTCCGTCGCGACCATCTCGATCTCTTCTTCGAAATCCTCCGGGGTGGGGTCGTCCGTGTCTTCAAAGAGGTCTTCTTTCTCGCCTCCCTCGTTCAGCGGGAGGTCGGGAGCCTCCTCTTCCTCAGCCTCGACGAAGTCCGGCTCCTCAATCTGGAGGTAGCGTCCGATCCGGTTGCTGAGGCTTCCTGCCAGCTTAGCGAGCGCGTCATCAAAGTCGCTCTGCTGCGTGTGCGCAAAGAAAGCGATGCCACCTTTCGCGTCTTCTTCTCCGCTGCCGTACACGTTCCACGCGATGTGCGGCTTCGGGTTTTGAAGCGCTGAAAGCTGGACCTCGACATTGGCAACCTCGAAGTTGAGCTTCGCCCGGTCGTCGCCCCCTTCGATCTCGGTAGAAATAATGGCCTCTCCGACCTCCTCACTGTACGGGCCTTCCTGCGACGCATCGAAGAGGTGGTCTTGGAACGCTTTGAGTAAGATGTCCGACGGGACAACAAGTGCTTCTTCGGCGGCGCTTTCCTCGTCGCTCCCGCCGCCGAGCGCCGTCTCCATGTCCGTGTCTTTGAGAGATCGGTACCCGGCTCGGACGGTCGTCTTTGCGTACCGAGCCAAGTCCTCGATCTCGTCCAAGGAGTCTTGCAGCATCACGGTACCCCCGGAGAAAAATACCGCGTTCTCGATACCGTCAACGATGTAGGTGAAGGTCTGCCGGTGGGGCTTCGTCGCGTCGATGGGCGTAAAACGGATCTGCACCACGTCATCGGCCACCACCTCGCGTTCTACCCTCCAACGCGAGTACGGCTCGGGGAGCTTGCGCAGCTCCTCCATCACGTCGTTGAGCAGGTGCTTGCCGATGAGAAGGGCGTCGCCTGTTGCGAGTTCTTCTTCCCGTGCGGTAGCGCGCTCGTCGAACGCTTCGTCCATCTTCTCTTCGAGGAACGTCTCCTGCGTCGTCGTCAGCTCGGCTGCCGATGCAGACGCTAGGGGCATCGCCCCAAGAAGACGGTCGATCTCTTCTGCCGCGCCTTCTCGGGCGTTGTCGAACTCCTCTTCGTCATCCGATGAGGACGGTCCTTCCTCAAAGGGGAAGCTGAAATCCCCGTGGACCCCGGTGATGCCGTTGCCCACGTCGCCCATTGCTTCCCACGTAATCTCTTCGGGAGACTCCATAGGTGCCGACGTGATAAGGCGGACGAACTTGAAACCATCCGGGTGCTTCCACTGCTCGAAGCGAGAAAACTGCCCGGTGTCGGGGTCGTAGTCCACGCTCACGGTGCGGTCTTCCCACAACGGCGATTCCACGAACTGCGCAACGTCTTCGCTGAAAAACTCAAGGTTCTCTTTGAGCGCGTCTGCGTCGGGACCGTCGGGGCCTTCAGTAAGCGTAGGGAACCGGCCTTCGCGAACAGGGACTTCCTCAACGTCCTCCTCGAAGAACGCCTCGGTGACTTCGTCCTCGTCCGCGCTCCGCGCCGGCGGTGTTGCAGAGGGGGGCGAGGCGGCTGCGCCGTGGCGCTCTTCCGCACCTTCCGCTCGTCCTTTCGCGTACCACTCGCGCACGGCATCGGTCACGTCCGCGCCCTTTTCCTCAAAGAACGAATCCATGACCGACACAGCGGTCCCGTCGTACCCGAGCGTCCACGCCTCGTAAAGAAGCCGATTCTTCAGCAACTCTTGAAGAATCTTCACAGGGGCAAAACCCTGCTTCTTCAGATACTCGGTCACATCAGCGGTGAGCTTATTCATCCGGGTTGTGAACGCCGGGATGTCAAAATTCTCAAGGCTCATCAGGCTCCTCGATTCGCTCGAATGGTCTGGTGGAGATCGTAGAGAGATGCTCCAAGGCCGACAGCGCTCGTCAGAGCATATGCCATCGGGAGAATAAGAGAGGGGTTCGACCGTCGCGTCCCACGGGGGGACGAGGGATTCACATACCGCACGATTCCCTCGCCCTCGAACTGCTCATAGCTCATCCGCTTCTTGACGAGATCCGTCACGATGGTGCTAACGGCCCCGAGCGTCGTAAAGAAGGGGAAGTCCGTGAGGTCGGTTCCTTCGACTTCCTCAAACTCTTGAAGCTCTGATTTAGCCTCTGGGGAGTAGCTTGCGGTATAACGAGGGGGACCAAGGGTAATAGCGTTCGCGACCTTATTGCCGGTAATGATGCGGCTCAGGCGCTTCTTTTCGCCTCGGTCGTTGACGAAGCCGCTGGCGAGAATGATGAAGAGGGGCGTCGTGTCCGCAAAGAGGTAGCGGTCGTCCTTCGAGCGCTTCTTGTTCTCCTGCTCTTTCTTCGCTTCGAGCAACTCGCGCGTCAGAGCGGGGAACGCCTGATTCATGTAGATCAGGCTCACGAGCATCGAGTCCTCGGCCTCACGCGGGCCGAACGCCGATGACCACGGGCTCGCGTAAAACTGCGCCTTGTTCCGGTCGATGGGAGAGTCCCTCCACAAGACATCCGAAGACAACCGAGGCGTTCGACGCACGGGGAAATACGGCAGCTTGAAACGGAAGATGCCTTGGACTTCCCTGTCTCCGATGGTGGTCTTCGGATTGAACGAAAGGACCGGAGCGTAGAGGTGCATGATGCCGTCCGGGTGCTCCCGAGGGTATCGCTTCTCGAAGTACGCATCCACCTTGCGGGCCTCGCGGGCTTTCCGCATCTCTGTCTGGCCCTCCCGAAGCGCCTCGTCGAGCGTAAAAAGAATCACATCGTCTCTGAGTTCCGCCTCCGCCTCGCGCAGCTTTCCACGCGCTCGGATGCGGGCAAGCTGCTCCACGTCATCCAGCTCGTAAAGGACTTCACCTTCGGGGAGCACTTCGTCGGGCACGAGTCCGTAATAGCGAGCGATGTCGTTGTAAGCGCCCTGCATCAAGAGCACGTCGTCGGTAATGTCCTCGTCCTCGATAGAGTCCAGCAACGCTTTCATCACCGACATGAGGTCGTACAAGACGAGGTGCGTGTCTTCCTCTTCGAGCAACGTAACAACCGCCGGGGTCGGTTCCTTGCCCTTGTCTTCCTCCTCCTTCCGAACACGGGTTACACGGTCGATAGCTTGCTCAAGATTCTCCCGCACCTTCTGAAGACTCGGCAGCGTATACTCGAACTCGTCGAGGTCTTTCCACTCAGGAGCACCCGCGCGTGCCGCCTCGTAGTAACCGGCTAGCTCTTCGAGGTAGTCGTCAAGCACAGCAAGGTGCTCGTCTTCGGAGATCACCAAGTCGAACTTCTCGGGCTCCTCCATCCCCAACCATCGGTACGGGACCGTGTCGTGAGGAGCGTTCATCAACGTGGAGTAATACTTCTGCGTCTTGTACGGGTCTTCCTTGTTGAAAGCGTGGTAGAAAAAAGTCTGGAGCTTGTCCTCGTTGTCCCGTCGGAAACGCTTGAAGCGCACGCCGAGCCCCAGCTTCACCATCTGCATTTCAAGGCGGCGAATGAAGTCCGAGACGAACCGCTGAGCGTCGAGGAAAGCCTCCTCGTCCATCATCTCGTAGGTCGGGTTATCCTTACGAGCCGCCTTCCGACGCAGCTTCGCCATCCGACGCTTGTAATAGTCGGTGCCGGGGCCGAAGAGTTCTTTGGCCCGCTTGAACTGCTTCCGAAGGAACGCTTTCGTGGGCTTGCTCATAGTGGCCTCAGTTTCCCTGCATCATGGCTGCAACGGCTTTGGCCAACCTCTCCACGTCGCCGGCTCTTTCCTCCAGCACCGTCCCGTCGGACAGGATTTCGGTACGCACCTTGCCCTGCGAGCCTCGTTCCACCTGCTCCTTGCGGGACGGCACTCCCTCACCGGGTGTGGGAGCTTTGCCCTCCTTCCACGCCTCGAACCGAGGAGTGTACGCAGTAGCCACAAATTTCATGGGGGACGCCGTACACGAGGTGGTCCCTTGGTAGTACCCCTTTCGGATGAGGTACGCCCCCATCTTGTCCTTGAGGTCTTTCCCGAAAGCATCGCGGGGCAGGAAGTTCATCTGGAGACGGGAAGCGTCGTCGCCCTCCTTGAGTCCCCAGAAGCCCATCGTCACGAGAAGCATCTTGTTCTTCGCGGTATTCTCGTTGGAGCCGCCGACCTTGTCCTTGATGTTCCGCTGCAACTGCTGGTGGAAGAGCGGGTTGTTGAGGATTTGCTCTGACACCGCCTCGTCAACCAGCTCCATCTCGTCGTCAGGGAGAATCTTCTTGGCGTCTGCGACTGTCGGGACGCACAACGCAACGAGTTCCTGCGGGGTGAGGCCCTGCTTGTCGTCCCCTCCTCCTTCAAGGGCTTTCTTGAGCTGCTTCATGCGCTTGTCGTTGATGAGCCGCGCCAGAGGCTTGAGCGAAGGCTCCAGCCCAAAGCGCTTGATGAGAGAGGAGGAAATATTCGGGGCTTCCTCCCCGATCTCCGCGAGCATCTCCAGATCGTCCGAGGTGATCTTGTCGGGACGCAAGCGGTACGCGGCAGTGTGCCCCTTCTTCTTGGCTGCGCTCGTGAGCTTGCTCTTCTTGATCTTCTTGCGACGGATCAGCTCCATGAGCGCGTCTTGGTAGCCCTGCTCATCGAGCTTCGCTACGCGCTCCACGTCGCCGCCTTCGAACTTGCCGGTGTTGGAGTCGAAGTCGAAGTCCGCGACCGTGTTGAACGTGCCGTCGAGCCTGCTCTTACCCGCCTGCCGAACCAGAATCAGCGCAAGAAGACGATTCGCCGGATCGGCCCACGCGGCGGTGATCTCCTCGTCCTCTTCTACCTCGTCTTCTTCTGGCTCTTCGGCAGCGGCGGCTCGTGCGGCGGCTTTCTTCGCGGCCTTGGAGCGTTTGTCGGCCTTCGGCGCACTCTCAGGGCCACCGTCCGTCTCTCCGAGGGGGATCTTGTAGAGCTTCGCGATAGCCTCCGAAGTGCCCTGCACACCGAACCGGCCTTGTGGCGGCTGGCCTGCTCCCAGACGCAACGCTCGCAGAAGAGCCTTGAGGCCCTTCTTGGTTTCCTTGGAGTTGCTCTTGTCCTTGTAGCCGTTGAGAAGAATCTGCGCGGCCTCCAGAGCCGTCATCTTGCTGAGATCGTGGGATTTACCCGAGATCATCTCCAGAACCGATTCCAGCTCCTTCTTCGACGGGACCTCCCCCTTGGGTTGCGTAACGCGGTCGCTCTTCGTCTTTGTCCGCTTCGCCCCTGTCGTCTTCGGAGCGTCTCCGGTTGGGACTGCGCCGGTGAGGGGCTCGCCGCTCTCCTTCCACTTCAGCGCCATCTCCGCGATAAAGCGCCGCGCTGCGGTGCTCTTGTTCGTGGCCTTATCTGCCACTTCGGGATGCGCGTAGACGTCTGCGATTCCAAGACGCTTTCCAATCGCCTTGAGCGCCGACTTGGGAATGGACGTCCCGTCGATCTTCGCAGCTCCAGCGGCGCGAGTGCTATCCGACTCGGCTTTGTCCGCGATGAGCTGGATGTACTCGTCGATCTGCTGCTGCGTGTACTGTGTCGCGCGGCCCTTGGTCTTCTTGCTCGCTGGCGTAACGGGTTTCTCTTCAGAGAAATCCTTCGTCTTCACCGGCTTATCCGTCGGGCGGTCGATGCCGGTGGCTGCACGGCGCAGGCCCATCTCTTCGAGACGCTGCGCGAACTGATCTCGACGGACGGGGACACCCGCGTTTTGCCACTGCGGGCTGTCGATGTCGATGCCCACGTAGTTCGCGAGCGCCGGCAGGGCTTTCTTGGTCGCGATCTTGCGTCGCGCCGAGTCGCCGGTGGCGTTGACGAACGCCGTGACCATCTCTGCGAGCTTGCTGTTCGAGAACTCAGGGAAAGACTTCTTCGCGGGCTTCTTCGGCGGCTTCGCGTCCTTCCCACGCTTGGTGTCGCTGTCGATGACGACCTTGCGATACTCCTCGGCGGCTTTCTCAAAGCGCTCCATCACGTAGTCGAGCTTCTCGTCCACCCGCGTGAGGATGCGCTCCTCAAAGGTATCGAGGGTAGCGGGCTCGGTGTAGGGGAGCTGCTCTTCTTGCGGAGGCGTCGTAGGAATCCGCGCGAAATGGTGCCCTCCGTACTGTTCGTGGGTACGCGGCTGCGCTGCAACCTCTGCCGTAGAGAACATGAAGGGGGCCATCCCGGCGAAGTTCGGGTTCGGCGTCCGGTAGCCGTGCTTCTTCGGGTCGAACGGCATGTAGTCTTGAACAATCCCGTCATCGACCTCGATGATGAAGCCCGTCAGATCGAGGTCGTTCGCGTAGATGTCGTCGAACTCCTTCGCGAGCTGCCGCGCGGCCTCTTCGGGAGAGTGAAACGCTGGACCGATGGTATGGATCTCCTCTCCCACCCGAACCACTTGAGGGAAATCGTTGGGGGGATACACGACCGCGACGTACATGTTGGACATGGTTCTTAGAAGAAGATGGGAGTGGAGATATGCGTCCAGAAGTCGAAAGAGACGTCGGGAATATTCAGTGCGGTGGGGACCGCCTGAGCCGGGTCTACGACGGTTGCTCGAAGGCGAAAGATTACAGCGTACTGAACCTCGTCCACGAGGACGTGACGGTTCGCCTGCCCGCGCGACGGAAGGAACAAGTTTTGGACATCGGGACGCACAAGAGGGACCGCTGCACCTTGCCCCCCGATGTTCTGAAACACGATGTTCGTGTCGCGCTGGTACGTCGCCCCCTCGGGCTCCAACAGGCTTCCGACGCCGCCAGAGATGCCGAACAAAACGCTGAGAATCTCCAGCCCGTCTTGGTCCCCGTCAAAGTTGATGTTCGCTTTGTTGCCTTGGATTGCGTCTTCATTGAACACGGCAGCGACGCGCCCGCGTGCGTTGGTGCTCGTGTACTGAATCCGTTGCTTGTTGCCCCGATCAAGGTCACGGATTTCCGCGACGTCGATCATGCCTACGGCGTCCGCTCGCTTCTCGGCAAAGTACCGCACGGACTCATCACCGGGCTGAAAGTTCCGGTCACGATTAAACCGCAATCGGACAGGCTTTACGTTCGTCTGGCGCGAATACACCGGCGAGAAGCGGTCCAGCGATGATGTCGGCAACGACGTCAGATACCCGAAATTCGGGGACTGCACGCCGTAATTATCCCCGGATGCCATCTTACACCCCTTCGACGGGGAAGCGCATACAGTGAAGGGTA
>Ga0180438_10009942_pt1 | contig 11729 bp, 11 predicted proteins | sample SS_ome_12_FD_132455 | JGI IMG/M metagenome (GOLD analysis project Ga0180438, IMG submission 132455) | Hypersaline lake sediment archaeal communities from the Salton Sea, California, USA - SS_3_D_2 metaG | ecosystem: Environmental > Aquatic > Non-marine Saline and Alkaline > Hypersaline >...
GCTTCCGTTGAATAAAACGAAGGCGAAAAAGCTGCTGGAACGATTGGAGCACTGGTTGTCGGTCTTTGAGTTCAATAGAAGAGAGTACGTCTTCGAGAAAGAAGACCAGAAGACTTTTGAAGCATGGGATGCGCCCGGGGATGGCACTCCCATCGTGAATTTTCTACCGTACGAGGATCATTTTCCCAAAGCGTATTTTATACGAAACTGGTACGTGTCGGATGACACCACGCCCAAGGTGTTCCACGTGGCCCGACTGGATTGGGGACAGATACGCCCATCCATCTGGCTTGACGGGAAAATCATCGGCCGCTGGGAACTGGAATGGACGAGCAAGGCCAGATCATCGATGCAGGTTGACATTATCGACCTGAACGAGGATGTATCCCTGTCCTCACAAATCCAGCAGGAAATCGAAACCCAAAAGAACGCATTGGAGACGTTTGTGAACGAAAAGTTGATTCCCCTGATGAAATAGCAACCCTACTCCCTGGCAGGGCCATATTGGACATTCTCACAATTTTACTTGAAATTGTCTCATCAAATACGTAAGTTCTTCGTGAGTTACTATCTATCGTACGATACGTAAGATGCCTTTTTAGAGGAGGTCCCTCATGGAGAAAAAAACAAGTAAGGTCACAGCCTTTACCTTGGTTGTTTTTTTATTCATCAACCTCTCATGGAATACAATCGTTTGTGGCTCGAATCCGCAGGATGATTTGACACGGAGCCGGCTGGCCTACCTTAACAGCTATGAAGAGAACGAATGGCTTCTGGCACCGGATCCCCCGTTCTCGGTACGTTCGATGACGGGCAATCCCATGAGCGGAGTGGTGGTGTTCGGTGGTATCGAGAACAAGCAAGGTGCGTTTCTGAAAGACATCGCCGGCGGCCAGTGGGAAATCATCGCCGATGCACCGTTCACGGTGAATCGAAGCGCTGGCGACAATGAGTTCGGTCCCATTGTATTTGGCGGAGATGACAACCGTCAGGTAGCCTACATGAGGAGATATACGGACAACGCCTGGAACACCGTGTCTCAGGCGCCGTTTGTCATCGCGGATATTGCTGGGGACAACGAGTTCGGTCTCATCATCGTTGGAGGGGAGAATAAACGCAAAGTCGCCTACATGCGGCGTTATACAGAGAACAAATGGTATGTCGTCACGGATGCCCCATTTGAGGTGGAAGTCGTTTCCGGCGACAATGAAAAAGGAATCATCATAGCCGGTGGCATGGACCGCAGGAAAGTGGCCTACATGAGAAGCTACGAAGATAACAACTGGCAAGTCGTGAGCGATGCTCCTTTTCCTATCATCGATTTAGCAGGGACGAATCATGCTGGGCCCGTTGTCGTCGGAGGTGAGGGCGACCGGCAGGTAGCCTACATGGACAACTACCAGGAGAACAAGTGGAGAGTGGGAGCTCCTGCGAGCATTCCCGCTTTTGAAATCAGCGGCACCAACGACCAGGGAATCGTGGTCAGCGGCGGCGGACAGAGCCGGATCAAGACCATCGTGAAAAAAGTGTATAAGACGGCAGTCGTGGAATTTACCGAGAGAGGAGACCTGGGCATTCCCGATGCCGGAGCCATCGTCGCGGAGTGGATTACGACATCCCTGAATAAAACCGATGCCTTTGAAGTGTACGAGCGGCTCTCATTGAGCAGTCTGATGGAAGAGCACAAGCTGGGCGCTACGGGCATGATGGACGAGGAGACGATGGCGCAGATCGGACGGGTACGTGGGGTGCAGGCCATCGTCACGGGCAGTGTTATCAAGTTCGGGGATATCGTTTCGGTGACGGCAAAAGTGGTCGATGTGGAAACGGCAAAGATCATCAATTCGGCAGACATCAAGGTGAACAACATCAACGCCATATCGTCTGAGATCGACAAGCTGGCATATGAATTGGCGAAACATTGATGGGTCGTTTAAATCATCAAACGCTGGAATGACATCCGACGTAAATCGCCATTTATAGAAGAAACAAGCCTTTGTGTTTTCATCGAAGCGTGAAGGCTTGTTGTTTTGGGAGAGAAAGCCGTCTTTCTTTTCAGCCGACAAGAAAGAGGGGGGTCACGAAATCGCTTTCTTGAAACGCAACAAATTCCTTTTGGAATATCCCGTCCATAAAAATCATCCTGGTCCCCGTTTCTATCCTCCTTGTCTCTTGCATGGGAAAGACCTTTTTCTCCGATGCTAAAGATTTTTCGGATGCCTCTTGACTATCACAAATAGGCATTTTTTAGAAATGTGGCGACTCGTTTTATCGTCGATTTATTCCCAACAAAATAGAATCGGACGCTTTCGGCCCAGCTCTTGTTGAAACCTTTGGAAATGAACAAACGTCTCTTGAACAAGAGAGAATGCGATGGAAAAGATCGATTTAAAAAAGAAATGGAAGCATCTGTACGCACCCTCTTACAAGAAAGTGGACGTCGTGGATGTGCCAGACTTTCTGTTTGTTATGGTGGACGGGAGGATCGAACCGGGTATGGAACCCGCCACATCCAAGGCGTTCCAGGATGCCATAAGTGCTTTGTACGGTGTGTCGTACACCCTTAAGTTCATGTCCAAGCGTCGAGAGGACGATCCTGTCGACTTTACCGTGATGGCCCTGGAAGCCCTGTGGTGGACCGATCCCGGCGAGTTTGATATGGCCAAGAAAGACGAGTGGAAATGGACGGCCATGATGATGCAACCCGAGCATATCACGGAGGCGATGTTCCAGAAAGCCGTCCAAGAGGTCGGCAAGAAAAAGGACAATCCGGCGCTGACGAAAATCCGGTTTCAACGTTTTCATGAGGGCCTTTGCATGCAAATCATGCACATCGGCCCCTACGCAGACGAACCCGAAACCATCGCAAAGATGCATGCCTTTGCCAGGGAGCACGGCTACCGACTCCGGGGCAAGCATCACGAGATCTACCTGGGCGATCCGCGGCGAAGCAAGCCGGAGCGACTCAAGACCGTCCTGAGACAGCCGGTGGAAGCGCCAAAAGCATAATGTTCGAGCAAGACAATCAATAAAATGTTATCGCGGGGAGTTGAAAAATCTCGGTCAACGAAGCCATTTGAATTTCCTTACTGGTCGTGATTGTCTTCGACAAAAGAAAGGAAAAGCACATCGGGACGAGTCTATACTATAGGATGATGAAATGAAGGCCGATAGGATTTTAACATTTTTCTCTGTTTTAATCATCACCTCCTGTGTGCTGGGGCCATGTCCTCGGGTACATGCGAAACAGGACACACCCATCGAAGGCAAGGTCGATGCTTACGTGAAGCCTTACATCGAAATGGGATGCTTCAGCGGATGCATCCTCGTTGCGCGGGAAGGCAGCATCCTGCTGAAGAAGGGTTACGGTATGGCCAACGTTGAACTGGGTGTGGCCAACGGGCCGGAGACCGTGTTTCACATCGCCTCGGTATCGAAACCGTTTACGACTGCGGCCATCCTGATCCTCCAGGAGCGCGATCGCCTGAGTGTGCACGATCCCCTGGCCGTTTATATCCCCGATTATCCGGGCGGCGACAAGATCACCCTGCACCACCTGATGACTCATACATCGGGCATACCCAACGTGAATGATTTTCCAGACTACGACGCGAAATCAAAATTCCCGCACACAACCAGCGACCTTGTGGCGTTGTTCAAGGATAAGCCAACCATTTTTGAGCCGGGAGAGCGGTACAGCTACAGCAACTCGAATTACAACCTGCTGGCTTACATCATCGAACACGTATCCGGGATGAGCTACGGCGAATTCCTTCAAGAGAATGTATTTAGTCCTTTAAACATGGAGAATACGGCGCACCATGGCCATGCCGGCACACTCATCATGAACCGGGCGTCGGGGTACGTGCCCGTAGGCGTCGAGGACTTGGAGAACGCGCCCTTCATCAACTGGTCCATCAAGACGGGTAACGGCTCGCTGTGTTCCACGGTCGACGACCTATACGCGTTCGACCGTGCCCTGTATACAGAAAAGCTCCTGAAGAAGGCCGGTCTTGAGCAGGCGTTCACGGAGCATATCGAGGGTATTGGTTACGGATGGTTCATCGGCAAGCGCCACGGCCGAAACGTGATCCGCATCAACGGCCGGTCTCCCGGTTTTGGATCGGCGTTCCAGCGGTACGTGGATGACGACGTCTGCATCGTCGTTCTGAGCAACAACTATGCTGCGACGGCAACTGCTATCGCCGATGGTGTGGCTGCCATCGTTTTTGGCGAGCCGTATGAGATCCATGAAATCGTAAAGCCTGTATCATTGCGTCCACAGCAGATGGAAAGATTTGTGGGATGGTATCAATTCGGTGATACGTTCTATGTCCCCAACGCGAGATATCGTATAGAAAGCCGGGGAGATTATCTGTTGATGCGACTGGGAGGTTGGAGTACATCCCTGGTTCCCCAGTCGGATGCAACATTCTTTATAAGAGAGTTCTGGGCCACGGTCTCTTTTGTCAAGAACGCCGAAGGAGACGTGTCCTATCTGCACTGGGGAGATTTTAAGGCTCGTAGAGTCGATGAAAAGTAAAGCTTCCCGCTTATCTCTGGACAGCTATGGTTGAGTCTTTCGTATACGATCCAGAAAGGCGAAAATGAGATGGAGGCAGATATGTCCATGTATAAAGTCACCTTTGATGACCTGTCGTGGGAAACACCCATGGATGGAATACGGTTCAAGGCAGTCCGGCACGGCGGAAAGCAGCTGCGGCTCGTAGAGTACACGAAAGCGATGCCGCCCCATTGGTGCGAGAAGGGCCACATCGGGTATGTGCTGGAAGGACAGTTCGAGATCGCCTATGAAAAGGACGTAGAGATATACGACGTGGGTGATGGTGTTTTCATCCCCTCGGGGAGCGAGCACAAGCACATGGGTCGGGCGTTGACAGAGGTGGTGCGGATTATTTTTGTGGAAGAAGTCTGATGAACCCATCCCCTGACGAACAGTCTTAGGTTTCAACAGTATCGGACCCATCATCTTATACAGGGAGGAACCGATGAAAGATCGCACTTTGCCTCTGACCGTTTTGGCCATCGTTCCGCTTGTTTTCTTCTGCCAGAAACAGGCGCACATCAAGGATACGGTACGTGTGGACTACACCATGGCCGAGCGAACCGTGGAGTGGCTCCGGTTTATCAACACGGGTGCCGATGATGCCTCGGTCAAACAGTTCTTCATGGAAAAGGTGGCGCCCACGGGCGGATGCCAGGCTATCATCCATCATTGGGCACGGTTCAGAACGTGGGATGAGGAAACATTCTACACTTTCATCATGGAGGCGCTGGACAGGGTGCCCACCGATCAGTCCGTTACGAGCGAGGATGGATCGTTGACGGCGTTCGGTCGGAGAAGGAGGCTGTGGCAATCGGCACTGGTCGATCCCGATCGACTCGGCCAGGACATCCAAGCGCTGAAAAAAATCCGGTTAAAGGACACGGCGCTGAAAATAGCCAAGGCTTATCTGCCCGATGAGGCGGTGGTGAGCAACGATTTCTACATCGTTATGTTCGGTGCTTCCACGGCTTTCTCTGTGGGCAAGGAAAACGGTTACGATCTCCTTCAGCTATCCAAAACACCCGAGGGTGATATCGATACGGAGGTCGTGATCTCGACCTTTGCCCACGAGATGCATCATTCGGGATTCTCACACTGCATCCAAACGTATACGCCCGGACTGGAAGATGATGAACATGTGTTACTCGTCGGTATCCTGGCCGGAGAAGGGATGCCCACTTACTTCATCAACAAACCTTTTGACCATCTGGATGTGCTGAGGTCGAGTCCAGAGCCCCTGTACCAAGCCCTGGCCAAAGACTGGGAGAACCATCTGGCTTCCATGCCCGCGCTTTACAGAAAGGCTCAGGAGGATATTCTGTCGAACATCCGGGGGGACATCGGTCAGCGGGAAATCATGGATTCGTGGATGGGCGGCGTGCAGGGTCCGGCCTATGCATTGGGCTCCAACATGTTTTCCGTCATCGAAGCACACCTGGGCGTGGATTCTGCAAAATCGGTTCTGAAGAACGTACTCCGGTTCCCGGCCGTCTACAACCGCGCGGCGAAGATAGGAAACGAGCAAGGGGGGACGTATTTTGTATTCGATGAAGATTTTATTAAAAAGGTATTCGACTATCATGGCCCGGAATAAGAAAATGCAGTCCGAAAATCGTGCCGATTCCGAATATGTCGTGTCTGCGGAAGACAGGCAAATCGACCTCGTCGTGTTCGACATGACAGGAACCACCGTCCAAGATCGGGGTGAGGTTGTCCAGGCCTTCATGGCTGCCCTGGATGCCCACGGGGTTGAAGCGACAGAGGACGAACTGTATGCGTGCCGCGGCCTGTCCAAGCGGGACGCCATCGATTTGTTACTAAGGAAAGAGCATCCAGGGGATGTCTCCGGAATCCGGGGGCAGGGCAATCGTATATATAAAACGTTCTGCAAACAACTGAAGCGCCAGTTCATCGAAGAGGGCGTTACGCCTATCTCCAACGCCAAGCTGGTCTTTGAATGGCTTCACCGTAGGGGAATCAAGACCGCCACCACCACGGGTTTTAATCATGAAATCACCCATCTCATCCTGAAGCATCTCGGCTGGCACAAGGGCCTGTTGGATGCCTCGGTCTGTGCCGACGATGTATCGCAGGGCAGGCCGGCCCCGTACATGATTTTTCGTGCGATGGAGAGGACGGGGGTCACGGATGTCGATCGTGTCATTAAAATCGGCGATACCTCTGCGGATATCGAAGCAGGACGAAACGCCGGCGTCTTCCTTTCCATGGGCGTGCTTTCGGGAGCCCATACCGAGGCACGTCTCAAGATGGCCGATCCCGACTACCTGATCGGGAGTGTGGCAGACCTGCCGGAGCTGCTCCAAAAGGAAGCGTACATCCCGGAGACCTCCTAACATCGGAGAGGAATAGACTATGGAACGTGTAGACGGCATCGGAGGTGTTTTTATCTATGCCGACGACCCTGAACATCTGTCAGCCTGGTACGAAAAAAACCTGGGCATTCCGCTGGAAGAGAATCCCGACGGCTCGTATTACCATGTTTTTGTGTACCGAAAACGCCGGCAGGTCGGGAATATGGCAAGCACGACATGGGCCATTTTTCCGGCGGAGCACAAGCCGCTTCCGAAAGAAAAGAAGGCCATGGTGAACTACAGGGTGAACGATATTCAGAAGATGATCAAGCAGCTTCAGGCCCATGGCATTCAGATCGACAGGTTTGAGTCCTACGATTACGGGCATTTTGCCTGGTTGAAGGACCCGGAGGGTAATCCCATCGAGCTCTTTGAGGACAAGTTCGATTATTCGGCGTACGAGGAATAGGGAGGATACGATGTTCATCGTGCATGTTTTTGTTCACGTGAAACCAGATCATATGGGGGATTTCAAGCAGGCCACGCTGGAAAATGCTCGCAACAGCCTGAACGAGCCGGGAGTGGCCAGGTTCGATGTAGTCCAGGAGCTGGATGATCCCACACGCTTTATCCTCGTGGAGGCCTATCGAATGCCTGACGACCCGGCGAAGCACAAGGAAACCGATCATTACAAAAAATGGCGGGACACTGTGGCCGGTATGATGGCAGAGCCGCGGTCGAGCATCAAGCTTGCCAATGTATTCCCCAACGATGAGGGATGGGGCTGAGAATGCGGTTCGAGTTTGCCACGGCTTCCCGGATCGTCTTTGGTCCTGGTACGGTTCAGGAGGTGCCTGCCTCGGCCCGAGAGATGGGGAATCGAGCCATGCTAGTGACGGGAAAGAGCGAGCAACGGCCGGCGCCCCTGCTGGAGGCACTCAAAGAAGTCGGATTAGAAACGTCTGTATTCCAGGTGCCCTGCGAACCCACCGTGTCGCTGGTCTGCCAGGGTGCAGAACGGGCCCGTCAGGATGGCTGCGATCTGGTGGTCGGCATGGGCGGGGGAAGTGTCATCGATGGGGCCAAGGCTATGGCGGCATTGGTGACCAACGAAGGCGACATCTTCGATTACCTGGAAGTCATCGGACGCGGCCGGCCATTGGATAGGGATCCCATCCCGTGTATCGCCATACCCACCACGGCTGGAACCGGCGCTGAGGTGACCAAGAATGCCGTGCTGGCATCCCCGGAACATGGCGTGAAGGTCAGTCTGCGCCATCCCCGGATGCTTCCCGACCTGGCCGTCGTCGACCCGGATCTGACTCACACCATGCCGCCGGCCTTGACGGCAAGCTCCGGCTTGGATGCCCTGACCCAAGTGTTGGAATCCTTCGTTTCCGTCAAGTCCAACCCGCTGACGGATTCGCTGTGCCGGGAGGGTTTGAAACGCGCCTTCCGCAGCCTGCGAAGGGCGTATCGTCATGGCGAGGATCGGACAGCCCGGGAGGACATGGCCATGGTCAGTCTTTTGAGCGGCCTGGCTCTGGCCAATGCCAAGTTGGGAGCTGTGCATGGTTTTGCAGGCCCCATGGGAGGCATGTTCTTGGCTCCTCACGGTGTTTTGTGTGCCCGCCTGCTTCCTTTTGTGATGGAGGCCAATGTCCGAGCTCTGGAAGCGCGCGGTTCGGCCGATCTGTTGATGCGTTACGATGAAATCGCCCGGATTCTGACGGAGAAGCCTGAAGCCAAGGCAGAAGACGGCATCGCCTGGGTACATGCGCTTTGCTCGGAGTTTCACATACCCGCCCTTTCGGACTTAGGTGTATCCGAGGATCGATTCGCGGAAATCATATCCCGGGCCAAGAAGGCCAGTAGCATGAAGGGGAATCCTGTCGAACTAACAGACGAGGAAATGACACGTATCTTGGAGCGTGCCGTTTAAAGGATTCGTGGACCAGGAGATGCCCATCCAAAAGATTGTTGCCAGGTCATCGGTTTGTTCGAACGAAACGCCTCCACCGAAACACATCAACATCATTATCAGAGGAAGTGCAAGGGATAGATAATCGGAGATCGTTTTATGCTTGATGTAAATAGGAACAAAGCATGTCTTCTCGGATGTGCCATTCTTGCGATTTTCATTGTCATTCATTTTAGCAATTGCTCAAGGCAGAGATCTAAAACAGCCCTACATATGATCGTGGTTCGGCATGCCGAGGCGTACACGAATCTGGACGGCACCGAAGACATGCCCCAGCAGGAGCGGGATTCCCTGACACCCAGGGGCATCGAACAGGCCGAAGCCACGGGAAGGGCACTGAAGGATCGTACTATCGCAAGATGGATAACGTCGCCGGCGGGGAGGGCAAAGCAGACGTGCGAGATTCTCGCGGCTGAAAACAGAGTGCCCGGCGAGTTGGTCACGGATAGCGCTTTTGTCTCGACCCGGGATGGTGTGCTTCCCGACGGATCGCCTATCCCCTGGGCATGGCGGGAAGCCCAGTGGAAGGCCGGGAAGGATCCCCGTCCGATAGGAGGCGAATCGCTGTCCGATGTCGTGGAGAGAGTTCGCGGAAATGTTGAATCCCTGAAACAGGAATACACCGGCCAGACGGTCGTGATCGTCACCCACAGCGATGTCTGTGCTGCCATGGTAGGACATGCGTTGGAAACTCCCATGTCGCAACGTGTGTCCCTTCATAAAATCGGGTTGGCCGAGGTTGTGGAGATTCGTGTTCGTGATGATGGTTTGTGGGACGTGCGTTAAAGCGCGAATGCGTCGTCTTCATTTGAATGAATGGTTCTTTAAAGAGAAAACGCATCTCATCGCCCGAGGTTCACATAAAGTGTCCGTCCGGTCTGCTACGAGTTCGATTTATTACACAGGACATTCCAAGTCACCCGTCATCTCTGTTAACTTGACTTTTATGGTTCGGGTCTGTACATTTCAGTGAAGTGAATATCCTGAGAGTTGTCCATGAACGCAATCGATATCACCATCTTAATCATCCTTGCCTTTTTCTGTGTCAAAGGCTTCTTCCGGGGTTTCATCATGGAAGCATTCACCCTAGTGGGACTTTTTCTTGCCTACATTATTGCCCTGCGAGAGATGAGTGCGTTGGCCGTTGTTTTCGCCAAAGCTGTCGATGTTCCGCCCTGGGCGGCTACGGCACTGAGTTTTTTCGTAATTTTTGTCGTCGTCGTGCTCTCCTGCCGGTTGATAGCCGGTGCCCTGCGAAAGTTCCTCCAATGGACGTTGTTGGGCTGGCTGGACAGGGGTGGTGGCGTGGTATCCGGCCTGTTCAAGGGCGCGCTGGTGGTGAGCCTCCTGGCTTTGTTTGTATCCTTGATCCCTGTCAGCGAAGAGATGGAAAGGGCACAGAGACAGTCGTTCCTTTTTCAACCGGTCCGTTCTGTGGCTCCTGCGGTCTTCAACTTCGTCAAGCGCACCATTCCGCAGACTAAAAGTTTCTACGAGGAAGTACGAGAGACGATTGACAAGACCACCGATGCCGTCCAAGCCCGCGGCTTGTCCAAACAGCTCGAAGAATTCCAGGAGGAACTCGAGAAACGGGTCAAGAAAGATGAGTGATGTCGCGGTCCAGACGCTGGAACTTGACACCATCCTGACACAGGTCTCGGGATTAACCGTCTCCCCGCTGGGCAAGGAACACATCGAACACGTATTCGCCTACACCGACGCCGACGATTTGAAGGAGGAACTGGATCGTGTGACGGAGATGAAAGACCTGCTGGAATTCGACGATCCCTTTCCTCTCCAGGGATTCGAGGATGTACGGCCTGCCCTGAAACGTGCCGAGATCGTCGGCGCATTCCTGGATCCCAAAGACTTCCTGAATCTGTATGCCATCCTGTTGATGTCCAGACTGATAAAAAAGTACTTTACGGAACGATCCGAGAAGTATGCGTCCCTCAAAAAAATCATCAAAAACATCTTCCCCCAACCGGAGTTGGAAAAAGAGATCGATCGTGTGGTCGATTCTCATGGTGAAGTGAAGGACAAAGCATCCGAGACCCTGCACCGCATTCGCCGGGAACGGAGCCGGCTGGAATCTCGCGTTCGGAGTAGACTGGAATCCATCCTCCAGTCGATGCTTTCCAAGGGATATGCACAGGAAGACACCCTGGCATTCCGGGATGGCCGGCTGGTCATCCCCATCAAAGAAACCCATCGAACCAGACTGAAAGGCATGGTCGTGGATCAATCGGCCAGCGGAGCCACGCTGTACGTGGAACCCCTGGAGGTTCTGGACACGAATAATGACATCCGCCGCCTGGGAGTACAGGAACGACAGGAAATCGAGAAGATACTAATCCGATTGACGGATCGCGTCCGGGAGCAAATCGCGGAGATCAAAGAGAATCTGATGATTGCAGGCCGGCTGGACGCCCTGATGGCACGGGCTCGATTCTCGCAACAAATCGGCGGTCATCCGGCCGAGATTGCTCAGGATGAAACACTCGAATTGAAACAGGCCCGGCATCCGCTGCTGATGATGCGGGAGAGCGGTGAAGAAGTGGTGCCCCTGTCGTTGTCTTTGGGCGGTGAGGTGAAAACGCTGGTCATCACCGGGCCCAATGCCGGGGGAAAGACTGTGGCTCTAAAAACAGTGGGGCTTCTGGCGTTGATGCATCAGCACGGTTTCCACGTGCCTGCGTCTCCCGGAACGTCGATTCCCATGTTCTCGGGTGTGTATGCCGATATCGGAGACAGGCAGTCCATCCAGCAGGATCTCTCCACGTTCTCGTCGCACATGAACAACATCAAAACGATCCTAGACCAGGTGGATGCACACAGCCTGGTCTTGCTGGACGAGATCGGTTCGGCC
>Ga0180438_10009943_pt1 | contig 11729 bp, 6 predicted proteins | sample SS_ome_12_FD_132455 | JGI IMG/M metagenome (GOLD analysis project Ga0180438, IMG submission 132455) | Hypersaline lake sediment archaeal communities from the Salton Sea, California, USA - SS_3_D_2 metaG | ecosystem: Environmental > Aquatic > Non-marine Saline and Alkaline > Hypersaline >...
ACGCCGAGGACTTCGGCGCCGTCAATCAGTCGCCGACAATTCCAGATCACCCGCTCGTGGTCGGTGATCGCGCCGGCCAGCTTCTCCTGCACGTCGACCACCAGCAAGGCCGTGTCGCCGACCGACATCAACTCGGGACTTCGCGAAAGACAACAAGGTTCGTTCATGCCAAACAGGATACCGCAAAACGGCTCGCCTGGCGAGTAGTACAACGAAAATAGAAAAAGGCCCCAACGCAAACACACGCTGCACCGAGGCCTTCAGGGGCCGGTCAAATGCGATCCAAGGGAACCGGGCCTCGACGAGGCGGCCTACCAGGCCTTGGCAATCGAGGCGACGTGCTGGCGAATCAGTTCCTGGTCGTCCAGGCTGAGCTTCTCCATCACGATGCGGCAGTATTGGCCGTTGGACTTCTGCAGCCGGATGTTGCCGTTGCTGACGCTGACGAACCTGGCCTCAACGTGATACACGCCGGTGATGTCGGTCCATTGCCGCACCCCGTTCAGGTCGTTCAGCGAAAACGGATCGTCAACGACCGGGGGCTCGGCCGGGGCCGTATCCATCGGCGGCTCGGCCGGCGGAGCAGGCTCTTCGGGCGGGGCCGTATCCATCGGCGGCTCGGCCGGTGGAGCAGGTTCCTCGGGCGGTGGCGGTACAATCGGCGGCTCGGCCGGCGGAGCAGGCTCCTCGGGTGGGGCCGTATCCATGGGCGGCTCGGCCGGTGGAGCGGGCGCCTCGGGCGGCGCCGTATCCATGGGCGGCTCGGCCGGTGGCGCGGGCTCCTCGGGCGGTGCCGGATCCATAGGCGGATCAGCCGGTGGGGCCGGCTCCTCGGGTGGGGCCGGCTCTTCGGGCGGCGCAGGCTCCTCGGGCGGTGCGGGCTCTTCAGGCTCGGTGGCCGCGGTTGGTGTATCCGCACCCTCAGTGGCTTCTACGGTTCCCTCTTCCACCGGCCCGCAAGTCGGTGGCACCGGCTCACAGCAAGCCGGCTCGACCGTGCAACAGGTCACGTAGCAGCAGCGGACGCGGCAGCGGCTGAACAAGTTGTCGAGAAACTTGCAGGCCCAGACCGAGTCGGCTGCGACGAACAGCGTCGCGATCAGGATCGCCAACATGATGGTGGCTCTTCGTCCCATTCCAACATCCTCCCTTTCAAAAAGGAATCGAAAAACGTTCGAGTCGCGTCGAGCAGACGCCGCGTTTTGACCCGTGGGCGAGTCGGCCCGCTTACGTCATCCGCTACTCACGCGATGTACAGGCGTGATTGTCTCGTCAGGTGTGCCTTGCCCTGCCCCATCGGGCGCCCGCAATCATACCGAACTCTAGGTCAGGTTACAATCATTCCGTTGCCTTAGATTGAGTATTCTAACCACCTACACTAATCCCCCCGGGTTCCCTTCGCAACCTTTTTTTGAGAATTGGGCGATAAAGGGCAGAAAACCGGCTCGCGGTCTTTGCCATCATTGCGGGGGGATACGATAGTTCCCTCCACTAGGGGGCATGCTTGCCCAAATGGTCGCTAAGTGCAGATTGAACCGTCACGCGGTACCCGTTCCCGAGCCCCCAACGGGTACATTTTGCCCCCTGGTGCTTCCGACCGTTTTACGCCATATTGATCGCTTGGCCGCGAACGGTTCACGCGGGGGCGGACACGTTCTGGTTGCGCTGGGACTTCCGGACAGTTCGTTTGCATTTCGAGAATGGGCGCTCTAGTTTTGGCTCCAAGCCATCCTGAGAGAAGATGAAGACACAATCGACGACCATTTTGACCGTGCGGCACGAAGGCGTGGTCGCCATGGGGGGTGACGGGCAGGTGACCGTGGGCGAATCGATCATGAAGGCCGACTCGAACAAGATCCGCCGGCTGATGGACGACAAGGTGATGACCGGCTTTGCCGGGGCCAGCGCCGACGCCTTCGCCCTGCTGGAGCGGTTCGAGGCCAAATTGAAGGATTATCCTTCCAACGTTCCCCGGGCGGCCACCGAATTGGCCAAGGAATGGCGCACCGATCGGGTCCTGCGGCGGTTGGAGGCCCTGCTGGCGGTGGTCGACGCCAGGCACACCTTGCTGGTGACCGGCAACGGCGACGTGATCCAGCCGACCGACGGCGTGCTGGGGATCGGTTCCGGCGGAAACTATGCGGTGGCCGCTGCCCGGGCGCTTTGTGCCCACAGTAACCTGAAGGCCGCCGAGATCGTGCGCACCGCGCTGGAGATTGCAGCCGAGATCGACGTCTATACGAATACGAACATCGTGGTGGAGGAACTGGCGTGCGAGACTTGACGCCTCGGCAAATCGTCGCGGAACTGGATCGGCATATCATCGGGCAGGACGACGCCAAGCGGGCGGTGGCGATTGCGATCCGCAACCGCTGGCGGCGGCAACAGCTTGACGACGAGATGCGGCAGGAGGTGGCCCCGAAGAACATTCTGATGATCGGCCCGACCGGCGTGGGCAAGACCGAGATCGCCCGGCGGCTGGCCAATCTGACCAAGGCCCCGTTCATTAAGGTCGAGGCCACCAAGTATACCGAGGTGGGCTACTACGGCCGCGACGTGGAGAGCATGGTTCGCGAGCTGGTCGAAAATGCCATCGGTCTGGTCCACGAGCAGGAGCGTGCCGGCGTGGAGGAGGAAGCGACCCGGCGCGTCGAGGCGCGGCTGCTGGAACTACTCGTGCCCACGCCCCCCGCCTTCGACGCCTCGCCCGACAGCCCCGAATCGCCCGACCGCTACGAGCGGACGCGGGAGAAGATGCGGGCGATGCTGCTGGCCGGCGAGTTGGAGGAGCGTCGGGTCGAGATCCAGTTGGAACAGAAGGCGGTGCCGATGATGTTCACGGGCGTGGGCATGGAGCAGATGGACGTCGACTTGCAGGGGATGTTCGAGAAGATCCTGCCCAAGAGCAGCGCCCGGCGCGAGATGACCGTGGCCGAAGCCCGCAAGGTCCTCTTCGAGCAGGAGTGCGACAACCTGATCAACCAGGAGAAGGTGCAAGCCGCGGCGATCGAACTGGCCGAGAACATGGGGCTGATCTTCGTCGACGAACTCGACAAGGTGGTGGCCAGCGAGCACGCGCACGGGGCCGACGTTTCGCGGCAGGGGGTCCAGCGGGACCTGCTGCCGATCGTCGAAGGGACCACGGTGCAGACCCGCTACGGCTTCGTCAAGACCGACCACATCCTGTTCATTGCGGCCGGGGCCTTCCACCGCGCCAAACCGAGCGACCTGATGCCCGAGCTACAGGGCCGGTTCCCGATCCGCGTGGAGTTGAACGACCTGGGCAAGGAAGACTTCGTGCGGATCCTCACCGAGCCGAAGGGCGCGTTGACCAAACAGTACCAGGCGCTGTTGGCGACCGAGGGCGTGAAGCTGGCGTTTCGGGACGATGCCGTCGAGGCCCTGGCCGACTTTGCCTTTCAGGTGAACCAGACGACGCAGAACATCGGTGCGAGGCGGCTTTACACCATCATGGAGCGGATGCTCGAGGAACTCAGTTTCGAGGCCCCCGACATGAAAATGGGTCGGGTCGAAATCAACGCGGCCTACGTCCGGGAGCGGCTGGACGAAGTGTCGCAGGACGAGGATCTCAGCAAGTTCATCCTCTAACGCGGCTCGGCCAGCCACGCCAGGATTGCGTCGTTGGCCGCGGGAGCGTTGCTGTCCGACCGGCTGATTTCGTCGTCGCCGTCCTTCTCCTCGTCCATCTCGTCCGGCTGCTCCGGTCCCTCGGGACCTTCTTGCGGTGACGCGCTCCTTACACCTCCTCCCAAGCTGGTGCGAGGCCCGATCTGGTAGCCGAACAACTCGTCTTCCACCGTACCGCCGCTCGACGGCATTGGGGCCATCGAAGGCGCACTTCCACCGGAGGATGCGTCCGGCGACATCAGCATCGACAACAGCGCGTCCGACACCTCAGGCGTGATCGGCGTCATCGATGGTCGCTGGGAAATCATGGCCTCCGCCAAGGCGATTGCGCGGGGATCGAAAACGGAGATCTCGACCTCGATTTGGCTGCTGAGCCCCGGTTGGCCGTCGATCATCTCGGTGGCCTCGACGACCAGGCGGTAGCTGGCCGCGGTGCCGTTCTCCGGCACGTGCCACGTGAGCAGCCCGCTGTCACGATCGATGGCGGCTCCCTCGGACGCACCGTCCGCGAGCGTATAGACGATCGGATTGGCCGGCACGTCGGGGTCGATCGCCTCGACGGTCAGCCGCAAATCGTCGCCGCGGGAAACAAACTGCCGGTCGATGGGGGTGATCACCGGCGGGTGGTCAACTTCGTCGACGGTGACGTTGAAAGATTTCTCGTCCGCGGCCCCGTCGTCGTCGGCAACGCGAATGGTCACCACGAAGCTTTGCCCACCTTGCGTTTCGTCGGGCGTGAAGGAGAAGCGTCCGGTCGTCTGGTTGATGACTGCACCGGACGGCGCCTCGACGAGGCTGAAGGTCAATCCGTCCTCGGGCAAGTCGGGATCGTCGACACCTACGACGAACTCCAACGGTTGTTCTTCATCGATTCGTTGATCGGGAATCGGCACGATCTCGGGGGCCGTGTTGACCTCGTTGACGTGGACGGTGAAGGTCTTGGTCCCTTGCGTGCCCTGGGCTTCGTGGACGACCCGTAACGTGATCGAATAGTCGCCGGGCCCCTGCGCTTCGCCGGGCGTCCACCGAAATACGCCGGTGTCGGGGTCGATCGTGGCCCCGGCCGGCGCGGGGACGGCAAGGCTGTATCTTAGCGTGGCGTTCGGGTATTCCGGGTCGGTGGCCGACGCCGTGAAGGTCAGAAGTTCGCCTTCGTCGATCTGCTTGTCGCCGATGGGGTCGAAGATGGGGGCGTTTCGGACCTCGATCGTGAACTCCTGCTGACGCTCGTTGCCCGCCGCGTCGGTTGCCGCCACCGCGACCGACCCGATCGGCCCATGGTCCGGTTGCGGAGTCCAGGTGATTTCGCCGGTGGCCTTGTTGATCGACATTCCGGGCGGTGATTCGGTCAGACGGTAGCGTACCAGGCCGGAGGGTTCCTCGTCCGTTTCCGCATCGTAGGTGTAGAGAGCCCCCAAATCGGCCGTTTCGATGGGAGTCGAAACGAACTGCGGAGTGATCGAGTCGATCGTAATCACGATCGGTGCCGACACCTCGCTGGCCAGATCGACTGTGTCCGTGCGGTTGCCGACGTTGACCGGTTGATTCTCCAGCGCTTGCACGGCGGTGATCGAGTAGGGGCCGTCGATCAATTGAGCACTGTCCTGGGCGTCGATCACGACCGAGTCGGCAGGCAGCGCCTGCCCGGTCACGGTTGCCTCCCCGATCTCCTGGCCGTTGGCGTACAGCGTAACAACCGCTCCCTGCAATACGCCGAAGACCTGGAACTTCAGGCTGCCGGTGGTGGTGTTGTCGGGATTCGTGATCCCGTCGTCGGGACCGGTGTCGGAACTGCCGAGCAGTTCGATCTTGGAGGGCGCGGCCGGGTGGATGAAGACCGGCACGGCCTGGGTGTCGTCGACCTCAGGATTGCCGCTGCGGCTGACCTTGGCCTGAATCCCGTAGACTCCCACGATCCCGTTGCTGGGCGTAACCGTAACGTCACCGTCGTCGGGCGATACGTCGATCGCCAAATTCGGATTCGCCGGGCTTACGACCCCCTGGTACGTCACCGGGTCCCACTCCACGTCCACCGCGTCGAAGAAGACGTCGACGGGAACGTCGACGGTCGTGTGGATGTCCTCGATGGGAAGCAGGAAAGGCTCGGTATTCTGGTTGTCTGGCCAGATATTGACCTGGATCGTGTGGTCGACCGTAGTTTCGCCGTCACTGACGGTAACGGTAACGTTGGCCACATCGAAAGTCCCTTCCGGGGCGGTCAAGACGAGGACCCCGTTTTCGAGGTCCGTGAAGACTTCTACCGAACTCATCACCACCGGCTCCACCGGCACTGACGAATCGGAATCGTTCGGATCGTCCGATTTCTTCTCCACCGACTCGATCGCCTCCCGTACGTCGTCGCCCGCGGTGAGGAAACCGAAGATCGCGTGGTCGAAATCGAGCCACCGCGTGGGTTCCGACGTAATGAAGAATTGCGAGTCGTTGGTGTCGGGGCCACTGTTGGCCATGGACAACAGGCCGGAACTGGTGTGCTGCAACTCGACGTGGAACTCGTCGTCGAAGTCCACGCCCGAACCGCCCGAACCGGTTCCCCAGGGGTCACCGCCCTGGATCATGAAATCCTCGATGATCCGGTGGAAGGTCAGGTCGTCGTAGAATCCCGACTCAGCCAGTTCGATGATTCGGGCCGTGGTGCGCGGGGCTCGAGTTTCGAACAGTTCGAACTCCATTTCGCCGAAATCTTCCACGGAAATCCGCAGGCTCCGGTTTCCCTCGGGCACATAGGCGGCCAGCTTGGGGTTGTCGCTGGTGACCGAGTAGCTCAACGTGTCACCGTCGGCGTCGAAGCCGTCCAGCACAATGTGCAGTGGGGCGCCGGCCGAGAGGATGACGCTGTCGGGAGCGTCCAGCTGGGGCGCCGCCAGCAGACGCCGCTCTTCCAGCGGCTCGAATCGGGCGGATCGGAAAGGGTTTCGGGAAGAAGAGGGCCGATTGACGCTGCGTGCCGGTTGAGATTCCCGGCCGAAGAGATGCTTCAACATGGTCGTGCTCTAAGATGCAACTTGCCCATTAAGTCGATTATACGGAGAATACCGTCTGTAACTCCACCGCCAGAACTGTTTGGGTGATACCAGACGACAGTGGGGGGTGAGGAATCAGGGATTCCAGGCGAACGGTCCGAGGTCGCCGGAGGCGGCTGCGTCGCCGGGAAGACCGGCCCACCAGGGAGGGGCATGGCCTTCAACCGCGGTCACCCACGGCCGATGTCGCTCACTAAGTTTCGAGTGTAATCAGATTTAGACGTTTTTGGAGCGGATGCCCCGGGAATCGACCGATTTTGGCGTTTCGGGGGGTGGGATTATGCCAGTTGGGAAGAATGAGAAAGACCGGCTACAATGGTGAAGGCGTCCGCATTTCGCGGAAAACCGGTTTGCGGCTGCCAAAGAACAGCTGCCCGCGGACGAATAGCAGTCAATACTCCCGTAACTGGGCCTCGGAAACCGAGACGTTTTTGACAGGAGACTTGCGATGATCTGCCGCTGTTCCCCCCTGCGTCGTTGGTCGGTCGCGCTGGCGGTCGTGATGTTTCTGTCGGGAGGTCTGACACCGGTGGCGCTGGCCGAACGGCCGTCTGCGCCCCGGCTGCTCCCACAAACCACGCTGGCCGTCGTCTCGGTCACCGATGTCCCGGATCTGGTCGAGCGGTTCAGGAACACGGCCACGGGCAAGATGCTCCGGGATCCGCAACTGAAGCCCTTGGTGGACCAGTTATATGGCTCGCTGCTGGAGGCCACGGACCAATTAAAGGACCGCATCGGGCTCTCGCTGTCCGAATTGCTGGCCATTCCACAAGGAGAAATCACCGTGGCCCTGGTGGCCGTGGAAGAAAGGGAACCGGCGATCCTGGCCCTGATCGACGTCGGCGATCAACTCCCGAACGCGCAAAAGCTGCTCAAACGCGGGACCGACGAGTTGGAGCGGTCGAATGCAGCCAAGTCGGAACAAACGGTCTCGGGCACCAAGATGGTGATTTACGATGGGGTGGGGCCGCGGCGGAGGAAGATCGCCTACTTCGAGAAGGACGGGACGTTCGTCCTCAGTTCGGACGTCGACGTGTTAAAGCAAGTGCTGACTGTCTGGAACGGCGGCGAGGGCGAAGTGCTGGCCGGAAACCCGCGTTTCGCCGCCGTGATGCAACGCTGCCGAGACTCGGCGGCCCAACATCCGCAGGTGGCCCTGTATGCCGATCCGATCGGGATCGTGCACGCGGTGGGCCAGCGGAACACCGGGGCCCAGGTGGCGCTGGCGATTCTGCCGGTGTTGGGAGTTGATGGTCTGAAGGCCGTCGGCGGTACGTTGTTTCTCGACACCGCCCAGTTCGACTCGGTAGCGCACGCTCACGTGTTGCTGGACAGCCCTCGGGCGGGCGTGTTGAAGATGATCGCCCTGGAGCCGGGCGACGTGACGCCGGAGCGCTGGGTACCGCCAGACGTGGCCGCTTACATCACCGTCAACTGGGACGTGCAGAAGACCTTCGACACGCTGAGCACCGTTTTTGATAGTTTCCGCGGTGAAGGAGCCCTGGCCAAGGCGTTGGAGCGGCGAATTCTGGGACCCACCGGCATCGACTTCGAAAAGGAAGTCATCCGGTCGCTCGCCGGCCGAATTACGATGGTGACGTGGATTGAGCGCCCCGTCACGATGCAAAGTCAGCGGATGATGCTGGGACTGAAGGTCAAGGACGCGGCTGCGGTCGAGGGGGCCCTGGAGAAGATCTTCAAGCTCAAGGAGTTGCCGTTGGTCCGGGAGACGTTTGCCGGCAAGCAGTATTACCAGGTTCGCATTCCGCAGCTGGAGGAGCTGCCGGCCGAGCGGCGACCGCCGCTGCCTTGCTTCGGCGTGCTCGACGATACGCTCCTGGTAGCCAATGGTCCCAGCTTGTACCGACAGGCGGTCACCACGTGGACCGACGGTTCGCGCTCGCTGGCCGACGAATTAGACTTCAAGCTGATCGCCAGCAAGATCCGCCGGAGGAGCGGCGGCAACAAGCCGGCGATGATTGTCTTCGAACGTCCCGAAGAAGGGATGCGGTTCTTGTACGAGTTGGCCACCTCCGAGCGCACGCGCCAGCAACTCCGCGAGCAGTCCGAGAATAACCGGTTCTTCAAGACGCTCGACACGGCCCTGAAAGACAATCCGCTGCCGCCGTTCGAGGTGCTGCTGCAATACCTGGCTCCGACCGGGGCAATGGTGGTGGACGACGAGACGGGCATCCACTACACGGCGTTCGGCATGCGGCGGCAGTAACCGCCTCACTGGATTCATCACCGATCGTGTTGCCGCCGGCGAATGGCCTCCAGCCCCAGTGCCCCCGACGAGCCTATGCGGCTGCCGAAAATCTGGATGGCGCGCATCTGCCCGCGGAACTGGCGGTCCTGACCGTGCCGGTGAATCGTCGCGTTGTAATTGCCGATCGTCAGCGGGCCGCTTCCTTGGTCGGTCGGTCCCGTCCGGTAGGTCGTCGTGCGGTCGAGCGTTGCCGGGGTGTCGACATCGCCGAAATACCAGCCGACATTGTCGGTCGCCCGAGTGGCGTCGTAGGTGACCGCAAAGAAGATCCACTTGCCCGGGCGGATCTTGCCCGGCGAACTGTCGTTGATGATCTGGTCGGGCCACTGGTTGACGGCCAGCCGCAGGCTGCCGTTGCGTTGCGAGACCAGGTCGAATCCGGCCCGGTTGTAGGCGAGGTTGAAGGCGATGCGGTTTCCGCCCGGGCCGATCTCCAGTTTGGAGGCCTTCAGCCAGCCCATGATCGTCAGCGACTGCAATCCCTCCAGGGCCTCGATCCGGGTGTCGCCCACGGAAATCCATCTCCACGGGGCCTGGTCGCCGAGATCATAAGTGCCGTCGTCGGCGCGGCGGATGTCTCCGTGCAGCCGGATCCCCGAGTTGTTGCCCTGCTCGAACCCGACGCGGATGATCGGCTCGCCGACCGGCCGGTCTACGGCGATCATCAGCGGACGCGTGGCGGTGGCACCGTCTTCGTCGGTGACGGTCAATGTGGCCGTGTACAGCCCCGCCTTCTTGTAGGTGTGGACCGGGTTGCGCTGGTTCGATTCGGTGCCGTCGCCGAACTCCCAGTGGCAGGCCAGCTTGCTCGGCGTGGAGAACTGGACGGTAAGCGGTACGGTCCCCGTCGTGGGTTCGGCCGACGCCTTGGCATCGGGCCGCAGCTTCTCGCCCGGCGCATAGACCGAAAACCGCAGCAGATAGTTGGGGCCCGGCGGCGTGACGTTCAATTCGCCGGGCGAAGCCGTTCCCATGGCGTCGACGGTCATGCTCCACGTGTCGATCAAGTCGACCTTGTAGGGCCGGTCGCCCGTGAGCTTGACCGGCGTCGTGACCGGATTGCTGAAGTAGACGAAATACAGCTCGCCCGGCTTGGAGAGGATCTGATTGCCCGATTCGAGACGCTTGGGCGTCATCTGATCGAAGGGCGTCGGCTGCATGATCTTCTTCAGCATCGCGATCCTGGCGGGGCCCTGCCCGTGAAGCACGCCGCCCTTGGACCACCAGAGGATGTCCTGCGGATGCTTGTAGGTTTCGCCGTGGCCCACGTAACAGCCGCCGATCGTGCCGAGCCAGAAATGATGGGTCATCTGCCGGGCCGAGATGTTTCCCCAGCCTTGCGGGATGTTGCCCTCATAGCGGCACTCGTCAAACACCAGCGGCTTGCGATACTTCTTGCGCAACTCGTCGGTGTTCGAGAAATCCGCGCTTTGGATGCTGGCGTGGGTAACCCAGGGTTTGGTGTGGTCGTACCATTGGCGGCAGTTGTGGATCGAACGCAGCCTCCCATAGGGGTCTGCCCGTTGCACGATCTGGAAGAACCGGTCCCAGTCCTCCATCTTCTTGCTGGGGATCTTCAGCATCAGATCGAACTCGTTGGCCAGCGACCACCACACGTTGCGATAGGCCGCCAACCGGGCGACCAGATAGCGGAGGTAGCGGTCATCCGTTTTGCGGTCCATCGACTTGTATCCCCAGCGGTCGTAGGGATGGAAGATGATCAGGTCCGCCTCGATCCCCAGGTCGCGGAGCTGGCCGACCCGTTTCTCGAAATGTTGGAAGAACGCGGGATTGAAACGCGAGTAGTCGTTCCGGCCGTCTTTTCGCGGGAACGGATAGTACGGCGGCTCGTTCTGGTTGTACGAGTAGCTCTTGGGAAAGACGCACATCCGCAGCTTGTTGAAGGGGGCCTTGCGCAGCGTGGCCAGCGTCTGTTCCTCCAGGCGGTCGCCCTGGTGGGCCCAGGCGTAGCAGGTGGTGCCGATCTGGAAGTAAGGTGTCCCGTCGGCGTAGGCGAAGTAATACGTGTTGTGGACGCGTACCGGGCCGTGGTTTTCCGGCGAGGGCTCCACGCACGTAAAACCGCCCTGCTTGCCGCCCAGCTCCTTGCAGTTGCTCTGGGTGGTGTAGGTCCATCTTCCCGGGGCGTCGGGCATGAAACGGACCCGATAGGCCCCGTCGCCGTCGTAGAATCCCTCCGGCTCGAAGGTGCGGTTTCCCTGCCGGAACCGGGCACGGAGCGTTACGTCCTGGTAGGGGTTCCCCGACGCGGGGCCTTCGAGCGTCAATTCGAAGATGCCCCAGCGTTCGACCTGGTTCTGCGGCGACTCCTCCGCAGCCGAAGCGGCGAATCCGATTCCGACTGCGAGCGCCGCAGCCGCCAGGCAAAGCGTCATTCGGGATCGTGAAGCGCGTAGAAACATCATTGCTCCCCTTTGATCTTCCGGCCATCACGGCGGCGAAGTGCGCGGCCGGCATCTACTCGTTCGCGGCCACGGCGTCCGGCTGCATCTCGCAAACGACGCGGAACCCGACGTTGTACACCGCCTGGTACGGCTGGTAGCTCAAGCGGAAGCTCGACGTACATCGCTTGGGCCGATCGCGCCAGGAACCGCCGCGTACTACTTTGCGGCCGGCGGCCTGTGCGTCCTCGTGACCGTCGTCCGGGCGGTAGGGATAGGGCTGGTAGGTACTGCGGGTCCACTCGGCCACGTTGCCGTGCACGTCGTAGAGCCCCCAGGCGTTGGGACGATACTTGCCCGGGGCCACCG
>Ga0180438_10009944_pt1 | contig 11728 bp, 9 predicted proteins | sample SS_ome_12_FD_132455 | JGI IMG/M metagenome (GOLD analysis project Ga0180438, IMG submission 132455) | Hypersaline lake sediment archaeal communities from the Salton Sea, California, USA - SS_3_D_2 metaG | ecosystem: Environmental > Aquatic > Non-marine Saline and Alkaline > Hypersaline >...
CAAAATGTTTTATAGAAATAATCTTGGGAAATAGAGGATTTGAAAATCTTTATTTTTCCATCATAGAGATGTTGTTCATGAAAAAATTTCATTATTTTATCCAATTTTAGAGAAACGTATGAAGGATTCACCTTATCAATTTTATGTAGAAAAATAAATAATTTGCAAAAAGTTAATTCTATATTTCTTATAATTTTAAAGATCTTTAATAAAAAATCGAGTATTAGTTCTAAAGAATTATTCACTTCGAATATACAAATAATAACATTTGCATTATCAAAAATATCACAACCACTATCCGATAACCAAATATTATTTTCTTGACCTGCCAAATCGAAAACCCCTAAATTAGAATTAGAGTAAGTATAAATTTGGGAACTTACCCCTCTCGATGGATTTAAAGGATTATCTAATAATTCAACAGGACTGAATTTGTCGAAATAAACCTTTTTAATAGTTGTCTTTCCCGTACCTGGAGGACCAATTAGAATTAATTTTTTGTTTTCTATTATTCTTTGCCACCTTTTTTTTATTTATATGCCGATTTAACAGGGGCTTCTAAGCTTTCAATAATCTCATTACAAGACTCAAGCATTAAACCTATATAATTTTCTATATCTTCTTTTTTAATCATATCCCCTCTCTTAAGTTGCTCAAGTATTAACTCACAGAAACCTTGAATTGTATTTACCCCAATCCTTATCTCCATATTTTTTGATTCTAACGGTAAAACTTCACCTTTTTTCGTATACATTTCATTTATTTTATTATAGAAGTCTTCAAAAAATTCAATATCATCAGAAAGGATAAATTGATGACCAATTTTATGAAAATTCATTTCAATTCTTTTAAAATGTAATAATGGAATCAATGGGTAAGATACATCTCTTAATAATATTATTGCATATAACTGTTTATTTCCACGTGCGTTTTCATCGGGAATTTCAACTTTATAAATTTGAGAATAAAATAAATTAAAATCCAAAATCACGAATTTATTTTTAGTGTTTAAAGCATCTCTAAGCAAATTTCTTACAAAATTTTCATCTTTAATTGGAAATGATGAATATAATGCTCTTGGTCCTAAAATATGATCATACTTTCCTATAATAACCACGAATGGCTCTTGATCTAATGCTTCTTTAAACATTTCATAAATCCCATTAAATTCCACCTTCCCTTCTTCCTTTAGTTGCATAATCAAAACCCCTCGATTTTATATATATTTTAATTAAGAGTGGTGATTTTTGTGTAAAAAAGATTTTTTGCTACAAATAATGTGAAAGCAAATCCTTTTAATATTATCTATTATAACAAATAATGAAATTCTGTGACAAAACTAACAAATCTAATTTTCTTTTGACACACAAATAATCTTTTTTGTAAACATTTATAAAAATCAAATTAATTAATAAAATATGTCAGAATCTACGAAAACTATTATAAAATTTTTTTGTGATAGATTTCTAAATTTGAATTATTATCCTTCAAGTCTAAGTTCAATATTAGACTTAGAGATTGATAAATTAAAAAATATTAGTCCTAAAGATATTGATAAATTTAACGAGTTTGATGTATTCACTATTAGGGACTTATCCCAGCTAGATGTCTCTGATTATGAGACAAAAGCAAAAAGATATTCCATTGAAAGAGGCATCTTTAATAATTCACTAATTGCAGCATATTTAATTGCCAACGCTTGGAATAAACGAAATCAATACCTAAAGAAACTTAAAATGAAAGTAGTTATCGCTGGATTAGATTACGCTGGAAAAACTTCTTTACTAAATAGACTACTTAATGATTATAATTATAAAGATATGATCAATCTTGAGCCAACTATCGGCGCCAATGTTGAAGAATATCAATCGGAGAAACTGAGTTTGATTTTATGGGATTTAGGTGGACAAAAAGATCACATTGATGATTATCTTAAATCTCCTGAACAATTCTTCATAAAAGTAGATATACTTATTTATGTATTTGATTCTCAAGATGATATCAGATATGATCAAGCAATTAAATATTTAACTGATATAACCAATATATTACATTTTTTAAATGAATTTCCTTACTTTGTCATCCTATTAAACAAAGCGGATTCTGACATTATTGATGATCCGGATTTTCAAATCAAACTTGAATATTTAACTGATAAAATATCCGATATCTTCATGAATAGCGATAAATCGTGGAATTTTGAAATAGTCCCCACAAGTATCTATAATTTTTATTCCAAAGAACCAGAAATTGCAACCAGTATTAAGAATATTTTTTCACCAAAAAAAGCTCAATTTACCCCAGAAAAAATGTTGCCTGATATTGAAGAAAAGCTTCAGAAAATTTTAGATATAAATCTAAAATTGATGGATAAAGTGGTGGGAGAGTTAGCAGAAGTAAAACGTGTATTATATAGATTAACCCCCTCCGAAATTTCTCAATCCTTATTTTCCGTTCCATTTGAGAAGGTTCCACTCGATTTTATAGTAGATACAAAGAAAAACGAAAATAAGGAGAAAAAGAAAAGGAAGGTAAAAGGAAAAGAATTATTTTCAGGAAAAATGAAAAAAGGCACAGGACCGCCACAAAGATTGGTGTTAAGGGATAAACCAGAAGAAGGTTTTGAAATAGATAAGGAAAGTCAAAAAATCACTCAAGAGAAAATCATTGAAGCAAAAAATTCATTAAATATCACCTTAACATCAAATAAACCCCCTATGGCACCTCCTAAAGAATCTCAAGTAAGTATGGTTACTCTTCAATCGTTAAAACCTCCACCGCCTCCCAAAACTACAATAAAAGAAGAAATTTCAATATTATCACAGAGAAGTCAAGTTATATCTGAACTAAAAGAAATGTTCGTAAAACGAGGATTGGTAACCCGTTGAAAAGGCGTTATTAGATTTAAAGCTATTGATTATTTAGATTAAAAAATAGCAAGAATCATATTAGCGCATTAATCTATTTTTATCGCTCTCTTATTTTTAAATTTCTTATAAAAGATCAGTTCTGTTTTAATATTATAAGAAAAACTTACATAAACACAAGACCTACCTAATGAAGATATAAGAGCTTTTTGTTTATTAATCTAAAGCATCTCCATCATCATGTATATTTAAAGAGGTCAAAATAGTTAAATAGGAATATAGATATACTTTTATCTAATCAAGATTAAATTCACTAAAATTATGACTCCTGCCACCACCCTGGATTTTTGTCTTTTATGAGTGTGCTTTGAATCCACTCATTTCGCCCTCCTCCCCCTATTCTGTATTTGACCTTCTTATTAGGTCTTGGTGGCAGGAGTTTCCTTTTCTTACTTACTATGAGTTTTTTGTTAAAAATTATTATAGATTCATTATTAAATATTGTTGCTCTTAGTACTAACAAAAGACACGTTTTACAGGTGAATATACATTATATACCGGTAATGCTTAAAATCTGAGATTGCGGATACTTTTCTAATACATGAAGATAATCCATTTATTGTCAATCAGAGGCGTGATTGGTTCTTAAAAAGCCCTATCGCTGATTTTCATATCAAGATTCATTCTAGCAACCATCAAGTACATTTTGTGCTAAGTATAGATTAATATTATAAAGAGAGATTACCTAATTTATAACTTAAAATCTAAAAGAAGTGTTCATTTAAGGTAAAAAAAGATATTAGCGTAGAAATACAGGATGTTAATATTTACCGAAAGTTAATCCTATATAAAGAAACGATAACTCGCTTCATTTATCTACTTATAAACTCAAATTTACTAAATAAAATATCCTTAAATTTATATTGACCGATATTTAATATTTTATTTATCTTTAAATTATAATTAGAAATCCATAAGTCATGCCAGGTTATAATAATATAAATAGTTTTGAACGTAGGTTCCATCCCGCTATAACCATAATCTCTTTCAGCTTACCCTATATTCTAATTAGAAGCCTTACAAATTTCATCGTTAGTTGGTTATTTTATTTTTTTGAAGCTGAGCTAAACCTATCATTTTTTGTAATGATATTCGCCTTCTTAGGAATAGGAATTATTAATGTCTTGATCCAACCTATCCTTGGATACTTATCCGATCGAAATTATACCTTTACACGGAAATTTGGAAGGCGTTTCCCATGGATCTTGATATCGGGATTGATCACACCGATCTTTGTGATTCTATTATTCTCATGCTCATTGATACCAGGTATAAATTTGGGTTTATTCCTAATAATTACACTAATTATATATTACGTGACATCCTCGCTTTACTCAATTAATTATTCCGCATCGTTACTCGCGAAATTTCACCACCCAAAGGAACGGTTGATTATATCGACTATAATCGAATTCTTTAGTTTTATTTTGTACTTTTTATCAATTCTTTTCATTCCACTTATTATATCTCTGCCAAGTTCTAGCAGTTTCTTTGTTGCCGCGGTTATAATTTCCATACCCTTCATTATTAATGTTGTATTGGGAATTCCAGAATTACTAGAAGAAAAGCAATTAATTGACACGTATTATAGCCCCAATTTAGAACCACAAGAGTCCTTTTTTAACGACTTTTTTAATCGTTTTACTATTTTTGGACAAAAAAACTTTATTATTCTATTGATCCAATGGATAGCACTCGTTATTTTTAACTATCTCTTCTTTAACCAAATGATTTACTACATAGTATATGTCTTAGGCGCTTCATATGAATTCACCACATTGTATACAATTATCTATTTCATTATGGTAATTTTTGCAATTCCATTTGGATTTTTAATATCCTGGTTTGCCGGTTATGTAAAGACGTGGATAATCTCGGGATTCATTCTAGGAGCTAGTAATTTCATCTTCTTTTTTGTAAGAGATCTACTTATATCACTTCCAATAATTGCTACAGTGGGTTTTGCTATAGGATTAGGACCCGTAGCACTAATTCCTCTCGCTGGGGATGTGTTTGATGAGAATGCATTCCATCAACGAAAACGCTCGGAAGGATTCAACTATGGTCTCTTAGCCTTATTTGGAAGCGGGATACCTCTTTTAATGTCTCCAATCATAGCGATGGTCCACCAAATCACTGGATTTGATGCAGGGTGGCCAACTGTAACAGAATTTGGTATTTTGGGAATAAGATTAATGTTTTCATTTATTCCGAGCATCATTGTAATAATCTCTACAACTCTCTTCCTGATTTTGTACGATCTAAAACCCGAGAAAACAACTATCATTCAAGAAGAACTCAAAACCTTAAATATTTAATCCATTTCTATTTTTTTTCTATACTTATTGTAATAAAAATTGAAACGCTCTCTAATGAAAAAAAGGTAAATAAATTGATAGCGGGCGTCCACACTTAACTATCTTTCTAGCTTAGATAAGTTCATAAATTAATAACGAGCATTGATTAAGAACTTTTTTATATCCTTTTTGATAATATTAATTAAATTTCCAATCCAATTTAAAATCAAAAAAATATAATAGCTAAATAAAATGAGGATAAAGTATTTTAATTCAGTCCCCTATATTTCAACAATATGTGTCATTCTCTTATTTATTTTCCCTGTATTACGATATAGAGTTACTTTAACTCAATATGCTAACTTCTGGTTATGGGGTTTCGCCTATATACCAATAATTGAAGGAATAAATATCCTTGATATCACTTTAAAAATTATGTCTCTATGGTTTATTATTGAATTAATATATCATATTCAATCAATTTTTGCCTTAAAAAACGGAAAGGAAACTATTGATACGCTTTCCTCAAAATGGTTTAAATGGGGTGTCATCAATCTTATAGCTCTCTTATTCTGTATATTATGGTATTTCTTCATAATATACCCTATACTGGTCACTCCATTCACAATTACCATCTTAGATGTCGGTTTCTATTTTATAATAGCGTATAGTTTATTTCTGATTATCCTTCGATATGTTTATAAAAATTACGTAGTATTTGCTGAGGAAAAGAAGGATTATACTGACTTAGAATGGTTGAGACAACAATTTCACGTGTTAAATCGAAGTATCCAAGAAATTGCTAATGAACAGAACACGAGCATTATAACTATTAAAAAATGGGTAAAAAAGCTCGAGAACTCTTAAAATTAATAATGTTTTAAATAGTTGGCATAAAATTTAAAAAAGAATACCTCTATTTTCACTACATCAATGTTGAAATATAGGTTGCTAAATTTATAACTTGAAATCTAAAAAAAGTGATCATTAATGGTGGAAAAAGATATAGAAGTAGAAATACAAGATATTAATATTTACCGAAAGTTACAGGAAAATCTTGATAAACTTCCCATTGGATTTCCCGCTACAAAATCGGGAATTGAACTGAAATTGTTGACCCACTTCTTTACACCTGAGGAAGCAAAAATTGCTTCATTTTTGAAATGGGAGTTACAAAGTGTTGATCAGATATATGAAAATGTAAAAGAATTGAATATAACTGAACAAGATTTAGAGGATACGTTAGACAGTATAGCTAGAAAGGGGTCCATTAGGTTTGCTATTAGAAATGGAAAAAAAAAATATGGTGCCGATATTCTCGCTGTAGGTATGTATGAAGCAATGGTCAATCATTTATCAGAAGAATTTTTAAAGGATATACAGCAATATAACGATGAGGCTTTCGGTGTAGCATTTATTGGAGCTAGGTTTCCACAAATGCGAACGGTACCAGTAGAAAAAAGTATCACTCCTGAACACCATGTCCCCACCTATGAAGAAGTAGCAAAAATAATAGAAGGCATCGAAGGTCCAATTGCTTTATATAATTGCATTTGTCGCCAAGCGAACGACGTAATGGGAAATCCATGCAAACAAACAGCCCTTCGTGAAAATTGTATGGGATTTGGACATGATACCCAATTTTCGATCGATATTGGAAGGGGAAGGGAAATATCAAAAACTGAAGCGTTAGAAATTCTAAGAAAAAATCAAGAAGATGGACTAATTCTTCAAGCAGGAAATTCTTTGAAACCCAATTTCATATGCAGCTGTTGTAGTTGTTGTTGTGGTGTACTTGGGGGAATAGGAGCCCTACCCCGACCTGTAGATTTTATACATTCAAATTATTATGCTGAAGTTGACGAAGACCTATGTGTAGGTTGTGGTACATGCCAAGAAAGATGTCAAATGAATGCGATTAAATTAAAAAATGATATTGCAAAAGTGTTAACTAAACGCTGTCTTGGGTGTGGAAATTGTGCGGCGGTTTGCCCTGAAGGAGCTATGCATTTGAAAAGAAAGGAGGAGGAAATCGTACCTCTCCAAGATTCTGAAAAGCTATATAATGAGATCTTAAGAAGAAAACAAGCAATTAAAGGTAAATAAGTCTCTATTTAATAATTGGGATAAAATCAATACTAAGTGTTGAAGGATAAAAAAACTTCAACCTTAAAATTAGTAATGTGTTATTTAAATTCCATTTCCAATTGAGACGATCAATATAGTACAGAAAAGCATTCTTTCAAATTCATTGTGTTGAATTTAAACGATGCTTAAGCTCCTCCACAACCCTCGTATAATAATCTTTTTTAGGTGATTTAGTGCTCTCTAAAATCTGCAAACATGATTCTGCATATTTCAGTCCTTCACTTAGATTACTTTTTAGAAAATAAATTCCTCCAATAAGATCAAGTAATTCTGCTTGTTTACTTAAATACCCTAATTGTTCAGCAATAGATAGAGCATCCTTGTAAATTTGCTGCGATTTATCCAAATTTTTTTGATCATAATATGACTTACCGATTTTTTCCAACAATATGAGTTCGTCTGAAAAATTACCCATTTGGTTACAAATTGAATAAGCTTTTGTATAAAATTGCTGTGATTTATCCAAATCTTCCTTATCATACCAGAATAAACCAATTTTGCCGAGAGCCTCATATTCTAATACTTTATTACCTATCTGCTCTGCAATTGTGAGAGATTGCTGATAATTTTTTAAAGCTTCATTTATCTCTCCTTTCAAATATAATACGAATCCTTTTTTCCTGAGAATTTCGGCTTTTAACCTTAAATCTCCTAAATCGTCAGCGTAATAGTCTGCTGTTTTGTAATAGCTTAATGCTTCCTCTAAATCATTTTTCCGAGTTTCATGGTATTGCCCAATACTAATGTAACATTGGGTCTCAATCTCTTTATCCGATAAGTCCTTAGCAATTTTCAAAGCCTCCTTATAGTATCGTAATCCCTCTCTTTCACCACTAATCAGTTCGGTAATGTGTCCAATTTTGATGAGTGTATCAGCTTTCATTCTTATATCTCGTAATTGCTCAGATATTGAGAGAACTTGTTTGTATGTGACCATAACTTCTTCCAAAGACTTTCTCTTTTCGTTTATTTGACCCATATTATTAAGAGCCTCTGCTTTAATTTTTAAATCTCCAAGTTGTTCTCCAATTTTGAGAGCCTCATTAAGATTGTTAATAGCACCATCGTTATCTCCTAAATGATTCTGAGATATCCCTATCTCAGAAAGAGCTCTGGCTCTCATTATCAGATCACCGAGCTGCTCAGCAATCTTGAGAACTTCCTTGAAATAATTAAATGCTTGTTCAGATTGCCCCCTTATTCTCATTATTCGCCCGATATTCAATAGCGTCTTTGCCTTATCCCCTAAATTTCCCTCATCCTCATCAATTTTTAGAGATTTATTTAAAAAATCAAATGCTTTTGTTGTATCTCCTTTATTAAGTAAATAGAACCCCATATTTGTGTAAATTTTTGATGTAAGATCGATATTTTCCAATTCTTTCTCACAGATTTCGAGAGCATCTCCAAATTTATTTTTTGCATATTCTAATTCACCAATTTCGAGATGAATTGTAGCTATTTCAATAAGTAATTCAACTTGCTTTAAAAGTAGCGCCTTTTCTGGCAAAAAAGTTGGCTTCTTGAAGTTTTCATCCATTTTAGTGCGAGCTAGAGCTATACCTGCACATTGTAGTGCGAATCGAAGTTCGCTTAATTTTCTATAGATCTTGAAGGGAGTCTCATACAGTTCAATTGCGTTTGGTGTTCTTAAATTATATCTTAAATATTCATTCGGATCTTCGGTAAATGATTCACCCTTTACTTCTAATGTTAAATTACATATAGTCTCTATAAATTCTATCGTGTTAACTTTAATTCTGTATACCTGAACTCCATAATCCATTTGTTGAATTTCTTGTAAAATGGTTCCCACCTTGTTATCATCTGATACAATTGAGCCCGTATTTATCGCAATAACTTCTGGTATAGTTCCTTGTCCTGCATGATCAATCCAAATGATCTGATTTAGCTCCCTTAATTGTTTTAATGTTGGCACAATATCAAAATCATCACTTCCCGAGTATCCCATCACTACTAAAGTACGATTTTTGGAAATATTTTCAAATAAAGATCGTTTAAATGGCTCTAATTGGAAAACTGATTCACCTTCTTTTCCTGAGCCAAATGCTTGAATGGTAGCGATCAAACTCTTTTTTGTTTCCTCCCCAGTGATAATGTTTTTGCACGATCCATGAACTTTATATAAAGGAAATTGGTTGTTATGATATAATTCTTCGGGATTTGAATATGTGTTAAAATCATCTTTTGTTATGACCGGAACTATACTTTCTTTCTTAACTGCTGATTGCATTAGGGCATATTCAATAAGATAATCAAAATTCGTGGTCATAACATAATGCCCACGCTTCATCATCTCTGCTAAGAATAAGTGAATCTTATTGGGATTATCACAAAGCCCATAATATTCTATGAGTTTTAATTCAGGATCCAGTTGGTCTCGCAAGATTTCTACAAGTTGTTCAAAACGCAGGCTCTTCAATGAGAGAATCCGTTTTACTTCCGATTCTTTACAACTGAAGCTAACCATCGCTTCTATCATTTGTCCTCCCGCAGGCAAACACGAAGGAGGATCTATCGAGCATCCAGCACCAGCTAAAAAGGTTAACTTTGTATCTGGAGTGATTAAATCCTTAATAGTAAGATTTGTGAGTCCCATCGTATTATTTCATATAAATTAATTATTTGATAAATTTACCTCGTTAGATCTCTATTTAATACTTTTGCTGAAGAATACCATGCTTGAAATACTCTAATTTAAATAAATAATGTTCTAACTAACGATTAAAAAAAAATTATATAAATCTTAATCATAATTCTTACTCCTTTTTTTACCACAATAACAACTCTATTTATTAATAACATAGATTTACTTAATATTAAGTAATATTCATCAATAGAAATAAGATGACTCAACTATCTTTAAAAATCATTCAATGTCCTAAATGTGGTATAGAGAATAAGACAGTATATTATGCAAGCATCAACACCTTCATGGATTTAGATGGATCTTTAGTCGCTAAATTACTAGATGGAACATTGAATACATTTGAATGCAAAAATTGTGGAGTAAACATTCGGTTATCATTAGATGTTCTAATCAGTTGCCCAGATGGAATGTTCTCTCTAAATCCCTCTGATAATGTCGAATATAAGAAAAAACAGCTTAAATCTCATGGATTACTCTCTGAAAAGGGAAAAATTTTTTCTGGTTTAGAATCACAGTTTTTACATGCAAAAAGTAAATTAGAAACGCGCAAACAACCTAGCCCTCCTCCACAACCACCTCCTGCTCCTAAAGTAACTCCCAATACAAAAAGTTATTACGAGCTATCTGAAAAACTTGAGAGGCTCTTATTTAAGAATAAGAAAAATAATGAAGATAAAACACCTAAAACTAACGCTGAAAAATCAAAACCACCTCCACCACCTCCGTCTTAAGAAAATTGAACTATCATAAATTACCTTTTCATTCTAAAATATTATTTTATAGATTTACTTTATAGAGACGGATTTTAGTTAACTCGCTCAAAAACTAACCTTGCTATTCTATAATACATTTCTTCGATGTGTGTATTATCATCTTTCTCCGAGAATACTTCGAAATATAACGTAATTTTATTTTTCGATATATATTGTTCAATATACTCTTGATTATACGCTCTCATACCCATTAAATCCGCTTTATCTCCAATAAGAATAATTGGTAAATCAGGATCGTGCGTTCGGAATATACGAATATACATTTCAATATTATATAAAGAAACTTTACTCGTTAAATCAAACATCAATAAACCACCATCCGCATCTTTAACTAATTTTTCTAGAAAAAAATTAAATCGCGCTTGGAAATAAAGTTTCCAAAAATGAAAAGTTAAGACTTCTCCACTCAAAAGTTGTATGTCCTTAGAATAATAATCTATCCCTATTTGATATGGGCTTTCTAAAGGATTAATAGAATCAAATTTATAACAATACTTTGAATATAGACCACTCAAATCCGCAGATGTACTGCTTAGAGAAATTATTTTGTAGACTTTTTTCTTATCCATTTAAGCCATTTAGGTTCTTTTCAATATTAGTATTCATCTTAACACATGTATTTAACCTTTCAAAGATTTATAATTTTTCTTTTTTAACTCTTCCGCATAAATCGCTGGATCTTTTTCCTCAACAATAGATTGGTGCATATAATACATTACTATTTACAATTATGAGTGGGATATTCTTATTCATATTTATCCGCAAAAAACAACGAGGGCTTGTATTGTCAGTACTGTGGATATGGCATTCAAAAGGGGCAAAAACATTGTCCAATCTGCGGAAAAGAGGTTTATTAATAAGACCCGATTTCCTAATATTAAAGTTATATAATTACTTACTAAAAATCCCATC
>Ga0180438_10009948_pt1 | contig 11727 bp, 9 predicted proteins | sample SS_ome_12_FD_132455 | JGI IMG/M metagenome (GOLD analysis project Ga0180438, IMG submission 132455) | Hypersaline lake sediment archaeal communities from the Salton Sea, California, USA - SS_3_D_2 metaG | ecosystem: Environmental > Aquatic > Non-marine Saline and Alkaline > Hypersaline >...
ATCCAGCTGCCTTCGCTTAAAAAGAAGATCAATAAGGTAAGCATCCCAGCCGGGACTAATCCGAGCCAGCAGCCCAGATTGAAAGCGCGGTTAGCGCTGATTTGACCAGCTTCTTCCAGTTGATCTTCCAGATCCCGGATATATTCTGTGATCGCTTGGTCGTTATCTGTTTGCATAAGATGGTTAATGCTCCTGGTCCGGTTCAATCTTATTCTCAACTTTTACATCGAACTGCCCATCATGTAAGCGTACATTTATCCTGGCTTCTGGTTTTACCTGATGAATTGTGCGCACGATGGTTTGATCTGGGAGCGAGAGGACGGCATAGCCGCGTTTTAGTATTTCTAAAGGGTTTAACGAAATAAGCTGCATTTCTTTGCTTGCTAATCTTTCCCGGTTGAGCTGCAGAGTGTGACTCATCGTTAACCGAATTCTTTTGGAGAGTTCATCCAAACTTTGCCGGCCGGAACGGATCCGTCCTCGAGGGGAGCGCAGTGCAAGTAAATTGATTTGGTTTCTGATTTCCGTCCGGTTTGTGTTTAATCTGGTCGAGATAACCTGGTTCATACGTAGGGTCAGGTCTTCCAGTATCGCGGATAATTCGGCCCGGTGGGGTGTGGCTAGCTCTGCCGCTGCAGTGGGAGTCGGCGCCCGGAGATCAGCTGTAAAATCCGCGATGGTGAAGTCCGTTTCATGCCCGACACCGCAGATCACCGGGGCTTCAGAAGCCGCTAAGGCACGCGCTACCCTTTCATCGTTGAATGCCCACAGGTCTTCGATCGAGCCGCCGCCGCGGGCGAGCAGGATTACGTCTGGTTCAACAAGGTTATTTAATTGATTAAGAGCGGTTACAATTCCAAGCGGCGCTTCGCTTCCCTGTACCGCGCTAGGGGCGAGGATAACTTTTGCGCAAGTGAAACGGCGCTTGATGGTGTTTAAGATATCCTGAAGTGCCGCACCGGTGGGAGAGGTAATAATTCCAATCCGCTGCGGGATCTCGGGTATAGGCTGTTTTGCGGCGGGATCGAATAGACCTTCCGATTCTAATTTTAATTTCAATTCCAGGAATTCCTGGTAAAGCGCTCCTTCGCCTAATGGGCGTAACTGGTCGGCGTATAATTGGTATTGACCGGCAGCTTCATAAATGCTGATAGCGCCGTGAACTTCAATTTCATCGCCATTCTGGGGAACACTGACCAGCCTGAGCGCTGCGTTGCGCCACATAACACATCGCAGGGCAGAGGAACTATCCTTCAAAGTAAAGTATATGTGCCCTGAACCTGGCTGGGAGAGGTTAGAAACCTCACCTCTAACCCAAATATCCTGGGTATGATTGTCGCTTTCGATCAGGTCTCGCAGGTGATTGGTTAATTCGGTTACCGTCCAAGGAACGGGATCGAGGAACGTGAGTTGGTTCATATTTTTTGACAGATTTCTTACAGGTAAGGATAACCTGTATTCGGAAAAGTTAGGATACTCCGCTTCGGGTGGACTGTCAACTATTCCCTACAAACGAAATTTTTGCTACAATTACCTTGATTGATTACACTGGGATCCAACGCAAGCATTGCGGCATCCCTTGATAAGTCAAAATATATAAAAACTGAGACAAATTTTGGACCAACTCTGGTCTCCCTGGCGAATGACCTATATAAAAAATCATAAAAATGAAGCGGGTTGTGTATTCTGTGATGAGCTAGCACAACCGGACGGACCGGGCAACCTTATCTTTCACAGAGCCGAATACAACTGTGCCATCCTGAACCGCTACCCTTATACAAGCGGGCATACCATGGTTGTGCCATATATACATTGTTCTGACATTGAAGAATTGGATGCTGCCATACGTGCGGAGATGATGGAGCTTACAACCAGGGTCATCGCAGTGATAAAAAGGGAATACCAGGCCCAAGGATTCAACGTGGGATTGAATATCGGTGAAGCAGCAGGAGCAGGCATCTCCGAGCACCTGCATTTTCACATCGTTCCACGTTGGAAGGGTGACACGAATTTTATGTCGACATTAGGGGAAACGCGCGTACTGCCGGAAACACTGGAGGATAGTTATAAGCGCATCAAACAAGCATGGGAATGGGAAATGAGAGAAATAGATGAATAACCGGCACCAGATATGAAAATTCTTAATTAAGCTGCATTTTAGAATTCACCAGCAATTATTAGAACAACAATACGATTTCATGGAGGCAAAATATGAACCAGGCAGCTGATGAAAGGGATGCCCTTATCTTGAGCGCAGTACGTACGCCAAGCGGTCGTTTTTTAGGGAGTTTGAGTGGGATTCCCGCTCCAAGGTTGGGAGCTGTGGTCATAAAAGCAGCGGTGGAACGCGCTAGCATCTCCGCTTTAGAACAAATTGATGAGGTGTTGATGGGAAATGTGGTCAGCGCGGGCCTCGGTCAGGCGCCAGCCAGGCAATCCGCGATATTCGCGGGATTGCCTGAAAGCGTTGGGGCAACCACCGTGAATAAAGTATGCGGGTCGGGTTTGAAGACGGTCATGCTGGCGGCGCAATCTATCCGGGCAGGCGATGGTGATTTATTTGTTAGCGGTGGAATGGAAAATATGAGCCGGGCGCCTTACCTGGTGGATGGACGCACTGGAGCGCTGCGTTTTGGGAACGCTCAATTGACCGACTCATTGGTGTACGACGGTCTGTGGGATCCGTTTGAAGATTGGGGCATGGGCAATGCAGCCGAATTCATTGCGGAGGAATACGAAATCTCACGCCAGGAGATGGATGAATACGCTTATCAGAGCCACAAAAAAGCAATAGATGCAATAAAAAAAGGCAAGTTCAAGGAAGAGATCATACCTGTTGAAGTCACTGGACGAAAAAAAATAATAAAGATCTTTGAAGTAGATGAAACGCCACGCGAGGATACCTCGATCGAAGCGTTGTCCGGACTTAAACCCGCTTTTCAGGCAGATGGAAAGGTAACTGCTGGAAATGCGCCTGGTTTGAATGACGGCGCGGCAGCCCTGGTTGTAGCCAGCAGGAGAAAAACGGAAAGTAGGGGGCTTAAACCGCTGGCGCGCATTGTTGGGTATACCCAGGCGGCGGTCGCGCCAAAGTATTTATTCAATGCACCTGCAGTCGCTGTTCCAAAACTGCTGGCCAGGGTTGGGTGGGAACTTGCTGATGTGGATTTAATCGAGTTGAATGAAGCTTTTGCGGCGCAGGTGCTGGCCAATGGTAAAGCATTGGAAGGTTCTGGCTGGAATTGGGGGAAAGTTAACGTACATGGGGGAGGGATTGCGTTAGGCCATCCGATTGGCGCCAGCGGTGCCAGGGTGCTTACGACATTAATTTATGCGCTGCGTGACCGTGGGTTGAAACGCGGCATTGTTAGCCTGTGCCTGGGCGGGGCAGAAGCCGTGGCGATGGCAGTCGAAATAGAAAATGGGTAACTCAATTAATTAAGGAGACGGAATGGATATAAGGAAAATCTTTGTGCTTGGTGCGGGCACTATGGGGAACGGGATCGCGCAGGTTGCGGCGACTTCGGGTTATCGTGTCATTCTGATGGACATTGAATCACACCAGCTCGATCGGGCAAAGTCAATGATCGCCAGGTCTGTCGAGAAATTAGCTGGGAAAGATTTGATCAACCAGGAACAAAAGCAGGCTGCTTTCGAAATTGAGTTGACCACCACATTGGACGAGGTAGCTTCCTCAGATATGGTTATTGAAGCAGCGACAGAGGATTTGGATCTCAAATTGAAACTGTTTGCCGATCTGGATAAGCTAGCTGGTCCGCAGGCGCTATTCGCAACCAATACCTCCTCCATCAGCATTACCAAAATCGCAGCCGGGACCAATCGGCCAAAGCAGGTTATCGGCATGCACTTTATGAACCCGGTACCGCTAATGGAGTTGGTGGAAGTGATCCGAGGTCTTTCTACCAGCGATGAAACCTTGAATACAACGATGAAGATTTGCCAGTCAATGGGGAAAGTTCCGGTTGAAGCGGCCGATTCGCCTGGCTTTATTTCTAACCGGATTCTGTGTCCAATGATTAATGAAGCTGTCTTCACACTGCAAGAAGGCATTGGGTCAGCTGAAGACATTGATTCAGTGATGAAGCTTGGAATGAAACACCCCATCGGACCGCTTGCATTATGCGATTTAATTGGACTTGATGTGGTGTTGAAAGTGATGGAGGTTCTGCAGCATGACCTGGGGGATGATAAATACCGGCCTGCTTACCTGCTTCGGAAAATGGTTGATGCAGGTCATTTAGGGCGCAAATCGGGCAAAGGATTTTACGATTACGACCTGTAAATTCGTTATCCGGCAGTTCTTGAATACAATTACTCATTTAATGCGGTTTTTTCAGCCTTAGTTTTGAATTTTCTTGGATACCCTTATGGATAATAATCCTGAAATGAATCCAATATTTGATTTTGTTGTCGTTGGCTCAGGATTTGGCGGCAGCGTCTCTGCAATGCGTCTGGCTGAAAAAGGTTATTCAGTCCTGGTGTTGGAACGCGGTAAACGTTACAAGGATGACGAACTACCCAAGACCAGCTGGGAGCTTCGCAAGTATTTGTGGATGCCGGCGCTTCGCTGTTTCGGAATCCTGCAAATGAGTCTTTCAAAGGGATATTTTATATACCACTCCAGCGGTGTAGGAGGCGGAAGTCTGGTTTATTCTGCCGTTTTAATGGAGCCTAATGACGACTTTTATCAATCTGCTGAGTGGAATTTCCAGAAGGATTGGAAAAAGGAGCTGCGCCCGCATTTTGATAGGGCTCGACACATGCTTGGAGTGGTAGAAAACCCACGCTTATGGCCAGCTGATGAGGCGCTGCAGGAAGTAGCCGCGCGACTGGGATTTGAAGACACTTTTAGACCGACGGAAGTGGGAATTTACTTTGGAGAACCCGGTGTAGAAACGCCTGACCCATATTTTAACGGTAAAGGTCCTGCCCGGGGAGGATGTGAGCACTGCGGAAATTGTATCGTTGCCTGCCGATTTAATTCAAAGAATAGTCTTGATAAGAATTATCTTTACTTCGCTGAGAGGAGCGGGGTTCGCATACTGCCAGAGGCGAATGTGGATGCGGTTCACCCATTAGAAATAGATGACCCCGGAGGGGCTCGCTATGAAGTTCACTACCATTCCAGCACGGCCCTATTTTCCAAACCTCGATATAAGGTGCGGGCAAAAAATGTAATCCTATCAGCCGGTGTTCTGGGGACGCTTTCACTGCTGTTTAATTGTCGTGACAGGATTTCTTTCTTGCCAAAAATTTCCACTCAATTGGGGAAAGTAGTTCGCACAAACAGCGAGGCTTTCCTGGGAGGCTTCCGCTGGGATGAAAAAATCGATCATTCACAGGGATTGTCAATCACCTCCATTGTTAAAGCTGATGATGTAACCCAGGTAGAACCTGTGCGTTTGGCCGGGGATTCTTCGATGCTCTTTCGTTTGCTTTCCTCTCCTTTAATTACCCCCCGCAAAAAATTTCTGTCCAGGCTGTGGTCGACAGTGGTTGAGGTTTTTCATTCTCCCCGGGCATTCATCAACACAAAAATCACCCCTGGTCTATCGCGCCGAGGGACAGCACTGATGTTCATGCAAACCGAGGATAACCAGATGGAATTGTTGGTTGGGCGTAATCCATTTTCGCTGCTGCGCCTGGGTTTGATCGGAAAACACAATCCACATAAGCGAGTGCCTGTAAACCTAGAGTTGGGCAACAAAGTCGCCCGTTCATTTGCGCAGATAATGGATGGTTATCCCATCAGTTCCGTGACTGCGGGATTGATTGATGTTCCCATGACTGCCCACATTCTAGGAGGATGTACATTTGGACACACGGATGATGAGGGCGTGATTGATTTGAACTGCCAGGTTCATAATTATCCGGGATTGTATGTAATTGATGGTTCAATCATACCCGGGAATCCAGGGGTTAATCCTTCATTGACGATTACCGCATTGGCTGAATATGCAATGAGCCGCATCCCAGCTAAGCAAGATATTTGATCATGCAGGATGGATAATTTGACTGCACAGGCATGCTATAATCCAAAATCAATCCTAATACACGATCTGGGAGTGGGAAAAAATATTAAGCCAATATATTTCCATCCTTAGTATTTCAAATAAAATTATCCATCTACCGATTTTCTTATCTAAACGTGTACAAATATGCCGGAAAGGAGCTATTTATGACAGTTGGTGAATTGTTTCCATTTACTGAGGAACACTTGATGATTCAAAAAACTGCCTCGGATTTTGCACAAAATGAGATTGTTCCCATTGCAGCCGAATTTGATGAATCTGGCGAATTTCCTCACGACACCATCAAAAAAATGGGAGCCTTAGGCTTGATGGGAATCGAAGTGCCTGAAGAATACGGCGGGGCGGGTTTTGATACACTCGCTTATGTGCTGGCGCTCACGGAGATAAGTAAAGCGGATGCTTCGCACGGTACGATCATGTCGGTAAACAATTCGCTTTTTTGTAACGGAATATTGATTTTCGGGACAGAGGAGCAAAAAAGGAAATTCCTTACACCGGTAGCTTCCGGGAAGGCGGTAGGGGCTTATTCATTGACCGAACCTATGTCAGGTTCTGATGCCGGCCAAATGCGCAGCAAAGCAGTGCAGGAAGGTGAATACTATGTGCTCAATGGCCGCAAATCGTGGGTTTCGAGCGCCCCTGAGGCAAATTATATTGTCGTCTTCTTAATGACAGAACCTGATAAAAGGCATAAGGGTATTTCGGCATTCGTTATTGAAACGGATGCGCCGGGATTCAGTCTTGGGAAGAAAGAACCCAAGCTGGGTATTCGCGCTTCTGCCACCAGTGAAATCCTGTTTGAGAATTTCCGTGTTTCTGCCCAAAACCGGCTTGGCAAAGAGGGAGAGGGTTTCAAGATTGCGATGACTGTCCTGGATGCTGGCAGGATTGGGATTGCTGCCCAGGCGTTAGGAATTGCTGAGGCGGCTTATGCAGCCAGCCTATCTTATGCAAAAGAACGCGAAGCCTTCGGAAAGAAAATCGGTGAGTTTCAAGGGATTGCTTTCAAACTTGCGGATATGAAAACCCGCATAGAAGCCAGCCGCTTGTTGTTGTATAACGCAGCCATGGCAAAGGAGCGTGCAAAGAATACCGGGGATCGATTTACACTTGAAGCTTCAATGGCGAAATTATTCGCTTCTGAGACAGCTATGTACGTTGCGAATCAAGCTGTGCAAATCCATGCCGGCATGGGATACAGCAAAGAGCTTCCGGTCGAGCGTTATTTCCGGGATGCCAAGATCACGGAGATCTACGAAGGCACCAGCGAAATCCAAAGGCTGGTGATTTCCCGCCTGGAGACCGGCTTAAGGTGATTAGTGAAACCCAATGTCCGCCAATATTGACCGGCCTTTCAGCGTAACGATCATCACCTGGTTAGTGTTAATCATAGCAGTGAGTAATCTCATTCGATTTGCTCGGGCTGTGTTCCAATGGGATTTTTTACTGGGATTGGTAAATGTTCACCCGGCATACCTTATCATAAGCGGATTGGTTTGGGGTATCATTGGTATTGTTTTGGTTTGGGGGCTGTGGAAGGCGCAAAAATGGGCATTTTATGTCCTGCGGTGGGGAGCTGCGTTATACATCATTTATATCTGGTTAGACCGCTTGTTTATCAGCAGCCCAAACGTTAGAAATACGAACAATTTATTTGTCAGCGTTGTTTCCCTAATGTTATTGGCGTGGCTACTGTGGGTGTTTGCAAGGCGAGATGTCAAGTTCTATTTTGGAGTTATTGATGAGTGAGGATCACAAAATAAAGCGATTAAGAGAGCTGAGAGCCCAAAGCCGCCAGGGCGGAGGTCCTGAACGCATAAAGGCTCAGCATAAACGCGGCCGGATGACTGCCAGGGAGCGTATTGACCTGCTGGTAGACAGGGGTTCCTTCCGCGAGTTGGATACCTTCGTGCTCCACCGTACCAGTGATTTTGATCTCGACCAGCAAAAATATGTCGGGGACAGTGTAATCACCGGTTGGGGAACGATTGAAGGCCGTCTGATTTATATTTATTCACAGGATTTTACAGTTTTCGGCGGCAGCCTTGGAGAAGTGCATGCCGAAAAAATCTGTAAAATTATGGACATGGCATTGAAGAATGGCGCGCCAATTATTGGATTGAATGATTCAGGGGGCGCACGTATCCAGGAAGGAGTGGTTTCGTTAGGCGGTTATGCGGATATTTTCCTGCGAAACACGCTCGCATCAGGAGTAATCCCGCAAATTAGCGCGGTGATGGGACCATGCGCCGGAGGGGCAGTTTATTCGCCTGCCCTGACGGATTTTATTTTTATGGTGCGCAATTCATCATATATGTTTGTTACCGGTCCGGATGTTGTTAAAGCGGTAACGCATGAAGAAGTCACATTTGAAGAACTTGGCGGGGCAAACGTACATTCGGAAGTATCCGGGGTGTGCCATGTGGCATCAGACAGCGAAGCGGATACTTTCTTTCAAATACGCAAGTTATTATCATACCTCCCACAAAACAATCTCGAAGATCCCCCCTTTGTAGCAACCGGTGATGATACATTAAGGATGTCTTCTGAATTGGACAGGATGATCCCGGATGATCCCAGCAAACCTTATGACATGAAAGAAATCATCCACTATACGCTGGACGATGGGCAGTTTTTTGAGATCCATGAAAACTATGCGATGAACATCGTGGTTGGTTTTGGGCGCCTGGGCGGTCATAGCGTTGGGATCATCGCCAACCAGCCGGCTGTGTTAGCGGGGGTGTTGGACATCAATTCCTCCGAAAAAGCAGCCCGATTTATACGCTTTTGTGATGCCTTTAATGTCCCCATCGTGACTTTTGAAGATGTGCCCGGTTTCTTGCCGGGTACTGTCCAGGAACACGGAGGGATAATTCGTGCCGGCTCTAAATTACTGTATGCATATTGTGAAGCGACCGTTCCGAAGTTGACAGTGATCACCCGTAAAGCATACGGCGGCGCATATGATGTTATGAGCAGCAAACATATACGCGGTGACCTGAATTTAGCGTGGCCTACTGCTGAGATCGCAGTGATGGGGCCCGAAGGCGCAGTCAATATCATTTTCAGAAAAGAGTTGGCGCAATCAGAAGATCCGCAGGCTCGCCGGGCTGAATTGGTGGAAGAATACCGCGAAAAATTTGCTAATCCTTATGTAGCCGCCTCACGCGGTTTTATCGATGATGTGATCGAACCGCACGAAACCCGGCCTCGTTTGATAAACGCGCTCGAAATGCTCTCAAACAAACGAGATGGGAATCCACCAAAAAAACACGGGTGTATCCCGCTGTAGAGGATATATAGATTTGAGAGGAGTTAGTCTTGTTTGATAAAGTTCTGGTTGCCAACCGGGGTGAAATTGCAGTCCGTATTATCCGGGCGTGCCGTGAACTGGGCGTTAAGACAGTTGCAGTATATTCGGAGGCGGACCGCCAGGCGCTGCATGTACGCCATGCAGACGAAGCTTATTTATTGGGTCCAGCGCCGGCAAGAGATTCTTATCTAAGGATTGATAAGATTATTCATATCGCGAAGCAAACAGGGGTTGGGGGAATCCACCCCGGATATGGATTCCTTGCCGAGCGGGCGGATTTCGCGGAGGCCTGCTATGAGGCTGATCTGGCATTCATTGGTCCAAAATCCTCATCCATTGCTGCGATGGGCGATAAGGCTGAAGCCAGGAAAACGGTTTCAGAGGCAGGTGTGGCGATAGTACCTGGCACGGAGGGTGAAGGAGCCTTAAGTGATGAACAGCTGCTGGAAATTGCCCCTAAGATTGGGTTTCCTCTACTCGTAAAAGCCACAGCCGGCGGGGGAGGCAAAGGTATGCGGGAGGTCCAGTACCTGGAGGAAATGCCAAATCTCCTTCAAGCATCCCGGCGTGAAGCTGAAGCCTCTTTCGGGGACGGTAATGTCTATCTTGAAAAACTGGTCAAAGATGCACGCCATATTGAAATACAGATCCTTGCTGATCATTACGGAAATGTAATCTACCTTGGTGAACGTGAATGCTCCATGCAGCGCCGACATCAAAAATTACTCGAAGAATCGCCTTCTCCATTTGTGGGAGACGACCAGGAATTGCGTCACAAAATGGGAATGGTTGCTGTCAAAGCTGCCCAGGCTATCGACTATGCAAATGCAGGCACGATTGAATTTCTGGTCGATAAAGATAAGAATTTTTATTTCCTCGAAATGAACACCAGGCTACAGGTGGAACATCCTGTGACCGAAATGGTTACCGGTGTGGATATCGTCAAGGAACAAATTCGAATTGCACGCCAGAGGCAGATGCGCTACTCCCAAGATGATATCCAAATTAAAGGTTGGGCGATAGAATGCAGGATAAATGCTGAGGACCCCTTTAACAATTTTTTACCTTCCACTGGACGCATTTCTCATATTTTATTGCCCACCGGACCCGGCGTGCGTTTGGATACCGGGGTATACCCTGGATTTGAGGTAACCCCTTATTACGATTCATTAATTTCAAAGATCATTGTGTGGGGCGAGACGCGTGCCGAAGCGATTTTGCGTATGCGCCGTTCTCTGGAGGAATATCGAATTGTAGGTGTGCGAACGAATATACCATTCCACCAGAACCTGATGGACTCGACCCGTTTTATCGCCGGACAGTATGATACCCGCTTTGTTGAGCATAAATTTTCGATGCAGGTTGCGGAGAGTATTCGAGATAACCAGCAGGAAATTGCTGCTATTATGGCTTCCATCGTCGCCCATAAACAAGCCAGGCAAGCAGCCACCATCATCCAAAGAGGTGAACGGGATACCAGTAATTGGAAATGGGTCAGCCGTTGGGAGCGCATGAACCATTAGGTGAAATCCCGCATCTAACCTACGGGATTGGAGACCATGCATGAAATATATAACCACAATTGGCGATCGCGAATTTGAAATCGAGATTGATGGCGACAACAAGCTAGTCGTGGATGGCAAACTGTATTTTATCGATTTTAATTCTATCGGCGACCAACCTGTGTATTCTTTGTTGATTAATGGGCAGTCATATGAGGCGTATGTCTATCCAACGGAAAATCACTGGCAGGTGCTGTTATTTGGCCGCTTTTACCCGGTCAAGGTTGAAGATGAACGTGAGCGCAGGCTGCGGCTTGCATCCGGAAGCGTTATCAGTGAACGGCAAGAATATGCGCTTAAATCTCCAATGCCCGGTTTGATTGTAGATGTACCGGTAAGTGAAGGGCAGAAGGTCGAAACTGGCGATGTGCTTATTATTTTGGAATCGATGAAAATGCAGAATGAACTAAAATCGCCGCGGGCTGGCGTCGTCTCGCGCATAAACATTGGCCGGGGGGACAGCGTCGAACAGCGGCAGCTGTTAATGATTGTTGAATAAGCGTTCCGATCGTATCTATGAAGATTCAGGAGGGTTAGTGGAAAACCAGGAACTCGAAGTTAAATTGTACGTTTCGGATTTGGAAGCGGTAAAAAAGGAATTGATCGCCTTGGGAGCCACTACCAAACAAGCGCGCACCCGTGAAATAAACCTGCGTTTTGATACTGCGAATGGTGAATTAACCAGGGATTTTAAAGCTTTGAGGCTGCGCAGCGATACTGCCGCTCGGCTAACTTATAAGGGTCCATCATCATCGAAAGACGGCGTCAGGGTCCGCCAGGAAATTGAATTTGAGGTGAG